>Ga0160449_1000144_pt1 | contig 65741 bp, 51 predicted proteins | sample HID1975I_E1MG_FD_108216 | JGI IMG/M metagenome (GOLD analysis project Ga0160449, IMG submission 108216) | Enriched soil microbial communities from UW Madison campus, WI, USA - HID1975I_E1 MG | ecosystem: Environmental > Terrestrial > Soil > Unclassified | place: USA: Madison, Wisconsin...
CGCATGGACGAGATCATCACGCACCGCCGCACGATGCTGGCGCGCAGCCGGGACCTCGCCATCGCCATCCTCGCCGAGCAGGTGCCCGAGTGGCAGGTGCCGCACCCGACCGGCGGCATGTCCCTGTGGGTGGGGCTCGGCAGCCCGTCCAGCTCGGCACTCATCCTGGCCGCCCGCGCCCGCGGGCTCGTCATCACCGCGGGGCCGCGGTTCGGGATCGACGGCGCGTTCGAGCGACACCTGCGCGTGCCCTTCACCGGAGCCACGGAGGAGCTCGAGCCCGCGCTCCGGATCCTCGTCGACGCGTGGCGTTCCCTGCCCGGTGGTGTGGTCCCGCAAGCCGAACCGGTCCTGGAACATGTGGTCTAGCGGGTCGGCACCGGGCCGCGCCGCGTGCCACGGTCAGCGCTCTCACCTAGCGTCGTGCCCGTGAACACGAGCTTCGCCGACGGCGCGAACCCGCTGACCCGGCTCACCCTCGCCGAGCTCCGCGAGCGCACGAGCATCAAGTGGCGCGCCTTCCCACCCGACGTCCTGCCCCTCTGGGTCGCCGAGATGGACGTGCCGCTCGCGCCCGCCGTGGCCGAGTCACTCCGCGCCGCCGTCGACCGCGGCGACACGGGCTACTCCGCGGGTACGCACTACGCCGAGGCGCTCCAAGCGTTCGCGGCCGAGCGCTGGTCCTGGCAGGGGATCGACGTCGGCCGCACGAGGCTCGTGCCCGACGTCATGCTCGGCATCGTGGAGGCCCTGCGCCTGGTGACCAACCCGGGGGACGCCGTCGTCGTCACCCCACCGGTCTACGCCCCGTTCTTCGACTTCGTGACCCACGCGGACCGCCGCGTCGTCGAAGCCCCGCTCAACCCCGAGGGCCGCCTCGATCCCGCGGCGCTCGAGGAGGCGTTCGCGGCGGCCAGGGCGCTCGGCCCGAACCCCGCGTTCCTGCTGTGCAACCCGCACAACCCCACCGCGACGGTCCACACCCGCGCCGAGCTCGACCACGTCGCCGCACTGGCCCGCGAGCACGGCGTCCGCGTCGTCGCCGACGAGATCCACGCCCCGCTCGTCCTGCCCGGCGCCACGTTCACCCCGTTCCTCGACGTCGCGGGCGGTGAGAACGGCATCACGCTCATGTCCGCCTCGAAGGCGTTCAACCTCGCCGGGCTCAAGGCGGCGCTCGCCATCGCCGGCCCGGAGGCAGGCCCGGACCTGGCGCGCATGCCCGAGGAGGTGGGCCACGGCGTCAGTCACCTCGGGGTCATCGCCCACACCGCGGCCTTGCACGACGGCGGCCCGTGGCTCGACGCGCTCCTCACGGGACTCGACGCCAACCGCACGCTTCTCACCGCGCTGCTCGCCGAGCACCTGCCCACCGTGCGCTACCGCCCGCACGAGGGCACCTACCTCGCGTGGCTCGACTGCCGCGAGCTGGGCTTCGACGACGGCGGTGACGCCGGGCCCACCGCCACGAGCGCCATGGCCGGCCCTGCCCGCCACTTCCTCGACCACGCCCGCGTCGCCGTGAGCTCGGGCCATGTGTTCGGCACCGGTGGCCAGGGCCACGTGCGCCTCAACATCGCCACCTCGCCTGACATCCTCACGCAGGCCGTCACCGCGATGGGCCGGTCGCTCGCAGAGGAGGTGGACGCGTCCGCGCGCGTACCGTGAAGTCATGACTGCTGAGAGCCCAGCACCGCGCCGTGTCCACCAGCTCCGACTCGTGGTCCAGGTGGACGACTTCGACGAGGCCGTCGCCTTCTACCGCGACGCGCTCGGCCTGCCCGTGGAGGAGTCCTTCGAGGGCGACGGCGACGCTCGCGTCATCATCCTCGACGCGGGGCGCGCCACCCTCGAGCTGTCCAACCGCGCCCAGGTCGAGATGATCGACCGCGTCGAGGCGGAGGGCAGCCCCAGCGCACGGCTTCGGGTCGCCTTCGAGGTGGACGACGCCGAGGCGACGACGACGGCGCTCACCGCGGCCGGTGCGCACCTCGTGGCGAGCCCACGCGAGACACCGTGGCGCTCCTTGAACTCGCGGCTCGACGCACCGGCCGAGCTGCAGGTCACGCTGTTCCAGGAGCTCGACAAGCCCGAGGGGTAGGGCGCGAGTCTCTCCGGAGACCGCCGTCTGGCAGAGGCCCGTCGTCGGGCAGGATCCCGCCGTCTGGCACGGACCTTCGCCGTCAACCTCACAACCGGCCCCCCGCCGGTGAGCGGAGAACGTTACGAAGCGGGCGCTTCGCCGGACACGGCCGGGAAACGGGCGCGACCTAGCGTCGCAGGCACGCCGCGAAACCGTGGCGCCGCGAACCGCCTCACCACCGGGAGCTGTGCCCATGTCCTATGTCGCACCCGCTGAACTCATCACGAAGATGGTCGACGCCGGAGAGTCGAAGATCTTCATGTCCACGCGTGACACCCTGGTGCGCGCCTACATGGCCGGTGCGCTCCTGTCGCTCGCCGCGGCGTTCGCCGTGACGATGACGGTCCAGACCGGCTCGGCCCTCATCGGCGCGATGTTGTTCCCCGTGGGGTTCTGCATGCTCTACCTGCTGGGTTACGACCTGCTCACCGGGGTGTTCGTGCTCGCGCCGCTCGCGTGGCTCGACAAGCGGCCCGGGGTCACCGCGAAGGGGGTGCTGCGCAACTGGGGCCTCGTGTTCGTCGGCAACTTCGCGGGCGCGTTCACGGTCGCGACCATGATGGCGATCGTGTTCACCTACGGCTTCTCGATGCCGCCCAACGAGGTGGGGCTCGCGATCAGCGAGATCGGCCACGGGCGCACCGTGGGCTACGCCGAGCACGGCGCGGGCGGCATGCTCACCCTGTTCATCCGCGGGGTGCTCTGCAACTGGATGGTGTCCACCGGTGTGGTCGGCGCCATGATCGCCAAGGACGTCACGGGCAAGGTCATCGCGATGTGGATGCCGATCATGCTGTTCTTCGCGATGGCGTTCGAGCACTCGGTGGTCAACATGTTCCTGTTCCCCTCCGGGTTGCTGCTCGGCGCGGAGTTCACGGTCATGGACTACCTGGTGTGGAACGAGATCCCCACCGTGGTGGGCAACCTCGTGGGCGGGCTGCTGTTCACCGGGCTGGCGATCTACTTCACCCACGGGCGCACCGCCGCGAGGCGGGTGCCGGCCGGTGTCGCGGCGGTGGCGGCCGAGGTCGGGGCTGAGGGCTCGAAGGAGCGGGAGCTCGCGAACGAGCCGGCCTGACGGTGGCGCTGGGCGGGTCCGGGCGGTAGCGCCAGGGCCCGCCTTCGCCGTCGTCGGACGATGTGCTTGCCCCCCGCGCGGTGCGCCTGGCCGCTCCGCGCATTGCGCCCGGCCCCTCCGCAGTGTGCCCGGCTCCTCGGCAAGGCTCGTTGCGAGAAACCGCTTTCACGGTTAGGTTTCTGCGTGGGTCCAACGCCGGGCCACCGCACGAGATGGAGTCCTGATGTCGACGCTTCCCTGGATCTCGGTCGACGGTGCGCGCCTGGCCGACGAGCACGGGTCCACGGTCCACCTGCACGGCGTGAGCCTGGGCGGCTGGATGAACATGGAGAACTTCATCACCGGCTACCCCGGCGCGGAGCAGGACATCCGCCGGCTCCTGCTCGACCGGATGGGACGCGAGGCGTACGAGGCGTACTTCGAGTCGTTCTACGCCGCGTTCATCGACGACGCCGACGCCGCGTTCCTCGCCTCGATCGGCGTCAACTCGATGCGGATCGCCGTCAACTACCGGCACTTCGAGGACGACGCCCGGCCGTTCGAGCTCAAGGAGTCGGGCTTCGAGCGGCTCGACCGCGCGGTGCGCATCCTCGCGCGGCACGGCATCTACTCGATCATCGACCTGCACGCCCTGCCCGGGGCGCAGAACCAGCACTGGCACTCCGACAACCCCACCCACCGCGCGACGTTCTGGGACCACCCGCACTTCCAGGACCGCGTGGTGCACCTATGGCAGGCGCTCGCGGACCGGTACAAGAACCGCCCGGAGGTGGCGGGGTTCAACCCGATCAACGAGCCGTCGGACCCGGAGGGCTCGGCGCTGCTCGCGTTCTACGCGCGCCTCGAGAAGGCCGTGCGGGAGGTCGACCCGCGGCACGTGCTGTTCCTCGACGGGAACAAGTACTCGACCGACTTCTCCGTGTTCGACCGGGCCGACCCGCTGCCCAACGCCGTCTACACCGCGCACGACTACGCGCTGCCGGGCATCACGAGCGCGACCGAGTACCCGGGGACCACGCGCGGCGAGTACTTCGACCGGGACGTCGTGGAGCAGACGTTCCTGCGGCGCACCGAGTACATGCGCCGCACCGGCACACCCATCTGGATCGGGGAGTTCGGGCCCATGCTGCCCGACCCGGCCCAGGAGCGGTGGCGGTTGCAGCTGCTGCGCGACCAGCTCGAGATCTACCGCGAGCACGGGGCGAGCTGGGCGCTGTGGACCTACAAGGACATCGGGCTGCAGGGCCTGCGGACCGTCGCGCCCACGAGCGGGTACCTGACGCGGATCGCCGACGTGCTCGCCGCGAAGGAGCGGCTCGGGGTCGACTCGTGGGGCGGCTCGGACGCCGGGGTACGTTCGGTGCTCGACCCCCTGGACGAGATCTTCGACGCCGAGTTCCCCGACTACGCGCCGTGGCCGTGGGGTCGGCGCCCGCACATCGCGGTGCTCGTGCGCCACATCCTGCTCGCCGAGCCCCTCGCCGAGCGGTTCGCCGACCAGTTCGCGGGCGTCGACGCCGCGCAGGCCGCCGACCTGGGCCGGGACTTCGCCTTCGACCGGACGGTGGAGCGCACGGCCTTGGTCGACCTCCTGCGCTCCCACCTGGCCGAGCGATCAGGCTGAAGACTTCGTTCCCTCACAGGGACCTAAGTCTTCACGATGATGCCCGGCGGGGCTGGTGGCGTGGCCCACTCAGTGGCGTGGCCCGGTCAGTGGTGCGGGGGGATGAAGGTGGGGGATGAACCGGGGTCGCGGCGGGGGCCGCCCGGGGTCAGGGTGAAGGTCTCGTTGGGGGCGACCTCGACGTCCCACCAGCCGGCCGGGGTCGTCACGGTGCCGCGCACGGTCCCGGCGGCGAGGCCGACGACGGCGAGCACCCGGCCGTCCCGCGCGGCACGCAGCCGCAGCCCACGGGGAAACTCCGCGTGCAGCTCCCCGTCCCGCCACACCTGGACGAGCTCGTCGTCACCGGCGAGCTCGAAACGCACGCCGTCCACGGTGCGCGCGTAGGCGGTCGCGTCGGCGTGCTCCTCGGCGTCGAGCCGCGTGGGCGTCAGGCCGGAGAGCCAGAGCTCGCCGTCGGGCCGCGGCAGGATGCCGAACGTGCGCTCCACGGCGTCGAGGAACCACAGGATCGCGGGGGAGTACTGCTCGGTGTACGCCGCCTCGCCGGACCACGGGTCGAGGCACTGCGGGAAGCGCCCGGCCGCGGCGAGCGCGGTGAGCACGTGGCCCGTCACGAGCCCGAGCTCGGCGACGTGCCCGTGGTGCTCGAAGGCGTGCGGGGCGCGCACGAGGCTCAGGAAGTTCACGGGTCCGCCCCACGAGTTGCGCCCGGAGTCGTGCTCGAAGCGCGGGTCGTCGAGCGCGAGCGACGTCCACCCGAAGTGCGAGAGGAACTTGCGGGTGCTCATGAGATAGCCCTCGAGCGCGCGGGCGAAGAGCGCGCCGTCACCCACCTCGCACGCGAGCACGCGCAGCAGCACGTCGGACTGGATGCGCAGCAGCTCCCCGCCGGACGCCCGGTCGTACCAGATCTCGTCGTCGGCGTCCCAGCACTGCTCGGCGAGCGCGGCGAGCGAGCGCGCGGCGGCCTCCCGCCACGCGGCGCCCGCGTCCCCGGTTCCCGCGTCGCTCACGCCCAGGTCCGCGTCAGCCGTGCCGAACGCCGAGCCGGCCGTGCCGCCAGCCGAGCCAGAAGTGCCAGACGCCGCGCCGTCGCCGGCAAGCTCATCGGCGATGCGCCCCAGGTACTCGCGCTGGCACGCGACGTTGGCCGTGAGGTCGGGGGCGACGAGCGGCAGGTGCGGCACGAGCGGGTCGAACGCGCCGGCGTCGGAGTGCAGCGGGCGGTCGGGCAGGAGCCAGAACCGCGGCGAGCCGTCGTGGCCCGTGTCGAATGTGCCGAAGGCCTCGACCCCGCCCGTGCCGCGCGTGTCGCGATGGGCGGCGAGCCACGCGTCGTGGCGCACCATCGCGTCGTACATCGTGCGCAGGTACGCGCGGTCGCGGCCGGCGAGGAGGTAGTGGTGCCACACGCAGCGCGCGAGGGGCGTCACCATCTGGATCTGGCGGAACGCCGGACCGTCCGCGGTGACCTTGTAGGGGAGCAGGCCGTCGTCGCGCTGGTGACGCGCGAGCAGCAGATGGGTGTCGCGCGTGACGTCGGGGGCGAAACGGTCGAGCAGCTCCGCGTTGATCGTCGCCGTCGACTCGACCCACGCCCCCGGGTAGGGCCCGCCCTCCCAGAGCACCGGTTCGCCGTCGTCGGACAACGGCGCGACGCACCCCTCGAGCTCGGCGACGGCCTGCTGCCAGCGCGCCTCGAGCGAGCCGCCGACGGCCGCGAACGCGACCCCAGCCTCCGCGAGGCCGCGTGCCACGGGGCCGAGTCCGGCAGAGCTGGGCCCAGCAGCGCCGTGTCCGACGGCGGGGGAGCCGGCGCTGCCGTCGTCCCGGGCGGCCTCGGCGGCGTGCAGCCGGGCGCGGGCGTCGTTGATCGCGGTCATGGTGACATCCTGCCGTTCGCCTGAGGATCGTGGGCACCGTCGAGGGTGCCCGGACAGTGCTGTGGGCGGCACCCGGGGGATGAGGTGCCGCCCACAGCGGGGGAGGAGAAGAACTACGTGCTAGCCAGCGGCCAGAGCGGCGTCCAGCTCCTGGATCCACTGCGCCGCGCCGTCTGCCGGGCTCGTCCTCTTGAAGAGGATGTCCGACTCGATGCGCTGCGACAGCTCGTTGAGGATGCCGCCTCCGGCAGGCTGCGGGGGAGCGACGACGCCGCCCTCGAGCACTTCCTGCAGGTAGGCCGCGGCGAGCGCGTCCTCAGGAGTCAGGAGCGGCTCCACGACGCTGAGGATGTCCGGGTTGAAGGGCAGACCACGGTTGGCCAGGATGATCTCGGCCGGCTCCGGCTGGTTGAGCAGCCAGTCGACGAGCAGCGCCGCCTCCTTGGGGTGCGACGAGCCCGCGGCGATCGCCCAGAACTGCGAGGGCAGCACCGCGACGCCGGAGATGTCCGTCGACGTCGGCGGCAGGATGATCTCGACCTCGGCCCCACCGGTGCCACCGGCGTAGGCGCCGATCTGGTTGGAGTAGGAGAAGGTCATCCCCGCGCGGCCGGTGCCGAAGAGCGAGAGGTCCGGCGTGACGTTGTGGTGCTCGATGATCACGGTCGGGTCGGGCAGGCCGCCGCCGTCGAGCAGCGCGAGCTCGATGTCGAACCAGTCCTCGATGTGCGAGGCGTCGACGCCGAGCTGGCCCTCCCAGTTGTAGATGCCGGTCTCGGTGATCTGTCCCGTGTACGTGCCGAGGATGTCCTGGATGCGCAGGTCGAGACCCACGATGCCGTCACCCGACTTCTCGGTGAGCTCGTTCGCGGTGGCGACGAACTCGTCCCACGTGAAGTTGTCGCCCGGGAGATCGACACCCGCCTCGTCGAAGATCGTCTTGTTGAGCAGCAGACCGATCGCGTTGCCGCCCGTGGGCAGGCCGTAGAGCGTGTCGTTGACGATCGCGTTGGTCAGGGTGAAGTCGGGGTACATGTCCGTCGGCAGCTCCGCGGACACCGTCGACAGGTCGAGCAGCGCGCCCGCCTCGCCGTACTCTTGCGGCTTGGCGCCGCCGAGAGCGAAGACGTCGGGAGCGGTGTTGGACGCGAAGTCCGTGGCGAGCCGGTTGAACAGGTCGTCGGGGTTGCCGACGGGCTGCTCGACCACCGTGATGTGCGGGTACTTCGCCTCGAAGAGGTCGATGGCCTCCGTCATGAGCGCGGCGCGCTCGTCGTTGCCCCACCAGGAGATCACCAGCTCGACGGGCTCTGCGTCCTCGCCCGGTTCCTCGGCGGGCTCGCTGGTGGTCTCACCGTCCGGTGTGGTGGTCGGGTCCTGCGCCGGGGAGCCGGAGCAGGCCGCGAGCACCAGGAGCGCAGCGACGCTGCTGGCCAGCGTCGCGCTGTGTGCGATGGAACGTCTGGTACGCCTCATTACGCCTCATTTCATCGTTTCAATCGACATTGATCAAGATACGACAGATCATCGAACTATTGGTGCGGAAGTCAGGCTCCCTCGCGTGAAACCGCTTTCTCAGCAACGTAACGGCCGCCCCGCATGTGTGTCAAGAAGGTTCCAGGTGTGGTTACCAGAGTGTGATCATCGGGGCGCCGCGGTGGACGCGCGCACCTCGAGCCGCGGCTGGAACAGCACGCTGTGGCCCGGGTCGCCGCCGGCCACGAGCGTGTCCATCCGGTCCCACGCCTGCACGCCCAGCTCCTCGTGCGGCACGGACGCCGTGGTGAGCGACGGTGAGTTGTAGCGCGCGTAAGGGATGTCGTCGAAGCCGGTCACGGAGATGTCGCCGGGCACCGAGAGACCGAGCTCGCCGAGGCCGTGGATGAGGCCGATCGCGACGAGGTCGTTGAACGCGAGGGCCGCCGTGGCCCCGCTGTCCCGCACCGCCTCGCTCACCGCACGGCCCTCGTCGACGCTCACACCGCCGGGCAGGATCTCGAGCTCGACGTCGGGCCGCTCGGCGTGGAACGCGTCGAGTCCGCGCCGCCGGTAGCCGTCCGAGGCGCTCGTGGCCGGACCCGCGACGTACACCATGCGCCGGTGGCCGAGGGAGTACAGGTGCTCGGCGAGCTGATGCACGCCCGAGTGGTAGTCGATCGACAGCATCGAGGCGCCGCGACCGCTCCCGGGCCGGTTGATGAGCACGATGGGTGCGAGGGTCTCGATCGCGTGCGCGAGCTCGCCGTCGGGCATGCGCGGGGCGCACAGCACGATCGCATCGCAGCGGCGGCGGATCTCCGTGGCGATCGCGAGCTCGTCCGACGGCGTCTCCACGGAGTCGGCCACCAGCACGCGGTAGCCCGAGCGCGCCGCACTCTTCGACAGGCTCGACAGCACGGCCTGGAACGCGGGGTTGGCGAGGTCGGGGACGACGAACGCGACGGTGCGTGTCGTGCCGAGCGCGAGCCCTCGGGCGAGCGGGCTGGGGGAGTAGTCGAGGCTCGCGGCGGAGGCGCGCACCCGCTCGGCCACGGCCGCGTCGCCCACGAACCGACCGTTCATGACACGCGAGACGGTGGCGGGCGAGACCCCCGCGTGCGAGGCGACCTCGGCGATCGTCGTACGGCGCTGTCGAGCGACCATGACACCTTCCTCCACGTCCGTCACACTAGCCATCAGACTCGGATTGCCTGCTGTTTGACAGCGCATGGTGTGCGTTGCAGAATCATCGTGCCACGAGAAACCGCTTTCTCGAAAGGTGCTGGCTCGTAGTGACAGGGAGGTCCGATGAGCAGCCTCGGCGAACTTCGCACGATCGCCCGGGAGGCGCGGCGCAAGGGCAAGCCCCGTACGCGCGCCGAACGGCGACGTGAGTATCCCGACAACAAGGCCGGGTACCTGTTCCTCCTGCCGTGGCTCATCGGTCTGCTGGTCTTCACGATCGGCCCCATGCTCGCCTCCGGCTACCTGTCCTTCACGGACTACAACCTGCTGCAGCCCCCGCAGTGGACGGGCCTGGACAACTTCGCCCAGATGCTCAACGACCGGCGGCTGTGGAACTCCTTCCGCGTCACCCTCGTCTACGTCTTCGTCGGGGTCCCGCTGCAGCTCGCCCTCGCGCTCGCGATCGCCCTCCTGCTCGACCGTGGCATGCGCGGCCTGGCGTTCTACCGCTCGGTGTTCTACCTGCCGAGCCTCATGGGCGGCTCCGTCGCCATCGCGATCCTGTGGCGTCAGGTCTTCGGCAAGGAGGGCCTCGTCAACGCCGTCCTCGGCTGGTTCTCGATCGAGGGGCCCGGCTGGATCGCCCACCCGGACTACGCCCTCGGCACGCTCATCGTCCTCAACGTGTGGACCTTCGGCTCGCCGATGATCATCTTCCTCGCGGGTCTGCGACAGATCCCGGAGATGTACTACGAGGCGGCCAAGATGGACGGCGCCGGCAAGGCCCGCCGGTTCGGGTCTATCACCATTCCGCTGCTGACGCCGATCATCTTCTTCAACCTCGTGCTGCAGCTGATCTTCGCGTTCCAGTCCTTCACGCAGGCCTACATCGTCTCCGGCGGTACCGGAGGTCCGTCGGACTCGACGATGTTCTTCACGCTCTACCTCTACAAGGAGGCGTTCACCCAGCTCAACATGGGCTACGCCTCGGCCATGGCGTGGTTCCTGCTGCTCGTGATCGCGGCACTGACCGCCTTCAACTTCTGGCTCTCGAAGTTCTGGGTGTTCTATGACGACTGATCCCGCCCCCGCGCGCACCTCGGAGACGACGATGACGACGACGACGCACGCCCCGCCCACCGAGACCACCCCGGCGCGCCGGCCGCGCGTGGCGGCCGCGAGGTCGACCAACGAGAAGCTGCGCTCGGTCCTCAAGCACCTCGGGCTGGTCGCGCTGTCGCTCATCATGATCTACCCGCTCATCTGGCTCGTGGTGTCGTCCCTCAAGCCGAACTCGGAGATCTTCCGCAACCTGTCGATCTTCACCACGGACCTGACGTTCGAGAACTACACGCACGGCTGGACGTCCCAGCAGGTGCCGTTCTCGGTGTTCATCATGAACTCGCTCGTCATCGCGACGGCGGCGATCATCGGCAACCTGATCTCGTGCTCGCTCGCGGCGTACGCGTTCGCGCGGCTGCGGTTCTGGGGCCGCAACGCGTACTTCGCGATCATGCTCGCGACGATCATGCTGCCGTTCCACGTCGTGCTCGTGCCGCAGTTCATCATCTTCCGCGAGCTCGGCTGGCTCGAGACGATCCTGCCGCTCGTGGTGCCCAAGTTCCTCGCCGTGGACGCGTTCTTCGTGTTCCTCATGGTGCAGTTCATCCGGGCGCTGCCCAAGGAGCTCTTCGAGGCCGCGCGCATCGACGGCGCGGGCCACCTGCGTACGTTCGTCCAGGTGACCCTGCCGCTCATGATCCCGGCACTGGCCACGACGGCGATCTTCACGTTCATCTGGACGTGGGGCGACTTCTTCGGGCCGCTCATCTACCTGCGCACGCGCGAGAACTTCACGGTCTCCGTCGCGCTCAAGGGCTTCGTCGACGCCCAGACCACGTCCAACTACGGGGCCATGTTCGCCATGTCCGTGGTGACCCTGCTACCGCTGTTCATCGTCTTCCTGATCGGGCAGCGCTATCTCATCAAGGGCTTCGCCACGACCGGGATCAAGTAGGGAGAGCAATGACGACGACGACGGACACCAGCGTGACGCGCTACGCCCTGATCGGCACGGGTGCGCGCTCGCAGATGTACCTCGCCGCGATGGCCGGCACGCACAGCGACGTGGCGCGTCTCGAGCTGTGGGCGGACACGAACCCGGGGCGGATCGCGTGGTCCGCCCACCACTTCGACCGCGCCGGCGTGCCGGCGCCCGAGGTGGTCGACCCGGCCCGGTTCGCGGCCGAGGTGGAGGCCCGCGGCATCTCGAAGGTCGTCATCACGACGCCGGACTTCACGCACGCCGCGCTCGCCGTCGCGGCCCTCGACGCGGGGGCCGACGTCATCATCGAGAAGCCCCTGACGATCGACGCCGAGGGCGTGCGGGCGATCTCCGAGGCGGTCGAGCGCACGGGGCGCAGCGTGACCGTGACGTTCAACTACCGCTACTCCCCGCGCAACGCCGCCCTCAAGGAGGTCATCGCCTCCGGCGAGATCGGCACCGTGACCTCGGTGCACTTCGAGTGGGTGCTCGACACGGCCCACGGCGCGGACTACTTCCGCCGCTGGCACCGCGAGAAGGCCAGCTCCGGCGGCCTGCTCGTCCACAAGTCGACCCACCACTTCGACCTCGTCAACTGGTGGCTCGACGACGCCCCGCGCCGCGTCTTCGCGAGCGGGGGACTGCGGTTCTACGGTCCGGACAACGCCGCGGCCCGCGGGCTCGGCGAGCGACCCGAGCGCGGCACGACGGACTCGCCGCTGCGCGACGCGTTCAGCCTCGACCTGCGCGCCGACCCGACCCTCAAGGGCCTCTACCTCGACGCCGAGCACCACGACGGCTACCTGCGCGACCGCGACGTGTTCACGGGCCCCATCACGATCGAGGACAACCTGAGCCTCGTCGTGGACTACCAGCGCGGCCCCACGATGTCCTACTCGCTCAACGCCCACTCCCCGTGGGAGGGCTACTCCGTGCACGTCAACGGCACGAAGGGTCGCGCCGAGCTGCACGTCGTCGAGCGCGGCGCCGTCCTGCTCGACGGTGAGGGACGCGCCGTCATCGACCCCTCGGCGCAGCCCGACGGCGTCACCCCCGACACCTCGCGACCCGTGGGGGAGCGCCTCACGGTGCAGCACCACTTCGGGCCCTTGCGCGAGATCGAGATCCCCGAGGGGGCCGGGGGTCACGGCGGGGGCGACGACGTCCTGCTCGCGGACGTCTTCCGCGGCGACGGTGACGACCCGACGGGCCGTCGCGCCTCGTGGGCCGACGGCGTGCGCTCGCTCGCGGTGGGGCTCGCGGGCAACCGCTCGCTCGCCACGGGGCAGCCCGTGCTCACGGCGGACCTCGATCTCGGCCCGGCCGGCCGCGTGCTCCAGGTCGACGCGCCATGACGCACCCCGAGGTCGAAGCGCTCGTCGCCCGGTCCAACCGTCTGGGCGCCGACCCGCGCACCACGAACTACGCCGGCGGCAACACGTCCGCGAAGGGAACCGCCGTCGACCCCGCGACGGGTGGCCCGGTCGAGCTGCTGTGGGTCAAGGGCTCCGGCGGCGACCTCGGCACGCTCACCGAGCGCAACCTCGCCGTGCTGCGGCTCGACCGCGTGCGTGCCCTCGTGGGCGTCTACGGCGGGGTCGACACCGAGGACGACATGGTCGCGGCGTTCGACTACTGCCTGCACGGGCGCGGCGGCGCGGCCCCGTCGATCGACACCGCGATGCACGCGCTCGTCGACGCCGCCCACGTGGACCACCTGCACCCCGACGCGGGGATCGCGATCGCGACGGCCGCCGACGGCGAACGCCTCACGCGCGAGATCTACGGCGACCGTGTCGTCTGGGTCCCGTGGCGCCGGCCGGGCTTCCAGCTCGGTCTCGACATCGCGGCCGTCCAGGCGGCCAACCCGCGGGCGATCGGCTGCATCCTCGGTGGCCACGGCATCACGGCGTGGGGGTGGACGTCCGAGGAGGCCGAGGCGAACTCCCTCGAGATCATCCGGGCCGCCGAGGAGTACATCGCCGCGCGCACCGCCGTCGGCCCCGGTCACTCCGACAGCCCAGCGCACCCCTTCGGACCCGTGCGCCCCGGCTTCGAGGCGCTGCCCGACGGCGAACGCCGGGCCCGTGCCGCCGCGCTGGCCCCCGTCGTCCGCGGGCTCGCCTCGCGCGACCGGGCGCAGGTGGGCCACTTCACCGACGACGACGTCGTCCTCGACTTCCTCGCGCGCGAGAAGCTGACCCGCCTCGCCGCGCTCGGCACCTCGTGCCCCGACCACTTCCTGCGCACCAAGGTCGCCCCGCTCGTGCTCGACCTGCCGCCGGACACCGAGCTCGACGCCGTCGTCGCCCGCCTCGGCGAGCTGCACGAGGCGTACCGCGCCGACTACGCGGCCTACTACGAGCGCTACGCGACGCCGGACTCGCCGCCCATGCGCGGCGCGGACCCCGCCGTCGTGCTCGTGCCGGGCGTCGGGATGTTCTCCTTCGGCAAGGACAAGCAGACGGCGCGCGTCGCGGGGGAGTTCTACGTCAACGCGATCAACGTCATGCGCGGCGCCGAGGCGATCAGCACGTACGCGCCCATCGAGGAGTCGGAGAAGTTCCGCATCGAGTACTGGGCGCTCGAGGAGGCCAAGCTCGCGCGCCAGCCCGCGCCCAAGCCGCTCGCCACCCGGGTCGCGCTCGTGACGGGCGGCGGTTCGGGCATCGGCAAGGCGATCGCGCAGCGGCTCGCGGCGGAGGGGGCGTGCGTCGTCGTCGCCGACGTCAACCTCGAGGCCGCGAGCGAGGTCGCCGCGGAGCTCGGCGGGCCCGACGTCGCGGTCGCGGTGCACGCGGACGTCACCGACGAGGCCGCCGTCGGACACCTGCTCGCCGAGGCGGCCCTCGCCTTCGGCGGCGTCGACCTCGTCGTCAACAACGCGGGCCTGTCGCTGTCGCGGCCGCTGCTCGAGACGTCCACCGCGGACTGGGACCTGCAGCACGACGTCATGGCGCGGGGCTCGTTCCTCGTCGCGCGCGAGGGGGCGCGAGTCATGATCGCGCAGGGGCTCGGCGGCGACATCGTCTACATCGCCTCGAAGAACTCGGTGTTCGCCGGCCCCAACAACGTCGCCTACTCCGCGGCGAAGGCGGACCAGGCGCACCAGGTGCGGCTCCTCGCCGCGGAGCTCGGCGAGCACGGCATCCGCGTCAACGGTGTCAACCCGGACGGCGTGGTGCGCGGCTCGGGCATCTTCGCGAGCGGGTGGGGCGCCCAGCGGGCCGCCGTCTACGGCGTGCCCGAGGACGAGCTCGGTGCGTACTACGCGCGCCGCACGCTGCTCGGGCGCGAGGTGCTGCCCGAGCACGTCGCCGCCGCCGTTTTCGCCCTGACCGGCCCCGACCTGGCCCAGACCACGGGGCTGCACGTGCCCGTCGACTCCGGCGTCGCCGCCGCGTTCCTGCGCTGAACCGCCTCACCTGGAGAGAGTCGTGACCGAGCGTCAGCTACCGAAGTGGTCCGAGCTGCGGCCGCTGCTGCGCGCGAAGCCGCTCGTGCTCGACCCGACCGAGCGACGGCTCGCCGACGCCCACTCGATCGGTGACCTGCGATCGCTGGCCCGGCGCCGCACGCCGCGCTCCGTCTTCGACTACACCGACGGCGCGGCCGAGGAGGAGATCAGCCTGCGCCGGGCGCGCCGTCTCTTCCGGCGTCTCGAGTTCCGACCCGCCGTGCTGCGTGACGTCTCGAACGTCGACACGACCACGACGATGCTCGGCGCCCCGGCTGCGCAGCCGTTCTCCTTCGCGCCCACGGGGTTCACGCGGCTCATGCACCACGAGGGCGAGCCCGCCGTCGCGCGCGTCGCCGAGCGGCACGGCATCCCGTACGCGCTCTCCACACTCGGCACCACGTCGATCGAGGACGTCGCGGCGGCCGCGCCCGGCGCCCGCAAGTGGTTCCAGCTCTACGTGTGGCGCGACCGGGCCGCCGGCGTCGATCTCATGGCGCGCGCGAAGGCCGCCGGCTTCGAGGCGCTGCACCTCACCGTGGACGTCCCCGTCGCGGGGGCGCGGCTGCGCGACGCGCGCAACGGCTTCACGATCCCGCCCGCGCTGAGCCTGCGCACGGTCGCGGACGCCGCGCTGCACCCGGCCTGGTGGGCCAACCTGCTGACGACGCGCCCGCTCGAGTTCGCCTCGCTCACCCAGTGGGACGGCACGGTCGCCGAGCTGCTCGACGCGCTGTTCGACCCCACGATGACGCTCGACGACCTCGAGTGGCTGCGCTCGACGTGGGACGGCCCGCTCGTCATCAAGGGCGTGCAGACCGTGGAGGACGCCGTGCGCATGACGGAGGCGGGCGCCGACGCGATCGTGCTGTCCAACCACGGCGGGCGCCAGCTCGACCGGGCGCCGGTGCCGCTACGGTTGCTGCCCGACGTCGTGCAGGCCGTCGGCGGGCGCACGGAGATCTGGCTCGACACGGGCATCACGTCGGGGGCCGACGTCGTCGCCGCGATCGCCCTCGGCGCCGACGCCACGATGGTGGGGCGCGCCTACCTGTACGGCCTCATGGCGGGCGGGGAGCGCGGCGTGGACCGCGCGGCGACGATCCTCGGCGAGCAGGTGCGCCGCACGATGGCGCTCCTTGGCGTGCAGCGCATCGACGAGCTCGGCCCCCAGCACGTGAGACTGCCCTGATGAGCGCCCCGGCTCTGGGAGAGTGGTCGTCGTGAGCACACCACGACGACGCCGGCCCTCGGTCGCCGACGTCGCCCGCGTGGCCGGCGTCTCCGTCGGCACCGTCTCCAACGTCCTCAACCGGCCGGACTTCGTCAGCCCCGACACCCGCGACCGCGTCGAGCGTGCCATCAGCGAGCTCTCGTTCGTGCGCAACGGCCGGGCGCGCCAGCTGCGACAGGGCTCCTCGACCACGGTGGGGGCCGTGCTGCTCGACATCCGCAACCCGTTCTTCACCGACATCGCGCGCGGCGTCGAGGACCGGCTCGCCCTCGACGACCTCACGCTCATGCTCGCGAGCTCCGACGACGACCCGCGCCGAGAGTCGAAGTTCCTGCGCCTCTTCGAGGAGCACGGCGTCCTCGGGCTGCTCGTCGTGCCCACGACCCACGAGACGGAGCACCTCGCGGCGATCCAGGAGCGCGGCGTCGCCGTCGTCCTCCTCGACGCACCCCGTGGCGCTGCGGGGCTGTCCTCCGTGTGGCTCGACGACGTGGCCGGCGGGGCGCTCGCGGCGGGCCACCTGCTCGAGCACGGGCACGAGCGCATCGTGTTCCTCAACGGCCCGCACTCGATCCGGCAGTGCGCGGACCGCCGCGCCGGTGTGGACCGAGCCGTGGTCGCTGCCGGTCGCGACCCGGAGCGCGTGGTCGAGGAGATCACGCTGCCGCGTCTCGACGCCGCCGCGGGGGACGAGGCCGTGGCGGCCTGGGTCGCGGCGCACGACGGCGCGGCACCGGCGGCAGTGTTCTGCGTCAACGACCTCGTGGCGATCGGCGTGCAGCGCAGTCTGCGCCGTCGCGGCGGGTTCGGGCTGCTGAGCGGGTGCGCGGTCGTGGGCTACGACGACATCGAGATCGCCGGCGAGCTCGCCGTGCCCCTCACGTCGGTGCGCCAGCCGCGCCACGAGATGGGGCACGAGGCCGCCGAGCTCCTGCTGCGTCAGGCCGCCGGCGAGGGCGAGCGGCACACCATCTTCCAACCGGAGCTCATCGTGCGTGCCTCGAGCGTGCCGGCGGGCTGAGCACCCCGAACTGAACCGAACCGACCCGAACGACCCCCGACATCGACGAGAATGAAACGAATCAACACCGACGAGGAGAACTGATGCGGACGATCGACGACGGCGTCCTGGCGGTGCTCGCGACCCAGGCGATCGAGCTGCCGTCCTGGGCCTTCGGCAACTCCGGGACCCGCTTCAAGGTGTTCTCCTCGCCCGGCACGCCGCGCACGGTGCACGAGAAGCTCGCCGACGCGGCCCAGGTGCACCGGTACACGGGGTTGGCCCCGAGCGTGGCGCTGCACATCCCGTGGGACAAGGTCGAGGACTACGCCGCGCTCGGCCGTGAGGCCGGCGACCTCGGCATCAGCCTCGGCACCATCAACTCCAACACCTTCCAGGACGACGACTACCGGCTCGGTTCGCTCACGCACGCCGACCCCCGGGTGCGGAGCAAGGCCGTGGACCACCACCTCGAGTGCATCGAGGTCATGAACGCGACCGGCTCGCAGGACCTCAAGATCTGGTTGCCGGACGGCACGAACTACCCGGGTCAGGACGACATCCGTGCCCGCCAGGACCGCCTCGCCTCGTGCCTCGAGACGATCTACGCCGAGCTCTCCGACACCCAGCGCCTCGTGCTCGAGTACAAGCTGTTCGAGCCGTACTTCTACACGATGGACGTGCCGGACTGGGGCACCGCGCTCACGCACGTGCTCGCGCTGGGGGAGCGGGCCGTCGTCTGCATCGACACTGGCCACCACGCGCCGGGCACCAACATCGAGTTCATCGTGGCCCAGCTCCTGCGCCTCGGCCGCCTCGGCTCCTTCGACTTCAACTCGCGCTTCTACGCCGACGACGACCTCATCGTCGGCGCGGCCGACCCGTTCCAGCTCTTCCGCATCCTCTCCGAGGTCGTGGCGGGCGGCGGGCTCGACGCCTCGGCCGGGGTGCGCTTCATGCTCGACCAGTGCCACAACATCGAGGACAAGATCCCCGGGCAGATCCGTTCGGTGCTCAACGTCCAGGAGATGGCGGCCCGGGCGCTCCTCGTGGACCGGGAGGCGCTCGCCGCCGCCCAGCGCGCGGGAGACGTGCTCGGGGCGAACTCCCTCGTCATGGACGCCTTCTACACCGATGTGCGGCCCGCGCTCGCCGAGTGGCGTGCCGCTCGCGGGCTTGCCGAGGACCCGATGGCCGCCTACGCCGAGTCGGGATACGCCGAGCGGATCGCCGCCGAGCGCATCGGGGGGACCCAGGCGGGCTGGGGCGCGTGACCCGGTACGTCGCCGTCGACCTGGGGGCGAGCAGCGGTCGCGTCGTGGCGGGCCGACTCGTCGATGGCGTCATGCGCACCGAGGAGCTCGCGCGGTTCGCCAACGTGCCCGTCACGGTCCCGGCGGGCGACAGCGCGGTGCTGCACTGGGACCTGCCCGACCTGTGGCGCGGCGTGCTCGACGGGCTCGCCGCGGCGGGACGTTCCGGGCCCGTGCGTTCGGTCGCCGTCGACACGTGGGCCGTGGACTACGGACTGCTCGACGCCGACGGCGCACTCCTGGCGGAGCCGGTGCACTACCGGGACGCGCGCACCGAGGGTGTTCCGGAGCGCTTCTTCGCCACGGTGCGGCCCGCGGCGCACTATGCGATCACCGGCGCGCAGGTGCAGCCCTTCAACACGGTGTTCCAGCTCCTCGCGGAGGCGGCCGGGCCGCGGCTCGACGCGGCCCGGTCCTTGCTGCTCATCCCCGACCTGCTCGCGCACCGGCTCGGGGCCGCACCCTTCGCCGAGGTGACGAACGCCTCCACCACGGGGCTGCTCGACGTGCGCTCGCGACGCTGGAGCCCGGAGGTGCTCGAGGCGGCGAGCGCACTCGCCGGGCGGGACCTCGCGCCGTTGCTCGGCGGGCTCGTCGAGCCGGGGACCGTCGTCGGAGACGCGTCGCCCGGTCTCGGTGTGGACGGGGCACGACTCGTCGCCGTCGGCTCGCACGACACGGCGTCCGCCGTCGTCGCCGTGCCGATGGCCGACCCGGCCACCGCCGCCTACATCTCCTCGGGGACGTGGTCGCTCGTCGGGCTCGAGCTCGACGCGCCCGTGTTGACCGAGGCGTCGCGCACCGCGAACCACACGAACGAGCTCGGCGTCGACGGCACGGTGCGCTACCTCAAGAACGTCGCCGGGATGTGGCTGCTGAGCGAGTCGCAACGCGTGTGGCGTGCGCGCGGGGCGGCCGCGGAGCTGCCCGAGCTGCTCGCCGCGGCGGCGCGGGCCGAGCCGCGGCGCACCGTCGTCGACGTCAACGACGCGGTGTTCCTGCCGCCCGGCGACATGCCCGCGCGCATCGCCGCCCTCGCCCGGGACTCCGGTCAGCCCGAGCCGCGCGACCCGGGCGAGACCGTGCGGTGCATCCTCGACTCGCTCGCGGAGGCGTACCGGTGGGCCATCGGTGAGCTCGCCGAGTCGGCAGGGCGCGAGGTGCAGGTGGTGCACGTCGTCGGCGGGGGTGCCCGCAACGCGCTGCTGTGCCAGCTCACGGCGGACGCCACGGGACTGCCCGTCGTCGCCGGACCCGTGGAGGGCGCGGCCCTGGGCAACCTCCTCGTCCAGGCGCGTACCGACGGCGCCCTCGCCGGCGGCCTCCGGGGGCTCCGCACGGTCGCCGCCGCCTCAAGCTCCCTCATCACCTACCACCCCACCCCCTGAGCACCCCGCACGCTGGGGCGAGGAAGTGAGGATTCCTCGGGGAAGCGACTCCGGAATCACTTCTTGGGCGGGTCCTCACTTCCCCGCGTGGGAGGAACCGGGACCGAGCCGTCGTCCCGGTGGCCCCCTGGCGTGGGGGTGGCAGCCGCGCCGTGGACGATCGAGCGAGCCAGGTGGCGGACGGTGGCCGCATCCGGGGGGTGTGGTGCGCTGACCAGGCAGAAGAGTGCGCCCGAGTAGAGCACGACGAGGTTCGCGATCGTCTCGGGCGCGGTGTCCAGCCCGAGCGCGGCGTGCTCCTGCGCCGTCGCGGCGAGGGAGGAGCCTTCGAGGCCGGCGAGGGCCGTCGCGAGGTGGGGGCGGCGCCGCGCCTCGAGCTGGAGCTCGAAGATCGCCAGGTACCGCTCGCGGGAGGGGCCGACGGCGTCGAGCAGCGATGCGGCGATGGCGTCGACGAGCGGCTCGGCCGAGGCGGCGACGTCGGTCGCGTCGTCGATACGCGCCATGTCCGCGAGGTGCAGGTCGACGACCCGCTCCGCCGCGGCCACGAGCAGCTCGTCGCGGGACCGGAAGTAGTTCGAGGCCGTCCCCGAGGGGAGGGCCGTGGCGCGGTCGACCGCGCGGTGCGTCAGCCCGTGGATGCCCTCTGCGGCGAGCAGCGCGATCGCGGCATCGGCGAGCTCGCGGCGACGGTGGGGGTTGTGGCGTGGCACGCCGTCAGTATGACAGTATCCGTTCTACAACGAACGTAGTGAAGTGGAGGAGCCCACCGTGTCACGTACCGCGATCGTCACCGGAGCAGGGATCGCGGGTCTCGCGTCCGCCATCGCGCTCGCCCGGGCGGGATGGGCCGTCACGGTCCTCGAGCGGGCGCCCGAGCTCGGCGAGGTCGGGGCCGGGTTCGCGATGTCCCCGAACGCCGTGGCCGCGTTCCGCGGACTCGGTTTCGACGACGACGACGTCGCGGCGCTCGGGTGTGCGACCTGGGCCGGCGGCACGTGGGACCTGCACGGACGTCCGATCCTGACGATCTCGGACGACCCGGTCCTGCGCGCGTCCGTCTCGCTCATCGGCGTCCACCGGGTCCGGCTCCACGAGGCGCTGCAGCGGGGCGCGGCGGCGGCCGGCGTCGAGATCGTCACCGGTGTCCGCGTGACGTCGTTGACCCAGGGGGACCCCGCCGGCGACCGTGCGCGCGTCGCGGGGCGCGAGGCGGACCTCGTCGTCGGTGCGGACGGCGTGCGCAGCGGGGTCCGCGCCGCGCTCTACCCCGGTCAGGAGGCCCGCTACAGCGGCTACTCCAGCTGGCGCGCCGTCATCCCCGGACGATTCGGCGACCCGGCGCTCCGGCAGTACTGGGGGCCGCGGGCCGAGTTCGGGCTCATGCCCGTCTCCGGGACCGAGACCTACTGGTACGGCTACGTCGCCATGCCGGAGCGCACCGCGGTGACCGACGAGCTCGCCACGGCGCGGGAGCGCTTCGCCACCTGGGCGGGGCCCGTGCGGGAGATCATCGACGCCACCCCGTCGGACGCGCTGCTGCGGCACGACGTCCACCACCTGCCCGGCGGCCTGCCGCGCTACACGGCGGGACGTGTGGTGATGGTGGGCGACGCCGCGCACGGCTTCCTCCCCACGATGGGCCAGGGCGCCGCGACCGCGCTCGAGGACGGCCTGTGCGTCGGGCTCCTCGTCGGCGCACCCGTGACGGCCGGGGCGGACCTCGGTGCCGCTCTCGCGGACTTCGACGCCCAGCGCCGACCGCGGTGCCGGGCGCTCGGCCGGGCGGCGCTCGCCAGCGCACGGTTCGGGTCCCACCTGGGCGGCGGGTGGCGCCAGCCGGTCCGGAACGCCCTGATGCGGCGCGTCCCGTCGAGCGCGATCCTGCGGGGTTCGCGGGCCGCGATGGGATGGACCCCGCCGTCGTCGTCGCTCGTGGAGGCCTGAGCCCTGCCCGAGCCGTCGTCCCGGTGGCACACTGGCGCGGGTGAGGGAACAAGCGACGCTCGGGCTGATCGCCGTCGGCCTCGGCGTCGCCGCGAGCGTCGTGCTCTTCGTGCCGTTCGTCGCGGTGAGCTACCGGCGCCGAGGCCGCTTCTCCGGGCAGCGGGCCCTCGCGTGGTCTGCCGCGCTCGCCTACTTCTGGGCGATCTGGACGTACACCCTGCTGCCGCTGCCCGACCCGGGCTCGCTCACGTGCGCACCGCGCAACACCACCCCGCTCGCGTTCCTCGACGACCTGCGCGGCGCCGTGGCCCAGGCGTCGGGCCGCCGTGACCTGCTGCTCGACCCCGCGGTGCTGCAGGTGGGGCTCAACGTCCTGCTCTTCGTGCCGCTCGGCTTCTTCCTGCGGGCGCTCGGCGGCCGGGGGATCTTCGTGGCGGGCATGACCGGCCTCGCGCTCTCCGGCTTCGTCGAGCTCACGCAGCTCACGGGCGTCTGGGGGCTCTACCCGTGCGCGTACCGGGTCTTCGACGTCGACGACGTGCTGCTCAACACGAGCGGCGCGCTCATCGGCTCGATCGCGGCCTTCGTGGTGCCCAGGCGACACCGCGGCGCCGGTGACACCCGGGCCGGTGCGCTCCCCGTCCCCGTGACCCGGCCTCGACGGCTGCTCGCGATGGTGTGCGACTGGCTCGGCTTCGTGCTCGCGGGCGCCGCCGCGACGGTCGCGGCCCGGGGCGTGCTCCTCTACGTGCTCGACGACCGGGACGCTGCGCTCGACGGACCCGTGCCGGGACTGCTCGGGGTGGCTGTGCCGCTCGCCGTCTGGCTCGTCCTGACGCTCGCGACGGGGCGCACGGTCGGGGATCTGGCGGTGCGGATCCGGTACGCGGGCGGCCCGCTGCCTCCCGCCGCGGCACGGGTGCTGCGCTTCCTCGGGGGGATCGGTGGCTACGGCCTGCTCTCGTGGTGGCAGACCCCGTGGGCCACGCCGTCGTGGGCGTTCGCCGTCCTCGCGGTGGTCGCGGCGCTCGCCACCCGCCACGGCCGCGGGCTGCCGGGCCTGCTGAGCGGCCAGGACGTGACCGACGCCCTGACGACCCACCCACCGAGGACGTGACGACCCATGGACGAGATCCGCATCGAGCGTGACGGCGTCGTCGGCCCCGTCGACTCCTCCCGGGTGCCGCGGTTCGCGGGGGCGGCCACCTTCGCCCGCCTGCCACGCCTCGACCAGGTGGAGCGCGCGGACGTCGCGATCGTCGGCGTGCCGTTCGACGCCGGTGTCTCCTACCGGCCCGGCGCGCGCTTCGGGCCGCAGGCGATCCGGGAGGCGTCCCGGCTGCTGCGCCCCTACCACCCGGCGCTCGACGTCGAACCGTTCGCACGTGCCCAGGTGGCCGACGCCGGGGACCTCGCCGTCAACCCCTTCGACATCGACGAGGCGATCGCCACGATCGAGACGGCCGCCCTCGCGCTCACGGCCGACGGCACGTCAATCGTCGCCCTGGGCGGGGACCACACGATCGCGCTGCCGCTCCTGCGCGCGGCGGTCGAACGCACCGGTCGTCCCGTCGCGCTCCTGCACTTCGACGCGCACCTCGACACGTGGGACACCTACTTCGGTGCCGCCTACACGCACGGCACCCCGTTCCGCCGCGCCGCGGAGGAGGGCCTGCTCGACGCCGACGCCCTGAGCCACGTCGGCACGCGGGGTCCGCTCTACTCCCGTAAGGACCTGGACGACGACGCGAGCTTCGGCTTCGGCATCATCACGAGCGCCGACGTGTATCACCGGGGTGTCGCCGACGTCGTCGCCCGGCTGCGCGGGCGGGTCGGGAACCGGCCGTTGTACGTCTCGATCGACATCGACGTGCTCGACCCCGCGCACGCCCCGGGCACGGGCACACCCGAGGCGGGCGGGATGACGAGCCGCGAGCTGCTCGAGATCCTGCGGGGGCTTCGCGGGCTCGATCTCGTGGGGGCCGACGTCGTCGAGGTCGCTCCCGCGTACGACCACGCCGAGATCACCGCCGTGGCCGCCTCGCACGTCGCCTACGACCTCGTGACCCTTCTCGCGGACCGGCCGACGGGTTCCTAGCTCGCGGCGTCGGCCGTGGACGGCTCGGCCCAGAATCCCGTGAGTGGGACGCCAGGTCCGTGCGTGAGTGCGGGGATGAGCAGGGAGAACGCGCGCCTGGCGGCCGCCGGTGTCTCCTCGCGGGAGAGGCGGCCCAGCGCGCCTTCGACCATGTCGATCGCGACGAGCAGGTCGTCGACGTCGATCTCCGGGGACAGGACCCCGGCGCGCTGACTCGTGGCCAGGGGGCGTGCGAGCAGGTCGCGGGTGCGGTCGTTGAGGGCGGCGAGCCGCTCGCGCCCGTTGGTGGCGCGCAGCAGGAGCGGCCGGATGCCCCGGGCCTGGCCCTGGAGCTCCGCGATGCGGGTCATGAGCTCGAGCGCGATGCCCGGTTCCTCGGAGCGCTGCGTCACGTACTCCTCGAGCTCGCCGAGGTGCTCCTCGTAGACCGCGGCGGCGAGGTCGATGCGGTCCCGGAAGTGGCGGTACAGGGTGCCACGGCCCACGTGGGCGCGCTTGGCCACGAGATCGAGGGGGGCGTCGGGGCCGATCTCGGCGAACACCTGCTCCGCCGCAGACACGAGGGCCTTGCGGTTGCGGACTGCGTCGATGCGTTGCGGCACGGTGGTTCCGCTCGCCTGAGGGATAGAACTGTCCCTATATCGTGACAAATCGGGCACAAGTTGTCCACCATGCCGGCCTACGGATGTGTCGCTCCACGGTCGAGGCGCAGCCGCGGTACGGACCAGTGCACGACGGGGCCGATGAGGAAGGCGAACGCGAGGGTGCCGATGCCGACGGTGCCGCCGAGCGCCCAACCCAGCCCGAGCACGGTCAGCTCGATCGCCGCACGCGCCGCACCGACGGGGATCCCTCGGGCGGCGAGTCCCGTCATGAGCCCGTCGCGCGGACCCGGACCGAGCCCGGCGCCCACGTAGAGGCCCGTCGACACGCCGCACAGCGCGATGCCCCCGACGAGCATGGCCGCCCGCAGGCCGAGGTGACTGACCTCGGGGATGAGCCACAGCCCGCCGTCGACGAACACCCCCACGAGCAGCGCGTTCGCGATGGTCCCCGGGCCGGGTCGTTGTCGCAGCGGGACCCACAGCAGCATCACGAGGAGCGAGAAGCCGATGACGACCGTCCCGAACGTGAGCGGTGTGCGCTGCGCGACCCCCTGGTGCAGCACGTCCCACGGGGGCAGGCCGAGCTCGGCGCGCACCATGACGGCGAGCGACAGCCCGAAGAGCGCGAGCCCGACGACGAGCTGGGTGTACCGGCGCACGGTGCGGCGCGGAGCGGCGGCGGGCACGGGCTCAGGATCAGGCACGGGCGCACGCTCAGGCTCGGGCATGCGGGCCACCTTCCCACCTGCGCTGCTCCGCGCCAAACCCGTCCCACCCTTCCGCTCCCCGGCTCGCCGCTCCACGCCCTGCGAAGGGCTTGTTGATAGTTGAAGGATCAACTATGATTGCGGCATGACCACGGACATCCTCGCCCCCGACACCGCCATGGAGGCCGTCACGCTCTACGTGCGCGACCTCGACGTCATGACGAGCTACTACCGCGACGTCGTCGCGCTCGACGTGCTCGACGCCCCCGCGCCGATCGAGCACCAGGGGCCCGCCCGTGCCGCGACCGTGACCCTCGGTCGGGCCGGCGTCCCCGTGGTCGTCCTGCGACACACGCCCGACCTGCCGCCCCCCGCGCGCGGTGAGGCCGGCCTCTTCCACACCGCGATCCTCTTCGACACCCGCGCCGCCCTCGCGGCAGCCGTCGCGTCCGTCGCCCGTCGCGCACCCGGCACGTTCACCGGCAGCGCGGACCACCTCGTCTCCGAGGCGTTCTACTCCACCGACCCCGAGGGCAACGGCATCGAGCTCTACTGGGACCGGTCGCGCGAGCTGTGGCAGCACGAGGGCGGGCGCATCAAGATGGACTCGCTGCGCCTCGACCCCAACGCGTTCCTCGCCGAGCACCTCACCGAGGCGGGTCACGACAACCCGGTCGCCGAGGGGAGCGCCGTCGTCGGCCACGTCCACCTGCAGGTCGGCGACATCCCCTCCGCCGAGGACTTCTATGTCCGCGCGCTCGGCTTCGAGGTCACGGCCACGTGGCACGGCGCCCTGTTCGTCTCGGCGGGCGGCTACCACCACCACATGGCCATGAACACGTGGAACTCCCGCGGCGCCGGTCCGCGCGCCTCGACGATCGGGCTCGGGGAGGTCGCGATCCAGGTGCCCACGGCCGACGACGTGGCCGCACTGCGCTCGCGCCTCGACTTCCACGGCGTCGACCAGCGCGACGACGGGCAGACCCTCGCCTTCGAGGACCCGTGGCGCAACCTCATCCGCGTCACGGTCGCCGCGTGAGCCTCACCTCGACCAGGTAGCGTGCCGCGGAGGAGAAACCGCGATCGAGGAGCTGCCCTGGTGCGTCACCAGCGACGAGGAATGGCCGTGACGGCATTCCTGGCAGCGGCGACCCTCGCGGGCTGCGGCCTCGTGGGCGGTGCGCCCGGTTCGGGTGCGGGGCCGACGGCGCAACCCGGGCCGACGGCGGAGGCCGGAGCGACCGCGCCCTCGGGGGACCCGACGGACCCGGCCGCGACACCGTCGACGGCGAGCCCGTCACCGACGGCGCCCGCGTCGCCCACGACGAGCCCGGCACCGTCGCCGAGCCCCTCGCCGACGCCGCCACCGGGCGCCGTCACCCGTGCGCCGCAGGCGGAGCTCACCTTCGTCCCCGGCGCTGATGCCGTCGAGCTCGCGCTCGCCGCGGCCCGCGTGTACTGGGTGTCCGCGCCGCTCGTCGTCGTCGGACGCACGGGGGACGCGGCCGCCCTCGACGCTGCCGCGCAGGCCGGCGTGCCGCTGCTGCTCACGGGGGAGCCCGTGGCTGCCGACGACGCCACCGATGGCGAGGGCACCCCCGATGACGGCGACCCGGCCGCACCCGCCCCCATCGAGGACGCCGTGCTCGACGCGCTGCACGGTGAGCTCGCCCGGCTCGGCACGCGCGCCGTGCTCTCCTTCGACCCGGCGTTCGAGGCGCCGGACGGCGTGGACGTGCTCGGCGACGGTGACCCCGTACCCGAGGGCGGCCCGACCGAGCCCTTGCCTGGTGCGGCCCTCGTGACGGACACCTCGGCGCGCTCGCGTGCGGCCGCGCAGACCGCCCGGTCCGCGGGCGTCGAGGTGTTCACGGCGCGCCGCGGCGACCCCCGTGCCGCGCGGGACCTCATCACGGCCTACGCCGAGGGTGCGCAGCTCACGAGCGTGACGGCCCTCGGTGACGCGTTCGGCGACGCCGCGCTCCTCTCGGCCCGCATGCGCGCCGTGCGGACGGGTGTCACGCTGCCCGGCGGCAGCCAGCTCGTCTTCGACGACACGCGCTACGTGGCGCTCTACGGCTCCCCGCTGACCCCGGCGCTCGGCGTGCTGGGCGAGCAGAACGTCAAGAAGTCCGTCACGCGGGCACGCAAGGTCGCCAAGCCGTACACGAAGCTCGTCGACGAGCAGGTCGTGCCGATGTTCGAGATCATCGCGACGGTGGCCTCGGCCGGCAAGGGCGCGGACGGCAACTACTCCAACGAGCTCGACCCGGAGTCGATCCGCCCGTACGTCGAGGCGGCGCGCAAGGCGGGCGTGTACGTGCTGCTCGACCTGCAGCCGGGCCGCACCGACTTCCTCACGCAGGCCAAGCTGTACGAGGAGTTCCTGCTCGAGCCCCACGTGGGCCTCGCCCTCGACCCCGAGTGGCGGCTCAAGAAGAACCAGGTGCACCTGCGCCAGATCGGCTCGGTGGGGATCAAGGAGGTCAACCGGGTCGTCCACTACCTCGCGGATCTCGTCGAGGCCAACGACCTGCCGCAGAAGATGCTCGTGCTCCACCAGTTCACGACGTCGATGATCCGCAACCGCGACAAGCTCGACACCTCGCGCTCCGAGCTCGCCGTCGTGGTGCACGTCGACGGCCAGGGAGCGCTCGGCTCGAAGTACGGCACGTGGGCCAACATCCGCAAGGGTGCCCCGAAGGGCCTGTACTGGGGCTGGAAGAACTTCTACGACGAGGACCAGCCGATGGCGACGCCCAAGCAGACCGTCGCCGTCGACCCGACGCCCGACCTCGTCACGTACCAGTAGCGCTCCCGCCCGCCGCGGGGGGCAGGACGACGGCGGGCTCCCGCACGACGGCGGCCAGCCCGAGCCCCCAGAACCGGGCGAGCCGCGCCCCCTGCGACTCGACGGCGTCGAGCTCCGGCGCGGTGGGCTGCCGGTACCACTGGGTCTCGAGCCGCAGCTCGCGGGTCGTGGTGGTCGGGCGCCAACGCCCCGCGACCCGCCCGTCCACGGCGATGGCGCCCAGGGAGTAGGGCGGCTCCGTCGTGGCACCCGGACCGGGTTCGTGGCTCGCGGTGCGCGTGACGGGGTAGGAGGCCTCGTACCTGACGGACGCGCGGGCCGGTGAGCGCGAGCAGCCAGCGTGCGTCGCGCGGCGTGACGGTGTGCCAGGTGGGGCGCAGGAGGTGGGTGCGGACGACGTCACCGCCGTCGAACGCGGTGCGCGAGTCCGCGATGTCGGGCGTGGGGCCGATGCGGCTGGCGAGCCCCCACAGGGACAGCCAGAACTCCTGGGACTGCACCGCTACCAGGTGTTCCACGACGGCGGGCAGATGGGGCAGCCGGGGTCCACGCAGGTGCTGCGCGGCGAGGCGCGCCTCGCGGACCTGGTGCTCTGTCACCGCGGTAGTCGAGCTCGGCATCTGTCGATCGTGCCAGCGACGTGGGAAGTACGCCATGCCGGGCCGCGCGAGCGAGGGCAGACGCATTTCACGAATGAGATAAATGTGTTTGAGGAACTAATTGCGAGGACGAAGAAATGCTCCCATGTATTGCATTTGTCTAGCCGAAGTGCAATACTCGTGGCACGCAAGAAAGGCGCTCTCTGGAAAGGGCGTCAGAGCGCAGGGCCGGACCCGTCTGGGTGACAGACCCTCTTTGCTCAACGTGCCCGTTGCGACAGTAGCTCGCCGCACGCACCCGAGACCCGCTCGCCGGCCAATGAGGGCCGAGCGCCGATCGGGTGCAGCAGCACGACGCATTCACTGCGAACGGCACGAGGCGATCCGCTTCGATTCCGCTCGACCCTGCGACGGTTTCTTCGCAGGTCAGACGATCGAAGGATCCATCATGACTCGTTCGACACTCCACTCGCGCACCTCTCCCAGACGCGCAGGCGCCATGTCCGTCCTCGCTGCGGCGACCGCGGTCACGATGGTCCTCGCGAGCGTGGGCAGCGCCCGGGCCGCGACCTCGCCGGGCCTGGGAACCGCCGACAGCTTCGCCGTCCTGGCCGGGGCCGGAATCACCAACACCGGTCCTACGACGATTACGGGCGATATCGGGACATTTCCCACCACGGATATCACGGGCGAAGGCTCGATGACCATCAATGGCGCGAACCATGCCGGCAACGACGTGACCCAGGGCGCCAAGCCGGCGCTCGTGACGGCCTACAACGCCGCGGCAGGTCAGGGACCCGCGTTCCCGATCTCCGCAGACCTCGGCGGCCAGCTCCTGGTCCCCGGCGTCTACAACTCCGCCTCGTCGATCGGCCTCACGGGCGCTCTCACCCTCGACGGCCAGGGCGACGCGGACGCCGTATTCATCTTCCAGGCCGGCTCCACCCTCACGACGGCCTCCTCGAGCGTCGTGAACCTCATCAACGGCGCGCAGGAGTGCAACGTGTTCTGGCAGATCGGCAGCTCCGCGACCCTCGGCACCTCGTCGGTGTTCCGCGGGACGCTCATCGCCCTGGAGGACATCACGCTGACGACGGGTGCGACGGTCGTGGGCCGGATGCTCGCCCGCGACGGCGCGGTCACGCTGGACTCGAACACGATCAGCCGCCCGGGCTGCGCGGCACCGTCGGACGACGATGACGACGGCTCGGACGAGGGCACCGAGGAGGACGACGGGACCGATGACGGCACCGACGAGGGGACCGACGACGGAACCGATGAAGGAACCGATGAAGGAACCGACGACGGCACGGACGAAGGCACCGACGAAGGCACCGATGACGTGACCGACGACGGCACCGACGAAGGTACCGACGACGTGACCGACGAGGGCACCGACGACGACGTCCCCCAGGTCACCGACACACCTTCCGGCTCGGTGGCAACAGGCGGCAGCCCCCTCTCCGACGGCTCCCCGGTGGCTTCGCTCGTGGGCGCCGCGGCCCTGCTCATCCTGATCGGCGCCGCCTACCTGGGTACGCGCCGCCGCTCGGTGGAGTGAGCATCCGCGACGGGGCGTCCCGGTGGGGGCGCCCCTTCCGCGGGACCGGGTGGCCCGGGGCGATGCGCGCCGGGGTGGCCGTGGTTCTGGTGGCTGCCCTGGGAGGTGCCTCCGCGACCTCGGAGCGCCCGGTGATCCCGCCCGCCGTCGAGGCAGCGCCCGTCGTTACTCCGCGGGCCGTGCACACGCCGCCACGGACACAGCCCTCGCACCCGGGGCCTTCGCCCACCGAGGGGCCCTACCGGCTGGCGAGGTCCGTCCCCGTCCGCCTCCAGATCGGGGCCATCGGCGTCGACACCGAGCTCATGGCCCTCGGCCTCAACGACGACGCGACGATGGAGGTGCCCCCGGAGGGCTTCCCGGCTGGGTGGTACACGGGAGCGCCGACGCCGGGGGAGCTGGGACCGGCGATCCTTGCGGGCCACGTCAACTGGCTCGCGACGGAGGGCGTCTTCTTCCGACTCGCGGAGCTGGTACCCGGCGACGAGGTCGTGGTCGCACGGGAGGACGGCTCGAGCGTCGTCTTCGTCGTGACGAGCGTCGAGCAGCACCCCAAGGACGCCTTTCCCACGGCCGACGTCTACGGCGACATCGACCACGCGGGCCTGCGACTCATCACGTGCGGTGGGGTGATCGACTCGGCGACGCGCAGCCACACGGACAACATCGTGGTCTTCGCGAGCATCGTCGAGCCCGGGTGAGACGGCGTCTGCCCGCTCCGCCTTAGGCGGGGTCCCGAGTGGGGGGCGCCGCGCGATCGGGTTATCGTGCGCAGATGGCGAGCTCCACCCGCGGTCCCGTGACGTTCGGGACCCGAGTCGCGCTCGTGGCCACCCTCGTCTACCTCGTTGCCGTGTGGATCGGACTGACGACGGCGAGCGCGGTCGGGAGCCTCGGACCCCACCGGGCCACCTACGCGATCACGGCGAGCTCGAGCGGCATCGTCGACCTCGGACCCCTCGGCACGCTCGAGGTCGACTCACCGCTCCCGCTGCGGCTCGGGGCCCGGGTCACGGTGCAGGAGGTTCCCGCGGACGTGACCTCGATCGGTGCGCCCGTCTCCCTCGAGGGGCTCTCGGCCGACCTCGACAGGTACGTGCAGTTCTTCACGAGCCCCCTGACCTTCGTGCAGGACGCCGCCGTCGACGTCGCGCGGGCCGCAGCCCTGCACACCCTCATCGCGTTCGGCGTCCTTGGTGCGGCGGCGGCGGGTCTGTACCTGCTGCTCGGACCGGTGCGCCGCCGCGAGCTCGGGCACCTCGTGGCCCGGCGGCGGCGCACGTCGCTCGCGGGAGTGGTCGTCGTCGTCGCCGTGGCCGGAGCCGTGGTGGCGACCGGTCCGCTCGGGCCCGACATGGCCGGATCGCGGCCCGCGTCGTCGATCTTCGACGAGACACCGCTCGAGGGAGCCCGGTTGACGGGACGGCTCGCCGGCATCGTCGACACGTACGGCGCGTTGGCGCTCGACGCGTACCGGGAGAACGAGGCGTTCTACGCCGGGGCCGAGGAGTCGTTGCGCGAGGCGTGGCAGGTGCGCGCGGAGCAGGCCGAGGAGTGGCAGCGCGTGCTCGAGCTCTCGGAGCGCATCTCCCCGCTGCAACGGGTTATGCTCGGCGACCCGGACTCGCTCGTGACGGTCGTGCTCGTCTCGGACCTGCACTGCAACGTCGGGATGGCCCCCGTCATCTCGGCGGCCGTCGAGCTCTCCGGCGCCCAGGTCGTGCTCGACGCCGGAGACACGACGGTCAACGGCACCGTGGTCGAGCGCTACTGCGTCACGGCATTCATGAACGCCTTCCGGGCGGGCGGCGCACGCGAGGTCGTGTTCGCGGGTGGCAACCACGACTCGGCGGTGACGGCGGAGCAGGTCCGCGCGGCGGGCGGCACGGTGCTCGCGGGGGAGGTCGTCTCGGTCGCGGGCATCGACATCCTCGGGGACGTCGACCCCTTCGAGACGCGGATCGGCCAAGGCACGCGGCGCGTGGGTGACGAGGGTCTGGCCGAGGCTGGGGAGCGGCTCGCCGACCTCGCGTGCGACCGCGACGAGCCCGTCCCTCTGCTGCTCGTCCACACCCCGGCGGTCGGAGGTCCGTCGCTGGAGCGAGGCTGCGTGGTCGCGCAGATCTCCGGGCACTTCCACTCGTGGCTCGGCCCGCAACGCGTGGACCAGGGTGTGCGGCTCGTGAGCGGCTCCACCGCGGGGGCCGTCTCGGGGCAGGCGACCGTGGGCCCGCTCGGGGGCACGGCGACGATCGGGGTGCTGCGCGTCTCACCCGAGTACGGGCTCGTCGCGGACTACCAGAAGATCACCGTGGACCGCACCGGCGCGGCCGAGGTGGGGTGGCGCATGCCGTTCCCCCTGCCCGCCGGGATGCTGCCGCCGCCCGAGGAGGAGGGCTTGCCGCCGGGAGCCCGATGAGGGTCGCGGTGAAGCTCGCGGTGAGGTGCCACCTCGATCCGGCCTAGGCTCGGTGCATGACGAAGCTTCGGTGGTGCGCGTCCGTGCTGGGTGCGGTGCTGGTCGGTTCGGTGCTCGCGGCACCCGCGTCGGCGCACGACTCCCTCGTGTCCTCCGACCCGCCCGACGGCGCGGTCATCGACGCCGCCCTGGAGTCCGTCGTGCTCGAGTTCACGGGCAACGTCCTCGACCTCAACCCGGGACTGCAGATCACGAGCGAGCCCGGCGAGGAGGTGCCGACCGGACCGGCGCAGATCGAGGGCACGATCGTCTCGTGGGAGCTGACCGAGGTGGTCGCCCCGGGGGACTACGACGTCGTGTGGGTCGTGACGTCGCAGGACGGCCACCCGATCGACGGGACGTTCGCGTTCTCCGTCGCGGCATCCGAGGCTGCCGAGCCCGACGAACCCACGGCTTCGCCGGATCCGACGACGACGGCGAGCCCCGAAGCCACCGTCCCCGTCGCGACCGGCGACGAGCCCGACGCGGTCGAGCCCACGACGGAACCGGAGGCCACGCCGAGCGACGGGCCGTCGACCCCGGCACCGACCGACCCTGCCGACATCTCGCGCACGGCTGAGGCATGGTTCTTCGCCGGGCTCGTGGTCACGGCGCTCGTCGTCGTCGGAGTGCTCGTCGCCTCGCGGCGCAACCGCGACCCGAACGGCCCTCCGGGCCAGTCCTAGCCCGGGTTTCAGCGCTTGCGGGTGCCGAACACGGAGCGGGTGATCTCGCGGCCGATCTGGGTGCCGGCCGACCGCAGGAGCGACTCGAAGCCCTTGTTCGCCGTCGCCTTGCGCTGCTGCGCGGCCTTCTCCTTCTCCCGTGCGGCACGCTCGGCGGCGCGGGCCTCTTCCTTGGCCTTGCGCTCTGCCTCCCGCGCTGCGGCCGCGGCAGACTTCTCGGCGTCCTTCTCGGCTGCGGCCTCGGCCTTGAGCCGCTCCGCCTCCGCCGCTGCGTCGGCCTTGGCCTGCTCCGCGGTCGCCATGCGGGCCGTGAGCAGCTCGTAGGCGGACTCGTTGTCGACCGCGACGGCATACCTCGCCGCCGCGGGGGATGCGTCGACGGTCTGCTGGAGCACCGACTCGGGGGCGGGGTCCATCGAGGACTGCGGGGCGCGCAGCCGGGTCCACGCGACCGGCGTCGGCGCACCCTTCTCCGTGAGGACCGTCGTGATCGCCTCGCCCGTGCCGAGCTCCTGGAGCAGCCGCTCGATGTCGTAGTCGGACTTCGGGAAGGTGCGGGCGGCCGCGCGCAGGGCCGTCGCGTCGTCGGGCGTGAAGGCGCGCAGCGCGTGCTGGACCCGGTTGCCGAGCTGGGCGAGCACGTCGGCCGGCACGTCCTTGGGGGACTGTGTCACGAAGAAGACGCCCACACCCTTGGAGCGGATGAGTCGCACGGTCTGCGTGACCTGCACGAGGAAGTCCTTCGACGCGCCCGTGAACAGCAGGTGCGCCTCGTCGAAGAAGAACACGAGCTTGGGCTTGGGCAGGTCGCCCACCTCGGGCAGCTCGGAGAACAGGTCGGCGAGGAGCCACATGATGAAGGTCGAGAAGAGGGCGGGCCGGTCCTGCACGCCGGGCAGCTCGAGCGCGGAGATGAGGCCGCGCCCGTCCGCCGTCGTCCGCAGGAGGTCCGACGTCGCGAACGCGGGCTCGCCGAAGAAGACGTCGGCCCCCTGGGCCTGCAGCGCCACGATCTCGCGCAGGATGACTCCCGCCGTCGCCGCGGAGAGCCCGCCGATGCCCTTGAGCTCGCCCTTGCCGTCGTCGGAGACGAGGTACGCGATCGTGGACCGCAGGTCCTTGAGGTCGAGGAGCGCGAGGCCCTGCGTGTCCGCCCAGTGGAAGATGAGGCCGAGGCTCGACTCCTGCGTGCTGTTGAGGCCCAGCACCTTGGCGAGCAGCAGCGGCCCGAAGTCCGTCACGGTCGTGCGGATGGGGATGCCCGTGCCCTGGCCGCCGAGCGTGTAGAACTCCACGGGGTGCGACCGCGCCTGCCAGTCCTGGCCGATGCTCTGCGTGCGGGCGAGGAGCTTCTCGTTGCCCGTGCCCTCCACGGCGAGGCCCGAGAGGTCGCCCTTGATGTCGGCGACGAAGACGGGCACCCCGGCGTTGCTGAGCGCCTCCGTCATGACCTGCAGCGTCTTGGTCTTGCCCGTGCCCGTGGCGCCCGCGACGAGGCCGTGGCGGTTCATCATGGCGAGCGGGAGGCCGACCTGGACGGCGGGGTTCGCGGCCCCGTCCTCGACGAGCGCCCCGAGGGTCAGGACGTCGCCCTCGAACCCGTAGCCGTCGTGGACCACGCGGGCCCAGCCCTCGAGCTCGGTCGGCGCGGCGTCGGCGGTCGCAGGTTCGGCGGGCGCGGGTTCGGCGGGCGTCGCCTCCGCCTGGGCCGCCTGGAGCGCGGCGCGTGCCGCAGCCGCCTTGGCCGCCGCTGCCGTCGCGGCCGCCTCGGCAGCGTCAGCCTCCGCCTGGGCGGCCGCAGCCTGGAGCGCCGCGAGATCGGAGGACTGTGCCGGGCTGGAGTCCGGTGCAGGGCCGGAATGCTGCGCGGGATCGGGAGCGTTCGCCATGTACCGAACACTACTGAGCCGAGCCCGCCCCGGGTGAGGGCCGGCACAGCGATTCACCCAGGAGCCCTGGGTACAGTGTGCCGACCACATCAGGAGGACACCGTGACGCACGACGACACCGTGACGCACGACGACGCCGTGACGACGCGCCAGGACCCGGAGTTCGGCGAGCCCGCCGAGACCGGCGACCTCGGCGACGTCGACGAGCTCGACGCCGAGCGTGGCCCCTCGTCGCGGCGCCTTGGCTGGCTCTATCTCGTCGCGGGCCTCCTCGGCCTCGTCGGCTCCGCCGTCCTGACGATCGAACGCATCGAGTCGCTGCGGGACGCCGCTCACGTCGCCTCGTGCTCCATCAACGCCGCGATCGACTGCGCACCCGCGATGGCGTCGTGGCAGGGCTCGCTGCTCGGCTTCCCCAACCCGCTGCTCGGTCTCGGCGCCTTCCCCGTGGTCATGATGTTCGGTGCGGTGCTCCTCGCGGGGATGCGGCCGCCGCGCTGGATGTGGATCGCGCTCGCCGTGGGTGCGACCCTCGGCGTCGTCCTCATCCACTTCCTGATCTACACCTCGCTCGCCGTGCTCGTCGTGCTGTGCCCCTGGTGCTTCCTCGTGTGGCTCGTGACCTGGCCGGTGTTCTGGTACACGCTCGTGCATCTCGTGGACGACGGCGTGATCCCGCTCGGTGCCCGCGCTCGTGACTGGGTCCTGCGCAACCGCTTCGTGATCACGGTCGCGTGGTACCTCGTCGTCGGCGCGCTGTGCGTCGTCGGCCTGCGCAGCCAGTTCTGACCTCGCGCCTCCGGGTCGGGGCAGGGACGCCGACGGCGATAAACTCGCCGGGTGACCACGCCTGATACGACCGCGCCTGACACCGCCGCGCCTCGCCTCGACGAGACGACCCCGCCCCATCGCTACACCGCGCGGCTCGCCGGCGAGCTCGAGGCGGCGTGGCAGGACCGCTGGGAGGAGCGCGGCACCTTCTGGACGCCGAACCCCACGGGCGCGCTCACCGACGGCGCCGGCAACCACGCCCCCGAGGGCGCCGCCCCCGTCGTGGTCATGGACATGTTCCCGTACCCCTCGGGCGCCGGTCTGCACGTGGGTCACCCGCTCGGCTACATCGCCACGGACGTCGTCGCGCGCTACCGGCGCATGGCGGGCGACAACGTGCTGCACGCCCTCGCCTACGACGCGTTCGGCCTGCCCGCCGAGCAGTACGCCGTGCAGACGGGCCAGCACCCGCGGATCTCCACCGAGGCGAACATCGAGATCATGCGCGGCCAGCTGCGCCGTCTGGGTCTGGCCCACGACCCGCGCCGGTCCTTCGCGACGATCGATCCCGGCTACGTGCGCTGGACGCAGTGGATCTTCCTGCAGATCTTCGAGTCCTGGTACGACCCCGAGGCACCCGGCCGCGCGGGCGGCAAGGGGCGGGCGCGACCCATCACCGAGCTGGTCACCGAGCTCGAGGCCGGGACGCGCGCGGTGCCGACCGAGCTCGTGCCCGACGACGCTCCGTCGTCCGACGGCGGTCCCGCGTGGTCCGACCTCGACACCGCGACCCAGCGCCGCGTCATCAACTCCTACCGCCTCGCCTACGTTTCCGAGGCGCCGGTGAACTGGTGCCCGGGCCTCGGCACGGTGCTGGCCAACGAGGAGGTCACGGCGGACGGCCGCTCCGAGCGCGGCAACTTCCCCGTGTTCCAGCGTTCGCTGCGGCAGTGGAACATGCGCATCACGGCGTACGCGGACCGCCTCGCCGACGATCTCGACCTCATCGACTGGCCCGAGAAGGTGCGCTCGATGCAGCGCAACTGGATCGGGCGCTCGCAGGGCGCGAACGTCGTGTTCGAGGTGATCGGTGGCACCGAGGTCGAGGTCTTCACGACCCGGCCCGACACGCTGTTCGGTGCCACGTTCATGGTGGTCGCCCCCGAGCACCCGCTGCTCGACGAGGTGCCGGCCGAGTGGCCCGACGGCACCCACGCCGTGTGGACGGGCGGGCACGACCACCCGACGGCCGCCGTCGCGCAGTACCGGGCCGCCGCGGCGCGCAAGACGGCCGTCGAGCGCCAGGCCGAGGCCGGCAGCAAGACGGGTGTCTTCACGGGCCATCTCGCCATCAACCCGGTCAACGGCGAGTACATCCCCGTGTTCACGGCCGACTACGTGCTCATGGACTACGGCACGGGCGCGATCATGGCCGTGCCGGGCGGCGACCAGCGCGACTTCGACTTCGCCACGGCCTTCGAGCTGCCGGTCGTCTACACCGTGCAGCCGCCGGAGGGACACGAGGGGGCGTACTCGGGGGACGGCGCCGTCATCAACTCGTCGTCGGACACCCTGAGCCTCGACGGCCTCGCCGTGCCCGAGGCGAAGGAACGCATCGTCGCGTGGCTCGCGGAGCACGGCCTCGGCACGGGCTCGATCACCTACCGCCTGCGCGACTGGCTCTTCTCCCGCCAGCGCTACTGGGGCGAGCCGTTCCCGATCGTGTACGACGAGGCGGGCCTGCCCGTCGCGATCCCCGACTCGATGCTGCCCGTCGACCTGCCCGACGTGCCGGACTACGCCCCGCGCACCTTCGCGGCCGACGACGTGACCTCCGAGCCCGAGCCCCCGCTGGGCCGCAACGACGACTGGGTGCACGTCACGCTCGACCTCGGCGACGGTCCCAGGAAGTACCGCCGCGACACCAACACGATGCCCAACTGGGCCGGTTCGTGCTGGTACTACCTGCGCTACCTCAATCCCGAGGACGGCGAGCAGTTCGTGGACCCCGCCCTCGAGAAGTACTGGCTGGGCCCGGACCACAACGCCGCGGTGGGCGCCTCGGGCGGTGTCGACCTGTACGTGGGCGGTGTCGAGCACGCCGTGCTCCACCTGCTGTACGCCCGGTTCTGGCACAAGGTGCTGTTCGACCTGGGCCACGTGTCCTCGATCGAGCCGTTCCGCAAGCTCTTCAACCAGGGCTACATCCAGGCCTACGCCTTCACCGACGCGCGCGGCCAGTACGTGCCCGCCGCCGAGGTCACCGGTGACGAGCAGTCTGGGTGGACGTGGAACGGTGAGGCGGTCGAGCGCGAGTACGGGAAGATCGGCAAGTCGCTCAAGAACGTCGTGACGCCCGACGAGATCTTCGACTCCTTCGGCGCGGACACCTTCCGCGTCTACGAGATGTCGATGGGCCCGCTCGACCTGTCGCGGCCGTGGGAGACGCGTGCCGTCGTCGGCGCCCAGCGGTTCCTGCAGCGGCTGTGGCGCAACGCGGTGGACGAGGACACGGGCGAGCTGTCGGTCTCCGACGCCACCCCGTCGGACGAGACGCTGCGGGTGCTGCACCGCACGATCGCCGACGTGCGCACGGAGATGTCCTCGATGCGGATCAACACCGCGATCGCCCGGCTCATCGTGCTCAACAACCACCTGACCTCGCTCGACGTCGTGCCGCGGGCCGTCGTCGAGCCGCTCGTGCTCATGGTCGCGCCCGTCGCGCCGCACATCGCCGAGGAGCTGTGGTCGCGGCTCGGACACGACGAGTCGTTGCTGCGCGAGCCGTTCCCCGTCGCGGACCCGGCGCTGCTCGTCGAGGACACCGTGACGTGCGTCGTGCAGGTCGCCGGGAAGGTGCGCGCGCGGCTCGAGGTGGCGCCCGACATCTCCGAGGACGCCCTGCGCGAGGCCGCGCTCGCGGAGCCCGCGGTGCAGCGCCACCTCGACGGTCGTGGGGTGCGCACCGTCGTGGTGCGGGCCCCGAAGCTCGTCAACGTGGTGCCGAGCTAGGTGGTCTTCTCCCGGGTGCGCGCGGGTCGGGTGGCGATCGTCACCGACTCCACCGCGTCGATCCCTCCGGAGCTCGCCGAGGCGGCCGGGGTGCGGATCGTGCCCCTCGACGTGGTCGTCGGCGACGAGCGCTTCGTGGAGGGCGAGGGCGACACGGCGCAGCGGCTCGTGCGCGCCCTCGACGACGGCACGCGCGTGTCGACCTCGCAGCCCGCGCCGGCCGCGTTCGCGCGGGCGTACGCGCAGGCCGCGCAGGCGGGGGCACGGGAGATCGTCTCGATCCACCTGTCCGGCGAGCTCTCGGGCACGTTCCGGGCCGCCGAGCTCGCCGCGCTCGGCTCCCCGGTGCCCGTGCACCTCGTGGACTCCCGCTCGGCGGGACTCGGCCTCGGGTTCTCGGTGCTCGCCGCCGTCGAGGCCGCCCGGGCCCGCCCCCGGCGCGGCGAGCGCGGTGAGCTCGCGGGTGGCGCCGCCGTGGCCCAGCGGGCGCGTGAGGTCGCCGCGTCCGCCAAGGCGCTCTTCCTCGTCGACTCGCTCGACCACTTGCGACGCGGTGGCCGGCTGTCGGCCGGTGCCGCCGCGCTCGGCACGGTGCTCGGCATGCGTCCGCTCCTGACGCTGCGCGACGGGCGCATCGAGGTGCAGGAGAAGGTGCGTACCCGGCGTGCTGCTCGCGAGCGGCTCGTGCACCTCGGTGTCGAGGAGGCCGCTGGGCGCGTGTCGCCACGGCTCGGCGTGCATCACCTGGGTCAGCCGGAGCTCGCCGCGGAGCTCGCCGCCCAGCTCGCGCACGGTGCGGGCGTGGCGGCCGCCGAGGTGACGATCTCGCAGATCAGCGCTGTGATCGGCGCCCACGCCGGGCCGGGCTTGCTCACCGTGGTGGTCGCCGACCGCTGAGGTGGCACCCGGCGTTCCACAGGGGTGTCGGGGTGCTGCCGCGGCTGGGTGGAGGGCCACCTAGCGTGCCCGCATGGCGTCTCGCGAGCGGTCCCGACGCGCGGCTCCTGGCCGCGCGCGCGAGCGTCTCGGGGCGCTCGCAGTGCCGCGGAGCACCGACGTCGGGTGGCGCCCGATGGTCGTGCCCGACGACGACCTCCGTGGCGGCTCGACCGAACCCCTCACCGCTCTGACCGCGGCTACCGCCGAGCACCCGGTCGGTCCGTCTGCCGCCGATCTCGACGCCGAGCCACGCACTGACCTGGCGCCTCGGCCCGATCCGGTGCCTCGTCCTGACCCGGACACCGATGACATCGTCGCCCGCATGCGCTCCGGTGCACTGTCCGCCGCGGCGACCGCCTACACCGCTGCGCACGGGCACCCGCTCGAGCATCCCGACCCGCTGATCGACCCGCCGAGTCGCCGGTGGGCGCTGACCCGGCGCTCGGCCGTCGTCGTCGGCCTCGTGCTGCTCGCCGTCGCGATCGTCGTCGTGCTGCGGGCGTGGGCCGCGGCGCCGCCCGACGTCGTCCCGTTCGGTGCTCCCGGAGCGACGGGACAGGCAGGTGACGGCGCGACGGCGGCCGACCCGTTCCGAGGTGACCCGTTCGGGGAGGACTCGCTCGGCGCGGGTGCGGGAGCGGAGGCAGACGGTTCGCGGATCGTGGTGCACGTCGTCGGAGAGGTCGTCGCTCCAGGTGTCGTCGAGCTCGGGCCCGGGGCGCGCGTCGCGGAGGCCGTCGCGGCGGCGGGCGGAGCCACGGCCGAGGCGAACCTCGGTGCCCTGAACCTTGCCCGGCACGTCGAGGACGGCGAGCAGGTCGTCGTGCCGGGGGTGGGTGGGCCGGAGGACGCCGACGACGGCGCGGGGGAGGGCGAGGTCGTCGCGGCGGATCCACGCATCGACCTCAACGCTGCCGACGCCGCACAGCTCGAGACCCTGCCCGGCATCGGTCCGGTCCTCGCCGCGCGCATCGTCGCGTGGCGCGAGGAGCACGGCCGGTTCACCTCGGTCGCCGAGCTCACGGAGATCTCGGGGATCGGCCCGCGGCTGTTCGCCCAGCTCGAGAGCCTCGTGCGTGTCTGAGCCACGCGGGTCACCGGGTCACGCGCAGGTCCTGGGTGATCCCGAACTGCCGCAAGCTCGCGTGGAGCGCGGGGCCGGCCATCTGCGGGTGACCGACCTGCGGCTCGTCCCGGCCGCCATGGTCGCGTGGCTCGGTGCCGGGCTGCTCATCGCTGCCCCTGCCGCAACCGCCCGCACGGTGGCGGTGACCGCACTCGTGGGCGCACTTGTCGGCGCGCTCGTCGGCATCGGAAAGGTACGTCGGCTGTCGCATGGCCAGGCGTCGCACAGCCCGGCGCTGTGCGACCACGCCACCAGCGGGGAAAGAGTTGCGACTCGCCTTCGCGGTGCCGCCCGCGGCCACGGTGTGCTCGTCCTGGTCGCGCTCGGCGCGGTCGCCTTCTCGACGGCGGGCCAGCTCGCCCTGCGCGAGGCCGGGCCGCTCGACGCACTCGTCGAGGATCGTGCCGTCGCCACCCTCGAGGGTGTGGTCCGCTCCGAGCCGCGGCCGCTCGCCACCGGTCCGGGCTACCGCGTCGAGCTCGCGGCGCGGGCCGTGAGCGGGCGTGGCACGGTCGGCGGTGCGGCGTCCCGGGTGCTCGTGCTCGGCGGCGAGGAGTGGCACGCGGTGCGCTACGGCGAGCGGGTCCGCGTCACCGGGCGGCTCGGCCCGGCGGACCCGGGCGATGCCGTCGCCGCACTCGCCCGGGCGCTGGGCCCGCCGGACGTGACCTCGCCGGCCCCCGCCGTCGACCGTGCCGTGACCGCGCTGCGCAGCGGGTTGCTCCGCACCACGGAGAACATGTCACCAGACGCGCGCGGTCTCGTGCCAGGGCTCGCCCTCGGTGACACCTCGCGGCTCGATCCCCAGCTCGCCCAGGCGATGCGCGACGTCTCGCTCACGCACATCACCGCGGTCTCCGGGGCGCACTTCGCGATCATCGGCGCGGCCGTGCTCGGCCTCGTCACCGTCCTCGGCGTGCCGCGCACCGGGCGGGTGGGCGCCGTCGTCGTCGTGACCGTCGGCTTCGTCCTCCTCGTGCACCCCGAGCCGAGCGTGCTGCGCGCCGCCACGATGGGGACGATCGGCGCGCTGGCACTCCTGCTGGGCCGCCCCACGGCCGCGATGCCCGCGCTCGCCGCCGCCGTGCTGGGGCTCCTCGTCGTGGACCCGTGGCTCGCCCGCTCCTACGGCTTCGTGCTGTCGGCGCTCGCCACGGCGGGACTCGTGCTCCTCGCCCGGCCGATCGCCGGCCGGCTCGGCGCGTGGCTGCCAGGCTGGCTCGCCCATGCCGTCGCCGTACCGTTCGCGGCCCAGCTCGCGTGCGCTCCCGTGCTCGTGCTGCTCGCACCCGTGGTGAGCCTGTACGCCGTGCCGGCGAACCTGCTCGCCGCGCCCGCGCTCGTCCCCGGCACGGTGCTGGGTGTGCTCGCGACGCTCGTGGGGCCGTGGTGGCCGTGGGGCGCGGGTGCGCTCGCGACGGGAGCGGGGTGGGCGTGCTCGTGGATCGCGGGAGTGGCGCGCGTGACGGCAGCGCTCCCCGGGGCCGTCGTGCCGTGGCCGGGGGGACCGGGCGGCGCCGCCCTGCTCGCGGCACTCACGCTCGGGGCAGGGCTGCTCGTCGTCTACCGGCGCCGCCTGCCGGGGGCCACCTGGCGGATCACGCTCGTGCTCGCGCTGTGCCTCGTGCTCGCGGGCAGCCCGCCGGGTCGCCGGGTCGCGCTCGAGCTGTGGCCCGACGGCTGGCCGCCGCCCGGATGGCGGGCCGTGCTGTGCGACGTCGGGCAGGGGACGGCACTCGTGGTGCGCTCCGGCGAGCGGTCCGCCGTCGTCGTCGATGCCGGTCCGGCCGACGGCGGGGCGGGCGCGTGCCTCGACCGGCTCGGCGTCCGGCGCGTCGACCTGCTCGTGCTCTCCCACTTCCACGCCGATCATGTCGAGGGGCTCCCCGGCGTGCTCGCCGGGCGTGAGGTGTCGGGCGCGCTCGTCAGCCCGCTCGCCGAGCCGGGACCACAGGCCGCCGCGGCGCTCGCGGCGCTCGAGCGGCGCGGCATCCCCGTCCGGGAGGGCAGGACGGGCATGGCGGGCGCGGCGGGCGACGTCGCGTGGCGCGTGCTGTGGCCCGACGGCGCTCCTCCGGGCGCGGGTCCCAACGACGCGAGCGTCGTGGTCTGGCTCGCCGCCGGGGACGTGACCTTGCTCGCGCTCGGTGATCTCGAGACGGCGGGGCAGGACGCGCTCGCGCGGGACCTCGCCGCCCGGGGAGTACGGACGCCCGCGCAGTTCGTCGTGATGGCCCACCACGGTTCGGCGAAGCAGTCGGCCGCGCTCGCGACGCTGCTCGACGCCCCGGTGGCACTCGTGGGGGTCGGTGCGGACAACAGCTACGGCCATCCCGCGCCGTCAGCCCTCGAGCTGTACGGTTCCTCGGTCGTGCTTCGTACAGATCAGTGCGGTGACATCGCGTTGACGCCCACGCACCACAGCCCGTGTCGCGCGGAGTCAGGGTGATGCCGCGCGCGTCAGCCTCGTGCAGCGGATCCGCGGCCGTCGCGAGGTCCGAACGCCGCGATCGCGTCGAGGTCGCTCGGTGGTGTGCGGATGTACTCGTCGGCCCACCGCTCGACACCGGGCATCGCGGAACCCGCGGTGATCTCACGGATCAGTGCGTCCGCGTCGAGCGGGGTGCGGCCCATGGAGACCGTGCCACCGGAGAGGATCGCCCAGTGCGCGCCCGGTCGCCCGTAGGGGAGCCCCACGCTGCCTGGGTTCACGACGAGCCTGCCGTCCACGAGGCGCAGGAACGGCATGTGCGTGTGGCCGCACACGAGGGTCGTGACCTCGTCCGGCAGACCCGCGAGCACCTCCGTCCAGCGCCCGACGCTGCTGTCGACGAGCACGACCTCCTCGTCGTCGCGGGGCGTGGCGTGGCAGAAGCGGACGAGCCCGAAGCCGTCGACGTCGAGGGTCACCTGCTCCGGCATCGCGTCGAGCAGGTCCTGGTGCGCCGGCTCCAGCTGTGCAGCGCCCCAGACGGACACCGGGTCGTCCGCGAGACCGACGTCGATGCCGCGTGACATCTCGAGGAGCTCCCTGTCCGCGTTGCCGCGCACGAGCAGCACCCTGTCGCCGAGCGAGGTGAGGAGGTCGAGGACCCGCGCCGGCTGCGGGCCCCACGTGTGGTCACCGGTGACCACGATCAGCTCCGCGGCGTCCACGGCCGGCTCGCGCAGCACGCGCTCCAGCGCCGGCAGCACCCCGTGGACGTCGGAAAGCACGGCGACGGAGGACACCATGTCCCCACGATGCCACGCACACCGCGTCGGCGGGTCGTGGCAGGCTAGGCGCGTGGCTGCTCGACCGACCTCTCGTTCCGCCGGGCTCGCCTGGCACGCGGCGCCCCTGGCGCCCGTCGTCCTCGTCTCCGGACCCGAGGACCTCCTCGCCGAGCGCGCGGTCGGACTCGTCCTCGACCAGGCCCGGGAGAAGTACGGCGAGATCGAGGTGAGCGAGATCGACGCGAGCGGCTACCAGGCCGGCGCGCTCGAGGTCCTCGCGAGCCCGTCGCTCTTCGGAGAGCCGCGTGTCGTGATCGCCTCGAAGGTCGAGGCCTGCAACGACGCGTTCCTCTCCGAGGCGCTCGCCTACCTCGGGAGCATCGAGGACGACGTCGTGCTCGTGCTGCGGCACGGCGGGGGTGTGCGCGGCAAGAAGCTGCTCGACGCGCTGAAGGCGGGTGGGCATCCCGTCGTCGCGTGCGACGCCGTGAAGAAGGACGCCGACAAGACGGCGTTCGTGACCGACGAGCTGCGTCGTGCGGGCCGGCGGGCCGACGCCGGGGGAGTGCGTGCCCTCGTGGAGGCCGTCGGCTCCGACCTGCGCGAGCTGGCCTCCGCCGTGGCCCAGCTCGTCGCGGACACGACGGGCACGATCGGCGCCCCCGTCGTCGAGCGCTACTACGCGGGGCGCATCGAGGCGACGGGCTTCCGGGTCGCTGATGCCGCCGTCGCGGGCGATGTCGGGGGCTCCGTGTCGCTGCTGCGCCACGCCCTTGCGACCGGTGTGGACCCCGTCCCGCTCGTCGCCGCGCTCGCCGCCAAGCTGCGCACCCTCGCCAAGGTCGCGGCGATGCGGGGGCGCGGGGGCGTGAGCGCCAGCGACCTCGGGCTCGCGCCGTGGCAGGTCGAACGCGCGCAGCGCGACCTCAAGCGGTGGACCCCGGAGACGCTCGCGTTCGCGATCAGCGCCGTCGCCCAGGCAGATGCCGAGGTCAAGGGCCAGAGCCGCGACCCGCAGTTCGCCGTCGAGCGCGCCGTGCTGCGCGTCGCGGGCGCCGCGGGCTGAGTGCGCATCGGCCGATCGGCCGATCCGGCACCGGGGGCACGCTCCGTAGCATGAGCGCGTGCACGTGCTGCGGGCGGTGTGGGAGGAGCCGAGGGCTCCGGGCGCGCCGCGTCGCGTCTGGCGCGACTGGGTGCTCGTGGGTGTCCTCGCGCTCTGCGGGGCGGTCGAGCTCGCGGTGCGCACCGACCTGCGGTGGTGGTTGCTCTCTGCCGTGCTGACCCTCGGGCTGCTTCCCGCGCTGCTGTGGCGGCGCAGCCAGCCGCTGCTGGTCCTCGCTGTCACCTTCGCGGTGACCGGCGTGGCCGGTCACTTCACGGGCACGGGGTCTGCGGAGACGGTCACGTTGGCCTACCTGCTGATCCTCGTGTACGCGCTGTACCGGTGGGGCTCGGGTCGCGAGACGGTGCTCGGTTCGGCGGTCGTCCTCGTCGGTCTCGCAGCCCCGTTCGTGCGTGGGCGGCTCGACGCGTCCGAGCTCGTCGCCGGTGCCGCCGTCGTCCTCGCCGCCTCGACCCTGGGCGCGACGATGCGGACGCGAGCACGGGCGCGGTTCCGCGACCTCGAGAGCGCGCGGCTGCAGGAGCGGGAGCGGATCGCCCGGGACCTGCACGACACGGTGGCGCACCACGTCTCCGCCGTCGTGATCCGGGCGCAGGTGGGTCTCGCCGCAGACTCGCGGACGGGCGCGCAGCGCGACGCGCTCGAGATCGTCGAGGCGGAGGCCGGGCGCGCCCTGGAGGAGATGCGGGGCATGCTGCGGCTGCTCCGCCGAGGCGAGGCCGTCGAGCTCGCGCCGGCGCGGGGCATCGGTGACGTGCGCACCCTCGCCGAGCGTCCCCGGGACGGACTCGCGGTGGAGGTCGCCGTCGAGCTCGACGACGAGAGCTCGGTGGCGCCCGCCGTCGCCGCCGCCGTCTTCCGCATCGTGCAGGAGTCGATCACCAACGCGCGCAGGCACGCCCGCGGAGCGACCGTCGTGAGCGTCCGCGTCGCAGGCGACGACTCGGACGTCCGGGTACGGGTCGCCGACGACGGACACCCCGTGGCCGTGGTTCCGGCCGGGCTCGGCATCACCGGGATGGTCGAGCGCGCCGCGCTGCTCGGTGGCACGTGCACGGCGGGTCCGGCGTCGGACGGCGGATGGCTCGTGGTGGCCGTGCTGCCCCGGCAGGTGCGTCCGTGACGGTCCGGGTGCTCGTCGCGGACGACCAAGAGATCGTCCGCACCGGGCTCTCGATGCTCCTCGACGTGCACCCCGACATCGAGGTCGTCGCGCAGGCAGAGGACGGTCGCCGCGTCGTGCAGCTCGCCCGCCGACTACGGCCCGACGTGTGCCTGCTCGACATCCGGATGCCTCTGCTCGACGGGATCGAGGCCACACGGCTCCTCGCGGGCACCGACGTCGAGCACCCGATACCCGTCGTCGTCATCACGACCTTCGACCTCGACGAGTACGTGTTCGCCGCGCTGCGGGCCGGTGCGCGTGGTTTCCTCCTCAAGGATGCCGGCCCGGCCCTGCTGCACCAGGCCGTGCTCGCCGCCGCGCGGGGTGACGCGATGATCGCCCCCGACGTCACGGCGCGGCTGCTCGGTGTGTTCGCCCGTGCGGGCGGTCCGGCCGGCGTCGCGGAGCCGATCGATGCGCTCACCCAGCGCGAGGAGGAGGTGCTCATCGCCGTCGCGAGCGGTCTGACGAACGACGAGATCGCGGCACGGTTGTTCATCTCGCTCAGCACCGTCAAGACGCACGTCGCAAGCCTCATGACCAAGCTCGGCGTGCGGAACCGCGTCGAGCTCGCCATCTGGGCCCACGAGTCCGGACGGCTGCACCGCTAGCCGCGAGGCGAGCGCCGGAGCAGCGCTTCGACGACGATCAGGTTGACCACCCAGCCCGTGAGGTGGAGCAGCGCGCGGGGTAGCTCGTCGAGCGAGCCCGCGGTCGCGGTCCACGCGATCATCACCACGGCCTGCGTGCCGGCCCCGAGACCGAGCGCGTAGCCGCGCATCATCCAGGCGCGGTGGCTCGAGAGGTCACGGCGCAGCACCGCGAGGAGCCCGAGCACGATAGCCGCCGCCATCGCGAGCCCGAACCCGAGCCGGAAGCTCGCGAGCAGCGGGCCGTCGACGACGAACAGGTCGTAGGAGAACACCATCCACACTCCCGTGACGGCGACGACGAGCCCGGCCGGGACGAGGACCCGGCCGGCCGCGCGGTGCCAGCGTGGCCTTCGTCGTCGCAACCCTGGTGCGAGCTGGAATGCCCCGCCGAGCGTGTAGATGATCGCGAAGGCGGCGTGCAGCACCACGGGGAGGGGATCGTTCGCGAGTCGTGAGGGCGCGTCGGCGGCGCTCGTGGCGAGCTCGGTCAGGCGGAACGCGCCGCCGAGCACGGGGATCAGCCCGAGGAGGATCAGGCCCACCGGGATCCATGCCCCGGAGCGCGTCCCGTGCGGAGCTCTGGTGTCGATGCTCATGCAGCGAGGTTGCCCGGGACGGCGCGGACGCGGCATCGCCTCATCGGTCGACGAATCACCGTACTTTCGGCCGATGATCGCGGCGGCGGGCGATGGCTAGCGTCGACGACGTTCCCAGCGAAGGAGTCGTCATGAAGGCGTTCGCACAGCGGTCGTTCGGCCCGCCGGAGGTGCTCGAGCTCGTCGAGGTACCGGATCCGGTGCCGTACGACGACGGCGTGCTGATCCGCGTCGCAGCGGCCTCCGTCCAGCCCTTCGACTGGCACTGCATGCGCGGCGAGCCCCGGGTGGCGCGGCTCATGGGAGACATCGGACTGCGTCGACCTCGGCGCCCGATCCTCGGTGCCGACGTCGCGGGAGTCGTGGTCGCGACGGGGAGGTCCGTCACCGATCTGGAACCCGGTGATGCGGTCATGGCGATGCCTCGGGGCGGCGGCTTCGCCGAGTACGTGGACGTCCCGGCGGCCGAGGTGGTCAGGATGCCGGCTGGCCTGTCGTTCGCGCAGGCCGCGGCGATCCCGCTCGCCGGGGCCACGGCGCTGCTCGCGGTGCGTGAGTGCGCCGAGGTGCAACCAGGGGAGCGCGTGGCAGTGACGGGGGCGTCCGGAGGTGTGGGCACCTTCGCCGTGCAGATCGCGAAGGCACGCGGTGCGCAGGTGACCGCGGTGTGCGGGGCCGGGCGTGCGGACCTCATGAGGTCGATCGGTGCCCACGAGGTCGTGGACCGTTCGGTCGACGACGTCACGCGCGGCGGCGCGCGCTTCGACGCCGTGATCGACGTGGCGGGTGCGTACCCGCTCCGAGCGACCCTCCGGATGCTGCACCGCGCGGGGCGGCTCGTGCTCGTCGGTGGCCCCGCAGGCCGCTGGGTCCAGCCCGCCGGTCGGGTGGCTGCCGGTGCACTCCACGGCCGCTTCGTCCCGCAGTCCGTGTCGCTCGTCAGCGTGGTCGGGGTCCCAGACATCGGCCGCATACTCGCCGAGCTGTCCGGGCTCGTCGAGGCGGGCGGAGTGGCCCCCGTCATCGATCGCACCTTCGACTTCGAGCAGCTCCCTGAGGCGTTGCGGCACTCCGAGTCGGGGCGCGCCGCAGGCAAGATCGTGGTTACCGTGCCATAGCGATCGTCGGATGGACTCAGAACGGCGGCGGGCCAGGATCGGCGTCAGGTGTCGCGGGGCCGCGAGGCCGCGGGGGATACGTGGTGTCCTCACCGCGGGGATGTCGTCCGTGTGCCCCGGGTCCTCCGTGCCTCTCGGCTAGATCAGGCGGCGAGAGCTCGTCGAGCTCGTGTCGGAGCCTGAACATCTGCTCGTGCGCCACCACGCCGCGCAGCGGCGGTGGTGTCTCGTGGTCGTAGGTGTGCCCCGTCGGGGTGGTCCACCGGTAGTTGCCCGCTCGCAGCCGCTTGACGTTGAACCCCGCGTGCGTCTTGACCTGATGGCACCCCTTCGACAGGGGCGCGAGGTTGTGAGCGGCGGTGGGACCACCGAGGGCGGGGTTGCGGTGGAAGGCGATCGTGTGGTCGAGCTCGCTGCGCCACGCCGATGCGCCGCAACCGGGGCGCACGCACGTCAGGTCGCGGAAGCGGACGTGCTCGGCGAGGTCGGACGGCGGGGAGTACCGGGTGCGGCCCACGTCGAGCACGGCACCCGAGTACGGGTCGGTGACGAGCCGGCGCCAGGTGCCCCCACGAGCCCACGCACGGGCAACCTCGGGGTCGATCGAGCCGTAGCCCTCGAGGTGACCGGGCTCGTCCTCGGTGCCGATCAGCGTGGACAACGGCACGAGGACCCGGACGTCCACGTTGACAGCGGTGCTGCACGTCGCCTTGGAGCCCTTGCGGCCGATGTTCGCGTGGGGATCGGCGCAACGTGCATCGTGCAGCCCGCGCGCGACGAGGAAGTCGGCGCGCAGCTGGTCGAGCGTGCGGGTGTCGCCCCGGCGACGCCCCCGACGCGCGGCGTCGTCGACGGACTCGTAGAGCGCGGTGGCCTCGACGGCGGTCGTGGTCAGCCAGAGCCCGGCCATGCCGTCCGGCAGCGCCTTGGGCTTGGACACGTACCGCTGGTTCTCGGCGCGCTTGGAGCGCTCGGTCGCCTCGGCGGGGTCGATCGCGACGAGCGCGTTGCGTACGTCGTTGGCCAGCTGGTTCGACGTGCGCCGTGGTGCCTTCGGCAGGACGGCGTCCTGCACGCCGGTCGCGAGCTGTGCGGGCACTCCGTCGAGGGCCTTGCCGATCGCGCGCGCCTTGCCCGGGTCGATCTCGCCCCGGCGCAGTGCGTCACCGGTCGGGGCGAGGTTGCGGAGGTACTCGCGACCTTCGCGCACGAGGTTCTGACCCGTGCGCGCGGACCAGCCCAGCCGGAGGGAGATCTCCTCGCCGGCGATGCGGTCCGGCGTGAGGGTGCCGGAGACCTCGTGGGCGATCGTGGGACGCATCGAGTCCCGCTCGGACAGCTCGGCCGCGCCCGTCGCGGCGACGTGGTGCGCCCACGAGGCCATGCGCTGCGCAGCCGCGACGAGCTCGACGAGATCGAAGTCGCTCAGTCCCGCCAGGACGTCGTCGTCGACCGACTTGGCCAGTACCGCTGCCAGCTCCGGTCCCGGGAGACCGCTGTGCCACGGCTGCGCCGCCGGGCCGGCGACAGGCGGCGCGGCACCATCGGCGGCGCGGCGCGCAGGGCCGTCGTCGTCGTTGGAAACCGCCTCGAACTGGGACATACCGACACCGTAGACCGACCCTCCGACACTCGACCCTCACCCACGGGACAGGGCTCAGCAGGCCAGGGAGCAGCGCCGCGGACCACCCCGCAGCCGTCGAACCTAGCTCGCGCGAGCCGCGAGCGGCAGCCAGTCGAGCACGCGCTGGATGTGGCGGTCCCAGTAGCCCCACTCGTGGGAGCCGGCGTCGAGCGTCACCGTGACCGGCACGCCGGCAGCCTCGGCGGCGGCGAGGAACGTCTCGTTCTGGTCGAGCAACGGGTCCTCGTCGCCGCACGCGAGGTAGAGGGCGGGCAGCGCCGTCGGGTCCGCGCGTCCGAGCAGGGCCAGCAGGTCCGAGTCGCCACCGCGCACGGTCGTGTCGCCGAACACGCGCCGCACCACCTCGTCGCCGACCTCGTGGCCCTTCGCGACGTCGAGCGCCCCGGACAGGCTCGCCGCGGCGGCGAAGCGCTCGGGCGCGCGCAGCGCCCACTGGAACGCCCCGTACCCGCCCATCGACAGTCCCGCGACGAACGTGTCCTCGCGTGAGGTCGAGACCCGGAAGAGATCGGCGACGACGGCGGGGAGCTCCTCGGACAGGAACGTCCAGTACGCCCCGCCGCGCACCTCGTCGCTGTAGAGCGAGCGCTCGACGCGGGGCATGACGATGGCGAGTTCCTTGTCCGCCGCATAGCGTTCGACCGACGTGCGCCGCGACCAGATCGTGTCGTCGTCGGACAAGCCGTGCAGGAGGTAGAGCACGGGTGCGCCCGCCGCGGACCCGTGCCCCGCCATGCCGATCTGCCCGCGGGTCGCCTGGGGGAGGATCACCGTCATCGACGTGGACAGCCCGAGCACGTCGGAGAAGAAGTTGCACCGCATGGATGCCACGCGCGCTCCTAGATCCGGAAGCGGTGGTCGCCGATGCCGACCTCCACCGCGCCGATCACCTCGGCGGGGCTGAGCGTCGTCGTGTCGACGACGTGCGACTCGAGCGCCCCGAGGTGCGCGAACTCGCGGTACATCTGGCGCACGGGCTCGGGGTCGGTGAAGGAGTGGTCCTCGCGGCCGGTCGCGCGCTCGACCGCCGTCGCCTCGTCGGGCCGCAGCACGACGTAGTACGTGGGGACGCCCGCGGGGCGCAGCCCGTCGACGAGGCGTTCGAGGTACCAGGGGCCGACGACGGCGTCCAGCACCACCGTGTACCCGCCGTCGGCGAACCGGGCGCACGCGGCCGCCATCGCGTCGATGACCACGGAGTTCTGATGCTCGGCCCCGGGGAGCCACGGCTCGACGAACCCCGAGCGGATCGCCGCCCACAGGTCGTCGCCGCGCAGGAACACCCCGTACTCGCACCGTCCGGCGAGCGCGGTCGCCACCGTCGACTTGCCTGAGCCCGGAGGGCCTGACACCACGATCACAGCGCCGGTCATGACTCCATCATGTCCCGGATCGTGCGGGAAGCCACCCTTGACGGCGGGGTGTCGCGGGGGAGACGACGAAGGCGCCCGTACGCCCGAGCGTACGGGCGCCTCGCGCGCAGATCATTGGCTCAGATCGAGGCGACTGCCTTCGACAGAGCGGACTTCTTGTTGGCGGCCTGGTTGGCGTGGATGACGCCCTTCGAGGCAGCCTTGTCGAGCTTCGTGCTCGCGACGACGAGCGCCTTGGCGGCCGCTTCCTTGTCGCCCGCGGCGACGGACTCGCGAACTCGGCGGACGTGCGTCTTGAGGTCAGACTTCACAGCCTTGTTGCGCAGGCGCGCCTTCTCGTTGGTGCCGATGCGCTTGATCTGGGACTTGATGTTGGCCACGTGTGTAGTCTTCCTGGTGCGTTTGGACAGGTCGTAGAGGGCGGGCCAGGTTCCGGGACTGGGGCGTGGGGACACCCGCGGAGAGGAACCGGGCCGGTGCCCGCCGACCTGGGCGGACACGCGAGGGACGATGCTACCAGCCGTTGACCTCACGGAGCGAACCGACGACGGCGTCGAAGCGCTCCCGATCGAGCACCGCACCCTCCCGGCGGATCCGGTCGGGGTCGACGCGCAGGACGCGGTCGAGCCGCACCTCGCTCTCGCGGCGTCGCGCGTCCCACTCTCCCGCGCCGACGTCGACCCAGGAGCGACCGTAGCGTGCCTCGTCCGCGGCGTCGCGGTCGTGGTCCTTGCTCGTGAGCATGAGGCCGAGCACCCACGGTCCGTCGTGTCCGACGACGAGCACCGGGCGGTCCTTGCCGAGGGCCGGATCGTCCTCGTAGGGCACCCAGGTCCACACGATCTCGCCCGGGTCGGCGTCGCCGTCGAGGTGCGGGTCGTAGACCGGGTCGACGATGCCGTCGAAGTCAGGTCCGCACGTGGGCAGCGGGTCGATCACCGCACCACAGTAGCGACCGCCGCAGCCGGGACCGACCCCGCTTCGAAAACTGCCCGAAACGGCCCCGTGACACGAGCGTCCTAGCGTCCCCCCATGGCCGACCTCCTCGACGGGTACGACGCGACCCGCGCGTGGGACGAGGTGTTCGACGCGGACGGGATCGTGCGCCACGCCTATCGCGAGGTGCTCGACGCGATGGTGCGCATGTCGGGGCCGGAGCTGCGGGCCCGGGCCGAGACCCTCGCGCGGACCTACTTGTCGCAAGGCGTCACGTTCGACTTCGCGGGGGAGGAGCGGCCGTTCCCCGTCGACGTCGCGCCGCGTGTCATCACGGGGGCCGAGTGGGACGAGGTCTCGCCGGGGGTCGCCCAGCGGGTGCGGGCCCTCGAAGCGTTCCTCGCCGACGTCTACGGACCCCAGCGCGCGGTGGCCGACGGCGTGGTGCCCCGGAGGCTCGTCACGTCCTCGACGCACTTCCACCGCGCCGCGATCGGCATCGAACCACCCAACGGCGTGCGCATCCACGTGGCGGGCATCGACCTCGTGCGCGACGCTGCCGGCACGTTCCGGGTGCTCGAGGACAACGTGCGGGTGCCGAGCGGCGTCTCCTACGTGCTGTCTAACCGTCGCGCGATGGCGCAGAGCTTCCCCGAGCTGTTCGCCGCGCTGCGCATCCGGCCCGTCTCCGACTACCCGCGTCGACTCCTCGACGCGCTCACGGCCGCCGCGCCGGCCGGCATCGGCGACCCGACCGTCGTCGTGCTGACGCCCGGCGTCTTCAACAGCGCGTACTTCGAGCACTCGCTGCTCGCCCGTTCGATGGGGGTCGAGCTCGTCGAGGGCCGCGACCTGTTCTGCGCGGGCGGGCGGGTCTACATGCGCACGACGCACGGGCGACGCCGGGTCGACGTGATCTACCGCCGCGTCGACGACGAGTACCTCGACCCCGTGTGCTTCCGCTCGGACTCCCTGCTCGGCAGCCCGGGGCTCATGAACTGCGCGCGCATGGGGACGGTGACGATCGCGAACGCCGTGGGCAACGGGGTGGCCGACGACAAGCTCGTCTACACGTACGTGCCCGACCTCATCCGCTACTACCTCGGCGAAGAGCCGATCATCGCGAACGTCGACACGTGGCGCCTCGAGGAGCCCGAGGCGCTCGCGGAGGTGCTCGACCGGCTCGACGAGCTCGTCGTCAAGCCCGTCGACGGCTCGGGCGGCAAGGGTCTCGTCGTCGGCCCCCGTGCGGACCGTGCGGAGCTCGACGCCCTGCGTTCCCGGCTGCGGGCCGACCCGCGGGGCTGGATCGCCCAGCCCGTGGTGCAGCTCTCGACGGTGCCCACCCTCGTGGACGAGGGCCTGCGGCCACGGCACGTGGACCTGCGACCGTTCGCGGTGCACGACGGCGAGGACGTGTGGACACTCCAGGGCGGGCTGACCCGCGTCGCGCTGCCGGAGGGGGAGCTCATCGTGAACTCGTCCCAGGGCGGGGGATCGAAGGACACCTGGGTCGTCGAGGATGCTGCTGCGCCCTCGCGCCGCGCCCGGGCCGACGGGCAGCTGGGCGGCCAGCACCAGGCGGTGCCCGCCGCCCACCCCGTGCCGATCGACGCGAGCCCCGACGACCGCCGCTCGAGCCAGATGCAGCAGCAGCAACAGTCGCGCCAGGTGGGCGGGGACCCGTGCTGAGCCGGATCGCCGAGGCGCTCTTCTGGATCGGCCGCTACGTCGAGCGGGCGGACGACACGGCGCGGCTCCTCGACGTCCACCTGCAGTCCCTCCTCGAGGACCCGTGGGCGTCCGAGGACCTCGCGTGTCGTTCGTTGCTGTCCGTCATGGACCACGCGGAGCAGCCGGCGTCCGGGTACACCGGCCGCCAGCAGGTGCTCGAGCTGCTCGCCTACGACAGGCGGTCGCCCTCGGCCATCGCGGGTTCGCTCGTGGCGGCCCGGGAGAACGCACGCCGGGCCAGGGAGGTCATCTCGACCGAGCTGTGGGAGGCGCTCAACGTCACGTGGAACCAGCTCCCGGCGCACACCTACGTCGGCCAGCCGCACGCCTTCTTCGGCTGGGTGCGCGAACGGGCCGCCGTGGTCTCGGGCATCGTCGACTCGACCATCTCGCGCGACGACACGTGGCAGTTCCTCGTGCTCGGCCGGTCCGTGGAACGAGCCGACATGACGGCGCGGCTCCTCACCACGAGGGCGCTCGCGGGCGCCGCGGGACCGGACTGGTCCACGTTGCTCCGCTCGTGCGGCGCTTTCGAGGCCTACGTGCGTCGCGTGCGCGGTGCGGGCTCGGACCGCAGCGCCGCGGGCTTCCTCCTCGTGGACCGGTTGTTCCCCCGGTCCGTCGTCTTCGCGCTCGGGCAGGCCGAGTCGTGCCTCAACGCTCTCGATCCGCTCACGGACCAGGCCGCCGTCGACGAGGCGCGGCGCAACCTCGGGCACGCGCGCACGGACCTCGAGTACCGCCGCCTCGACGAGGTGCTCGAGCTCCTACCCGAGCGCATGGAGACCGTCCAACGGGCATGCACCGCGGCGAGCGAGGCGCTGCGGGTGCGCTACTTCCCTGCCGGTGCGCAGACGCACTGGGTCGGGGAGATGGTGTGAGGAGGGAGAGCGTCGTGAGCAGGCTTCTGATCGAGCACACCACCCGCTTCGCGTACCAGGGGAGCGTGAGCGCCTCCTACAACGAGGCGCGCATGACCCCGCGGCACGAACCCGGACGTCAGCACGTGCTGCACAGCGGGATCGACATCGCGCCCGTCACGTGGCGCCACGACTACGTCGACTACTGGGGCACGCGCGTCACGGCGTTCGAGGTGCTCTCGGCGCATACCGAGCTCGAGATCACCGCGAAGGCGCTCGTGGAGGTGACGGCCCGGCCGCACGGCGGCGCGGGAGTGGGGTGGGAGGACGTGCGCGCGGCGACGGTCACGGACGAGCTCGCCGAGTACCTCTCGGACTCGCCGACGACGGCGCCCCCGCCCGACGTCGCCGCGATCGCGGAGCGTGCCGCGCGCGAGCACCCGCCGCACGAGGCCGCGCGGTTCATCTGTGCGGGGCTCGGCGAGGAGGTCGCCTACGTGCCCGGCGCCACGGCGGTCCACTCGACGGCGGCGGAGGCGTGGGACGTGCGCCAGGGCGTGTGCCAGGACATGGCGCACCTCTCCGTGGGTGCCTTGCGCTCGGTGGGCATCCCAGCCCGCTACGTCTCCGGCTACCTGCACCCCGAGAGCTCCGGGCCCATCGGGGAGCCCGCGGCGGGCGAGTCGCACGCGTGGGTGGAGTGGTGGGCCGGTGGGTGGTCCGGGTTCGACCCGACGAACCGCAGCGAGGTCACCGAGCACCACGTCGTGCTGGCGCGCGGACGGGAGTACCAGGACGTCGCCCCGCTGCGGGGGATCTTCGCCGGGCCGGGGACGCAGGCGCTCGACGTGCGCGTATCGATCACGCGCGAGGCCTGATCGGGTCGGACGGCGGGAGGTGGTCACCGTGCCTCGGCGCTGACCCGCACGGCGAGCTGGGAGCGGGATGAGATGCCGAGCTTGCGGTAGATCGACTGCAGGTGGGCGTCGATCGTGCGCGGGCTGAGCGCGAGGTGCTCAGCGGCGTCGCGGTTGCTGAGCCCGCGGCCCACGGCCAGGGCGACGCGTAGCTCGGCGGGGGAGAGCACAGCGGCCATCGCGATCTGGCCCCCCGTGCGCCCGGGGGAGCGGCGCAGGCGCGCCGCCCGCTCGACCCACGGTCGGGCGCCCAGGTGCTCGAACGCGTCCAGTGCGGCGTCCAGCTCGTCTGCGGGCGGGTGCCGCGGATCGAGCTCGGCGAGGGCGAGCCGGCTGCGGGCGGCCTCGAACGGTGCTCCGAGCTCGTCGAGGACCTGGGCGGAGGCGCGCAGAGCGTCCGCGTCCTTGTCGAGCATGCCCCTCCCGCGCAGCGCGACCGCTCGCGCCCAGGCACGGCCGGTGGTGGTGGCCGCCTCGTCGACCTGGGCGACGAGGCGGGCCGCGTCGTCGTGATGGCCGGTCGCGAGCAGCGCCTCGAGGAGGTCGCCGTGGAACCAGAGCACGCCCGGGTCCGTGACGCCTCCTGTCCGTTCGAGGTGCCAGACCCACCGCAGCGGCTCGAGCGCATCGCCCGGCCGCCCGTCCGCGAGCGCCGCGAGCCCCAGGGCGTGCCGCCCCCACGCGGACAGCGCGCCCATGCCGATCGCGTCGCCGCGGTCGGCGGTGCGTCGGGCGTGCGCCACCGCGTCGGGCACCATGCCGAGGGCCGCCTCCGTGCGGGCGAGCGTCGCGTGGCCGAAGTTGCCGCGGAGGTCGGTCAAGGTCGCGTGGAACGTCACCGAGACGAGAGCCTCGGCGCGGGCGCGGCTCCAGCGACCGGTGCGCCAGGCCACCTCGGCGCTCATCGCCGTGGCGAAGTTCTCCATCTCCCGGAACGCCGCCCGGCGCGTCGTCTCGACGACGGCCTCGAACGTGGCGCTCGACTCGTCCCACCGTTCCTGGACCATGAGCGCGAAGCCCGCCAGCTCGGCGATCTCGAGGACCGGTCGGTCCGTCGAGCTGGCGATGTGGTCCACGAGCGCGTCGACCTCCGCGAGCCGGTCGTGCAGCGCCGCGGCGGGAGACCCCCCGGTCAGGAGCACGTGGGTGGCCATGACCCGCGCCGCGATCTGGGCGTCGTGTCCCGCGCGGGCGGAGAGCTGCTCGGCCCGGGTCGCCAGCCGGGGCGCGTCGCGCGAGGACTCGAGCGTCGCGAGCCGCGCAGCGGAGACCAGCAGCGAGACGGCGAGGTCCGGGTGCTCGTCCTGGACGTGGGCGACCTCGGCCTCGAGGAGTCGGCGCGCTCCCGCGACGGACTCCGCCCAGCCCATCACCTGACCCAGGACGTCGACCGCCTCGGCTCGCACCGGACCTGGGGCCAGTCGCTGATACTCGGTGCGCAGGATCTCGACGGCGATGTCGGGACGTCCCGCGTCCCACGCCGCGTTCGCGCTCGCGACCAGCCGCTCGGCGCGCTCGGTGATGTCCTCGGTCAACGTGGCGGCGCGGCCGAGCGCGTCGGACGCCGTCAACGGGTCGTTGCTCGCGGCGGCACGCGCGGCGAGCGCGACGAGGGCCTCGATCGCCTCGGCGGTGTCTCCTTCGCTGCCCTCGGCAAGATGCCACGCCCGCCGCGACAGGTCGTGCGGATGCAATGCCGCCGCGAGCGCCCGGTGCGCGGTGCGGCGCTCGGACTCCCGCATCGCCGAGACCGCGGCACCGGCGTACAGCGGGTGCGTCAGGCGGGGCGGCGGACCCGCGTCGACGATCCCGGCGGCGACGGCGGTGTCGAGGTCGTCGAGGTCCAGGCCCAGCCGCATCAGCGCTGCCGTCAGTGCGCCCACGCCCACCGGCCCGGCCAGGGCGAGCACCCCCGCCGCGGTCCGCGCGGGCGACGGGAGGTCCTCGAGCCGCTCGCTCGCCCACCGGTCCCACCGCGGCCCGGGGCGGGCGAGCCGTGGCACGCGGTGCGCGCTCCGGCGCTGCTCCGCGGACAGCCCGCGGGCGAACTCCAGCATGGCGAGCGGGTTGCCGCCGCACGCCTCGCGGCACGCCTCGGCCACGTCAGGACTCAGTCCGGCCTCGGCCCCGAGGAGGTCGCGGGACCCCACGGTGTCGAGGCCGCCCAGGGCGACCCGTTCGACGTCGTCGTCGACCTCGGTGCCGGGGCGCACCGCGAAGACGAAGGCGATCCGGTCGTCGAGAAGGCGCCTGCGCGCGAAGCGCAGCGCCCGTGCGGACGCGTCGTCGAGCCAGTGCGCGTCGTCGACCACCACGAGCACCGTCGCGGACTCGGCGGCCTGCGTGAGCAGCTCCAGCACCGCGAGCCCGAGCGCCACGGGTTCCGCGGGCTCGCCCGAGGTCAAGACCTTCGAGAGGATCGAGCGGTGCGTCTCGGGGAGGGTGGCGAGGGGAGCTCGGTGCGAGCGGACCAGGCTGATGAGCGCCGCGAAGGAGATGGCCTGCTCGGTGGAGGAGCCCGACGTCGTGAGCACGGTGGTGTCGGGCATGGCGCGGGCGGCGGCCGCGGCGTCCTCGAGCAGCGCCGTCTTGCCGATGCCGGGCTCGCCGACCAGGGCGAGGGAGCCCGGCCAGCCGGCCCTGGCCCGCTCGAGGACGTCCGCGATGGCGGCGCGCTCCGGGTCGCGACCGATCAGCATGCGGTCACAGTACTGGCGAGCGGCCGGTGGCGGAGGTGGCGTGGCCCTTCCGGGTGAAATCGTCCAGCGCACCGTCGATTAGGTGATCCTCCCGATGCCCCCGCCGTCGTCGCACTCCTAGCGTCGTCGTGGCCTGCGCCGCAGGTCACGGACCGTGACGGGAGGACCTGGGTGACGTGGACGTGGAGCGGTGCGATCCGTCGGACCGGCGCACTGAGCGTGCTCGCGCTCGTGGCGACCTTGCTGGTCTCGATCCCTGGACCGGCGCTCGCCACGGCCGGCACCGAGAACGACGCGACGTGCCAGGCCGGTCCGCTCGGCCCCTACCGGGAGCCGGTCGGGATGCGGCAGCCGTTCATCAACGGTCTCGGCGACTCGGCCGCGTCGGCCCCGCGCTACCGGGTCGACGCCTCGGGGACCGGTCCCTACACGCTGACGCTGCGCCGTACCGCGAACAGCTCCGTCGTCACGACGATCTCCACCTCGCACATCCGGTGGGGCTTCTCGCCCGACCAGGACCGCTTCGTGACGTGGGGTCTGTCCGCCGGCCAGCTCGAGTACCGCCTCTATGACCTGACCCGCACCAGCCCTGGCAGCAACCCGGTGCTCAACCAGACGGTCGCCGGGCACGACCCGCGGCTGGGGTTCAGCCCGCACGGTGAGTTCTTCGGGGTCTCGGCCTACGAGGGGGACAGCCAGACGACGGTCGCGCTACGGATCTTCGACTCGCGGCTCACCAACACCGTGCGCCACACCGCCCAGCTCACGTTCGGGATCACGCCGCCGGGCGGCAGCGAGGACTTCCACGGTGCGGGCTGGGGCTTCAGCCCGGACGATGACGAGTTCGTCTACGCCTACACCTCCTCACCCACCACGGCGGAGCTGCGCGTCGTCGACCTCGACGCCGGCGCGCTGCGCTACAGCGCGACGATCCCCGGCCAGGCGTTCTGGATGTTCTCGCCGCGTGGTGATGTTCTCGCCGCGGCCTGGAACGCGACGGCCTCCTCGACGGCCGTCCGGCTCGTGGGCACGCACGCCAACAACCAGGTCCTCGCCAACACCACCTACAACGCCGTCGCCGACCTCGCTTTCGAGGCGGCCCCCGAGGGCCACAGTGCCCACCTGGGCACCCAGACGTACGTGCTCGCCCCGATCACCCCGCCCGTCCCCGACTACTGCCCGCCGACGTGGACGGCCGGATCGACGCTGACCGCGGACCAGGTGACGACGACGTCGGTCCGGCTGTCCTGGCCCGGGGCGAACCACGCGACGCTCGGCCCGCGCGACGACACGGCCGTGGCGGCCTTCCGCGTGTTCCGGGGCTCGACCCAGATCGCCGAGCTCGACGCCGCGGCCACCCAGCACGTCGTGACGGGCCTCTCCTCCGCGACGGCCTACACCTTCCGCGTCGAGGCGGGCGACGCGGCGGGGAACTGGTCGAGCGACGGTCCCAGCCGCGCGGTGACGACCGCGGCGGAGGTCTGGCCCCCCGGCTCGCAGCTGGCCTTCTCCGCGGTGGGCGGCACCCAGGTCACCGTCGCCTGGCCGGCCGCGACCGGTGGCGGCTTTGCCCCGACGGGGTACCGGGTGCTGCGCAACGGCGTGGTCGCAGGAGAGACGCCGCCGGGTACTCGCACGCTGACCGCGACGGGCCTGCGACCGGGCGTGCGCTACACCTTCGAGGTGCAGGCGCTCGCACCGTCCGGCGACGTCCCCGGCCCGCAGCGCGAGGTTCGTACGGTGGGCACCCCCGGCCGGCTCTCCGGTGTCGTCACCCGCGACGACACCGCGCAGAGCGGGGTGTCGGTGCTGCTGGTGCGGGTCGACGACGTCGGGGGAGTGCTCGACACGCTCTATGCGACCTCGGACGCGCAGGGCTACTGGTCGGTCGACCGGCGCCCGGAGGGCCAGGAGTGGGGTGGCCTTGTTTCCGGCCGGTGGCTCGTGGCGGCGTCCACGGCGGGGCTGTCCGGCACGGTGAGCATCGCCGGAGACCGGTTCGTCGCCGTGAACTACTCCGGCGACGGCGTCGTCGACCTCGACTTCACCCTCGTCTCCGCGGCCACCGCGGCGGGCCCGAGCACGGTGTCCGGCGTCTACTTCCACGACGACGACGGAGACGGCGTGCGGGACCCGGGCGAGGAGCCCGTCGCCGGCAGGACATTCTGGTGCACGGCTGTCCGGATCAGCCTGAGCTCCCAGGGTTGCGCGACCACAGCGGCCGACGGCACCTTCAGCCACACGGTCACCGATCCCGGCCTCCTCCTCCTCGACCTGCCGGCCCTCCCGCAGGACTGGTACCCGACGAGCCGGGCGCGGCAGACGGCGCTCGAGCTCGCGCCCGGGGCCAGCGCGACCGGGCTGGTCGTGGGGGTGATCCACGGTCAGAGCACCCTCACGGGCCGGGTGAGCGAGGACCGCAACGACAACGGCGCCCTGGACCCGGGAGAGGCCGGCACCCGCGTGGACGCGAGCACGTCCGTGAGCGTGTGCGCCTCCTCACCGCTCGTGGCCGAGAAGTGCACGTCGCCCGACCGGAACGGCTGGTGGTCCATCGACGGCCTGCCGCCGGGGACCTTCACGGTGAGCGTCACCCCTGACGGGTACTTCTGGCTGCCGGCGCGCGGCGGGGCGAGCGGGACGGCGAGCATCGCGGCGAACGGCGGTACCGCCACCGTGACCGACCTGCTGGTCGTGCCCAACTACGGCGCCATCGACGTCGAGCTCTTCGCCGACTTCGACGCCGACGGCGTGCGGGACAGCTTCGAGCCCTCGATGACCCGCGCCCGGGTGTGTGCGCGGGCGCCTTTCATCGAGGACCCGGAGAACCCCGAGTACTTCCCGCAGTCGGTGTGCGGCTACGGCGACGAGGACGGGCACGTGCTGCTCGGCCCGTTCCCGACGGTGGCCGGCATCGAGATCCGAATCACGTCGCGCCAGACCTACGCCGGGGTGATCCCCGCGGCGTTGCAGGACGACTACGGCGACTACTTCCTCGCCGATGTCACGCGCGGGCAGACGGCGGGCATCTCGATCGGCTTCGACACCGATCCCGTTCCCGACGCGCCGGAGCACGTGTCGGTGGCGGGGTCCCCGGGCTACCTCGACGTGTCGTGGACACCCGTCCCCGATCCCGACGGCCCGCCCGTGACCGGCTACTACGTCGAGGCCGCCCACGACCCGGCGGACCTGCTCCATCGACCCGGCCTGGTCTGGGGCGACTCCTGCGAGACCTTCGGGCGGGAGGCCACGAGCTGCCGACTCGCACGCATCGACACCCACCGCAAGGTGTGGGTCGCGGTCTGGGCGATCAACGATCACGGCCAGAGCCACCTGCACTCCCCGCTCGTCGAGGTCGTACCGCAAGCGGCGGTGAACCACCCCCCGAGCCCGCCGACGTGGGTGTCGCGCTTCGCGGTGAACCATGGCTCGGTGCTGTGGTGGAACTCCGCCAGCGACTTCGGCCAGCACGGGCCCACGCCCATCACCGGGTACTCGGAGCTGCAGCGCTCGGACAACGGGTCCACCGGGTGGCAGACGATCTACCAGAGTACCCCCGGCGCGATGCGGGGGAACGAGTACCGCGACGAGGCCGTCGTGCCGTGGCAGACCTACTACTACCGGGTGCGCAGCGTACGGCTGGACGGCGGGAGCGAGACGGGCGTGCCGGGCGTGTGGTCCGAGGTGGCCTCGGTGAGGCCCCACGGACCTGCGGGATCGCTCTATGTCGGCCTCTTCGAGGACCTCGACGGGAACGGCGAGAGCGACGACTTCGAGGACTTCCGCGTGCCGCTCGAGCTCCTGGGCGAGATCCAGGCGTGCGCGGTCCCCGTCGGTGGTGGTGGCTCGGCGCGCTGCGACCGGCCCACCCGGTACGGCAGCCTGCAGCTCGAACCGCTCCAGGCCGGCCAGCACGAGCTGCGACTCACCCTGCCGGAGTGGCTCGAGCAGCACACGCCGGGACCGGTGCCGTTCGTCGTCGGCTCGATCCCGAGCACCCCGATGCTCATCGTGCCCCTGCTCGGCAGGTACGCGGTCGCCCGCGGGGTCGTCTTCAACGATCTCGACGGCGACGGCGTGCGTGACGCGGGGCTGCGGGCGCTCTCCCACGACGGCGAGCCCGGGCTAGCCGGGGTGCAGGTGTGCGCCGTGATGGCCGCCCCGCGGCGCGAGCTGTGCGCGGCGACGAACTCCTACGGCCGCTACACCCTGCTGCTGCCCGCGGGCACCGCGACCCTGCGGGTGGTCGGCGGACCGGATCGGCCGTACACGACACCGCAGACCGTCGGTCTCGTGGTGGCCCACGGCGACGACGTGGCAGCGAGCTTCGGCTTCGGCGGCGATCCGGGGACCGACCCCGACCCTGGTCCCGACCCCGACCCGGACCCCGATCCCGACCCCGGCCCTGGTCCGGACCCCGACCCAGGCCCTGACCCCGACCCGGAACCGGTCCCGGTCCTCTCGCCGGCACCCACCCCCGTCATCTCCGGCGCGCCGACGGTGGGCTCGCCCCTCACGGCGTCGGCGGGCGGCTCGTGGCCGTCGGGAACCGCGCTCGCATACCGCTGGTTCGCCTCGGGCCTCACGCAGCCCGTCGCCACCGGGACCAGCTTCGTGCCCACGGCCACCCACCTCGGCAGGCGGATCACGGTCGAGGTGACCGGCAGCAAGGCCGGGTTCTCCAGCGTGAGCCGGTCGAGCGCATTGACCGCCGCGGTCGTCGCGGGTCGCCTCACGACAGCGCGGCCGAAGGTCTCCGGCACGGCGAAGGTGGGTCGCAGGCTCACCGCAAGCGCGGGTACCTGGACGCCTGGAACCACGCTGACGTACCAGTGGTTCGCGGGCGGGACCCGTATCGCACGTGCCACGGCGCGCACCTTCGCTCCGACGGCCGCCCAGCGGGGCAAGCGCATCACCGTGGCGGTCACGGGGAAGCGCGCGGGCTACGTCACGGCCACGACCACGAGCGCCGCCACGGCGAAGGTCGCGCTAGGCACTCTGAAGTCGGCCAAGCCCAAGATCGCCGGTACCGCGAGGGTGGGGCGGAAGCTCACGGCCCGCCCCGGTACGTGGACCGCGGGCGTCAAGCTCAGCTACCGGTGGTACGCGAACGGCAAGAGGATCCCCGGAGCCGCCAAGAGAGTCGTGACGCTGCGCAAGGCACAGGCGGGCAAGCGCATCACGGTGAGGGTCACGGGCAAGCTCGCGGGCTACGCGGCCAGGACGACCACGAGCACCAGGACCGCCACGGTGCGGTGACGCCGGGGACGTCACCCGCGCGAGCAAGCGCCCGTCCCACCTCTCAGTCTTCGAGGACGAACGTCACCTCGAGGACGACCTGGAACGCGGTGACCGCGCCGTCGGACACCTCGACGGTCTGCTCCTTGACCCAGGCGCCGGACACGTTGCGCAGCGTCTGGCTCGCACGCTCGACGCCGGTGCGCACGGCGTCGTCGAAGCTCGTCGTGGAGCGTGCGCTGATCGTGGTGATGCGGGCGATCGAACCCATGGTGGTCCTCCTGTACCGGACCTCACGGTCCGGAGATCGGATGAGTCGTGCCTGACCAGTCCACCTTTGCCGTCCCCGTGCTGCGGCGCAACAGGGAAGCCGCGCGACGTGGGACCATGGACGTTGCCCTGACCCCACGACAGCGGAGCCAGACCCAGCGTGTCCCCGATCCCTGACGCCGCGCTCGCCGCGCGCATCCGACCTGCCGCGACCGACCCGTCGCTGCTGCGCAACTTCTGCATCATCGCGCACATCGACCACGGCAAGTCGACCCTCGCGGACCGCATGCTCCAGCTCACCGGCGTCGTCGAGGCGCGCGCGATGCGGGCGCAGTACCTCGACCGGATGGACATCGAGCGCGAGCGCGGCATCACGATCAAGTCGCAGGCCGTGCGCATGCCGTGGGCCGTGCCGGGGGCCGACGGCGCACTCGAGGCCTATGCGCTCAACATGATCGATACCCCCGGGCACGTCGACTTCACGTACGAGGTCTCACGCTCGCTCGCCGCGTGCGAGGGTGCCGTCCTGCTCGTCGACGCCGCGCAGGGGATCGAGGCGCAGACGCTCGCGAACCTGTACCTCGCGCTCGAGAACGACCTGCAGGTCATCCCCGTGCTGAACAAGATCGACCTGCCTGCGGCGCAGCCGGAGAAGTTCGCCGAGGAGCTCGCCGGTCTCGTGGGCGGGGACCCGGAGGACGTGCTGCGGGTCTCGGGCAAGACGGGCGAGGGCGTCACGGAGCTGCTCGACCGGATCGTCGAGCTCGTCCCGGCGCCGACGGGTGATGCGAACGCCCCGGCACGCGCCATGATCTTCGACTCGGTGTACGACACCTACCGCGGCGTCGTGACGTACGTGCGCGTGGTCGACGGCGACCTCAACCCGCGCGAGCGCATCGTCATGATGTCGACCCGGGCGACGCACGAGCTGCTCGAGATCGGCGTCTCCTCCCCGGAGCCCACGCCCACCAAGGGGCTCGGCGTCGGCGAGGTCGGCTACCTCATCACGGGCGTCAAGGACGTGCGGCAGTCCAAGGTCGGCGACACCGTCACGAACGCCGCGAAGCCCGCGGCGGACTCGCTCGGCGGGTACCGCGAGCCCAAGCCCATGGTGTTCTCGGGGCTGTACCCGATCGACGGTTCGGACTACCCCG
>Ga0160449_1000145_pt1 | contig 65695 bp, 61 predicted proteins | sample HID1975I_E1MG_FD_108216 | JGI IMG/M metagenome (GOLD analysis project Ga0160449, IMG submission 108216) | Enriched soil microbial communities from UW Madison campus, WI, USA - HID1975I_E1 MG | ecosystem: Environmental > Terrestrial > Soil > Unclassified | place: USA: Madison, Wisconsin...
GATTATGCTGTGATGGAACGCAGTAAAAAAATTAAAGTCGTTCCTGCTTCTTTTTCATGGTCAGATTTAGGTTCTTTTGAATCGGTTTATGATTATTTAATTCTGAAAGGGCATCCAGTTGATAAGAACGGTAATATGGTTATTGGTTCTGGGAAGCACACAACTTTTCTGGGACTAAAAAATACTATTTTTGTTTATACAGATAGCGCTAATTTAATTTTGCAAAAAGAAAACTCACAAGATGTTAAAGATATCTACAGTGAATTAGAAAAAATAAATTCAGATTTATTAAATTAATAAAATTAAAATGAAAAAAATTCTTATAACTGGCGGCGCTGGTTTTATTGGTTCTCATGTAGTAAGACGTTTTGTTAATAAATATCCAGATTATCAAATCTTTAATTTGGATGCCTTGACTTATGCTGGGAATCTGGAGAATATAAAGGATATTGAAGATAAATCAAATTATACTTTCGTAAAAGGAGATATTGTAGACGAAAATTTTATAAACAATCTTTTTACAACACATAATTTTGATGGTGTTCTGCACTTGGCCGCAGAATCTCATGTTGACCGCTCTATAGAAGATCCATTAGCTTTTGTGAAAACTAATGTTATTGGAACCATGAATTTATTAAATGCAGCTAAAAATCAATGGAAAGATAATTTTGAAGGAAAAAGATTTTATCACATTAGTACAGATGAAGTATATGGTTCATTAGGAGCCGACGGACTTTTTACAGAAACAACTCCTTACGATCCAAATTCACCGTATTCAGCATCAAAAGCTAGCTCGGATCATTTTGTGCGCGCTTATGGAGAAACTTATGGCTTACCATATGTCTTGACAAATTGCTCAAACAATTATGGTTCATATCATTTTCCTGAAAAACTAATACCGCTTTTTATTAATAACATTATAAATAAGAAGGCTTTACCTGTTTATGGTGACGGAAATTATACTCGTGATTGGCTTTTTGTTGAAGATCATGCTATTGCTATTGATTTGGTTTTTCATGAAGGAAAGAATCATGAGACTTACAATATTGGAGGCTTTAATGAATGGAAAAATATTGATTTAGTAAAATTGCTTTGCCAAATTATGGATCAAAAATTAGGAAGAGAAAAAGGAACTTCAGAAGAATTGATTACATATGTTAAAGATAGACCTGGTCATGATTTACGATATGCAATTGATGCTTCAAAAATTAATAAAGAATTAGGGTGGAAACCATCTGTTACTTTCGAAGAAGGATTAGAAAAGACCATAGATTGGTATCTAAATAATGAAGATTGGTTGCTAAACGTGACATCAGGGTCTTATAAAGATTATTATAAAAAACAATACTCATAAAAACATTCTATTTTCACTTTTTCTTTAAGATTAAACTATAAATCAATATGAAAAAAATATTATACGTTCTTACACTATTTTTTATTCTATTAATTTCTTTTAATTCAAATGCACAAGACATATTAAAATCAAAAGATTTAAGCACAATTAAAGTTGATTATTTATCAGATGATGACTTAGCTAAAATTATTACACAATTAAAAAGTAATAATACATCAATAGATCAAGTTGAGCCAATGGCAATTTCTAGAGGCATGAGTCAGATAGAATTTAATAAACTTAGAACTAGGCTAGTCGAATTTGAGAAGAAAAACTCTAAAGACTCAAAAGCTAAAGAGAATAGTCTAAAAAAAACAGATAGTGATTCTGGGCGAAAACAGGAAAAAATTGTAAATGAAAAAGTTAAGGACACTGTAAATGCTTTAATTTTTGGTTCGGAATTGTTTGATAATCCAACATTAAATTTTGAACCAGATTTGAAACTTGCAACACCTATGAATTATATTTTAGGACCTGGAGATGAATTGCAGGTTAGTGTTTATGGAGTTCAAGAATATAATGCAAGTATTCCAGTAAGTGTCGAAGGAAAAATTACTATTGACTATGTTGGGCAAATAGCAGTTTCTGGGATGTCTATTGAAGCAGCAACCCAAAAAATAAGAGCAGCTATAGCGCGAGTTTACAGTACAGTTGCATCAGGACAATCTCAAGTAAGTGTAAGTTTAGGACGTATTCGTACTATTAAAATTACAGTTGTTGGAGGTAAACAGCCGGGTAACTATTCTATTTCTTCTTTAGCAACAGTTTATAATGCTTTACATTTAGCGGGAGGACCAGGCAGAAATGGAAGTTACAGAAACATTGAATTAATCAGGAATAATAAAGTTTATAGAAATATTGATATTTATCGATTTTTGGTGAAAGGGGATCAGTCTGACAATGTTAGTTTAAAAGATAATGATGTAATTAGAATCCCTGCTTATAGTCAAAGAGTTACTGTAGAAGGAGAAGTTAAGCGTCCAGGAATTTTTGAAATGAAAAAAGGAGAAAAATTCTCTGATTTATTAAATTTTGCATCTGGATTTAACGAATTTGCATATACTGCATCTGTAAATGTCTTGCAAAAAACAGGTAAAGAATTTAAGGTTCATGATATAAACGAGAGTGAATATAGTACTTATCAACCACAATCCGGAGATGTATTTCGAGTTACTAAAATTCTAAACCGTTTTGAAAATCGTATCAAAATTGAAGGCGCAGTCTTCAGGCCAGATTACTATTCATACACTGAAGGAATGAGGATTTCTGATCTTATTACAAGAGCAGAAGGCTTGAAGGAGGATGCTTATACAAAAAGAGCAAGAATCATTCGTTTAAAAACCGATTTAACTACAGAAATTGTAAATGTCGATTTAAGCGCTGCAATGTCTGGGAATTTAAATGCTGATATTGAATTGAAAAGAGAGGATATTGTAACAGTATATTCAATTTTAGATTTTAGGGAAGAATACAAGGTAACAATTGATGGTGAAGTTAAAAATCCTGGTGTATATGAGTATTTTGAGAATTTAACTTTGAATGATCTAGTTGTACAAGTTGGAGGTTTAACTGGGTCAGCCTCTAAAAGAGTAGAAATTGCCAGAATGATAAAATCAGATGAAATTGATGATGCAGATCCTAAACGCATCGAATTAGTGGAACTGGAGATTACAGCAGATAATAATGAGCAAATAAAAAACTTTGTTTTAAAACCATTCGATGTTATTAATATAAGAAGAATGGCGGTTTATGAAAAACCTGAAATGGTGTCTATAACTGGCGCAGTAAGTTATCCTGGTAAGTACGTTTTAGCGAATAAGAAAGAAACAGTTTATAATGTGGTAATGAGAGCTGGGGGATTAACTTCTATTGCTAACATTGATGGTATGAAAATTAAAAGACCTATTAAACAGGATCAAATTGAACAATTAGAACGTATCGACCTGAACTTGTCTAAAAGTGATACACTTAAGGAAAAATTAAGTAAAAAGTTAAGCGAGGATTTAAAATATGTCACTATTCCGGTAAATTGGGAAAAAATAGTAAAAGATAAAAAGCATTACTCGAATGTTACTCTTTTTCCCGGTGATGAGATAGAAGTAGCAGTTTACAATGAAGGTGTAAAAGTTACGGGGAATGTTTTATTGACTTCTGAAATTCCCTATAGAAGCGGGAAAGGTTTTAAGTACTATATTAATTCTGTAGGAGGTGTAGATAGTAAAGGATGGAAGAGAAAAGCATATATAATTTATCCTAATGGAAAAGCTGCTGTCACAAGTTCTTTTTTGTTTTTTAAATCTTACCCAAAAGTAGAACCAGATTCTCAAATTGTTGTTCCAGAAAAACCTGAAAGAAAGAAAATGAGTGCTGGAGAATGGGCTGGTCTTGGGACTGCATTTGCTAGTTTGGCATTATTAATTGTTACTGCTTTTAAATAAAAAATTTGAATGGAGAATAAGAATATTGAAAACGATGAAATTTCGTTAAAAGAATTAATAATTAAAATTAAAACTTGGTGTGATTATTTATTAACACAATGGAAAGTTATTATATTTTCAATAGTTATTGGATCATTTTTAGGTTTGGCGTATTCTTTCATTAAAAAACCTACTTATACAGCCACTTTATCTTTTGCATTGGAAGATGAGAAGTCAGGAGGAGGATTAGGAGGTGCGCTAGGTTTGGCTAGTTCTTTTGGATTAGATTTAGGCGGAAATGGAGGTGGAATCTTTACAGGAACAAATTTAACAGAGCTGTTCAAGTCAAGATCAATGGTGCAAAAGACATTATTATCTTCAGTAATTGTTAATGGAAAAGTAATTTCATTAGCAGAAATGTATATTCAAAACAATAAGTGGAGAGATAAATGGAAAGAGAATCCAAAATTAACTTCCATTCAATTTTTGCCAAATGACAATAAGCCTTTTACACGTTTACAAGATAGTATCATGGGTTTAATGTACGAAGGCTTGCTAAAAAAAGGTTTGTCAGTAGGACAAAAAGATAAAAAGGTCTCTATTATTAGTATTGATGTAAGTTCTACCGATGAGTTCTTTGCAAAGAATTTTTGTGAAGCTTTGGCAAAGCAAGTAGGAAATTTTTATATCGATACCAAAAGTAAAAAAGCAAGACTAAATATGGCGATTTTGGAACGTCAGGTTGATTCTATCCGCGGAGAACTTAATGGAGCTATTACTGGTGTAGCTATTGCTAATGATAATACTTTTAATTTAAATCCAGCTTTAAATGTTCGACGCGCTCCTTCGGCTAGAAGACAGGTTGATGTTCAGGCAAATACTGCAATACTTACAGAATTAGTTAAGCAAGCTGAACTAGCTAAAGTAACTTTACGTAAAGAGACACCTTTAATTCAGGTTATTGACAGACCCGTTTTACCCTTACCTAAAGAATCTTTTGGCAAGGTGAAAGGTCTAATATTAGGTGGTTTTTTATTTGGATTTTTAGCATTTTTATTCTTACTATTTAAAAGAATATTTACAGATGTAATGAAATAAAATTGATTGTTATTAAAATGAAAACGTACACCTTAAAAGTCCAAGAAGTAATTAGAGAAACAAACGATACAGTTACACTATGCTTCAAACAGCCAGGATTAAAGAAAATCAAATATATAGCTGGTCAATACCTTACTCTTCAATTTAGAATTAATGGCAGAAGATACATCAGGCCATATTCATTCTCTTCTACACCAATAGTAGATTCTTCACTAAATGTTACTGTAAAAAGAGTCAATGGAGGTATTGTTTCAAATTACATTAATGACAAAATAAAAGCGGATGATGTAATAGAGGTTCAAGAACCAATGGGAGACTTTATATTTGAAGAAAACAAACTGATTAAATCCGTTGTATTTTGGGGTGTTGGAAGTGGTATTACACCTCTTTTTTCGATGATAAAAGATCTCTTAAGACTTTACCCTGAAATTAAAATTCATTTAATTTACGGAAATAAATCTAAAGATTCAGTAATTTTTTATGAAGAGCTAGAAAAGCTTAGACGTACTCATTCTACAAGTTTTAATATTTATTATTTTTATTCAAAAGAAGATTTTTTTGATAATGAGTCACATAATTTTCAAGGAAGAATTAATTCTGATTTTGTTGGCGAACTGATAAAAAATATTGAAGAACCGACAAGACATTATGTATGTGGACCAATTGGATTAAAAAATACAATTAAGGAATCTTTATTAAGTATAACAGGAAAATTAGATAATTTTTTTTCTGAGGATTTTGAAATTGTTAAGAATCCTGAGGATTTTAAGGATGTTTTTAGTCAGGAAATAATTTTGAATTTTCAGGGGAGTGAAAATAAATTAACTGTTAAAAAGGGTAACTCTATTCTGGAAGAAGCTTTAGAAATTGGCATTGAATTACCTTACTCATGCCAAACTGGGAATTGTAGCACGTGTAAAGCCACACTTAAATCGGGAGAGATGAAAATGGTTGGATTAAGCAAGCCTAGAACTGACTTGAATGAAAATGAATATTTGCTCTGCTGTAGTTATCCTATGACGAGTAATGTCTGTGTTGAGATATAAATAACAATAACTATAAATAAAAATATAATAATGAAAGTAGTAATTTTTGCAGGTGGTTTTGGAACACGCCTAATGGAAGAAACCGAAGCTAGACCAAAACCAATGGTAGAGATTGGTGGAAAACCTATTTTATGGCATATATTAAAAATGTATGAGCAACATGGTTACAATGAGTTTGTTATCTGTTTAGGATACAAAGCAACTTTTATTAAAGAATATTTTTATAATTATTACTTACATAATTCTGATGTAACAATTGAATTAGCCAATAATAACATAAATGTTCACTATTCAGAAACAGAATCTTTCAAAGTCACATTGATCGATACAGGTTTACATACGAATACAGCAGGAAGGTTAAAACGTATTCAGAAATATGTAAAGGATGAAACATTTATGCTTACATATGGTGATGGAGTTGCAGATGTTAACTTATCTGAATTGTTAAATTTTCATAAATCACACGGTAGATTGGCTACTTTGACTAGTGTTCAAGTTCCAGGACGTTTTGGTAATTTAGAAATTGGTAGTGATGGAGAAGTCGATAGTTTTATTGAAAAGCCAGCAGGTGATGGAATGTGGATAAATGGAGGTTTTTTTGTTTTAGAACCTGGGATTTTTAAATACCTTGAAGATGATGTAGAGGATATACAGTGGGAAAAGGAGCCTTTAGGAGCTATTGCGAAAGACCAGCAATTAGCAGCATATAAACACAATGGGTTTTGGAAGTGTATGGATGCTTTAAGGGATAGAGTAGAGTTGGAAGCAATGTGGAATTCTGGAAATGCAAAATGGAAAACATGGTAATTTCATTATTCGATAAATTAAAGGCATCTTATGCTGGAAAGAAAATTTTTTTAACTGGTCATACTGGTTTTAAAGGATCTTGGATGTTAAAAACTTTATCTTTATTAGGAGCTGAAATAAAAGGATATGCGTTAGAGCCTCAAACTGCAGATGATTTATTTTATTTAATTAATGGAGAAAAGATTTGCGATTCTGTTATTGCTGATCTTAGAGATAAAAAGCGCTTGGAAAAAGAAATTCTAGCCTTTCAGCCTGATTTTGTGTTTCATTTAGCGGCCCAGCCTTTAGTTCGTTTATCCTATGAAATTCCAGCAGAAACTTTTGAAGTAAATGCTATAGGTACCGCAAATGTTTTAGATGGTGTTCGTTTGTTAGATAAAAAATGTGATGTGGTTTTAATTACTACTGATAAAGTATATCATAACAATGAGTGGATTTATCCATATCGTGAAAATGATAGATTAGGAGGATATGATCCTTATAGTGCAAGTAAGGCATGTACAGAATTAGTAATTGATTCTTACAGGAATTCATTTTTTAATAATAAAACTTACGACTTACACCAAAAAGGTATCTCTGTAGGTAGAGCTGGTAATGTAATTGGCGGAGGTGATTGGTCTAAGGATCGTTTGATACCTGATATTGCAAAAGCTTTTGCAGAAGATAAAGCAGTAGTTATAAGAAATCCTAAATCAATTAGACCTTGGCAGCATGTGCTGGAGCCAATAGTAGGGTATTTATTATTAGGAGCTAATTTAGCTGCAAACCCACTGCAATTTAATCAGGCGTACAATTTTGGCCCTCATTTATCAGATGCGTTACCAGTGGAAGATATGCTTAAATTAGCTATACAAAGTTGGGGAAAAGGAGAATACAGAGTTGAGAAAAGTGAAAATCAACTCCATGAAGCAGGATTACTAAAGCTGGATATTAGCAAAGTAATGTCTGAATTGAATTGGACTCCAAAATTGAATGCGCTTCAAGCTGTTAGTATGACTATGGATTGGTATAGTGAATTTAATACTAAAAGGGATCAAATAGATTTATTTACAGAATCCCAAGTGAAATTTTTCTTAAATGTCTAAAGTTTTAATAACGGGAATAACTGGTTTTTTAGGTTCTAATATTGCAGAGAATTTAATTTCAAACAGTATAAAAGTTGCAGGCTTGAAACGTATAAATTCTGACTTATGGAGATGTCAAGAATTTAAAGATAAAATTGATTGGCTAGACATTTTAGATGACGGATCTATAAATCAATTAGAGGATCACTCAATTGATACAATTATACATGCTGCATGGATTGGTGTAGAATCAAATGAAAGAAATAATTGGACTGAACAAAGTAAAAATATTACATTTCTAATCAATTTATTAGAAGCTGCCAAAAAATTAAATATAAAAAAAATTATTTTTCTGGGTTCACAGGCTGAATATGGAAATATCAATGGGAAGATTTCTGAGAATTATCAAACAAATGCATTGAATGCATACGGTGCTACTAAGTTAGCATGTTTAGAAATTTTTAAAAGTTTCTGTTTAATAAATGATATAAATTGGATTTGGCTTAGATTATTTTCGGTATTTGGAGAGAAAGAAAATTCAAATTGGTTAATACCTTCCTTAATAAATTCCATGCTGAATAAGAATGAGATGGATTTAACTTTCGGAGAACAAAAGTACGCATACTTGTATGTTAAAGATTATGCTGAAATAATGAGAAAAATTATAACAGAGGACATAAATTCTGGAATTTATAATATTTCCTCTGATCAAGTTAGAACTATAAGATCTTTAATTGAGGATATTAGAAATGCTGTAAATCCAGAATTTCATTTAAATTTTGGAGCACTAAATTATAGATCCGGACAATCGATGCATATGGAAGGTGATATGCAAAAGTTAAGCTCTCAAATTGGAAAAATTAAATTTTCTAATTATCATACTGCTTTGGAAAATACTTTAAATTATTACTTAAAAAAATAAAACTATGAAAGCATCTGACTTTATTGCAGAGTTTTTAGAAAAAAAGGGAATTAAAAGTGTTTTTGAGTTATCAGGAGGAATGATAACTCATATATTAGACTCTTTAAATCAAAAAACAAAAATTAATATCATTACCATGCATCACGAGCAAGCAGCTGCATTTGCTGCTGAAGGGTATGCAAGAATTACAGGTTTGCCTGGTATTGCATTGGCCACATCAGGACCAGGTGCAACTAATTTATTAACAGGTATTGGTAGTTGTTTTTTTGATTCAACTCCTGCAGTTTTTATAACTGGACAAGTTAATAGACATGAATTAAAGGGTGACAGAGAAATTAGACAATTAGGATTTCAAGAAACAGATATTGTTGCAATGGCAAAACCAATTACTAAAGCCTGCTTTCATGTAAATGATCCCAATGATATTCCTTCTATTTTTGAAAATGCTTTTAAAATTGCATTAGAAGGAAGACCTGGTCCAGTTCTTATTGATATCCCTATGGATGTTCAGCGTTTCCAAATTGAAGATAATTTCATAGGGAAGGAATCTGTCGAATATTCAAAATTTGACAATAATATTTTAAGTACCTTAATTGAAGATATAAAAAAAGCACATAAACCTCTTATATTATCTGGTAGAGGAATTAAAGCTAGTAAAAGTCAAGATTTATTTGATGAATTTATTTCAAAAACTCAGGTTCCTGTAATAACAACTCTTTTGGGATTAGATACGATACAATATGATAATTCTCAACGTGTAGGATTTATAGGTAGTTATGGCAATAGGTGGGCAAATATAGCATTCGGTGAATGTGATTTATTGATAATTCTTGGAAGTCGTTTAGATATTAGGCAAACAGGTGCTGATACTAAATTTATTGAGAGTAGAAAAATTTATCATATTGATTGTGAAAAAGGAGAAATTAATAATCGAGTGAAAGGTTGTGTACCTATTGTAACAGATTTAAAATCTTTTTTTGATGAATTTAGAAAACGCACCGTTAGTGATTTTTTTGAATTAAAACAAGAGTGGATAAATCATATAAATGATTTGAAAAAAACTTGGCCAGATACAAAAGAATTAGATCCAAAAGGAATAAATCCAAATGTTTTTATGCATTTACTTTCTAATAAATCTAAAAATGCGAAAGCTTATTTGGCAGATGTGGGTAGTCATCAGATGTGGGCAGCACAATCTTTAGAGATTTACGAAAATCAACATTTTTTAACTTCTGGAGGTATGGGGGCGATGGGATTTTCATTACCCGCTGGAATCGGAGCTTGCGTTGCATTAGATAAGCAACCCGTAGTTGTTTTAATTGGAGATGGTTGTATGCAAATTAATATTCAAGAGCTCCAAACCATCGTTCGAAATAATCTTCCTGTGAAGATTGTTGTTTTGAATAATAGAACTTTAGGTATGATTAGACAGTTCCAAGATAGCTATTTTGAGTCTCGTTATCAATCTACTTATTGGGGTTATGATGCTCCTGATTTTGCTAAAGTAGCTGTTGCTTATGGAATAGATGCAAAAACAATTGAAAGCTCGAATGAAATAGAAAATGCTGTAGATTGGTTTTGGACTAAAGAGAATGAAAAAAGACCACAATTATTACAAGTAATGATTGATCCTCATACTAATACTTATCCAAAAATTGCTTTTGGTAGGCCAATTACAGAGATGGAGCCTTTTGCAAAACCAATAGCTATGGAAGCTACATAAAAAATTAATTAAAAATTACTGTTAAAGATAAACTTACTATGTTACAAAATTTAAAAGAAGAATCTCTATTAAATAGTTTAAGAGAAATTGCTAAGAAGAAATCAACTCAAGTTATTATTGCTGGAGAGAACTACATTCCGGTTACAGGAAAAGTATTAGATGAAGAAGATATTTTATTAGGAGTTGATGCCGCTTTAGACGGTTGGTTGACAGCTGGTCGTTTTGCGAATAAATTTGAAGCAGATTTCGCAGCATATTTTGGAGCTCATAGATCACTTTTAGTAAATTCTGGGTCTTCTGCAAATTTGGTGGCATTTTATGCTTTAACATCTCCTAAATTAGGTGAAAGAGCAATCAAACCAGGAGATGAAGTTATTACTGTTGCAGCGGGTTTTCCAACAACGATTAATCCAATTATTCAATTCGGAGCTATACCAGTTTTTATTGATGTAGATATTGCTACACACAATGTGAAAGCAGATATGATTGAGGCAGCAGTAAGTCCTAAAACAAAAGCAATTATGATTGCTCATTCATTAGGTAATCCTTTTGATTTAGATGAAGTAATGCGTGTTGCTAAAAAATATAATCTATGGGTAGTAGAGGATGACTGTGATTCTTTAGGAGCGACATATAATGGTAAAAAAACAGGGACTTTCGGAGATATTTCTACTTTTTCATTTTATCCAGCACATCATATAACAATGGGAGAGGGTGGTGCAGTGTTAATAAATAATCCTGTTTTATCAAAATTAGCAGAAAGTTTCCGTGACTGGGGGCGTGATTGTTATTGTGAACCAGGTAAAGATGATACTTGCGGATGTCGTTTTGGTCAGCAACTAGGAACACTGCCTTATGGTTACGATCATAAATATACTTATTCTCATATTGGTTTTAATTTAAAAGTTACTGATATGCAAGCTGCTTTTGGAGTTTCTCAAATAAAAAAAATTGATCAGTTTGTACAACGTCGTAAAGAAAATTATGCAGCGCTTTATGAGCGTATGAAAGAGTTTGAAGAAGTTTTTATCTTGCCTGAACCCACTCCAAATTCTGAGCCATCTTGGTTTGGATTTCTATTAACACTTCGCGAAGGCGATGCAAATGATCGTCATATGTTGGTACAACATTTAGAGAAAAATAAAATTGGTACACGTTTATTGTTTGGAGGTAATTTGCTAAGACAGCCTGCTTATGCTAATGTAGAACATAGAGTTGTAGGTTCTTTAGAAAATACTGACACTATAATGAATCAATCATTTTGGTTAGGAGTATGGCCTGGATTAAATGAAAATCATTATGATTATATTGCAAAAGTAATTAGAGAATATTTAGAACAATAATTCTTTAAAGCTTTTGAAAAAAACTGAAATAATTGAAGTTAGTAGTGTAAGAATACTAGTCGTGATTTTGCAACTAGTATTCTTAAAAATTTACACAAACTACACTTCTGTATACGAATTAGGTATTTATTATTTTTTATTTACCTTATCTTATTCTTTGAATGCATTTTTGTTAGTGCCACTGGATTATTTTCAACAATCACAATTATACGCATTAAAGAAAGAAAATTACTCTATTAGGTCATTTTTTAAAATTAATATTTGGGTTGCAAAATTTACTTTTATTACACTTTTAATTGGATTGATCATATGTCTTTTGGTAGATAATCAATATGTTGTTGTTTTACCTATCATAATAATTTTAGCTTTAAGTACTTACATGGTAACTTTATTGAGAGGTATAATAAACAATCTTGAAAAAAGAAGGTTTGCAATTTATACTTTGTTAATGGAGAGCGTTCTAAAAATAGCTTTTTTCTATATTGTTAAATGTTATTTTAATCCAGATGCTATTACTATATTAGTGTCTATCTTATTATCTTCGTTGGTTACTTTATTAATTCTATTTTTAGTTATAAAAAGTTTAGATGAGTTTAAAAATGAAAAAATAAAAAATTTTTCTCCAAAAGAAATTTTGCATTTTTCATATCCAATTTCTGTAGGGGCAGTAGTTAACTGGTTACAATTGCAAGGATATCGAATGATTCTCGTTCCTTTAGGTCTAGTGGAAGTGGTTGGGATTTACGGAACAGTCGCAAATGTAGGAACAAGTGGAATGAATGCCTTATCTACCGTATATTCTCAGTTATTTGTTCCAAATTTGTATAAATCTGAAGGAGCATATATAAAGACATATTTAAAATATGCTTTCTTATCTATAGCTGTAGTATTATCTGTCGGATATTTTTTGTCTGACATTATTATTAGTGTTTTAACTAAGTCAGAATTTGTTAAGTATTCTTGTTTAATTGTCTTTGGAATTTTATCTGAGGGAGGAAATTTCCTCATTGCAGGATTAACAATCTATTTGACATTGCAGAATTTAACAAAGGTATCGATGATTGCTTCTATAACTGGATTAATCGTTTTCTTTTTATCATTTATTACTTTATACTTAATAGAAAAAATAAATGTCTATACCATTGGTTTACCAATTGTCCTTACTCAGTTTGTAATTACATTTTATTTAGGGTTAATTGTATATAAAATTAATAGAAAAAAAATATTATGATAACATTTGTTGTTTTTACTTATAATGAAGAAAAAAGAATTGAAAGAGTAATTCGAAATTTCCAAAATTATGGTAAAATTTTAATTGCAGATAACAACAGTACAGATGGCACACTTGAGATAGCTCGTAGATATAATTGTAATATTTTTTTAAGAAAAGAAGAATATGTATATGTAGAAAATCAGAAATTAGTTGATCAGTTATACGATGTTATTGATACAGAATGGATTTACTGGGCTTTTTCTGATGAAATGTTAGAAAGAGAAACATTAGAAGAAATTACAAAAATTGTGAAATCAGATATTTATGACATTATATCCATGGATAGGAAGAACTATTTTTATGGTAATTTTTGTCATGATTTGTATCATGCAAGAACATTTAAAATGTTTAAAAAACATGCTATTGATTTTACTGATAACCCAATTCATAGTATGGGAAAACCAACTGTTTCCAAAGATCGAATTTATGATTTACCTGAGAAGTATTTCATTCATCATTTCATTTCCAATACAGCTTCTTCTTATTTGAACGTTATAAATAGATACACTGAATCTGAACTAGAAAATGCAACTGCATTCGATACTTCTTTTTTAAAGTTTATATATACTGCATGCAAAATAGTTATAAAGGATTTACTTAATAGTAAAAGATATAAAACCGGATTTTCTAATATCGCATTGAGTCAGCTAATGCTTACTTATGTTTTTGTGAAGAATATGAAATTGTATGAGAAATATAATGATCTTAATACTGAAAACATAGAAACTAGTAATAATAAAGAAAGAGATAAAATTCTTAAGGGCTTTTAACATTCAATTAAGGTATTTATATTATGAGACAAATAATTAAACGTGCTTTAAATGCTTTTTACTATGTTTCTTTATATTGGTATTATAAACTTTTATTTGGTAAATTGGGTTATCGGTCTAGAATTAAAAGTTCAGGTCTAAGAATAGAACATCCAAAAAACATCTACATTGGTAATAGAGTTGTGGTTGGAGAAGGTTCTTGGTTAGCGGCAAGTCCTCATGTTGTTGATAACCCAAGATTGATAATAGAAGATAATGTAAATTTAGGCAGATATAATCAAATCTACAGCACAGCAACAATTGTGATAGAAAAAGCAGTTTTAACTGCAGACAGGGTGTTTATTTCAGATGGAGTACATAATTTCTTAGATATTTCAACACCTATTATGAATCAAATTATCACTTCCAAAGGAAACATAATAATAGGACAAGGAAGTTGGATAGGTATTAATGCGTGTATTATTGGAGCATCAATTGGTAAAAACTGTGTAGTTGCAGCTAATAGTGTTGTCACGAGTGATATACCTGATTTTTGTGTTGTAGGAGGAATTCCGGCTATTATTCTTAAAAGATACAATACCGAATCTAAAATATGGGAAAAAACAGATAAAGAAGGTAATTTTCTAAATTAGTATGAACAAGATAAAATTAATTTATCATTTTTTAAAAACAATAATTTTTTACAAACCATTCACATTGTGTATGGGGAGTAAAGTTATTATTTGTAATCCGATATTAATTTCCTGTAAATATTTAAGGTTTGGAAATAAGATTTTTATAAGAGATTTTAGCAGGATAGAAGGAATTGCGAGTTATGATGGGGTTACTTACAGCCCTATTATTGAAATTCAGGATGGAGTAACTATTGAGCAGAACTTACATTTAACGTCCGCTATCAACGTTGTCATAATGAAAAACACTGCTATTGCTGCTAATGTAACGATATCGGACATAAATCATCAATATGTAGATATTACAAAAGCACCTGATAAACAAGCAATTGATGTAGACGCTGTTGTTATAGGAGAAGATTGTAAAATTTATAATAATGCGGTTATTTTGCCAGGAACAAAACTTGGAAAGCATTGTATTGTAGGGGCCAATACAGTAGTTACAGGAAAAAATTACGATGATTATTCTGTAATTGTTGGTTCTCCATCCCGAGTAGTGAAGAGATACTCGGTCGAAAAAAGAGAATGGTTGAAAACAGATAAAAATGGAAATTTTATAAATTAAATAAATGAAAAATATACTTATAACTGGAGGAGCAGGTTTTATTGGATCTAATCTTTCATTGAAATTAATAAATAAAGGATATAATGTCACTATCTTAGATAATTTATCGCCACAAATTCATGGTGAGGAAGCTGAGGAGAAATCGTTTTTGTTTCTATCTGTAAAAGGTAAGGTAAAATTCATCAAAGGTGAGGTAAGTTCTAAAAATGCTTGGCAAGAAGCTATTGAGGGTCAAGATGCAATTATCCATTTGGCAGCAGAAACTGGTACAGGTCAATCTATGTACCAAATAGAAAAATATACTGAAGTTAATATTGGAGGAACAGCTATAATGTTAGATATTCTAACCAATACAAAACATAATGTCAAAAAAGTTATTATAGCTTCTTCAAGGTCTATATATGGTGAAGGAAAATATAAATCGAAGAAATTAGGATTTGTTTATCCAAAACATCGTACGGATGATTTCATGAGTAAAGGAGATTTTGATGTAAAATACTCAGGGGAAGATGATGTTCTTGAACTAGTCGCTACTGATGAAGAATCTAAAATACATCCATCTTCTGTCTATGGCATTACTAAACAGAATCAAGAACAAATGGTAATGACTGTCTGTCCAACAATTGGGATTGCACCTGTGGCATTTAGATATCAAAATGTATATGGACCAGGACAATCTCTAAGTAATCCTTATACTGGAATTTTATCTATTTTTTCTACTCTTATTAAAAATGAAAAAGGAATTACAATTTTTGAAGATGGCAAAGAAAGCCGTGATTTTGTTTTTATAGACGATGTTGTTAATGCAACGATATTAGGATTAGAAAAAGAAGAAGCTAATGGCGAAGTTTTTAATGTTGGAACAGGAGAAGCAATTGATGTAATTACTGTTGCCGAAACTCTAAAGAAAAACTATAATTCTAATGTTTCAATTTCGATTTCAGGAAATTATAGGTTAGGAGACATTAGACATAATTACGCTGATCTTACCAAAATAAAACAAAAATTAAATTTTGAACCAAAGTTTAATTTCGAAGCAGGTATAAAATTATTTACTGATTGGGTTACTACTCAAGAAATTCAGAAAAGTAAATTTGAAGACTCAATTACTGAAATGAAAGAAAAGGGTCTGCTAAAATAATTGAAATGAAAGAAACAGGATTAGTTACAGTTTTATTTAAAAGTGATGATGTATTGGATGGCTTTATTAAAAGTTTGTCAATACAAAATTATACAGATTATCATCTTTTTATTATTGATAATAGTCCATCATTAGAAACAGATCAATTACTTAAAGACCTGTCTATTAAATATGGATTTTATCAATTTACTCATTTAAAAAATGAAAATAATGAAGGTGTAGCGAAAGGTAATAACAAAGGTATTCAGCTTAGTCTTGAAGCTGGAACTAAATACACTTTATTGTTAAACAACGATATTGAATTTGAAGACCCAAATTTATTAGAGAATTTACTTTTACAATCAAAAAATGAAAATCTAACTATCCCTAAAATCCTCTATTATGATACCAGAAAAATATGGGTGGCAGGGGGAAAGTTTATTTTTTATAAAGGAATTATAGAACATTTTGGGGATGGTGCAGAAAGCGATCAATACAATCAAGAAATGTATTGTGATTATTCTCCTACCTGTTTTATGTTGATAAAAAATGATGTATTTAAAAAAATTGGAATTATGGACGAAAAATACTTTGTCTATTATGATGATACGGATTTTATCTACAGAGCATATGTTGAAGGATATCGAATTAAATATTTGCCAAATTTAGTTGTTTTACATAAAGTAAGCTCTTCAACCGGAGGGAATGATTCACCATTTTCAATTTATTATGCGAATAGGAACAGAATATATTTTATAAAGAAAAATTTTAAAGGTTTTAATTATTTGTTAGCAATGTTTGTTACATTGACTAGTAGGATATGGAAGTATCTTAGATATAATAAAAATGAAAAGCAGAAATTATACGGAGCTATAGTTGATGGCTTAAAAATGTAATATAATGACGTTTAAAAAAAAGTCTGTTACTTTGAATCACAACAGTCTATTCTTGTTTGGGGTTTTGTTTTACTTTATTTCACCATTGGTAATACTTCAAACAGATATTTTTGATGGATTGCCAGGTATTGATCTTTGGAAACTAAATAAACTTGATTACTCGCATTTTTACACATATATATTACTAGTTTTGGAGTTAGTAGTTGCATTTTTATGTGGCTCGTTCTTATGGTATAAATTTCCTTCTGCTAAATTTTCAACTCAAAGAGTTCTAGGAAATATTACTTCACGAATAATTTTTTTTATAACAACTATCTTCGTATGTGTCTTCATTTTCAAATTAAGAGGTTCAGCTTTTCAAGGATCAGCATCATATAGTGAAGATGATAATCTTCAAGGTGTTTTATCAACAGCAAATCTATTATTGTTTTATATACACTTTGTGTATGAACAACCTCGAAAAGTAAAAAATATGTTTCTCATTGTTTTTTTATTAAACAGTGTTTTTCTTTTAGGTCTTGGAGGAAGGATGTATGTTATAATACCTGCAGTAGCCTATTATGTTAGAGCTTTTAATAGGGCATCAACAACTGGTAAATCACTTATGCCATATATTTTCATTCCTATAATTGGAGCTTTATCTGCAAGTATAATTGGAGCAATAAGGATAGGAAATGATCTTGATAAAGTGATGTATTTCATCTTTGCAGAGCCAATATTTACTTCATATTCATCATTTTCATATGTCAATCAAAATGTAATACCATTATTTGCAACTCCGTATTCTTTTTTTGTTTCTTTTTTAAATTTTATTCCTTCATTATTTTGGCCTAATAAAGCAGATGTGTTAACAAGTTGGGTTGGTGATTGGGCGGTATATGATAACCCTTTAGGAGCATTGAGTGTTTTTGTGTCAATTTTTGCAAATTTTGGAATTATATTGGGGGGATTATTTATGTTTTTTTTAGGAGGGCTCTTTGGTTTTTTATATAAAGCATATATGACTGGAAACATTAATAAAAATATTTATTATTGTTTTTGTGCTGTGTTACCGTTTTGTTTCTTTCGTGATCCGATTGGAATTCCAATTAAAATATTTATTTCCTCTTTTTTAATAATTCCTTTTCTTATTAGGCTTTTTAGAGCATCATTTTTAAAATAATATAATAATGAAATTAGTACTTGATAATATTGTTTTCTCCTTACAAAAAGCAGGTGGAATATCTACCTACTGGTATGAATTATACTCAAGGATTTTAAGAGATAATATTGATGTGACATTTATTGACAGAGAAAACGATAATATTGTTAGTAACCGACTTGTAATTGAAAAGCAGAGAGTTATTAGTACTGGAACTAAAAAAATATTAATAGATCGTTTTGTGAAAATTAATTTGAAAGAAATAAATGAAAAGTTTATTTTCCATTCTAGCTATAATAGGATTACATCAAATAAAAATGCAAAACAGATAATTACTGTTCACGACTTTGTTCATGAAAGGTTTTATCATGGAATAAGAAAAGTTATACATAGTTACCAAAAATCTAAAGCGATAAAAAAAGCAGATGCTATAATTGTTATATCAGAAAATACAAAAAAAGATCTTTTTTTATTTTTTCCTAATTTAAGTCCAAATAAAGTTCATGTTATTTACAACGGTGTTTCAAATGATTTCTTTAATATTAAAGATAAGGAAATACTTAATGATTTTTTATTTATAGGTTCGCGAGAAATTTATAAAAATTTTGATTTTGCAGTTAAAGCTATTGCTCAAACGGATAATTTTAATCTAAATATAGTAGGGTCTATTTTAAAGAAGGAAGAAATATTTTTTTTAGACAAATACATTCCTGGGCGTTGGAAATTATTTAATAATATTGACAATGAAAAGTTAAATAAATTATATAATAATGCTTACGCACTAATTTATCCTTCTTCTTATGAAGGTTTTGGAATTCCTTTGCTTGAAGCAATGAAAGCCGGATGCCCATTCATAGCTTTTAAAAGCTCATCTATTCCCGAAGTTGCTGGAGATGCGGGTGTACTAATTGATAAATTAGAAATACCACTTTTTAATGAAGCATTGTCAATAATTAATAAGAATCGTAAAGAAATAATAAATAAAGGCTTTAGTCAAGCGGAAAAATTTTCTTGGGAAAAATGTTATAATGAAACACTAAATATTTATAAAGAATTATATAAATCATGAAAATTTCCATAATCACAGTTGTTTATAACAACGAACGAACAATTAGGGATGCAATAGAGTCTGTTATTGGACAATCTTATAAAAATATAGAATATGTTATTATAGATGGTAATTCAAAAGATAATACGGTCAATATTATTAATGAATATAAAGAAAGACTGGGGTATTTTATTTCAGAAAAAGACAAAGGTCTTTATGATGCCATGAATAAAGGTATTCAAAATAGTACAGGAGATGTGATTGGTATTCTTAACTCTGATGATTTATATCAAGATTTAAATGTAATAGAATCTGTTATGGAACAATTTAATAAAGATCCTGAACTAGATATGTTATATGGTGACTTAGTATATGTAAAAAGCGATGATACTAATAAGGTTGTCAGAAATTGGAGATCTAAAGAGTATTACAATAATTTTTTTGAAAATGCTAATGTTCCTCCCCATCCTGCCTTATTTGTTAAAAATCATGTTTATAAACAAGCGGGATTATTTGATTTGCAATATAAGTTGGCGGCAGATTATGAATTGATGTTGCGAATGTTTAAAAAACATAACTTCAAATCCAAATATATAAATAGATTAATAATAAAAATGAGACTTGGAGGGGCGACCAATCAAAGTGTTTCAAACATAGTTAATCAAAATAAAGAGATACTAAAAGCTTGGAAAAATAATAATTTAGGAGCTCCATTTTATTTGATGCCATTAAGAATACTAAAACGTTTGGCTCAATTTGTATAGCAATAAAAGTTACTTATAAATGGAAATATTAATAACAGGGGCAAATGGTTTTTTAGGAAGAGAGATTGTTAATTCATTGAAAAATGAAAATTCAATAAAAACTTTATCAAGAACTTCTGGAGATTTTAAAATTTTTTTGGAAGATGAGATTCCCGACTTTAGACAAAAATTTGATCTAGTTATTCATGCAGCTGGTAAAGCGCATATTGTTCCTAGAACAGATGAAGAGAAAAAGAAGTTTCATAATGTAAATGTTATTGGTACCCAAAATTTATTAACAGGTCTTGCAAAATTTGAATTTCCTAATCAATTTATTTATATAAGTTCCGTTTCTGTCTATGGAATGGATTCGGGAACAAATATTGATGAGAATTATCCTTTGAATGCTAAAGATCCTTATGGATTAAGTAAAATAGAGGCTGAAAAAATAGTTATGAAATGGTGCACAGAGAACAATATTATTTGTACTATTTTACGTTTACCGTTATTAGTAGGCAAAAATCCACCAGGTAATTTAGGATCTATGTTAAAAGGTATAAGGAAAGGATACTATTTCAATATTCAACAGGGAAAAGCAAGAAAAAGTATGGTTTTGATCGGTGATGTAGCTTCTTTTATTATTAAAGTAGCTCCAATTGGTGGAATTTATAATCTTACAGATTGCAACCATCCAAGTTTTGGGGAGTTGAGTAATGTCATTTCCGAGAGAATGGGTAAAAGAAAACCTTTAAGTTTACCATTTTGGATAGCTAAATTTTTAGGAAGGTTAGGGGATTTTTTTGGAGATAAATCACCAATTAATTCTTTAAAAGTAAACAAAATAGTTTCTGATTTAACTTTTGATGATACAAAGGCAAAAGTTTCTTTAAATTGGAAACCAAATTCTGTGATAGATTATTTAAGAAATAATGATTTATAATATTCTGGATAAAAATAAAAGAAATTAAAATACAAAGAAAATGAAAATTGCACTTATAACAGGGATTACAGGACAAGATGGATCATACTTGGCAGAATTATTATTAGAAAAGGGTTATATGGTTCATGGTGTTAAAAGAAGAGCATCCTCTTTTAATACTCAACGTATTGATCATATATATCAAGATCAACACGAAACCCATGTAAATTTTAAGTTGCATTATGGAGATTTAACAGATTCAACTAATATTATTCGAATTATTCAAGAAGTACAACCCGATGAGATTTACAATTTAGGAGCAATGAGTCATGTTAAAGTTTCGTTTGATTCTCCTGAATATGTTGCAAATGTGGATGGTATAGGTACACTAAGAATTTTAGAAGCAGTACGTATTTTAGGCTTGGAAAAGAAAACACGTATTTATCAAGCATCAACGTCTGAATTATATGGTGGTTTAGCTGATAATAAAAATGAAAGAGGTTTTTATGATGAAAATTCACCTTTCTATCCACGCTCACCTTATGGAGTAGCAAAAATTTATGGTTTTTGGATTACTAAAAATTACCGCGAAGCGTATAATATGTATGCATGTAATGGAATTTTGTTTAATCATGAATCGCCACGTCGAGGAGAAACTTTTGTAACTCGTAAAATAACCATGGCCACCGCTGCAATTGCTTTAGGAGAGCAAGATTGTTTATACCTAGGGAATTTAGATGCTCAACGTGATTGGGGACATGCTAAAGATTATGTAGAGGCAATGTGGCGTATTCTACAGCAGGATGTTGCAGAAGATTATGTAATCGCTATGGGAGAAACTACTTATGTTCGTGACTTTGTTAAAATGTCATTTGCAGAAGTAGGGATAGAAATAGAATTTAGAGGAGAAGGAGTAAATGAAAAAGGATATGTCGCTTCTTGTAATAATCCAGCGTATCAAATTGAGTTAGGTAAACAAATTATCGCTGTAGATCCACAATACTTCCGTCCAACCGAGGTTGATTTGCTTATTGGAGATCCTACAAAATCGAAAACTCAGTTAGGCTGGGTTCCTAAATATGATTTGGCTGGTTTAGTTAAAGAAATGATGGCTTCAGATCTTCAGTATGTTCTAAAAGAAAAGATGTTAAAAGAAGTAAGATCTGCTATTAAATATTAATTTTAAATAAATCTGAATAATTTTTTATTCTTGAATTATAAATAAGCATTATGAATTTAAATGATAAAATATATATAGCTGGACATCGAGGAATGGTCGGGTCAGCTATTTTACGTCAATTAAAAGCCAAAGGGTTTACCAATTTTATTTTAAAAACTTCATCAGAACTTGATCTTAGAAATCAGCAAGCTGTTGCTGATTTTTTTGAACAGCAAAAACCAGATTATGTTTTTTTAGCAGCTGCAAAAGTTGGAGGTATTATAGCGAATAATACTTATCGAGGTGATTTTATCTATGAAAATTTGATGATACAAAATAATATAATTCATCAATCCTATTTGAACAATGTTAAGAAATTAATGTTCTTAGGATCTTCGTGTATTTATCCTAAGATGGCTCCGCAGCCATTAAAAGAAGAATATATGCTTACGGGAGAATTAGAGCCTACAAATGAACCTTATGCAATAGCAAAAATTGCTGGGATAAAAATGTGTGATGCATATAGAGATCAGTTCGGATGTAATTTTATTTCTGTAATGCCTACTAATTTATATGGGCCAAATGACAATTATGACCTAAAGAATTCTCATGTTCTTCCGGCAATGTTAAGAAAATTTATTAATGCTAAGCGGAACAATGATGCTTCGGTTACAATTTGGGGAACAGGAAGCCCAAAGAGAGAATTTTTACACGCTGATGATTTGGCTGAGGCATGTTTATTCTTAATGGAAAGCTATAATGATTCAGGATTAGTAAATATTGGAGTAGGTGAAGACATATCCATTTTAGATTTAGCAATTTTGGTTAAAAAAATAGTTGGTTATGAAGGAGAAATACTAACCGATCCTAGTAAACCAGATGGTACTCCTCGTAAATTAATGGATGTTTCAAAATTAAGCAGTTTTGGATGGAAAGCTAAAACAAGCTTAGAAGAAGGAATTCAGAAAGTTTATGATGAAATCAAAGATACTAATTGGGAATAATAATAATGGAATATACAGTTCTAGGAATTATTTTAATGATCATAATGTTGCTTTATTTTAGAGTAGCAGATCGTTTTAACATAATTGATAAACCTAATCAAAGAAGTTCTCATACAGAAATTACATTAAGAGGTGGAGGGATAATTTTTTGGTTTTCAGCATTAATTTATTTTGCTCAGCATATACAAATTAATTACTGTTTCTTTGCTGGCATAACTTTAGTTAGTTTAGTTAGTTTTTGGGATGATATTCAGAGTCTATCTAATAAAATTAGAATAGGAATTCATTTTCTTTCAATTACATTAATTTTTTACGATTTAAATCTTTTTACACTGTTGCCAATTTGGAGTGTGGTTATTGCATATATTTTAGCTATAGGATTAATTAATGCTTATAATTTCATGGATGGAATTAATGGTATTACAGGACTATACACTTTAGTCGTAATGAGTTCATTACTGTATGTAAATACGCATATTCAACTTTTTACAGATGGAAGCTTTATCAAATATGGAATGATTGCGAGCTTAGTTTTTCTGTTTTTTAATTACAGAAAAAAGGCTAAATGTTTCGCTGGCGATGTAGGAAGTATTGCAATAGCATTTTGGATTATTTATTTAGTGTTAAAACTTATTTTGATAACGAATTCTCTTATATGGCTTTTATTTTTAGCAGTTTATGGAGTTGATACTATTTGTACAATTATGCACCGTTTATATTTAAAGCAAAATATTTTTGAAGCGCATCGTTTGCATCTATATCAAGTTTTAAGCAATGAATATAAGATACAGCATAGATTAGTTTCTTTATATTATGCAATTGCGCAGTTTTTAGTTTCAATTCTGGTAATATACCTTTATCAGAAAATAGAGGATTCAATATTGTTTTTAATTATAATTTTACCTTTGCTTATTATTTACTTTTCAAAATTTTACTTATTAAGTAGATTTAACTCAACTCTTAAAATATGATTCCTAAAATTATTCAAGGAGGAAATTTTTCAGACCATCGGGGCAGTATCTCCTATGTAAATGATTTCAGTTTTAAGGATATTGAAAGATTTTATATTATAAGTAATTCTGATGAAAATTCAATTCGAGCTTGGCAGGGTCATAAATTAGATGCTAAAAATTTTTACTGTCTAACGGGATCTTTTAAAATTCACTTTGTAAAAGTTGATAATTGGGATAATCCCTCAAAAGATTTAATTATTGAAACTATTGTTGTTTCAGAATCTGATAGTAAAATAGTTCATATACCTGCTGGCTATGCTAATGCAATTGAATCTTTAGAAACAAGTTCAAAATTAATATCATTTTCAACATTGCCTTTAGCAAATGTGAGTGATGATGATGTGCGTTATCCTTCAGACTATTGGATTTTAAATGAATAAGAAGAGAATTTATCTGTCATTATCTCAACAAAGTGGTTTTGAACATGAATATGTTCAAAAAGCATTAAATACAAATTGGATAACTTCCGGTGGACCTCAAGTAGACGAATTCGAAAATGAATTTGAAAGTTATTATAATAAACATTTATATGTAGCAGCATTAAATTCGGGTACTTCTGCTATTCATTTAGCATTGATTTTATTGGGATTGAAAATGGGAGATGAAGTTATTTGTCAAAGCATGACTTTTGCGGCATCTGCTAATCCAATTTTATACCAAGGTGCAATACCAATCTTTGTTGATAGTGAAATTGATACTTGGAATATTTGTCCAGTAAGTTTAGAAAATGCTATAAAAGATAGAATATTAAAGGGCAAAAAGCCTAAAGCAATTATCGCTGTTCATTTATATGGAATGCCTTACAAGGTTGACGAGATACATTCAGTAGCGGATAAATATGAAATTCCAATTATCGAAGATAGTGCAGAAGCTTTAGGAAGTTCTTATAAAGGAAAAAAATGTGGTACTTTCGGAGCTTTTGGAGTTTTATCATTTAATGGTAATAAAATTATCACAACATCTGGTGGAGGCGCATTACTTACAAACTCTAAAAAAGTAAAAGAAAAAGCTATTTTTTATTCTACTCAATCAAAAGATAATGCAGTGCACTACCAACATAGTGAATTAGGTTATAATTATCGAATGAGTAATATTTGTGCAAGTATAGGGCTTGGACAAATTAAAATATTAGAAAACAATATTTCTTTAAGAAGAAATAATCATTTGTTTTATAAAGAAATTTTTAAAGAAATTAAAAATGTAAAACTTTTAGAAGTTTTAAATGAAGATTTTTTTTCTAATTACTGGCTAAATACAATTTTATTAAAGGAAAAAAAAAATAGAGAAGATTTACGTCTTGCTTTTGAAGATGCAAACATAGAAACTCGTCCATTATGGAAACCAATGCATTTGCAGCCTCTTTTTCAAAAATATCCTTACTATGGTAGCAAAGTTTCTGAAAATTTATTTACTAAAGGATTATGTTTGCCATCTGGATCAAATCTTACTACTGAAGATAAAAATAGAATTAGAGAAGTTATTATAGACTTCTTTAAAAGAATATAAAATCAAAATATGAAAATTGAAGAAACATTTATAAAAGATTTAGTTATTGTTGAACCAACTGTTTTTGGAGATGAAAGAGGTTATTTTTTTGAATCGTACAGTAAAACTAAATTTGAAAAGTTAGGTATTAATATTGATTTTGTTCAAGATAATCAGTCATTTTCCAAAAAGGGAACTTTACGAGGATTACATTATCAAAATCCACCTTTTGCTCAAACTAAATTGGTTAGAGTATTAGAAGGAGAAATTATTGATGTTGCCGTTGATTTGAGAAAAGATTCTCCAACTTATGGGAAATCATTTAGTATTTTATTGTCTGCAGATAATAAAAAGCAATTGCTTGTACCGCAGGGGTTCGCTCATGGTTTTTCGGTTTTAAGTGAGACTGCTTCCGTCATGTATAAATGTGATGAGTTTTATAATAAGGGCTCTGAAGGAGGGATTAGATATGATGATCCATCTTTAAATATTGATTGGGGAATGGATCTAAATGATGCAATCGTTTCAGAAAAAGATCAAATTCTTCCTTTTATTGAAAATTGTAATAGTTTGTTTTAATGAAAAGAATTCTTGTTACCGGCGCAAATGGACAGTTAGGATCTGAACTTGCCCTTTTATCAAAATCATATTTAGAATATGAATGGATTTTTGCTAATAGAAAAGATATTACATTAGATAATTTGGAGTTGCTGAAATTCCAATTAGATGAAATTAAACCCGATATTATTTTTAATTGTGGTGCCTATACTGCAGTTGATAAGGCGGAAACTGAAAAAGAATTAGCTTTTACAATAAATCATTTAGCCGTAGAATTGATTGCAAAATATACATTCAAAAATAATGTAAAACTAATTCATATCTCTACTGATTATGTATTTGATGGTTTGTCTTCAAATGCCTTAACCGAAGACGCCCAGACTAATCCGATAAATGTATATGGTGACAGTAAACTTGCAGGAGAAATTGCTTGTTTAAAAGAAAATCCAAATTCAATTATTATCAGAACATCTTGGGTTTACAGCAAATTTGGAAACAATTTTGTAAAAACTATGCAGCGATTAATGCAGGAAAGAGAGGAAATCAATGTTGTAAATGATCAGATCGGGTCACCAACACATGCAGCAGATTTAGCTCAGGTAATGATTGATATCATGAAAGGTTCTAAATGGGAGCCTGGAATTTATAATTATTCAAATGAAGGTGAAATTAGTTGGTATGAATTTGCAATTTCAATCAAGGAATTTGGAGAATATAATTGCAAAGTTGGCGGAATCCCATCATCATCTTATCCAACTCCAGCAAAACGACCTAATTTTTCATTGTTAGACAAGAAAAAGATACGATTAGTATATAATTTAGAAGTTCCAAGTTATAAAGAAAGTTTAAAAAAAATATTTACATAATATAAAATATCTGAAATTTTGAATTTATTTCTAGTCAAAATCTTCAGAATTAAAATTAAAATTTATGAAAGGAATTATATTGGCTGGAGGTTCTGGAACAAGATTACATCCATTAACATTGGCAGTGAGTAAACAATTAATGCCAGTCTATGATAAACCAATGATTTATTATCCGTTATCAACTTTGATGATGGCTGGAATAAATGAAATTTTAATTATTTCAACTCCTCATGATTTACCACACTTTAAGAAACTTCTAGGTGATGGTAGTTCAATTGGTTGTAAGTTTAACTATGCTGAGCAATCAGTTCCAAATGGATTGGCACAGGCATTTGTGATAGGGGAAGAATTTATTGGAAGTGATAAAGTAGCTTTGGTACTTGGAGATAATATTTTCTTTGGAACAAATATGCAACAATTACTAAAAGATAATGCTAACCCAGATGGTGGTGTTGTTTTTGCTTATCATGTTGCAGATCCAGAAAGATATGGGGTAGTGGAATTTGATGAGAGCAAAAAAGCTATTTCAATAGAAGAAAAGCCATTAGAACCAAAATCAAATTATGCAGTTCCAGGTCTTTATTTTTATGATAATTCTGTCGTCGAAATAGCAAAAAATATTAAACCTAGTTTGAGAGGTGAGTATGAAATTACTGATGTGAATAAAGTTTATCTTGAAAAAGGACAATTAAAAGTTGGAATATTAAGCAGAGGAACAGCATGGCTTGATACAGGAACTTTTAACAGTTTAATGCAGGCAGGACAATTTGTTCAAGTACTAGAAGAAAGACAAGGCTTAAAAGTTGGTTGCATTGAGGAAATTGCATGGAGGCAAGGATTTATCAATGATGATCAACTTGAGGAATTAGCCCGTCCCTTGGTTAAATCAGGATATGGAACATATTTACTAGAATTTCTAAAACAAAAGAAAAAGGGTGTTAAAATTTAATTTGCATCTCCAAGTGATTGTTTAAAACCTTTAATTTGTATTTTTGTATACAGTAAGAATATTACAGATTTAAATAAAGCTCAATTGAATACAGATAAACCAAATAATGTAACATCTTTGTTATATAAAACTTTTTCCCCAAGGAATATTAGGCTCAATATTAATAATCTGAGCTATCTGCCTAGATGGATCATTATTGCTATTGATGTAATGATTCTGTTTTTTTCTTTCTCTTTCACATATTTGCTTTTTGAAGGCACTGCAATAGGATATATTATTACTTCTCATGATTTTTATTTTGTAGGAAGTTTAATTTTAGTAAACGTCTTTTTCTTTTGGCTCTTCAGAACATATTCGGGAATCATCAGGCACTCTGGTTACATTGATGCAATAAAACTGCTTTTTTCTCAAATGTCAGTTTTAGTGTTTTTCTTATTCATAAATTTAGTTTTTGAACTATACACAGGGCATAAAGCTTTCTTAAATACTGCACTTTTTATTAATTTAGTTTTATCATTTTGTGGTTTGTTTTTATATCGTGTTATAGTAAAACAGACATTTGAGATGTACTTTTCAGAAAAAGCGACAACTAAATTGGTTAGAACGGTAATTTATGGTACAGATGCAAATGCAATTTCAGTAGCTAATGCTCTAAAATTTGAAACGCCTTCTCGATTTAAAATTGTTGGATTCGTTGACAAGAACAACCAGAATGCTTCAAAACGTATGCTGGATCTTCCTATTTTAATTTTAAGAAAAAAACTTCCTGCATTAATGCGCTCTGTTGCTGCTGAAGGTGTAATCATCGCAGATAAAAGTTTGAGTAAAGAAGAGCAATTAATTATAGTTGATCAATGTTTAGAATTTAATTACAGAGTCTACACAGTTCCATTAATTTCGGATTGGGAAAACCAAAAGGAAATTTCTCAAAAAGTTAAGAATATTCAGATTGAAGATCTATTAGAGCGAAAACCTATAGTTCTAGATAGTAAATCAATTTCTAAACAATTAAAAGATAAGACAATTTTAATTACTGGAGCTGCAGGCTCAATTGGAAGTGAAATTGTAAGGCAGGTACTGAATTTTAATCCAAAGTATGTTATAATTCTCGATCATGCAGAAACACCTTTGCATAATTTGTGTTTAGAGACTCAAGCTATGAATTCGAGCGCAAAGATTGTAGCAGTAATTGCTGATGTTAGAAGTAAAAAAGCTCTAGAGAAAGTATTTAAAAGCTATAATCCACATGTTGTCTTCCACGCAGCTGCATATAAACATGTGCCTTTGATGGAAGAAAATCCTTCTCAGGCTATTCAAACTAATATTAAAGGAACTAAAAATTTAGCAGATTTAGCATGTAAGTATAATGTTAAGAAATTTGTTATGGTTTCTACAGATAAAGCTGTTAACCCAAGTAATGTGATGGGGGCGAGTAAACGTATTGCTGAAAAATATGTGCAGTCTTTATTCTTGAAAAACCAAAAAGAAAATGTTGAAGGTGGTACAAAATTTATAACAACTCGTTTTGGAAATGTTTTAGGCTCAAATGGTTCTGTCGTTCCGTTATTTACAAAGCAAATTGCCGAAGGCGGACCAGTTACTATTACTCATCAAGATATTATTCGCTATTTCATGACAATTCCTGAAGCTTGTCAATTAGTATTAGAAGCAGGAGCAATGGGCAATGGAGGCGAGATCTATATATTTGATATGGGTAAACCGGTTCGTATAATTGATTTGGCTAAGAAAATGATTAAGCTTGCAGGTTTTATACCAGATAAAGAAATAAAAATAAAGATTGTTGGTTTAAGACCTGGAGAAAAACTCTACGAAGAATTATTAAATGATACTTCAAAAACTCTCCCAACATATCATAATAAAATTATGATTGCGCAGGAGATTCAAGATGAGTATGAAAATCTTCATAATGAAGTCGATGAACTTATTGGAATTGCCGACTTTTATGAAAATGACGATATAGTCTCTAAGATGAAAAAGATCGTACCAGAGTTTAAGAGTATGAATTCTACCTTTGAAGTATTAGATAAATGATCGTAGGTTTGAAATATAAATTTAAATATAAGCAAAAGGTGTTTTTATAAAACGCCTTTTGACATTTTATAACAATTGCTAGGATGTTAAAAATCTTGTTAATTTCATCATTAAGCTAAATCCATTTTCATTTTATCTAATGAATAATTCTAATAATACAAATGATTGGTTGTTTGAAATAACACCTAAAAATAAATTCTTCTCTCTTAATTTTAAGGAAATTTGGCAATATCGCGATCTGTTAATGCTTTTTGTAAAAAGAGACGTTATCACAGTTTATAAACAAACTGTTTTAGGACCGTTATGGTATTTAATACAACCTTTGTTTACTTCTGTAACATTTACTATAATATTTAATAATGTTGCTGGTATAACGACTGGATTAATTCCGCCTTTTTTGTTTAATTTGGCAGGAATTACAGTTTGGAACTATTTTACTGCTTGTTTGACAGGTACTTCAGATACCTTTAAGGCAAATGCAGCAGTATTTGGAAAAGTTTACTTCCCAAGGATAATAACACCGCTTTCGGTTGTAATTTCTAATTTAATCAAGTTTGGAATTCAGTTTTTGATTTTCATCTTATTTTATATATTCTACTATTTTAATGGTACCCCGCTGACTTTAAATATTTCGATTATTTTTTTACCACTATTAATTATCATTATGGGAATTTTAGGTTTAGGACTTGGAATGTTGATTTCTTCGCTAGTTACTAAATATAGAGACTTTACAAACTTAATAGGTTTTGGAATACAATTACTTATGTACTTATCTGCGGTAATGTATCCAATGCAGCTTGTTAAAGAAAAATTGCCAAAATTTGGGTGGCTAGTTGAATATAATCCTTTAGCTTATATTATTGAATCAACTAGATATATGTTGCTAAATATTGGCAGTGTGTCAATTCAGGGATTAACATATACAGTTTTTTTTACGGTTGCAGTTTTTTTTATCGGGATTTTAATTTTTAATAAAACAGAAAAAAGTTTTATTGATACAGTTTAAAAATTAATTCTAACAAAGCAATACCCGCGATATATAATAATTCATTTTAATGTTTTACAAATGAAATTTAAGTGATAAAAAAAATTATAGATAAAATAAAAAGAAGGTTCTTTAAAGTTAATGTATCTAGTTCAGATGAATACACCAAATATTTTTTTGAAAATTTAAGTATTCGATTGAAGAATAATCATGCTCTTTCTACTTACCAAAAAAAATTTCCATTATACGATCGGTTTTTGCCGGTCTTATGTAGTAATCTTGATGGTCTTATAATAGATGTGGGAGCAAATATTGGAGATACAAGTATCGCTATTTTTGCTCAAAATAAGCACTCATTTATAGTGGGTATTGAGCCAGATGATTTATTTTTTACAGAATGTAAATACAATATCAGTGCTAATAAATTAGATCATAGATTTTTAGGAATACAAAAGTTTTTAACTACTAATAAAGGTAGTTTTTCATTAGAAAAAAGTAGTACAGAATCTACAGGTGCTATCTCCGAAAATTTAAACAATAAATCTGAAATAAATACTATTTCATTTAATGAAGTAATGAAATTGATTCCACTTAAAAAAAAAGTAAAGTTTGATTTACTTAAAATTGACACGGATGGATTTGATTGGGATGTAATAAATTCGTTTTTAGATTATTCAAAGACTTCAGATTTTAAACCAAGATTTATTTTTTTTGAAATGCAAACGTATATGAACAACATAGGTTTTCAGGATAAAAATCGGGACAAAACAAGTGAGAAGTATAAATTAGCAATAGAAAATTTAGCTGTTGCTGGATATGATTATTTTAGTTTATTTGACAATTTTGGAACTCCTTTAAAAGTCACAAAGTCTATAGAAGATATTTTTGAAATAAATGAATACATCAAAAGATCTCAAGTTTTAAATTCTAATGCTACGATTTATTATTTAGACGTTTTAGCTTTTAATAATGAGGATTTGAATTTTGTTAATAATTCTATATTTCGTTTCTTAAATAAAATCTAAGAATAATGAAAATACTACTTGATCCGCAGATTTATAATATGCAGAGATATGGAGGTATTTCTAGGTATTATACAGAAGTATTTGAAATAATTTCTAATGACAGCAAGGATGAAATTGTTGTGCCTTTAAATAATTCGACAAATGTTTATTTTAACGATAGTTGTCTAGTTTCATTACAGCAGAAACTATTTAAATTTTTAATTCAAATCTTAAAAAAAAACAAATTAGATAAAAGGCTAAAAATTTACGATATTGGAAAAAGAAGGTTTAAAAAAATATTGTCCAAACAACATTATGATTTATTTATACCAACTTACTATGATACAAATTTCCTTAATTCAATAGGAAACAAACCTTTCGTTTTAACGGTTTATGATATGATTCATGAACTTTTTCCAGAGTATTTTTCCAATTCTGAAATTCTAGTTCAAAACAAACTTCTGTTAATAGAAAAAGCCAATAGAATAATTGCAGTTTCAGAGAATACAAAAAAAGATATTTTAAAAATTTATCCTCATATAAATCCAGTCAAGATAGATATTGTTTATCATGGGACTTCTATCAAAATAAAAAATACTATCAAGGTTGATCTTCCTGAAAAATATCTTTTATTTGTTGGAACTAGATCAATTTATAAGAATTTTAATTTCTTTGTTTGCTCCATTTCTAAACTATTAAAAGAGGAAAAAGATCTTTATTTAGTTTGTGCTGGAGGCGGTAGTTTTACTGCTCTAGAAAATGAATATATTGCTAAATTAGGTTTAACAGATAAGATAGTTTTTAAAGCATTTGAAGATGACGATTTGGGGCTTATATATAAAAATGCTCAGTGTTTTGTTTTTCCTTCTATCTACGAAGGTTTCGGAATACCAGTTTTAGAAGCAATGACTTGTGGTTGTCCTGTAGTCTTGGCCAAACATAGCTCATTTCCTGAAGTTGCTGGCAATGCTGGCGTTTATTTTGAATTAAATAATTCAAAAGATTTAGCAGAAAAAATAAGCACAGTGATTTATAATAAATCCGTAAGGGAAAGTTTTTCTAAAAAAGGAATTAAACAGGCGGCAAAATTTAGCTGGGAAAAGGCTGCAAGAGAATGTATGGCTGTATATGAGAAAGCTTGTAGTTCTAATTAAAAAACAACCTAATTTACCTTAAGTACTATATATGTAGATTTATTAACATGGCAAAAAGTATAAAAAATAACTTTTTTAAACATTTCTAAATTGAAGGATATTATTTTGAAAGCCGAAAATGTTTCTAAGCAATATCGCTTAGGACAAGTAGGAACAGGCACCTTAAGTCACGATATAAATCGTTGGTGGCATCAAATACGAGGAAAAGAAGATCCGTATTTAAAAATTGGAGATACAAATGATCGTTCTACAAAAGGGAGTTCAGATTATGTATGGGCTTTACAAGATATTAATTTTGAAGTTGAAAGAGGTGAAGTTTTAGGTATTATCGGAAAAAATGGTGCAGGAAAATCAACACTTTTAAAAATACTTTCGAAAGTGACAGCTCCTACAACTGGCAGTATAAAATCTCGTGGGCGCATAGCTTCACTTTTAGAAGTTGGTACAGGATTTAATGGAGAAATGACTGGAAGAGAAAATATTTATCTTAATGGTGCTATTTTAGGAATGACTAAAAAAGAGATCACTTCAAAATTAGATGAAATTATTGCATTTTCTGGTTGTGAACGTTATATAGATACTCCTGTAAAAAGATATAGTTCTGGTATGACGGTTCGTTTAGCTTTTGCTGTAGCAGCCTTTTTAGAACCTGAAATTTTGGTTATCGATGAGGTATTAGCTGTTGGTGATGCCGAATTTCAGAAAAAAGCTATTGGTAAAATGCAAGATATTTCTAAAGGAGAAGGACGTACCGTTTTATTCGTAAGTCACAATATGGCTGCAATTCAAAAGCTATGTACTCAATGCATTTTATTGCAAAATGGTAAATTTATCATGCAGGGAAATACTGAAAATATAATCCAATATTATTTAGAGCAATCTCAAGAAAATAAATCAGAATACTTACTAGATACTACAATATCAAAAAACAAACAAGTTTATGCTGTAGATTTGAAAATTCAAGATTTAGAAGGTAATTCTATGACAGAAGTTCCTGTAGGTAAAAGCTGGAGACTAAAACTTAATTTTACAGTTAATGAAAAAATTGACAATTTAATAGTTGCAATTGGTATTACAGATATCCATGAAACTGCAATATCAAGTTCATGGTCCCTACCGCAAATATTAGATTCAGGGAATTATGATGCTTTTTTTTTAGAAGAAACTATCAAATTTAATCCTGGTAAGTATAAGATATTAATTGGAATTTCAAGAGGAAATGAATCTATTGAATATATTGATGCTGAAATATTTTTAGTTATTTCAGATGTTGTTGATGAACAAGATGAATCTGTTATAAATAATAAAGGAGGATTGATTAATAATCAAATGAAAATTTATGTTGAAAAAAATTAAAAAAATCAATAATGTTTGATAGACAAAGTTATATAAAGCAAGATTCTCCTGTTAAAAAGATATTGTTAAGATTATTTAAAGAAACAGATCCATTAAATATATTTGATATAGGGGCATGCGAAGGAGAAGAATCTATCAGATATAGAAAAATTTTTATTAATGCTTCGCTATTTTTATTTGAACCACTGCCTAAAAATCAGCTTATCATAAATGATAATATAAAAAATAAAAATTTAGTGAATGCTATTTTATTCCCTCTTGCACTATCAGATGTAAATGGTTACACAAAATTCTATACATCTTCGGGGCAGCCAAATAACTTACAAATTGACGTTGATTGGGATTTTGGAAATAAGTCAAGTTCTTTATTGGCTCCTCAATTAAAGAATTTACCAGATTGGATGAATTTTAATGAAATAGATGTTCAAACATTAACTTTACGCTCTTTTTTGGAAGAAAATGCAATTGAGAATATTGATTTTGTTCATATGGATGTTCAGGGGGCAGAATTAAAGGTGTTAGAAGGAGCTAAAGAAAAAATAGAAAATATTAAAGCAATATGGCTAGAAGTTTCAAATGTAGAACTTTATAAAAATCAGCCATTAAGAAATGATATTGAAATGTTTATGAAGGAAAATCATTTCCAATTAATAAAATCTGATTTTTCAGGTGAATTTGGAGATCAGTTTTATTTGAATAGAAAACATTTTAAAATCTATTCTTTTTTTAAAGGATTAATTCAGTTTTATAAAAAGAGATAATAAATGTATAACATTTTAAAAAAAATAAAAAGTTTTTTTACAGTTAAGTCTTCAAGCAAAGATCTGTTTCAAAAAATATCCTATTCTCAATGCGGTGAAGATTTAATCGTGAAGTTTATTTTTGATAACTTAAATATTAAAAAACCAAGTTATCTCGATATTGGAGCACATCATCCTTTTTATTTAAGCAACACTGCATTATTTTATAAAAATGGTTCCAGAGGAATAAATATTGAACCAGATCCAACTCTTTTTAAGCAATTCTTAAAAGATAGAATTGAAGATATAAATCTTAACATTGGAATAGGAGATAAAAATGAAATTTTAGATTTTTATATTATTTCTTCCCCTACATTAAACACTTTTTCTAAAGCAGAAGCTGAAAAATATAATCAAGAAGGAGACTACAAAATACAAGAGATTAAAAAAATTGAAGTTTTATCGCTAGTACAAATTCTTAATAAAATTAAATCTGAAGAGTTTCCACAATTTTTAAGTGTAGATGCCGAAGGCGTTGATGAAATAGTAATTAAACAAATCGATTTTGAAAAAAACTTTCCAATTGTCATCTGTTTAGAAACAATTTCATTTTCAACATCAGGAAAAGGTGTTAAAAATGTTGAATTAATTAATTACCTCGTCAATAAAGGATACTTTGTTTATGCTGACACTTACATTAATACAATTTTTGTTCGAAGAGAAATATGGGAAAACAAACTAAATTGTAAATAAATCATCGATATTCTCTCCTTAAAAATATTTGTAAAATGAATTTAAAAAGTACAATCAAAAAATATATTCTCCAACCTGCAATTAAAACAACAGTTGGATCTTTGAATGAATTTACCAGAGTTTCATGGTTAGAAAAAACTTTAGAGAAAATTCCAGCAGGGAGTAGAATATTGGACGCAGGTGCTGGAGAGCAGCAATTTAAAAGATTCTGTACGCATTTAAATTATGTGTCTCAAGATTTTGCTCAATATGAACCAAAACAATTAGATTCAGGATTACAGATGGAGAAATGGGATTATGGTACTTTAGACATCGTTTCTGATATTGCATCAATCCCAGAGAAAAACGAATCTTTTGATGCTGTTATGTGTACTGAAGTTTTTGAACACATAATAAATCCGCGAGAAGCTGTAACAGAATTTTCAAGATTACTGAAAAAAGATGGATACCTTATTATTACTGCTCCATTTTGTAGTTTAACACATTTTGCCCCTTATCATTTTTATACTGGATTTAATAAGTTTTTTTATGAAGAGGAGCTTGAAAAAAATGGATTTAGAGATATTCAAATTACAGCAAATGGAAACTATTTTGAGTATTTAGCTCAAGAAATAAGCCGTTTAGAATATGTAGCAAAACAGTATAGCACCATACAAATTAATAAAAATGAGTTAGAAAATATAAAGAAAATGAAAACTTTATTACAAAAACTATCTGAAAGTGATTCTAATTCATCAGAACTTTTATGTTTTGGATTTCATGTATGCGCAAGAAAAAAATGATAATAATAAAACTTGAAGGTGGTTTAGGTAATCAAATGTTTCAATACGCTTTGGCTAATATTGTTGCGAAAAAAAATGAAACAACGATTTTAATTGATAATACTTTTTTTAGTCAAACACAGAAAAAAGAAGGCTTTACACCAAGAAATTTTGAACTTTCAATTTTTAATAATACTTACATCAATGCATCAAGTTCAGATATAGCAACCTTTTATAAACCTTCCATATTAGAAAAATTTAAAAGTAAATTAGGCTTTAATTCATTTAAAGTTTATTATGAAAAACAATTTGGCTTTGATAATAATCTGCAGTCCATTAACTCACCTGTGTACTTAAGTGGATATTTTCAAAGTTATAAGTATTTTATTGGTCATGAGTCTTTTATAAGAAAATTGTTTGCCTTCCCATTTGAAAAATTGGATGCAGTTAATAGAAAAATGTTATTAAAAATTAATAATTCAAATTCAATTTCAGTTCATATAAGAAGAGGAGACTATGTTAGTGATAAAATAACACAAAACTATCATGGTAATTGTAGTTTAAGTTATTATGAGGAGGCGATTTCAAATATTGCTTCGAAGATTGATGATATTACCTTTTTTTTCTTTTCAGACGATTTAGAATGGGTTAAAAAACAATTTAAAGATCTATCATATCCTAAATTTTTTATCGATCATAATCAAAATAACGACAATTGGAAAGATATGTTTTTAATGAGCTCCTGCAATCATAATATTATTGCTAATAGTTCTTTTAGCTGGTGGGCCGCATGGCTTAATGCTAATATAGATAAGAAAGTTATAGCTCCAAAAAAGTGGTTTTCAGATGCTGAAAAAAATGCAAATGACTTAATACCTGTTGAATGGATTCGACTTTAAATTTGATTCCAAAAATAACAGTTTTAATGCCGGTGTATAATTGTGAATTATATATTGAGATGGCTATTAAGAGTATATTAAATCAAACATATACAGATTTTGAATTTTTAATCATTGATGATGCATCAAATGATAACACAATAAATATTATAAAATCATTTGATGATAAAAGAATAAAATTAATAGAGAAGCCAATAAATACAGGTTTAACAAATAGTTTAAATTTAGGATTAAAACTTGCAAAAGGGCAATATATCGCTAGAATGGATGGTGATGATATTAGTTTGCCTGATCGCTTTTTAAAACAAATAACTTATTTAGATTCTAACTTAAATGTAATTTTATGTGGTACAAATATCAGTATTATAGATAAAAACAAAACAATACAGTTCCCAGAAAAAAACGAGGAAATTAAAATAGCATTGTTAAAGGGAAATAGTGTAGCACATCCTTCAGTAATGATTAGGAAGGATAAATTAAAAGAATTTAAGCTTCAATATGATGTTAATAAAGAACCTGCAGAAGATTATGATTTTTGGGTTCGTTTGCTAAAATTTGGAGAACTCCATAATTTGCAGGAAGTATTTTTGAATTATAGAGTTCATGATTTTCAAGTTTCACAAAAAAGGGAAACACAACAAAATAAAATTTCACTAGAAACAAGAATAAAAATATTAAATTATTTGGATTATCCTTTTAGTGATAAAGAAAGTACTTTGTTAAAGAAAATACTGTCAATGGACAGTAAACTTAATTCAACAGAAATCAAGAATTTTTTTGTTTTAAAAGAAAATTTGATTCAAGCAAATTCAAATAATTTCTTTAACTCAAAAGAATTTACTGAATATTTAACGCAATTAGAAAATCAATACTTAAAATATTATTTTGTTAAGAGAGAAAAATATTCTCCACTTATTTATTTTCGATATTTAAAGATTCAAAATAAAAAGATATTTAAATTAAAATTAATTGATGAATTGAAATTATTCATCAAATCTTTCATCTACTATAAAGACATTTAAGGAATAGTTAAATAAAAAACTTAACATATTTAATCATAGTAAAGTAGGTAGTTACTTAATTTAATATAAGTAGGAAACATTAAAATGAATATGCCATTAATCTCCATAATTGTTCCATGTTACAATCAGGCTCAATATCTTGATGAGTGTCTTCAATCTGTTTTAGATCAAACATACGATAATTGGGAATGCGTTATCATTAATGATGGTAGTTTAGACAATACAGAAGAACTTGCAGCAAAGTGGCTAAATAAAGATAATAGGTTTAAGTACTTAAAAAAAGTAAATGGAGGATTAAGCAGTGCTAGAAATTCCGGGATAAAAAGCACCAAAGGTGAATTTATTTTACCATTAGATGCAGATGATAAAATTGGAAAAGATTATTGTTTAATGGCAATAAAGTCTTTTCAGAAACAACCCTCCCTAAAAGTAGTTTATTGTAAGGCAGAGAAATTTGGAAATGATAGTGGAGAATGGATCTTACCATCTTTTAACAGAGAAAACTTAGCATATCATAATGTAATATTCTGCTCAGCATTTTTTAAAAGAATAGATGGAGAAAAAGTTGGGTTTTATGATACTAATATGATTTATGGATTAGAAGATTGGGAATTCTGGATTGCATTGTTGAAAGAAGGGGGAGAAGTAGAAAGAATAGATTTAATAGCTTTTTATTATAGAGTCAAGGAATCTTCTATGATAAAAATGCTAAAATCAGATAGACAAGAAGAAATGTTTAGGTATATTAGTATAAAACATGCCGATTTTTTTATCAACATTTATGGTTCATTTATGAAAATCAATAATGAAATATATTCAATTAAAAAAAACTATTCCTCAAATCTTCTAAGCAAAAAATATGTTTTAGATGTTTTTTGTAAAACCTTTTTCGGATTTTCCCTTTTTAGAAAAGATAAAAAGTAATGATTGATTTTCCCTTTCGTATCTATAATGCTCTAAATTGATGAGTACACAATTACCTTTAGTTTCAATAATTGTTCCTAATTATAATCATGAAAGATATTTAGAACAGCGTTTAAATAGCGTCCTTAATCAAACATATCCTAATTTTGAAGTAATATTACTCGATGATTGCAGTACAGATAATAGTAAAGTTATTTTAAATCGATATGCTTCTCATCCTAAGGTTTCATATAGTCTTTTTAATGATGATAATTCTGGTAATACTTTTTTGCAGTGGAAAAAAGGTATTGCTCTTTCTAAAGGGGATTTTATATGGATAGCAGAATCTGATGATTTTTGTGATCCTTGTTTTATTAATGAGGTTATTAAGCCTCTTTTAAATAATAAAGATATTGTTATGTCTTACTGCCAATCTAATAAAGTAGATGATAAAGGCAAAAAGATAGGAAATTGGATAACATTTACAGAAATTTTTGAATCCGATATTTTTTCTAAAAATGGAATAATTAATGGAAATTATTTTATTGAAAAATTCTTAATTTTTAAAAATGTAATTCCAAATGCAAGCGCTGTCATTTTTAGAAAAAGTAGCTTTAAAAATGAGTTTCTAGAAATCAATAGGTACTCAAGATATTGTGGAGATTGGATATTTTATTTTAAAATCTTATTAAATAATAAAATTGCATTCATTTCGCATAGCTATAATAATTTTAGATACCATTCAGACAGTGTCATTGCTAATGCAGTTAAAAACGAAAACGGAATTCATATTGTCGATATTGAGTTTGCAGCGAGAAAATCTCAAATAGATTTTTTAAATAAAAATCGACCGAAAAATTATCTAAATATTACTTCGAATAACAATATGATTGTTCGAAATTTAAAATATAAAAAAGCGATATTACTGCTAAAGAATAAACAAATCATACAAGGATTTTTTCTATTAATTACAGTTCTAGACAAATTTAATTTTAACGATTTTTTTAAAGTAAAATTAAAAAGAGTATTTAGTGTAAAAAAGAATTCATGATATCTGTAATTATTTGTTCAAGAGCTAAAAAATTTTCGGAGCAGTTTTGTCAAAATATTAAAAAAACAATAGGCTGTGAATACGAATTAATTGTCGTCGATAATTCAGATAATCGATATTCAATTTTTGAAGCTTATAATCATGGTTTAGCACAGAGTAAGAATGACTTCATTTGCTTTTTGCATGACGATATCTTTATACATACAGATAATTGGGGTGAATTATTAATTGAAACTTTTGAAAAAAATAAAGAAGTTGGCTTAATTGGAGTTGCCGGTTCTAAAATAAAAACCAAAATGCCATCTGCTTGGTGGAACTGTCCGAAACAACATAAAGCCATTTATATAATACAACATGTTGAAAGTCAAAACATAATAGATAAATGGGACTGCGGTTTTGAAAAGAAATCTTGGATAGAAGTAACTGCTCTAGATGGTGTGTTTATAGCTTTAAGAAAAGATTCCAGAATTCAATTTAATTCAAAAATGAAGGGATTTCATAATTATGATTTAAATATTTCATTTGAGTACCAAAAGTTTGGCTATAAAATATGGGTTTCCAATAAGATTTTGCTAGAGCATTTTTCAAGTGGAAACATAAATAAGGAATGGGTAGATTCGACCTTCAAGATTCATAATATATATAAAAATATTTTGCCTTTAAAAACAGATAAGATATCAAATGAAGAATTAAAGAAATTAGAATTTGAAAATGGTGTAAAATATGTTAATCATGCATTAAATTATAATTTAAAAAAACATGCAATTTTGATATGGTTAGATTTATTAAAAGTAAAACCATTTTCCAATGAATATATTAAGTTTTTAAAAAAAATGATTAGACTAATTTTTAAATAAGTAGATTTTAAAAATGAATATTAAAATAAATCGCTTATCTGTAGTTTTTTTAACGTTGACCAAATCTGAAGAGTTGTACAACATGACATTAGATTGTATAAAATCTTTAAAAAAATCTGAAACCAACATTGCTTTTGAAATAATCTTGATTGAATCAAATAAAGATTATTTAATGTCAGATTATAAATATCCAGATTTTGTAAAAGTAATTGTACCAGATGAAAGTTTTAATTTTCATAAATACTTGAATATTGGTATTAAACAATCTACATGCGATTATATTGCTTTATGTAATAATGATTTAATTTTTCATGAAAATTGGTTTTCAGAAATTTTAAAAATTGCAGATTCAGATAATTCAATTTTGTCATTTTCGCCTGCCAGAGATATAAATGTTAAATACTCTAGTAATTATGGATTAGGTTATAAAGTCAGAACACATATTATGGGTTGGTGTATAGTTGCTGATAAGAAGCTTTTTAATAAAATAGGTTTTCTTGATGAAACTTTTGATTTCTATTATGCAGATAACGACTATGCAATGACTTTAAAAAGTAAAAATATTAAGCATGCTGTAGTTTTTAATTCTAAAGTAGAACATTTAGAAAAACGTTCTTCTCCAAAAAATAATAATGATAGATCATTTTTAGCTAAATATAAAATACCGCAATATTTGTACAAAAAAGAATATGAATGGGTTTTGGCTGATGAAAAAAGTCTTAACGGATTTCTGAAATATCATAATAAATGGGGGAATCCGAATACTTTATACAAAAAGAATAAATTAGCAGATATTCTGTTAAAATATAATTTGGGATATTTTATTAGATTCTTTCTATAATTTAAAGAAATCTAGTTTTAGTTAAAAGTTAGCTGTAATTCGTCATTTATATATTATGAAATTTAAAATTTCTATCATAACCATTAACTATAATGATTCCAGTGGTCTCAAAAAAACTATTGAAAGCATTGTAGGACAAACATGTAAAGAATTTGAATTTATAGTTATTGATGGAGGCAGTACCGATGAAAGCAAAGAAATTATTTTAGCAGCTGGAGCTGTAATTTCTTATTGGGTAAGTGAAAAAGACGAGGGAATTTATAATGCCATGAATAAAGGCATACAAAAAGCTTCTGGAGATTTTGTACTGTTTATAAATAGTGGAGATTATTTGCATGACGAAAAAGTAATTGAAAATCTTATAAATAACTTGTCAGACACTGATGAAATTATTTATGGGGATGTACTTCTTAGAAATGAAACAAAAAATTGGGAAATAACGCAAGAACATCCAGATAAATTAAACTTCTCTTATTTTTACAATCGAACAATATGTCATCAGGCATGTTTATTTAAAAAATCTTTATTTGATAAAATCTTTTTCTTTAATGAAGATTATAAAATTTCTTCAGATTGGGAATTTTTAATATATGCTATATATATCGAAAAGGTTAATTATAGAAAAATAAATCTTTTAATTTCTGTTTATGATACGACAGGAATTTCAGGAAATCCAAATTTTAAAAAAATAGCAGCCAGCGAAAGAAAAAAAACGATGGAGAAGTTTTTTCCATTGTTTGAAGATGACTACAAACTTCTTTCAAAATATTCTTCAAATAGATCGAAACAATTATTACAGATAGAAAAATCAGTTTTTTTTAGAAAAATAGTTTCCCTCTTTTTTAAAATAGTCTTAGTATTCATTCCTAAAGATGATAAAGAATGGAAATAAGTATTATTTATACATTTCGAAACAGAGATTCAATACGAGTTAAAAATTCCCTGGATTCATTAGCGCAGCAAGCAAAAATAAACTTTAATGTACTTTTTGTTGACTACGGTTCTGACGAAAAAACATCTTTAGAGATAAAAGCTCTTTTAAACAACTACAATTTTGCTTCTTATATTTATTTACATACAAGTGAACAACCTTGGAATAAATGTAAAGCATTAAATTTTGCTATAAGACAAGTCAAATCAAAATACTGTTTCATTGCTGATGCAGATATGATTTTTCATTCAAAATTTACTGTAGAATTAGAAAAATTAGCAGGACCTAATAAATTAGTTTATTTTCAAGTTGGTTTTTTAAGTAAAGAAGAAAGTCTCAAAAACATTCCTTTTGACGAATATAAAATTAAATTTTTAACCAATAAAGAAGCGACAGGAATGACTCTTTTTCCTGTTGAAAAGTTGAACTCAATAAATGGGTTTGATGAGTTTTTTCATTTTTGGGGAGCAGAGGATACAGATATCCATAATCGATTGAAAAATATTGGATGTGAAATCGAATATTATGATAAAGCATTACTATTGCTTCATCAATGGCATCAAAATTTTAGATCAAGAGAAATTAAAGAATTAAGTAAAGAAGTACAGTTAACAGGAATCGTAGAAATCAATCATAAACACCTAATTTATAATTTAGAAAATAAAGTTACAAGTGTAAATGAAAAGAAATGCGGAGCTCCAATAAATGAACAAGAATTTAATGAATTACAAAACATTAAACCAAGAATTCTTTCAGACGACAAAGCGATTATAGATCATTTTCTTTATTATGAATTGCCAAATTCAAAAGACAAAATAATCGCAGTACAAATAAACAAAAATGAAGTTGATCGATCTGAAATTAAAGACAAGTTTAAAAGAATCGTAGGTAAGAAAGTTATTGAGCGTTACACCTTAAAAGAAATAAATGATTTGCTGCTAATACATATTATATCATTTTATCATTTTCTTCCCTATTCATATAAAATTAGTGAAGATTTAAAAAATATTACATTTAAAATTAAGAAGTAAAAATCATAATTTTGTCACTAACAAATACAATAAATGTCTAAAGTAATTTTAATTTCACAAATCCCACTTCCGTATAATAAAATTGGAAGTTGGAGTACATTATACGAAAATTACTTGCAAAACAATCATAGTATTGATTATGTCGTTTGTGGAGAGCCTCAATTAAAATTTGAAAAAGTTAAATATAGTTTTGTACAAAATAACTTTTTTGATAAAGTAATCAAAAAAGTTACTAAAAATCCTTATGTAGGCTACATAAAAGCACTTTCTAAAATTATAAATCCAGACGAAAAATACATTATTCAGATCGTTGATAATTTTGGAATTGTAAAAAAGATAATTCATTTTTTAGAAAAAGAAAATAAACGATCTCAATGTTATATTCAGTTTTTTTATCATGGATTTCCTCCATTCTATGAAAATTTTTACAGCAATTGGTTTTTTGAAAATATTGATGAAATGATTCTTTTAACACATGATAGTTACAAAGTTCATAAACAGACCTATACCGTACTACCTACGAAATTTTCAGTATTGCATAATGGAATTGATACTTCTAAATTTCATAAAATAACGCCTGAAAAAAAAGCAGATCTAAAAAGAGAACTAGCTATAACAAATAAAAAAGTATTTGTTTGGTGCTCACAGGATCGACCTAAAAAAGGATTAGATTTTATACTAGATGTATGGAAAAGAATAAACAAAGAGGAAAACGATTCTATTCTTTTAGTTATTGGAGCAAATCGTGAAATTAAAATAGATGGTGTTTCTTTTTTAGGAAGAATACCTAACAATGAGCTGCCAAAGTATTATCAAATAGCCGATTGTTATTTATTTCCAACTCTTTGGCATGAAGGTTTTGGCTTAAGCTTAATTGAAGCTTTACATTGCGGATGTTATTGTATTGCTTCCGCCAACGGAGGAGTTCCAGAAGTATTACAATATGGCAAATTAGGAAAATTGATCGAGAAACCAAATTTTGTAGAGGAATGGGTTTCAGAAATAATATTATTTCTGAGTCAGGGTACAAGTTATAATTCTGTTATTCCAGAAAATTTGTATTCTATGGAAAGCTGGAATGACGGTATGAATACAATTATAGAAAATGCAAAAAAGAATTTAAGCTAATGAAAACCATTGCAATAATTCCAGCACGTGGTGGTTCAAAAAGACTACCTCAAAAAAACACAAAATTATTGGCCAATATTCCGCTTTTGGCTCATTCTATCCTTTATGCCAAACAGAACAGTCAGATAATTGATGAAATATATGTTTCAACAAATGACGAACAAATAAAGCAAATAGCATTGCAATATGGAGCAAAAGTAGTAGATCGTCCAGAATCTTTATCCGGAGATTTAGAACCTACAGTAACAGCATTAAAACATGTTTTAGAATCTATCGAAAATGATGTTGATAATGTTGTTTTATTGCAGCCAACAAATCCGTTAAGACCAGAGAACTTATTGAAAGAAGCGTTTGATTGTTACTTAAAAGGAAACCACGATAGTTTGTTTACAGTTTCTCGTAATCATCAAAAATTTGGAAAAATAAATGATGGTAAATTTATTCCGTTTAATTATGAAATCGGACAAAGAAGCCAAGATTTAGAGCCACTTTTTTTTGAAAATGGGCTACTTTATATAACAAAATCAGAAAAGATTTTTAATGATATAATTATATCAAAAGATGCTTTTCCATTTGAGATAAATTATAGTTTTGCCAGCGTAGATATTGATACCCAGGAGGATTTTGACTATGCTCAGTATTTATACAATAACATTAAATAGATAATGAATATAAAAAAGTTAGCAGCACAGAATTATAAAAATTTCTGTTCTTATGAAGGCAGTGATTATATTGCTAGTGAATTTGCTTTAGAAACATTATTAAAGTTAGTAACATTTTTTAAAATCAAAAAAATACTTGAAGTTGGTTTAGGAATAGGATCTGTTGCCGATACTATTTTAAAGTTAAACCAAAAAGAAGATTTAGGAATTGATTATGTAGGAACTGAAATGAATGAATTTTGTTTAAATGCATTGAAAAAAAATGTAATTCATTTTGAAAAAATTCAGTTGTTTTCTGAAATTAAACAAGTTCCAAGTAAAAACTTTCAATTAATTATTATAGATGGTTCTGATGAAAGTTTAAATTTTGTTAAAGAGAAAATAGACAAAAAATCTATTTTTTTTGTTGAAGGAGATCGAAAAGAACAAACACAAAAAATCTTAAATCTTTTTCCAAATCACTTATATGTAAATGTTATCACATTAAAGAAAAATCCCTCTTATGCCCATGAAGGAAGAGATTTAAACTCTTATATCGGAGGAGGTCAATTGATTTTTATAAATCCTACTTTAGCAATGAAGATTTATTGGTTTAAGGAAAAAATAGGTACTTTTTTTAAAAGAAAAATAAGAAAGTGGAATAAATAATATTTTGTAAAGAATAAATTTTAAAGTTAATACAAATGAATCCCTATATAGAAATAGCAGGCCGTAAAATTGGTCCAGATTATCCACCATTAGTGATTGCCGAAATCGGAATTAATCATGAAGGTTCACTTCAAGTTGCTAAAGGAATGGTAGATGCCGCTCAGAGAGCAGGAGTAGAAGTTGTAAAACATCAAACTCACATTGTTGAAGATGAAATGACCGGCGCTGCAAAAAAGGTAATTCCAGGAAATGCAGATGTTTCTATTTACGAAATCATGGAACGTTGCTCGTTAAACGAAGCAGAAGAATTAGAGCTTAAAAATTATGTAGAAAGCAAAGGCATGATTTTTATTTCTACTCCTTTTTCTCGTGCAGCTGCGGAAAGATTAAAAAAGTTTGATATTCCTGCTTATAAAATTGGTTCAGGAGAATGCAATAATTATCCTCTTTTAGAACATATTGCCTCTTTTGGAAAACCAGTAATTCTAAGTACAGGAATGAATACCATAGAAAGTATACAAAAAGCGGTTGCTATTTTTGATAATCATAATATTCCAGTTGCTTTATTACATACTACAAATTTATATCCTACACCTATTCACTTAGTTCGTTTTGGCGCAATGGTTGAATTACACGAAGCTTTTCCAAACAAAGTTTTTGGTTTAAGCGATCATACTTTAAACAACAATGCCTGTCTGGGAGCGGTTGCATTAGGAGCCAGCATTTTAGAACGACATTTTACAGATCACATGCAGCGTACAGGTCCAGATATTGTTTGCAGTATGGACGAAAATGCATGTAGGGAACTAATTGTTTCGAGTGGCGAAATTGCACAAATGAGAGGCGGTTCAAAAAAACCTGCAGATGAAGAGCAAGTAACAATAGACTTTGCATTTGCAACAGTTTGTAGTATTGCCCCAATTAAAAAAGGAGAAATTTTTACCAAAGAAAATATTTGGGTAAAAAGACCTGGAACAGGAAAGATTTTAGCTGAAAGCTTTAATAATCTAATTGGCAAAACAGCTACAAGAGATATTGAGAATGACGAGCAATTAGTTTGGGAAGATATTCAGTAAGATGTCGATGAAAAAAATCCTTTTTTTAACGGGTACAAGGGCCGATTTCGGGAAAGTAAAATCATTAATCTCAATTCTTGAAAAACAAAAAGAATTTGAGGTTTTTGTTTTTGTAACAGGTATGCATTTGCAAAAGGAATATGGTTATACTTTAATTGAAATCGAACGATCTAATTTTAAAAACATACACACTTTCGTGAATCACACACACGAAACGACAATGGATCTGACACTTGCCAAAACTATTGAAGGATTTTCAAGTTATTGTAACTCCATAAAACCCGATATGATTGTTGTGCATGGAGATCGGGTTGAAACTCTTGCTGGAGCAATTGTAGGATCGCTTAATAATATTTTGGTAGCGCATATTGAAGGCGGCGAAGTTTCAGGAACAGTAGATGAACTAATACGACATAGTGTAAGCAAATTGAGTCATATTCATTTTGCTTCTAATCTTGAAGCTGAAAAAAGATTAATTCAAATGGGAGAAGTAAAAGAGTCTGTTTTTACAATTGGCTCTCCCGATATTGATATTATGTTTTCAAATCAATTACCTGATTTGGAAACTGTAAAACAATATTACAATATTCCTTTTAATGATTTTTCAATTGTAATGTTTCATCCCGTGACAACTGAGGTTCAAAATATGAAGCAATATGCAGAAAATTTTGTAGAATCTCTATTGAAAGACAATCATAACTATGTGGTTATTTATCCAAATAATGATTTAGGAAGCCAATTTGTTTTGGATTCTTATGAAAAATTGAAAGAGAATAGTCGTTTTAAAATTTTTCCATCTCTTCGATTCGAATACTTTTTAACACTTTTAAAAAATAGTAAATTTATTATAGGAAATAGCAGTGCGGGAGTCCGTGAGGCACCATATTACGGCATACCAATCATCAATATAGGAACACGGCAGCAGAATAGAGCTGTTCATGCCGATATAATAAATGTAGATTATTCTGTAAAAGAAATCGAAGGGGCACTTTCTATAATTGATTCACATAAAGTGCAAAAATCAGATAATGATTTTGGCCAAGGAAATAGTGCCGAATTATTTCTTAATTGTCTGCAGAAATCGGATATTTGGCAGCTCAATCACCAAAAACAATTCAGAGACAGTTAATGCCTAATAAAAAGATTTTTATTTTACTGCCAGACGGAGTTGGACTTCGAAATTTTGCTTTTTCTAATTTTTATAAAATAGGATTAGAGAAGAAATTCAATATAACATATTGGAATAATACACCATTTGATTTGACAAGTTTAGGTTTTAATGAAATAAAAATTAAAAATGCTAAATCAGATCCTCTAACAGACAGCTTTAAAAACGCAAGAAAACATATAGAGCTAAATCTCAATAAAAAGATGGGAAACGATGCTGTCTATGACACTTATCGCTTCCCCTTTTCATATAAAAATATAAAAAGTGCAATTAAAAGCTATGCTGCCAGATTTCTAATTGCACTATATAATTCAGAAAGTGGATTAGAAAAAATTAGAGAGAAAATAAAAAGGAGAGAGTCAAAAACAAATTTCTATAAACATTGCTTACAAACGCTTCAAGAAGAAAAGCCTGATTTTATATTTTGTACAAATCAGCGCCCAGTTTTAGCAATTCCTCCAATATTGGCCGCAAAAGAACTTAAAATACCAACTGGAACATTTATTTTTTCATGGGATAATCTGCCAAAAGCCACAATGGTTGTTGAAACTGATTATTATTTTGTATGGAGCGAATACATGAAATCTGAACTTCAAAAATATTATCCTTATATAAAAGAAAGTCAGATTTTTATTGTTGGAACACCACAGTTTGAAAGTCATTTTGATGAAAATATTCTTGTAGATAAGATTCAGTTTTTTAAAGAACATAATCTGGATATAGATAAAAAATACATTTGTTATTCTGGAGATGATTTTACTACTTGTCCAGATGATCCTCAATATTTATCTGATGTAACTGATGCAGTTAGGAGAATAAATGAAAAAAATAATAATTCGTTAGGGATATTATTTAGACGCTGTCCAGTTGACTTTTCTGAAAGATATGAGGAAGTTTTGGAGAAGAATAAAGATATAATTGTATCAGTTGATCCGATCTGGAAAAAAATAGGTGAAGAATGGAATACCATTTTGCCAACTCAAGAAGATGTTAGATTGCTTACAAATACAATTTTTCATACCGAGATGGTAGTCAATCTAGGATCATCGATGGTATTTGATTATGCTTGTTTTAAAAAACCTTGTGCATTTTTAAACTACGATATTCCAAACAAAATTGATCCAGATTGGTCTGTTTCTAAAATTTACAATTACGTACATTTTCGATCAATGCCTGATAAAGATGCTGTTATTTGGTTAAATTCTGCTGATGAAATTAGCGTTAAAATTAAACGTGCGTTGGAAACAACAGAAACATTAAAAAGCGTTCAACGCTGGTTTGAAATTATTAATCAACAGCCATCGAAAATTTCATCAAATAGAATATGGGATTCGATAGAAAAAGTTAGTAACTAATTCAACCATAACAAAAATTAAATTAATTTATGTTTTTTAACTCTTTGGCATTCGCCATATTCTTACCAATCGTTTTTTTATTGTATTGGTTTGTATTCAATAAAAATAAAAGCACACAAAATGCTTTATTAATTATTGCCAGTTATTATTTCTATTCCTGCTGGGATTGGAGGTTCCTGTTTTTATTAGTCTTTTCAACATTTTTAGATTACTTCACAGGAATTCAGATCGAAAAAAGTGATTCAGAAAAAAAACGAAAATTTTGGTTTTGGTTGAGCATTTCTGTCAATTTAGGTTTTTTAGGAATTTTTAAATATTATAATTTCTTCGCAAATTCTTTTGCAGAAATGTTTACTTCTTTAGGATTTAAAGCAAGTCCTATCTTGTTGAACGTAATTCTTCCAGTTGGTATTTCATTTTATACTTTTCATGGATTATCCTATGTTATCGATATATATTACAAACGAATTAAGGCAGAATATAATTTTATAGATTATTCTTTATTTGTAAGTTATTTTCCGCTTTTAGTGGCAGGACCAATTGAAAGAGCAACGCACTTACTGCCTCAAGTTAAGGTAAAACGCGAATTTGATCTTGAAAAAGCTAAAGAGGGTATTTGTCAAATAATTTGGGGATTGGTAAAAAAAGTTGTTATTGCAGATACTTGTGCTGTTTATGCAAATGCAATTTTTGACCATTATACTTCAATGAACTCATTTTCATTGATATTGGGTGCGGTCTATTTTGCATTTCAAATTTATGGAGATTTTTCAGGCTATTCTGATATAGCTTTGGGAACTTCAAAATTATTTGGATTAGACTTACTACGAAACTTTAATTATCCTTATTTTTCTAGAGATATTGCTGAGTTTTGGCGCCGCTGGCACATTTCACTTTCTTCCTGGTTTAGAGATTATTTATACATTCCTCTTGGCGGAAGCAAAGGAGGACTTTGGATGAAAATTAGAAATACTTTTATAATTTTTGTTGTAAGCGGGTTTTGGCACGGAGCCAACTGGACTTACATTGCTTGGGGGTTCATAAACGCAGTATATTTTCTGCCGTTGTTGTTGTCAAACAAGAATAGAAATAATATGGATACAGTAGAATTAAATTGGAATTTTGATTCTTTAAAAGTTTTATTAAGTATTCTATCAACTTTTATTATTACCTGCATTGCTTGGGTATTCTTTAGAGCAAAAACAATTACAGATGCTGTTATATATCTTAAAAGAATGGTTTTAAGCGGAGATTTCAGTTTTCAATATCTCGATAACGAACGATACAATTATGAATTGATTTTGCTTATAGGATTATTTACTATTGTTGAATGGAATTGTCGTACTAAATCAGAACCCCTTTCAGGAAAAAGGAATATGCTGAAAATTGCATTAGCGATTTTAGCAATTATGGCTTTTGGAACTTTTTCAGATTACAAAGAATTTATATACTTCCAGTTTTAATGAAACGCTTTTTAATATATATAGTTAAAATTATTCTATTAGTAGTTTTAGCAGCAGTAGCTTTAGACGGACTTTATACAACAGTATTTCTTCAGTCAAAAAATCGTGGAAAAATCGAAACAGTTGTAAATTCTAGCGCACAAAATTACGATGTGGTAATTTTAGGCTCGTCAAGAGCAAATAATCACTTTGTTGCACCGATGTTTGAAGAAAAAGGATTGAAAACATTTAACTACGGAATGAGCGGAGGACATTTGCATGAAGCCTCATTAATGTTGAAATTAATGATCGAAAAAAAATACAAAATCAAAAATGTAATTCTGGAAGCCGATCTAAATTTGTCCAGCCAACATGAAGCAGAAGGAATTTCAGCATATTTCTTGCCTTATATTCACACTTCAGAAGTGATAAAAAATCATTTTTTGAATCATGATAATTTTAAGGAGTTATACTATATTCCATTTTACAGATATATTAAATTTGATGCTAGAATTGGAGTAAGAGAAACTTTTTTTACTTTGATACATAAGAGAACAAATTCTCTGGATAATTTAGGTTACTATCCATTAGAAAAACATAAAAATGGCAATATGAAAAACAATATTGTCAATTTGAATCCATTGCCTCACAACAAGTATTATGAGGAAATAAAATCAATGTGTAAAGCAAATAATATAAAATTTATCGCAGTAATGACTCCTATGTGCGAAAATGTAAAAGGAATGAATTACTTTGAAAAAGTTAAGAAAGCGTATCCGGAAATTTATAATTATGAAAATGTAGTTGTCGAAGATAAATATTTTTCTTCTTGTGGGCACATGACTGATGAGGGTGCTAAAATTTTTACAGCTAGAATTTTGAAAGATTTTTTCAAAAAATAAAATTCATTTTATGGATTTAAGAAAGTTTTTGTTGTTTGTATTAAAGTTTTTTTTTCTGCTACTTCTTCTTGCCATTATAATGGATAAAGTTTACTCGTACGCATTTCTTCAATCTAACCAAAGGAGTAAAATTGGATATATTATCAATTCAGAACCTAAAGAATATGATGTAGTAATTTTAGGTTCATCAAGAGCAGATAATCATTTTGTTACACAAATGTTTATAGATAAAGGTTTAAAAACATTCAACTTTGGAATGCAGGGTTCTAAATTATTTGAATCTGATTTGATGTTGAAATTATTACTGGAAAAGAAGAATAAAATAAAAAATGTTATAATTGATGTCGATGTGACATTAAGATCAGAGAACAAGTCAGAAGGCAATTTTCTGAAGTTTTTACCCTATCTGCATCATTCACATATAATTAAAACACATTTTGAAGGTTTAAGCGATTTTGATAATCTTTATTATGTCCCATTTTATAGATATTTAAAATACGATACAAAAATTGGTTTTAGAGAAATGTTTTTTTGTGAATTAAACAAAAAAAGTAAAGAACTTGATTTTGGCGGGTACAGTTCTTTGCCAAAAAATGATAACAATTTGCATGAGGAGGTTTTAGATTTTCAACCTAAAAAAAATAAATATTATGAAGACATTAAAAGAATATGTAAATTAAATAAAATTAATCTCATTGCTATAATGACACCAATGTGTAATAAGGTAGTTGGAAAAGATTACTTTTTAAAAGTTAATCAATTATATCCCGAGATATATAATTATGAAGATAGAGTGATTGAAGATAGATTTTTTTCGACCTGCGGACATATGAATAATGAAGGAGCAAGACTTTTTACAGCAATAATTTTAAAAGATTTTTTCAATAAATAATGCATATAGCTTTTTTAACACCAGAATATCCTCATGCAAAAGTTGCTCATGCAGCAGGAATCGGTACTAGTATAAAAAACCTTACAGTAGGTTTGATTAATGAAGGTATTGCGGTTACTGTTTTTGTATATGGACAAAAAACGCAGGAAATAATTATAGAAAATGGTGTTATTATTCATCTAATAAAAAATAAAAAATATAAATTTTTAGGATGGTTTTTTCATAGAAAACATATTGAGAATTATTGTAATTCAGTTATTGCGAAAGAAAAAATAACACTTTTAGAAGCTCCAGATTGGACTGGAATTACAGCTTTTATGAATTTTAAAATTCCTCTTATAATTCGTTTTCACGGAAGTGATACTTATTTCTGTCATTTAGAAAACAGAAAACAAAAACGTAAAAATTTTTGGTTTGAAAAATTTGCTGTCAACGGAGCAAAAGCATTTATTGCACCAACTCAATTTGCTGGAGATATATCCAAAGATTTCTTTAGAATTAAAAACAAAGAAATAAAAACCATTCATAACGGAGTAGAATTAGAAAATTTCAATAATAATTCTCCTGAAACTTATGAAGAAGGCTTGATCTTAAATATTGGAACTTTGATTAGGAAAAAAGGAGTTTTAGAATTGCCTGAAATTTTTTCAAAAGTTCGAAGTAAATTTCCAAATGCGAAATTAGTTTTAATAGGAGGCGATTCTCCTGATAAAAAAACGAAAGCTGTATCAACTTGGTCTTTAATGCAGGAAAGATTCAAGGAAGATGATTTGAAAAATGTAGAGTATTTAGGAAAAATTCCATACAGCCAAGTAAAAGAATATATTCAAAAAGCAAATGTTTGTGTGTTTCCTACTTTTGCTGAAACCTTAGGAATGGTTACTATAGAATCTATGGCAATGCAAAAAGCAGTAGTAAATAGTAATATTGGCTGGTCGAAGGAATTAATTATTGATAAAGAAAGTGGTTTTTTAGTTCACCCAGCAAATCATAAACAATATGCTGGGAGGATTACAGAACTTCTTCAAGATAAAAATCTAACCTTAGAAATAGGTAAAAAAGCAAGATCAAGAGTTGAAGATAAATTTGATATTAAGAAACTTGTAAAAGAAAATATAGAGTTTTATTCCAAAGTAATAAATTCAAATTCGATTTAATGCCAATTATAGTTTATCATCAAAATAATAAAGTTGTTGAGGTTAATCTTGATGGACAAATCATTGAATTTTCTCAAAAAAGTATTGGAGATACTTTATTTCAAATAGCCGAAAAATATCTAGATCATCTTATTATCTGGTGTCGATTAGATTTAAAGTCAAACTTAAATCATTCAAACTTAAAGGAAATTTTTCATCATAATAAAATAATGGCTTCCTATGAGTTATCAACAAAATCTTTTCTTCCAGACACTATTGATTATGTTGATGAATCTCTGTTTCTAAATATAAAAAAAGACATAAGTTACGCTACCTGGATGATGAGCGGCGATATTGGTGGAATTCATTCTTCGGTCCTAGAACTTTTAAAGCATAAAGTAAAATTAGATTCAAACTTTGACTATTTTTTACATTCGATTGCAAAACTAGCCATGCAAAATGGTCTTTTTTGTTATTCGGATCCACTATTGCTTAAAGATTTTTCTAAGACTGTAGAAAGAAAGCAAAACAATAACTTTTTGGTATTTCGTTTTGTAAAACAACATTATAGAACAAGATGGGTTTTTCTATTGTTTTTGGATCTTTTTTTATATGAAAAGAAGTTTTCTATTTTGCCTTTGATAGTAAGTCTATTTTTTAGAAGAAGAACTCTTAATGAAAATTTACTAGACAGCATCCTTGTTGAATCCCGCAGAAAGGTTATCGATAAAAAAAGTATAGATGTTATTATTCCTACCATTGGAAGAAAACAATATTTATATGATGTTTTGAAAGATTTGTCTAATCAGACACATTTGCCTGAAAATGTAATTATTATTGAGCAAAATCCCGATTTAAACAGCTTCTCAGAATTAAATTATCTAACAAACGAGACTTGGCCCTTTACTATAAAACATACTTTTACACATCAGGCAGGAGCGTGTAATGCGCGAAATCTAGCCTTAGCACAAGTGGAAAGTGAATGGGTCTTCTTAAACGATGATGATAATAGATTTGATAGAGATTTAATAGCAAAAACATTTGAAAATATTAATTCTTACGGTTGTTTAGCAGCATCAACATTTTATCCTGTAAAAGGTGAAGAATTACGAGAGAAGAAAATTTGTCAAAGCTCAATATTTGGTTCTGGAAACAGTTTTATAAAATCTACTGCATTAGATAAAGTTAGTTTTAATAAAAGCTTAGAGTTTGGTTACGGAGAAGATTCTGAATTTGGAATTCAATTGCGAAAGATTGGTTTTGATGTTGTTTATTTTCCTACACTTACAATTAATCACTTAAAAGCACCAATGGGAGGTTTTCGTACTAAACCTGTTTTTGCTTGGCAGAACAAAGCAGTTCAGCCTAAGCCTTCACCAACTATAATGTTTTTCAAATTGAATAATATTACTTTAAAACAGCTTAGGGGATATAAAACAATACTTTTTTTTAAGTTTTATAAAGTACAAAAGATTAAAAATCCAATAAAATATTTTTTAAATTTTCAGGCACAATGGAAATCTAGTTTATATTGGGCAGGACAATTAAAAAAATAATTTTTACATACATAAAAAATTGATAAAATCTATCTCGATAAATACCGGCGCAATAAAACAAATTTATGTTTTTGATAAAACTCAAAAACATAAATTGACAATTGATCTACCGAAAATAGATTTATTAAACATCAATTCTTTTGACATTGAAATTATTTTTGATCAACCGATTTTAGAGTTTAGAAATCATGATTATTCATGGGTAAATTGTGATATCGATAGAATTGCAAATGAATTTTCTCCAAAAATTATAAAATTGCAAAATGGGCAGCTTGTTCAAGCTAATATAAATGCTGGAATTTGGGAAATAAACAAAAAAAATCCCTCAGTTTTACTTTGGCGTTTTAGTCCTGAATTTTCAGAGCCAATTACCAATTATGTTGGTGGTTCCAATAAAAAAGAAATAGCTGCAGCAAAAAAGAGATTTTACTTTATTGAAAATCCGGCACTTTTATTTCCCGAAAACTATGCTGTTGAGGTGAGTCGGTCAAAATTTCCTTTTTCGGCTATAGCTTGTTTTACAGATCACTGCGATTTTGATACTGTTGAAAATTTAGCTCTTCAAAGAGAATTCTTCAAAAAAAATAATATTAAGGTTACTAAAGGTTTTTTTCTAAATCATTTTTCAAAACGATCAGATAATGCATCATTCCAAAATAATAAGGATGAATTATTAAAATGGAGAAATGATGAACATGAGTTATGCTATCATTCACTTTCTCAATCTTTAAAAAATGATGCTGAAAGCTATGAAGATTTTAAACAATTTATTCCACCTTTTAATGATTTAAAAGTTTGGATTGATCATGGTTATCAACCTTACAATTTTTCTCTTCTAAAAAAAAATGCTTTAACCGAAAAAGAGTTCGAACAGATTTTAATCGATAAAAATATAAATACGCTTTGGAATTATATTGATTCAGGAACTTCAACATCCAATGTTATAAATCAATTAAATACGCAGCATTTTACATTAGATAGTTTTTTAAAAGGAAATAAAGATCTTAGTTTTATAAAAAAGACCCAGCTCATGATTAAGAATATTATTTTTCATTATTATAATGATGAAAATATGATTTCAAAATATCAAAACACAGCCGGTAATTTTAAGAAAGTAATTTTTCAAAAGAAATTAAAGTCTATTTTTCCACTTATAAAGAATTCTTTTAGTCTGGGAATATCAATTTTTTCAGTAGTTTTATTTTGGAAATCTGCTAAAAGGAAACCTTATAAATTAGCAAAATATTCACCGCTCGTCTTTAAAAATATAATTGACGATAAAGAGTTTTACGTTTTTCAAACCTTAGAAATGGTTGATTTTAAGAAATCTTTATCGGCTCAGAATGTTGACACATTAATTAGTGAAAGAGGTGTTTTCATCGCACATACTTATTTTTCAGTTCCTATGGAATATCACAACGGAAGATTATTTGCTGATTCTGATACTATTGACCAAAAAGTCTCAGAAAATTTTAGATATTTAGGGAATAAAATTGAAAATAAAGAAATTTGGAATCCGACTCTTAGTGAGTTAATTGAATATTGGAAAGGCTTTGAAAAAATGGTTCTCGATATAGATCTAAATGGTAATATATTCGTGATTAAAAATATAGATTTACAAGTAAGACAAATTATTTAAATATAGATGAATCATAAATTTAAAACAGCATTGTTTAAAACATTAGCTTTACTTCCAAATAAAACAGATGATTATTTTTATCATAAGATTCAAAGTTTTTTTGACAAGTCAACTTTACAAAGCCGCTTAAAAAGTGTTGAATCAACTTATCTTAGACTTGTAAAAGTTTTAAATGATCTAGATATTGATTTGAAAGATAAAACGGTTTTTGAATTGGGTTCAGGTTGGTTTCCTTCAATGCCTTATTTTTTTCGGTACAAGATTGGCGCAAAAGAAATAATCACTGTTGATGTTAATGAACATTTTAAAAAAGCAACCGTTTTAGAGCTTAATAATTTGTTTTTAAATATTTATGGTTGTGAAGTAATTTCTGGTGATAGAAGTAAATATGGGCTCCCAAATGAAGTTAAATATTTGCCTAATTACAACGTTGTAAAACAAGAATTACCAGATGTTGATTTTGTCTTTTCGCGCTATGTTTTATCTCATATGAATGAAAATGATGTTGATGAATTACATCACAAAATGAAAACCCAGCTTAAAAAAGGCACTTATATTATTCATTTTATTTCTCCAAGTGATTTAAGGCAGCATACAGATAATAATTTATCCCTTCAGGATTTTTTGAAATATAGTAAAGATGAGTGGAATCAGATTCATACCAAATTTGATTATCATAACAGATTAAGATTACCTCAATTTCTTGAAATTTTTAATAAGTATGATTATGAGGTTCTGCATTTGGATTATGAAAGCCTTTATAAAGGAACTAAAAAATATGATTTGTTTAAGAAGGTTAAACTTCATGAGGATTTTACCAAATATTCGGATGAAGAATTAACAGCAGGTAATATTTTAGTAGTCTTAAAAATATAATTGAATGGAATTAATTCGTTTTTCGCTCATTATCTGCACTTATATGCGTCCAGAACCTTTAATCAATTTATTGAATTCAGTTCAAAAACAAACATTATATCCTAATGAAATTATTATTGTCGATGGTTCTACAGATAGTAAAACCGAAGTTCTTTTAAATCAAAACAATTTTGAAAATTTAAAATATATTAAAGTTAAAGATGAGGATAGAGGCTTAACAAGACAGCGCAATGTGGGAATTTCTAGTGTAGAAAATAATTCTGAAATTGTATGTTTTCTAGATGATGATGTGATTTTAGAGCGAGAGTATTTTACAAATTTATTATCTACATATACAGTTTATCCAGATGCTTTAGGAGTTGGCGGTTATATAAATAATGAAGTAAAATGGGAAAGAATAAAAGTAGATTATGTTTCTACAATCCAAGATTTTTGTTATGATGGCTGGAAAAGAAAAGATGGAAGCCGATTTGTTTTAAGAAAAAAACTCCATCTGGATAGCGATTGTCCGCCAGGCTTTCTACCATTATTTTCTCATGGCAGGAGCGTTGGCTTCTTACCTCCAAGTAATAAAGTATATCGTGTTGAACAATTGATGGGAGGTGTTTCTTCATTTAAGAAGTCTGTTTTCGATACATTTTCTTTTTCTCATTATTTTGAGGGTTATGGTTTATATGAGGATGCAGATTTTACATTAAGAGTTTCAAAATTAGGAAACTTGTATCTAAATACTTCTGCAAAACTGTCTCACTATCATGATCCTTCCGGGCGCCCTAATCAATATAAATATGGGAAAATGGTAGTGAGAAATGGCTGGTATGTTTGGAGGGTAAAAAATATAAGACCTAATTTTAAGGAGAGAGTAAAGTGGAATTTAATAACGATTCTTTTAACTCTGATTCGTTTCAGTAATATTTTGACAGAAAAGAATAAAAAGGCAGCAGCTTCAGAAGCATTGGGAAGAACTATTGGATGGTATAGTTTGTTATTTAATAAACCAAAAATTATATCATGAGAAACAGAATATATGTATATGGATTATGTGATGTACATTACGATGGTTACTACATTCAAGGTATTAAGGAGGTTTATGGAAATTATAAATTTGATATATCTCGATTTCCAAAATTTAGGCAAGGTACTTTTGCATTCATCATTGAGAATGATCAATACTCAAAAAAAATAGTTATTGATTCGACAGACAAAACAGATATTGATAAAGAATTGCTGGAATGGTGTAATGTATATGGTAAAATAAATTATAACCAAAATAATTTTCCTGCAGTTGGAGTTGAAAAGATTATTCCTGTCGGACCAAGTTTTGGTATTAAAATATGGAACCTTTTTTCTACTTTTTATTATATGCTGTTTAATTTCTTTAAGTTCAGAAAAGCAATTGTTAATAAAAGAGAATTTATTGCCAATTATTGGAGACAGTACAAAAGATTAAAATTAAAAGAATATCAACCTTCAAAATCTTCCAATGATGAGGTTTTCTTTATGAACAGTATTTGGAGAGAAGAAAAATTAACAAATTCTAATAGAGCATTATTTATTGAAATTTGTAAAGAATTTAAAGGAATTAATTTTGAAGGAGGTTTTGCCGCAAGAAATAATGGTGATAATTTGGGATATGATGATTTAGTGTATTCTAAAAAAATTCCAATAACTACTTATTTGAATAAAATTAAAAATTCAGTGGTAGTATTTAATACTCCTGCAGTATTATTTTGTCATGGATGGAAACTTGGTGAGTTTCTAGCTTTAGGAAAGGCAATTATTACAACAGATCATTATAACATGCTTCCAGCATCATTAATCAATAATGAACATTTAATATATGCCAATGATGCTCATGTTATTAAGAGTGCAATTCAAAAGGTTGTTGATAATCCTGAATTTAAAAGAAAATTAGAATTGCAAGCCAGAACATATTTTGATGAATATTTAGCACCTAAATCAGTAATCGAGAAACTGACTAAAAAAGAATAATGAGATTTGTTATAATTACTCATGTAAATCATATTCAAAATGAAAATCGATATTTTGCATACGCACCGTATGTAAACGAAATGAATATTTGGTTGAAATATGTCGACGAGGCACTTGTGGTAGCGCCATTGCTAAAAAAAGAAATAACTCCAATTGATCTTCCTTATCAACATTCTAAGATTGATTTTAGATCGATTCCAGATTTTAATTTGATTGGTTTAAAAAATATTCTGATTGCGGTATTTAGGATACCAATTGTTTTTTGGAGAATATTTTTGGCAATGTACAATGCAGATCATATTCATTTACGTTGCCCAGGAAATATGGGATTAATCGCTTGTTTCTTGCAGGTTTTATTTCCAAATAAAATAAAAACAGCTAAATATGCAGGTAACTGGGATCCTAAAAGCAAACAACCTTGGAGCTATCGTTTACAAAAATGGATTTTAAGCAATACTTTTTTAACTCGTAACATGCAGGTTTTGGTATACGGAGACTGGGAAAATCAAACTAAAAATATTAAATCTTTTTTTACAGCAACTTATTCTGATTCTGAAAGAAAAACTATTAAGAAAGAAAATCTTAAACCTTTAGTAAGCTTTATTTTTACAGGAAGTTTAGTTAAAGGAAAAAACTCGTTATATGCCATACAATTAGTGAATGAGCTTATTAAAGAAGGGAATAATGTAATTCTAAATATATTTGGAGAAGGATTAGAGAGAGCGAATTTGCAAAATTATATTGAAGAAAATAACTTAGATGGGAATGTTTTTTTACATGGGAATCAGAATAAAGAAATAGTGAAACAGGCATATCAAAAAAGCCATTTTGTTATTTTGCCCTCTAATAGTGAAGGCTGGCCAAAAGCTATAGCAGAAGGAATGTTTTGGGGATGTGTTCCATTTGCGACTAAAGTTTCATGTGTTCCTTTTATGCTTGATTATGGAAATAGAGGTTTGTTTTTAGAAATGAAAATAAATGAAGATTTAAATAAGGTTGAGAATTTACTATCAAATGAAGACGATTTTGTAGTTAAAAGTGAGCTGGCAAAAAAGTGGTCCCAAAAATATACTACTGAAGTTTTTGAAATAGAAATAGAAAGATTATTAAAAACATGAGAATTGTACAGATTATAGATTCTTTGGAGATAGGTGGTGCAGAACGAATGGCTGTAAATTATGCAAATGTTCTTGTAAAAAATATTGACTTTTCTGGTTTGGTAGTAACTAGGAAAGAAGGTCAGTTACTATCTCAAATCAATAGCGACGTATCTTATTTATTTCTAAATAAAAAGAAAAAGATTGATTTTAAAGCTGTTTTTAAATTAAAAAAATATTTAAAAAAACATAAAGTCAATTTTATACATGCACACAGTTCTTCATTTTTTCTTGCAATCCTAATTAAATTAATGATTCCAAGGATTAAAATAATTTGGCATGACCATTATGGAGTCTCTCAAGATTTAAATAGAAGAAAAAGTTTTGTTTTAAAATATGGTTCTTTGTTTTTTAGTGGAATTATTTCTGTAAATACGGCATTAAAAAGTTGGGCTACATCTTATTTATTGTGTTCTAACATTCAGTGCTTTCCTAATTTTATTGAGAATTTTCATAGTTCTAAGGAAAAAATTATCTTAAAAGGTATTTCTGGAAAGAGGATTGTCTGTGTCGCGAATCTGCGTCCTCAAAAAAATCATGAATTATTAATTAAAGCTGCAGATTTAATTAAGGAAAAATTCCCTGATTGGAGCTTCCATTTATTTGGAAAAGATTTTGGTGACTCATATTCGTATCAACTATTTAAAAAAATTGATAACCTGAAGCTTCAGGATACAATTTTCTTCTATGGCAGTATTGATGATGTAAGCCAGGTTTTAAAACAATGTGATATAGCAGTTTTGCCATCACTATCAGAAGGACTTCCTTTAGCTGTTTTGGAATATGGATTGTATAAATTACCTGTCATAGCAACAAATGTTGGTGAGATTTCAAAAATTATAACTTCAAACAAAAATGGAATTCTTATAGAATCAGGTAATCTTAATCAATTTATAGAAGCACTACAAGATTTACTTAACCAAAAAAGCAAAAGGCTGGAAATGGGACAAAATCTAAATGCATTTATACAGTTAAATTTTAATCAAGAATCAATTATAAACAGTTATCTAACTTGGCTTAATTCGTCTAATTTTGCTGGTAAAAGATTATAATGAAGAATATTAAACTTTCATATTACTATATTTTAATAATTCATGCATTAATTGCTTTAGCAGTTTTTGTTTTGCCTTTTTTATCCAAAATATATGCCTTAATAATTCCTGTAGTGGGTTTTTATATAGTTTACAAAAATAAAAACAAGAATAATGAAGTATTGATCATTTCAGCTTATTTGATTGGAGTAGAGGTTTTTCTTCGAATGACAGGCGGAAATTTTAATAATGAATATGTGAAATTTAGTGTTGTCTTTTTTATGCTTATAGGAATGTTTTATAGTAATTTCAATTTAAATGCATTTATTTATGTATTATTTTTAATGTTGTTATTGCCAGGTATTCTAATAACTACCAGCCAGTCAGATTTTAATATAGATATAAAAAAGGTATTAGTATTTAATATGTCAGGTCCAGTTTGTTTAGCTTTATGCTCAATTTATATGTATAAGCGGCATATCTCATTTTCTCAAATACAAAATGTACTGTTATCAATAGCATTTCCTATTGTTACTACTACTGTATATTTATTTTTATACACACCAAGTGTAAAAGATGTTGTAACGGGAACTCAGTCGAATTTTGAAACTTCGGGAGGTTTTGGACCTAATCAGGTGTCAACTATTTTAGGTTTAGGGATTTTTATCTTTTTTACACAACTGATTCTTTTTTCTAAATCAAAATTTCAAATTCTAATAAATGGCAGTTTGCTAATTTTTATAAGTTACCGAGCTATTGTAACGTTCTCTAGAGGAGGAGTGGTTACAGCTGTTGGAATGATAGTTTGTTTGTTATTTATCTTATATTGGTTTTCGAATGCAAAAGGGAAAGCCAAATTTATTTACGTTTTTATCGTTACATGCTTAATGACTGCTGGTATTTGGGGGTATTCTTCCTTGCAAACAAATGGACTTATAGAAAAGCGCTATGCCAATAAAGATGCATTAGGAAGAGAAAAGAAAGATCATTTAGGAGGAAGAGGAGAAGTAATGGATGCAGATATAAAATTGTTTCTAGAAAATCCTGTTATGGGTGTAGGTGCGGGATTAAGTAAAAATAAAAGAATCGATTTACTTGGCGAAGAAGTTGCTTCACATAATGAAATTACCAGAATGCTTTGCGAGCACGGTATATTTGGAATTTTTGGTTTACTCATACTATTTATTACCCCCTTTATACTTTACATCAATAATAAACAGCATTTATATTTTTTATCTTTCTTTGTTTTTTGGTTGCTCACTATTAACCATGCAGCGATGAGAATTGCGGCTCCTGCATTTTTATATGCTATGAGTCTTCTTTCTGTTAGAGTTAAAATTCCCGAAAAAGCAGAAAATTTAATAGATTAGTTTATATTTTTTTGCAATACATTTGCTTGCCTCCAGATCTAAAAAATTATATTGATGATTTCAAAAAGAAAAATGCATTTCGAAATTTCAGAAAGAAAAGTTCTGCTATGTGTTTTTGATGCAGTCTTTATATTTGCTGCACTTTTTTTACTTAGTCTGCTCTTTGATTATCAGTACTATACCTTAAATGAAAATAGATTTATAAAATCTTTTTTACTTATTGGTTATGTATATGTTTTTGGGGCTATTTTTGAAATGTACAACCTACAGACAGCAAGTAATCAATTTCAGATTCTGCGAAGTGTAATTTTAACCTCGATTACCGCCGTTACGGTATATTTACTTACACCGATTTTATCGCCAGAACTTCCTAAACAGCGATTAGTAATTGTAATCTTTTATTTTGCTGTTTTAAGCTCATTACTTTTATGGCGTTTCTTCTATGTTTATTTCTTGGCATCACATCGGTTTGGACAAAATGTAGTTTTAATTTGTGATCAAAATGAAGTCGACGAATTAGTTCTAGGACTTGAAAGTGTCGATCCACATTATAAAATTATTGGTTTTGTAAATTCCGATTCTAATTTAAATGAGGAATCAGATTTTCATTATGTAAAAGAAATAAAAAAAGAAGATCTAGAATTATTTGTCACAAAGCACAATGTTTCTGAAATTATAATAGCATCACAAAAAACAGATGGTATAACAGCCGATTTATACCAGCAGCTGCTTCATTTGTTAGAAAATGGAAACGTTATTCGTGAATATACTCAAGTATATGAAAGTAAAACGCAGAGAATTCCAGTACATTATATTGGACGCGATTTCTATCGTTTTTTTCCCTTCAGCAGAAGTAATAATAATAGATTGTATCTGTTGCTGATTCGTATGATGGAATTCTTCTTTTCTTTTATTGGACTTTTGTTTTGTGTGATTTTTATTCCAATTATTTGGTTTTGCAATCTTTTCGGAAACAAAGGAAGTCTTTTTTATACGCAGGAAAGAGTCGGTAAAAATGGAGTCATTTTTGAGATTTACAAGTTTAGAACAATGACCGAAAATTCTGAAGTAGATGGAGCAGTTTTTGCAGCTCATAATGATAAAAGAGTTACTCCGTTTGGTAAATTTATGCGAAAGTCAAGAATAGATGAACTTCCGCAGTTTATAAATGTTTTAAAAGGCGATATGGCAGTCATTGGGCCAAGGCCCGAGCGTCCGTTCTTTGTCGAAGAAATTGCCAGTGTAATGCCTTTTTATGAAACACGCCATGTTATTAAACCAGGACTTACCGGCTGGGCGCAGGTAAATTATTCTTATGGAGAATCTATCGAC
>Ga0160449_1000147_pt1 | contig 65103 bp, 59 predicted proteins | sample HID1975I_E1MG_FD_108216 | JGI IMG/M metagenome (GOLD analysis project Ga0160449, IMG submission 108216) | Enriched soil microbial communities from UW Madison campus, WI, USA - HID1975I_E1 MG | ecosystem: Environmental > Terrestrial > Soil > Unclassified | place: USA: Madison, Wisconsin...
CAGAGAGTTTGACAGCGTGTTTCATTACGGTATTATGGCGGCCGCAAAACGAGCTGGAAGCGTGGCCGAGTGGTTTAAGGCAACGGTCTTGAAAACCGTCGATGGGCAACTATCCTAGAGTTCTTATCTAAAGCGGCTTCCAGTTGCATCTTATAGAAGATAGCTCTAACGCTGTCTTCGATCTCCGGGAAATTGGCAGAGTGGTTGAATGCACCGGTCTTGAAAACCGGCGAACGTGAGAGCGTTCCCAGGGTTCGAATCCCTGGTTTCCCGCCAAATTAGTTAAAAATCAAGGGCTTAGGTCATCACCTAAGCCCTTTTTTTGTTCAAATTTTTACCCATCCCGAGCTAGGTGCGACAGATCGCAACGATTCGGTGCGCTGAACTGCATGTTGTTGCATGTTATTGCGCAATGATGCATCCTTCCATGGTGCAACGAACTGTTGCGCCTTTTGGGGGGGGGCTGGTTATGGGCTGGAAGGGGCGAGTCAACCGACATGCCGCGATAACCGAGGCGGTGCGAAACGGCAAGGCGATATTTGTGCTGATTGCTGAAGACAATTTTCTCTGCAAGTTCTTCGACAATTGGGCATATCAGCTAGCTAAGAATTACGCATTCAATACAGTGAGGGGATACTGCCGAGATGTATGTATTCTTATTAACTTCATCGTGGAATACAGTCTTCGAAGGGGTGGTTTAACTCCGTTAGTGCTTTCAAATTGCCTTGATTCTTTTGAGGACTATCTTGTCTTTGGTGTTAACAGTGATCAAGCAATAATTAGAGATGTAGCTGCTGCGCTGGGTACATCCCCTGTTGGTGGGTCGACGGCTCACCGATATATTGTGTCCGCGAATAAGTTTATCGATGCCAGTGAGGAATTTCGACTAGGGATGCAAGAGCTTGAGAAAGTTGGTTACGTCTCCCATGCCAATATTTCTGCATTTCCGCAAGGACTCTTGTTTGAAGGTGTTGCTCCTTCAAAAATTCGCAACGCTATTAAGGAAAATAGTTGGTTTGCTGGCTGCTTGGCCGGAGGAGTAAAACGAATAAAATATAGAAATTTGGTGCCCAAATCTAAGGCTAGCCAGATTGCTGCTACCGATGAATTTGGTGGTGACGACCTTGCTTTCCCTATCGACCTTATGGTGAATTTAATTGAGAGCGCAACTTGTGCTCGAGATGCCATGCTGTGGAGCGGATGCGCAGCGTTCGGCCTTCGTATAACTGAGATTCTGTCTCTGACCTTTAGCGATATTCATGCATCAAGCGGGAAGGTTTTCATAGTAGACCCACGGTCACGCCAGGATGAATTAGCTACATGGCTGCCTGCTGAAGAAGTGAAAAAGCTTTCACATAAGGGTAGGACTTCAACTGATACGTACGGTATCGAGCCATTTGTCTCCCATTTTTGGTACTACTATGCCCAATATTATGCAGAGGTGAGGTCTTATGAGAGGCGTAATCCTTTAGATCCTAAGCATAACTTTGTTTTTCGCAAGCTTAATAGTTCTGAGCCTTTGATTAATTCTTATCAGTCAGTGTATGAAAGGTTTCGAACGGCCTCATATGCAATAACTGGAAGTTATTATGGCTTGCACTCGATGCGGCATATGTATGGGTATTATTTGGTTAACTTTTGCCCCAGCCCCTCCAATCCTAATCGTTTCGGGCTCGATATAAGGTTGGTGCAGAAGTTTATGGGGCACAAAAGTTTGAAATCTACGATGCGATATGCAAGAAAAGACGCAAGGATGCTTGAGGTTACTCTCAGTGCGCTTAATGCACTCAGGATGGGGATTTCGCAGTTTTCAGTTTCGAAAGTGCGTCTTGATCATCTTAATAAGTTGAGGTCGGAGCTGAGTGAAATTCTAGTGGAGTGTGGTGATGATAAACTCGACAAATAATCCTGTTTGGTTGATTGAAAGTGCGCAAATTGGCTTTGAGCTTAAAAGTGCTTGTGCGTTTGTTTTTGCCGCCTACAGAAAGTATTTTGTGGTAGGTGATGACGAGACTATATATTACAAAATAAACAGGATATCTAAGACCGGAAATTTTGATTTCACCCGATGGGGAGTGAAACGAGCCGATGCGCTTGTTTGTGCCTTGCTAAGAGGAGAGGATGTATCTTGGGATGAAATCGAGAGTACATGGGTATATCCCAGGGTTTTCAACGCCGCATTTGTAAACTTCCTGCGGCTGGTATGCTTGGTGCTCTGGGCTAGAGGGGTTTTACTGACGCCAGTTTCATTGCCAATTCCAGCAAAAATTGACAAGGTTCTTGATGATTTATGCGAGCTGTTGAATATTAAATCGCTCACCCTGATTCGTGGGCTTCACGTGAAGTCTAAGTTTAAAGGCCTTGAATACAAGTATAAGGATAACGGGCGTCGAGCTTCGTTCTGGCTTCGCTTGTTGCAAAACACAACTTTTTATTCTGGATGTCACTACTCAGATGAAGATATGCGTACGCTGTGTAGTAACTCATACGGTTCGGGTGTGCTGCCATTCAGATATTATGATACTCAAGGCTTTTTGGAAACAGTATTTCAAAAAAATCCTGTTGCATTGGAATGCCTTGAAAAAATTGATGCCAAGGGGGCTATGGCAAGGCTAGAACTGAGCGAGGCTCAGAAGATAAGACGCCGAGAGCGTGAGCGACTCCGTAATGTGAAACGATGCAGAGGTAGCAAAACCAGTTCAGCGTTCGATGCTCTGCAACTTGCGATATCGGAATGCGTTGATTATGCAGACGGTGTTGAGTTGCATGATGCCAAATATTTGATCGAAAATCATTTCACTCCGGTTCGTTACAGAAATATTTTCAAAGAGGGTGCCCCGATATATGAACAACTCCCTAAGGTGGCTGTTGATTTTTATAACATGTTTTACGATCTATTTAAGAGTTTTATGAGATTCAAGGCTTACGAAGGGAAAGAAAGTGCGCAGTATTCAGTTTTGAATGTGATTGCCAGCTACCTTCTTGTATATCTACCGGGGTTCTTTATGAAGCGGGACGGATGGCTAGAGAGCTATCCTCGCACACTTAATGATTTCTCGTGTGTTTTGTTTGTGACCCGAGATTCAATAGCTGTAGATAATTTATTTAAATTTGATAAAGAGCCGCCTCTGACCTTATTGTCGTACTTGAAGATGCATGCAGATATTTGTCCTTATAAGCCCTCTGCACACTATGCGAAAGTAAAGTTCCTGCATTTGTTTTTGTCTCATGTGTCCTCGATCAGGAACGAGCTACCATCTGCAGAGAATTTCAATGTTTATTTCGGGCCGGGCTGCTTTCCTCGTATCACGAAATCTTATGGGACAGTAAAAAAAGCACTGCCTAGGAAATATTTTGGCGCTTTTTTAAGCATGCTTTATTCTATGGAGTACCTCGTTCAGCATTTGAATTATATGGCTGAAGGCAAGCTCTCAGGGAGAATCGGCGAGGAATTAGTAGAAGTTACTCCATATTCTCTCAAGGAATATGAAAGCTGGGAGGGTATTTGGGGTAGGCGCAACTGGCGCAGTCGCGCAGTCGATCTGCAAGCATTGAACTATTGCCCAATTTTTTATTCAGATGGGAAAATTTATAAATTCGAATATATCCCAAGATTTTATGATGTCGCAGATTATTTTGTTCGTCCTCCTGAGCCTGAAGGTGGGGGTGATAAGCAGGAGTGTGTAGATAAAAGTTTTGCTGAAAGTGTTGTGGAAGAGCGAGCGATTCCGAACGAAGTTCGTATAACTATTTTCATGTGTGAAACTGGCTTGCGGCAGAATCATACTGTCTGGCTAGATGTTGATAGCTATGATAAAGCAGTTGATAGGAGCTGTGATAGTGCTTTAACTGCGTTGCAAGTGGCAACCGATAAATCCCACGGAGCTTGGACGGCTATAGTTTCACGGAATGTTGTAAAAGTGCTTGATAGGCAGAGGAAGTGGTATAGGTCGTGTGCATGTGAGTCATATGCCCATCCTATTTGGTATAACGAAAAAAGTGAATCGAAGTTCGGGAAGATCAAGCCGCTATTCAGAAGATATAATGTGTCGTCGAGTGGTTGGAAAACTTATAGCAAGTTTCCGGTTATGTTGTTGGCTCTGAAGTATTTCATTGAGCATCAAGTCGGCGATACGGAGGATTACGGTCTGGTTTATGTGAGTGAGGCTGATGGATTAGTGCGAGACTTTGACGACTACACTGCCAATCCTGATGTATCATTCCAATGGCGGGACTTGGTTAGTGAATATACCCCTCATGGACTCCGCGCCGCATTTATTACAGATGCTTTGAATTTTTTACCACCTTCGATTGTTGGTCAGTATATGACTGGTCAAACTGAGGAGTTGGTGCTTTATTATCAGATAGTTGACGGTATTTACATGCCAAGTCATCAGCATGTATTGGTGGATTATCTAAGTCGCAATCTTGATAAGTATTCTGGGGGGGATGCACCAGAAATCGCCGAAAGTATATTTCGTATGAGTGGTGAGCTCGCGAAGCGGATTAAACATGATATACCTGGTGCAATCAAAAATTTTGGTTTGATCAGCTTGCAGGGTACTAGGGAGGGCCAGAACGGTATGGATATTTTGCTTGCAGAAAAATTTACCCAGCTTGCATATAATCCAACACACATCTGCCCATTTGGTAACAAGTGCCCAGTCGAGGTAATGAAAGATTTTGGGAGTGGCCGTCCGTGTGGTGTATGCCCTTACGCGATTAGAGGGGTGATGCACCTACCTGCCATCAGTGCTGAAAAAGATAAATATAAGGAATTGATGCTAGGTATCGTTGGGGAGCTCAGAGAAATTACTAGTCGGAAGTCTGCTGCACAAAGAGAGCAGGAGATTGAGAATCTCAATGCGGAGCATGATTATTACGCGCGTGAAGCTTATGCTCTGGAAGCTACGGAGCAGCAACTTTACAAAATGTACCAGAATGGCGACTATCAATCATTCTTGGCAAAAGGTAAGTCAGAGTTGATGTTGCACTTTGAAAAGATTAAGGTCGCAGGCTCAGAGCGCCTGATGAAACGATTAGTAGACACTCTTGCTTGGCCAAGTGTTTCCACCCCTAGACTAGACCTTGATTTTGCCTATCTGCGAGCGCGTTTATTGATGCATGATGGTAACCTTGAAGAACTTTTGAGTGTTCAAGGAGGTACACCGGCTAGCCAATTGTCATCCGTAGTGAAAAGCATGGTAGACTCAGGTGCGTTAGACGTGATGGATCTGGTGCGTTTCGCCAACGAACCTGTTAGGCCTGAAGCTATTAGTAAAAGCCAGCTTCTATTGGCGGATCTAAATTAATAAATTGGGTTTAAGGTTTATGATAAAACGAAAGGATACCTTTAAAGAGTATCGAGAAGGTATGGTCGAATCACGACTAGGTTTTGTTAAAGCTGCCTTGGATCACTTGGCGCATGCTCACTACAATAATGTTACAAGACTTGCCAGGGACGTGGCGAGCTTCGTGTCAGCACTTGAGGATACAGAGAATGGCAAGTTGCCTGAGAAATATAGGAAAAGTGATTTAAAGCCAGTCAGTCACGTTACTATCCTCAGAAACTCCGAATATCGACGACTTCTGGAAGCGTTCTTAAGTAAGGGTTTGTCAAATGAGGTTGCAGAGCAGAAACCTTTCATAGACGTAGAAGAGCTTCTTATTAGGATAAAAAGTCTTGAGTCTCAGAATAAAATTCTGAAGAATAAAATTTTAAACGGTTCTCTTGAGGCTCAAGACTATAGTGAGGATGATAGGTTTGATGCGGAGCGTCAGCTATTTTTAGCTTTGGATTTTGTGATATCGCTTGTAGGGAAAATGCAAGATAAAGCACCCGGATGCTTCTATAATGCTACCCCTGATAACGATCCGAAGGAAAAAGGCCCAGGCTTCTGGGGGCCATACGGTTTGGTTGAGAGTTATGAAGAAATGCAAAAATTTGAGAAGGTATCAAGTTCGCTAAAAATCTGGAGAAAAAATAGTCTATTGGATTAGATATGATCGTTTTTAGAGCTTCAATTTTATTCGAGACTCAAATTCCATATTCTGTGTACGGTTGATGTGGGAATATTCAATTTGAGAGATGTTTCTTTTTGATTTAATCCTTGTCGTTTGCATCTAAGAATAGCTTCAGTTTTTTCTTTGGTTCGTTGAGCACCTGAAACTCTTGGGATCAATGCGCCGGCACTAAACTCATCATTAAATCTTTCAGCGATTCCCCATGCGTTAAGCTGATCAACTCCCGCTTTCAGATCGGCCATGACTTTCTCAAATGGCTCGTCTCTGTCCATACAAGCAGCAAAAATTATTAATGCTAGTGGATCTAATTCCAGCGGTTTAGCTACTGCTTCTAGAATTTCTAGGCTAGGGTTGACCTTGGCATTTTCAAGGTTATTAACATGCTTAGGGTCGAGGTGATTTTGAAAATCCTCGTTCTTCAATCCCTTAGCTCGCTTGGCCAACCGTAGTACTGCAGCTATTGAAATCCTCAGAGACATGGGCACACCCAAAAATGAGGATAAAGCCATATTGCATAATCCCATTCCATGGAATATATTCCGTATCGATTCTCGTGACCGTAATGGGGGTATCCCTTGTGACGCAGGGTGCCGTCCAGAAGGGAGCATGGCTGCTTAGAATCGCGGCATTTTTGGTTCTTTGTTGTCTCACGAGAATGGCCTGACGCAACGTGCGATCACACGTATGTCTTGATTAGGCTTTGTAGCTTGAGGGTGAACGCAGTGAGCTAAATCTGTCATGCCGTTGCCAGTTCTATTCAGCCTCCGCTGAGGTAGTGGTTATGGAAAAGGGTGAGGGTAGTGTTTGTAACGTACGAAAATGAGCTGCAGGGTCAGTTCAACGCCCCTGAGAGCGCTCGGTTGTTGTGGAAATCCGTGGATGTCAGCTTGTGTGAGTACTCATTTCTGATCGAGGGGGTGGGCTTTCAAGATGGCCGAATCGGGCCGGTTACACGCCATGTGGCAGACGTACACACGCTTCAGCGGATGCAAGCGGCTGAGGAGGGGAATCTCCTGAGTATCTACAGGGTTCAGTTGATTGCGCCACCGTCCATGAACAATCACGGCAGGTATTCAATGGATGTGCTTGCGGAAATTCGGATCGTCCCTGGTACCGAGGAGCGGCCAGTCTATGAATTCTTGACTGAGGATGGACAGCTCTACAGCAGTGCCCGTCTGTAAGCGTCGAGATGGAGAATTGGCATGCCGATTTTGATTGAAGACGCCTTCCAGTTTCTCTACGGAGAGGGGGAGAAGGTTGCAGGTTGGAGCAGCGATCCAGAAGGGCTCGTTAGCTTGGCTCAGGATGCTTTCCCCGATAAGCCCTACTGCCTGGTGAAGCGTTGGGTAGTTGCAGAGGTGTCAGGGCCTGAGGATGAGCTGACTGCGCTTGTGTCTGAGGGATTGCTCACGAAGGTGATCTTCGCGCATGAGGTCGTTCGCGACAGCCGTAATCGTTTCCCGCCTGGGCACTGGGTGCGCAGTAACTTTGGGATCTCGTATGACCATCCATGCGTCTTTGAAACCGGGAGCACTCTTTATTTGCTTCTAGGTGATGGCTGCAGGAAGCAGGCAAGCCTCGATACGGTTTTCTCGCTGCGTCCGTAGAGCTACCCGAGATAGCCCGGCTTCCCTTCGGTGAAGCCTTGGAGAAGCGATCCATTCAATGCTGCTCGGGAGTGAGAGCGCTGATGAGAGTTTTGATCTACTCAGATCTGCATTTGGAATTCAAGGGCTTCGAGCCTCCCCAGGTCGATGCGGATTTGGTGGTGCTCGCTGGAGACATTTCGGTGCGCGGTCAGGGCGTGACTTGGGCGAACCAAGCCTTCAACTGCCCAGTTATCTACGTCCCCGGTAATCACGAGTACTACAAAGGCGGACATCTGGATCGTACGCTCGCCAAGATGAAGCTGGCTGCGGAGGAGCATGTGCATGTCCTCGAAAACGAATGCTTGGTCATTGGTGATACCCGATTCCTGGTTACCACCGGCTGGACAGACTTCACCTCAACCGGCGATTACAAAGCTGCGATGTACGAGTGTTGGGAGTGGATGAATGACTTCAGGGTTATCCGGAGCGGGGAGGGGTTCAGGAAGCTTCGCCCCGTCGATCTCATTGCTCGGAACATTAACGCCCGCGATTTTCTCGCCGCCGAGCTCGCTAAGGATTTTGACGGAAAGACGGTTGTGGTCACTCATCACTGCCCGATCCAAGAGGTAGCTGGTGATGGGCACGTGGGCCATCTCGGTGCTGCGTATTTCAACCAGTGGCATGACCTAGTTTCGCAGGCTGATGCCTGGATCTTCGGTCATACCCATCACGCGGTCGACAGGGTCGTTTCGGGATGTCGGCTCGTTTCGAACCCACGAGGGTATCCAGGTGAAAAGACGGGCTTTTCACCGGAATTGATCATTGAGATCTGAGCGCCTCCTGGAGCGCAGGCTATCAGGAAGGTTGTTGATTTGGACGCAGGAGCGCAAAAACACATGACAGATGAGATCATCAGTTACCCAGGTGAAGAGCCATCGATTCTTCAGCTCACGCGCATCATACAAGCGATGGGTCAGCAGTACCCTATGCCGATTACTGCCTATCTGAGCGACGCAGAAATTTCGAACGATTGCGCAGTCGGGGTTGTGGTTGGTCAAATCGTTCCAGGGCTCATTGAGAAGCGCACGGGGGCATATTTGCTGACGACGGCGCCGATTTTCTCGTTGGACAGAGTAGAGCGCTTCTGGGTGGTCGGTACAAAGGCTGGGAATTTTGTACTGACTTCATTCAAGCGCGGAGCGGGCCGGAAGAGTCTTCGAGCATTCATTACAAGCGCAGACCAACCTGACGCTTCGCCAATGAGCGAGCCAGGCGCCTTTGCGGGCGCCTGAAAGGTCTAGTATACGGATCAGGCGAGCGTCGCGAGGAGTGTACGCAAAAAATCCTGACGGCGATGAATCGAGCTCAGAATCACGTAGTCGCGTTCGCCATCTGGTGGTAGATGACCACATTCCATTAGGCCGATGATGTAACCCTCCGCCTTCCCTCGGGCCTCGCGCAGGTCTTGCTCTGTCGTGGATTTGTGAATGTCATCCACCAGGCGTTTCCAACGCTCGGCTTGGCGTTTGCCGGCAGGGTCGCTGGAGAAAGTAGGAGCGTGAAGCAGTGAATCGTAGTAGCCGGTAGCAGGTTGAGTGCTCAAGCGGGAAGCTCCACAGATTAAATCTGGAGCGATTTTATCATGCGTACACTCAATCGCCTGTTACTGCTCCGCCAGGGGCTGGCTCCTCGCATCTAGGCGTTGGAAGCTGAGCATTGAGTTGTGGCGTCTAGTTAGGAACATGCGGCAGTTTGCGGAGGTGTGGTATGAAGGTCATGCAAGCAGGTGAACATGACATGGCCATCGACGTGCTATGCGATGTCTGCGGTATGTCTACGCGAGATGGCGAAGGTGAGCCCCACTACGGAACGATGCATGCGTCATGGGGCAAAGGCTCAGCGCATTGCGGCCAAGAGTATGATCTTCACCTCTGCGAACGCTGCTTTTTCTCTCAAGTAGCTGAGATGAAGAGGGCGCGATGGCTCGCTGTGATGTTTGATCAGGAAGGCGACGCGATTTTAGGTGATGACGCCTACGGTCGGATCAGAACACCTAGCTCAGATGGTGGCTGCGAGAATACCTGACCGTTTGCCCGATCTCGTTTTAGGTCAAATTATGGAGAACCAATAATTATTGCTTAGAGATAATTCTCGTAATTCTGAACCCGTTGTCTTGCCTGCTCCCAGCGCCGGTCTGCCGGGACTGATTAATCTAGAGATATAGGGCGTGGCCTACGGCATGGCTGTCGTGAACCAAGCCCAGGCTCACCTGGTCTCGGCCCTGCGGGCTTCCATCCTCACGCCTGCGCGCTCTGCTTGCTCAGCCGCTTCGCGGAAAATACGACCCTCTTGTACCAATGCTGAGATTTTGCATGGATACGTCCAAGTCAATGCAAGCCGCTATCGATAATCTAAATGCGACGTTGGTAGAAAATGCGAATTTGTCAGATGTCTCGGTACGTGTGCTAACTCTGATAACCGATTTGTTCGATTGATGGTCTGAGGAAAATGGCTATATGAGCCTCTCATTAAGAGGCTGAAACATTGCCCCTCTGGTGTTTTAGAAGCCAGATCAACGGAATTTGAGCCAAAAGGGCCAATGCAATGCTGGCCTGCGGCGTCTCGGCCAAACGATCCAAATTCACCAATATGCTCCCAGACACTCCACCCAAAGAGATCCCAAGATTGAAGGCTGAAATGTTTAACGCTGAGGCGAAGTCCACACCGTCTGGTGTCCATCGTTCAGCGCTTTCGATCATGCCGGCTTGGAGAGCAGGAGAAACACCAAACGCCAAGGCTCCCCAAACAAAAAGCAGAGCGATCATGGGCATTTGAAGGTTAACGGCGTGCATGATCGCGATCAGCGTGAATACGAGCGCAACCAGCTTCCAGCGCAGGGTTGAATACCAACCCACCTTCGAGGCGAGTTGCCCACCTACCAGATTGCCTATGAGGGTCGCGAGGCCGAATACCATCAGCAGCAGATTCGCGGTGGTTCCACTAAAGCCTGTGACGTCTGTCAACATCGGCGTGATGAAGGTGAAGGTCGCAAAGCTTGCGCCGAACCCGAAGATCGTCACGCTCATCATGGCCAGAATGACCGGATGGCGGAGGGTACGAAGCTGTTTAGCAGGGCTGCCAGAGCGTTCGGCGGTAAGCGGCGGTACCCAGCGCGCAATGGCAAACAGCGCGAGTAAGGCCATGGTGGCTACGGCATAGAACGGTAGTCTCCAACCCAGTTGGTTTCCAAGCAGCTTCCAAGTGGTACCCCCAGCACCATGGCCAGGGTCAATCCCCCGAACATCAATGCGATCGCTTTGCTGGCCTGCCCTTGAGGTGCTAGGCGGGCTGCTACCGTTGCCCCAACAGCGAAGAAGCTTCCATGAGCTATCGCAGTGATAATTCGACCGAGCATCAAGGTGTAGTAACTGGATGACATCGCCGAGAGCAGGTTGCCCAGCAGGAAGACTGCAATCAGAACCAGTAGCACAGGCCTTCTTGGATAATGTGCGATGACGAGAACGGTTATGGGGGTGCCCACTGCCAGGGCCAAGGCGTAATAGCTAACGAGTCCCCCCGCGTGGGCGAGCGAGATACTGAAATCTTGGGCAATGGAAGGCAGCACGCCAACCACGACAAACTCAGATACGCCTATGGCAAATGCCGCAATTGCGAGCGCCCACACACCCACATGGAGAGACTTCGAAGCATTCATAGCCGTCCTGCAGCCTCCATGGCGATCGCCTGGTCGACCTCTACAGGGGCCCCAGAAATGCCAAGAGCTCCTATCACGTTGCCCGTTTCGTCATAGAGCACTACGCCGCCTCCGAAACTGATCAACCCGCCATTGGTTGCCTCCAATGTGTAGATCGACCCAGAGGGCCTCGCTTCGGCGCCGATAGTGATGCTGTCTGTTCGGAAGAGGGCAGCGGTACGAGCCTTCTTCACTGCGATATCGATAGCCCCAGGTATCGCGTTGTCCATGCGCAAGAAGGCGAATGGAAGCCCGGATGGATCGACTACGGAGATGCAGACGGGATGCCCCAGTCGATGGGCAATTTCTTGAGCGCGACTGATGACTTGCTGTGCAATTACTTCCATTTTCGAATTTTCCTGAGCAGTAGCACCTTGCGCTCAAGCGGCAACCTGAGCACCATTCGAGAGCAAGGTGAGGTTACGTATTAGAAGAGGAGGGCGAAGCTTTAGTGGTTCATTCCCACCAGTATTCGACCTGGACGCCGAAATTGCTGCCGTGGCGTGCGCTGTTGAATGCTCCGGTGGACGATAGGGCAGATCCTTCATCCATTTCGTCCGCAGCCTGCTGGGCGGCCCGGTTCCACTTCGCGTAGGTGTAGTACAGGCGGATTTCTGGTCGATCCCAGAAACCAGGCCCTTTGGGAGACCAGGTAGGGGCTACGGTGAATTTGCTCAGCTTCCGAGTGCCATCGGCGGCATCAATCTGGTCGTGGCCGATTTCTGCAATGAGCTTGAACTGATCAGAGATTGCATAAACAGGCCTGACGCCCACCGATACCCAATCCTGTTTTTCCCCACCGTCGCGATAATCGCGCTGAGCTACGATCTGGAACTGGCCGCCGAATCGAGGAGTGATTTGCCAGTCGAAATAATCCAAGGCTCGCCAGCTCCGGTTGCTGCGGTCGAGCTCTACATCCCCTGTGTAACCCAAGCTGGTACCTGGGCCCTGGCCATGCTGGATTGCTACGGTATTTGCGTTGCCACCGAGCACGTCATTCTGGCGATGTTGGGCGGTAAACGCCCATCCGCTGTGTGTGTCTCCACGATCGGGATCTTCGATATAACTTAGGCCGAACTCGAGCTCGCCACCGGGATTCGTATTGATTCCGCCAATGTTGAAATCGTGTCGGTTGGTGTAGTCCTTTTGAAAGACGTTATCCTTCCTGGAGAATGCGTAACTGTATTTGAGTCCGCCGAGCTCGAAGTCTTCGATACCTGCTCCGGTACCGCTCTGATCCCAATAGTAAAAGTCTGAGATGTGTATGTCATTACGCTTGTAAAAGCGACGGCCTGCCCACAAGGATCCATTATTGAGTTGTGGGACTTTACTCCACTCGGCGTAGGCTTGAACCACGCGGGCGTATCCGTAGTCATCTGAAAATTTCGGCGTGTGCCCATACTGATTTTGTAGGGCGGCCATGCCCTCAACGCTAAGAACCGATCCATCATCCAGCGTGGCAAGGTCGTGGCGAATACCAAGTTCTGCATACTGCTCGCACTCATTACCTAGACGGTACTTAGTGGGTGCGCCAGGTAACTGAAAACATGACTGAGTTCCGCCCGAGGTCGCGCCACCAATGCCGCTACGAAGATAACCATTGAACTCGAATGCATCTGCTGCTAGTGGGGATAGCATGCTGATTGCAGCCGACAGCCCTAGCTTCTTGCTATTGAGCATGAATGTTTCCTTTATTATTTGTTTTATGGCAGGTAGTGATTGTTCAGGAAGTCGTTTGACTTATGCTTTTATTGAATGGGTTGTGTAGAAAAAAGGGCTGCCCGAGCAGGCAGCCCCAAAGAATCAGCCTACTTTGTGTTCGCTGATGGGGGTTTGAAGCGAGGAATTGCTTGAGCGACCTTGTTTCATCAATGCTGGGCCGAATACGGCGAGCGGGATGAGGAGGACAATTGGGAAGTAGAGCAGTTTGTCGATACCGAAGGTGCTGACAACGAGCGCAATGGCTGCCGGCCCGATAAGCATGCCGGAATAACCAATGCAGTTCACGATGCCGATATTGCGTCCTGCGTTGGCCGGGTCTTTACGACCAGCGCTGGACAGCATGAGCGGTGCGATGCTGGCAAGACCCAGGCCGAACATTGCAAAGCCAACCAAGCCCGCGAACTCTGTATTGACTACTACGATCAGAATCAGACCAGCGATGGCGATGACAGCGCTCAGGAATACGAGACGAACTGCGCCGATTAGTGCTGCGAGACGGTCGCCAATCACTCGACCAATGAACTGGGCCCCGATGAAGACCGAAACGGCAACACCAGCATCGGCAGCGGTGACACCAAGAACACGACGTCCATACTCTTGGCCCCAGTCTGCGACAGCCCCTTCACCAACCATGCTGCCCAGCAACAGAATACCGAACCCCACCATCAGCGCGATCACGCCAAGGGAAGCGGAGCTGGCCGGTTTGGCTCCCTTCGCATCAGTAGCTGCCTCTGGAACTACTTCATGCTGATCGAGCATGAAGACGCTGGAAATGATGCCGATTGCGAGTAACAGCACGCCCAGAACAGTGAATGGGACGGCGGCACTTTCGGTGTAACGTGCCGCAAACCCACTACCCACCATGCCGAGAACGAAGCCACCCAAGGAGTAAGCTGCGTGGAATGTGGTCATGATCGAGCGCTGGTAGAAACGTTCTACCTGCACACCATGAGTGTTGTACGCGGTGTCTGCAGCACCACGAAGCAACCCCAAGACGACCCCGAAGCTCAACGCAAAGTAAACGTCGGTGGCGTAGCCCATCGGGATGATGGAGAGCGGGTACGCAATTGCGGTTGTAAGAATAACTTTTTTGGCACCAAACCTGTCCAGGAACATGCCGACAATGAACGAACCTACCGCACTGCCCACACCAATACCAAACGCAATCATGCCAAAATTGGCGTCACCTAGGTCACCATTCAGTCCCATATGGTGACGAAATGCTGATACGCCAGTTGACCAGATGTACATCATTGCCCCGAGAATCATAAAGCCCGCAAAAGTAGCGATACGAGCCCTGCGGATCCGAGGGGTGACAAGGCTATTGTTCATGTTATTCATTTTTTAACACGTTCCTGTCGGTTAAGGTCGGTTGTCATCCATTTGCAATGAATGGGTGACATTGTTATTAAAATTTGTCCGCTATCCTTAGCGCGTTTGCCGCAATTGTAAGGGCAGGGTTGACCGCCGCTGAAGATGGGAATGATGAGCTGTCAATGATCCATACGTTATCTAAGTCATGCATTTTGCAGTTTGGATCAAGGACGCTTTTCTTTGGGTCAACTCCCATTACCGCAGTACCGCATTGATGGGAGTTTGTCGCGATCCCCATACGTTCAGTGAGTACAACGGGAAAACCTGCTTTTTTCATGACTGCAGTCGTTTTTTCGACCAGCTGATCATGGGCGCTCAAGTTGTTTGGCGTCCAATAGACTTTAATGGCGTCGCGTTCTTCATCATATACAACGCGATTGTCCTGCGTTGGAATATCTTCAGACGTCAAGTAGAGATCGACGCTGTGGCCCGTGATGAAGCGAGAAACGATCTTTGGAATCCATGGGCGCATAGGCGTAATCATGGGTTCGCGGATCTTGCCTAGCATCTGAACATTTCCTAATGGGAATGTGTTATGTCGGCTAGCTGAGTACCAATCATTAATTGCCAAAGTTTTTTGGAACTTGACTTTGTTGGTATGCAGTGGATCGACCGCGATCATGAATGTGCTGTTGTGCACCATGTAGTTCCGACCAAGCTGGTCAGAGCTGTTTCCCAAGCCGGTTGGATGCTGCTCATTCTTCGAACGGAAGAGGAGGGCTGCGCTATTCACCGCCCCACATGCGAGCGCTATACGCTTTGCCAGGATCCTGACTGGGCGACCATCTTTTACACCAACAGCTTCGGTAACCCGCTTGCCATCTTGACTGGTCACAAGCTTATTGATTTTGGTACCCACCATCAGCCTGACACCCGACTCGATGGCTGGACGCAAGGTAGAGATCTCGGCGTCACCTTTGGCTTCGAGCAGGCACGGATATCCATCGCACGTGGAGCAGAGCACGCAGGCGCGATCTTCACCGTAATCTACGGCAGCCGGCATTACGAAAGGCGACAGTCCGTCATCCTTCATCACTTTCTCTAGTGCGAGCAGTGCCGGATCGTGCTGCAGGCCAGGCCAAGGGTATGGTTGTGAACGCCACGGCTCGGTAGGGTCTTGGCCTGCATTGCCGTGAACCTTATAGAGCTGCTCAGCTTGGCAATAGTAAGGTTCCAATTCCGCATAGCTAATTGGCCACCCTGGTGCGGTGCCTTCGGCATGCTTCACGTCAGAGAAGTCTACCTCCCGGAAGCGTGGCAGCATTGCGCCATAAAATTTGGTATTGCCACCTACGTAATAGAATACGCCTGGCGAGAAAGGCTTGTTATCCCTGTCCAGCCACTGTTCCGCGTTCCTGTAGCGGCCTTCACCGAAAACGGCTTCAGCACTCCAGTTCTCGGTTTCACGAGGAAGGAAATCGCCGCGCTCTACGACCAGGACATCGAGCCCTTTCGTGATCAGAGCATGAGCAAAAGTGGATCCGCCCATACCCGATCCTATGATCAGAACGTCACAGGTCACTACACCATTTTCATCAGGCTTCACGGTTGGATTGGAGCGCCGGCGGGCCGGCGCTCCTTCCAAACGGGCTTGCTCTGAATGAGTGTTTAATACTTCAGTACTCATTTCCTGCATGCCTCAGTTTTAGTTACAGGTGCTGTTCTTTGTTGCGCAGTTCCCAGTACTCATCCTGACGTTCGTCGGTGATGTACTCTGGAACAGGGAAGTCCCACCAGCCTGGAACCCACGGGCCTGCCGCATCACGGTCGGTTGGAATCTCGATCAGAACAGCCTCATTGGACTCCAAGGCTTCTTGAAGGATTGGCTCAAGCTCATCGTTGCTGCGAACGCAGAACGACTTCAGGCCGAACGCCTTGCCCAATGCCTCGTAGTCCGGGGAGTAAGGCTTGCCATCAGGAGTGTTGAACTCGCTACCGATGTGTCGATCCGTCTGCTTACGCTGCCCGCCACGAATCGACATGTAGCCTGCGTTGTTCTGGATGATGAAGACAACAGGGATGTCGTTGGTTTTGCAGATGGCGATTTCCTGAGAGTTCATCAGGAAGTCACCGTCACCCAGGATGCACACAACTGGCTGATTCGGAGCCGCCAATTTGGCGCCGATTGCTGCAGGTACAGCCCAACCCATCGAGGAGAAGCCACCCGAGGTCAGGTGGGTGCGCGGAGAGTAAACAGGGAAGGTCTGCTTCACTGCGCCCTGCGCATTACCGGAACCTACGACAACGATGGTGTCCCGTGGGAAGATCTTACGCAGAGCGCCCAGAGGACGCTGCGAGGTGAACGGGAAGCGATCAGAGTCGCGTCGGGTCGCCAGCTTGGCTTCCCACAAGTCTTGGTTCTCTTTCAGATCTTGCAGGTACTCGGTGCGATCAACAGTTTCGTCTTTCAGCTCTTCAACAATGTGCGCCAGAGCGTACTTTGCGTCCGAAACGATACCGACAGCAACTGGGTAGTTTTTGCCGATCTCATGCGGGTCGATATCGATGTGGATCAAGCGTCCTGGTGGGATCGAGAACGTTACGCCTTGGGCGTAGCTCGAAGACGACCAGTCAGTGAATCGGCAGCCTACTGCCAGGATCACGTCAGCACTCGATGCCATCTTGTTGCCGCAGAGCGTGCCGGTCTGGCCAACACTACCTGCGAACAGCGCGTGGTCTTCCGGGAAGCCACCTTTACCGTTCCAAGTCGTAACGACTGGGATTTTCCAGGTTTCAGCCAGTGCTACAACTTCGTCAAATGCTTCGGCAGTGATAACGCCGCCGCCGATAACGATCATTGGACGCTTAGCCTCACGCAGTACTTCGGCCGCGCGCTTGATAGCTTTCGGATCTGGGTAGACCTTACCAACGGGAATGCGCTCTTGCAGGTCGTGCAGAGTCACCTCAGCCGCTTCAGCCTGTACGTCCATCGGGATTTCGATGTGAACAGGGCCGGGACGACCGGTCAGCATCGAGCTGAAAGCCCGGTGCATGATGAATGGCATCTCTTCGGTGCGAGTGGCGACCCAGTGCCGCTTGGATACTGCTTCGGCGATTTTCGGGAAGTCGTTGTCCGTGTAGCGCTCCAACTCCTGCAGCAAGCCATGGCCACGCATGTGAGTGGGTGGGCCACCGGTGATCAGCATGCAGCTGGTCGAGTCGGTATAGGCGGTAGCCATACCAATGACGGTGTTACTTGCACCGGCGCCAATCGATGTGATTGCGGCCATTGGTTTGCCCGATACACGGTAGAAGCCGTCGGCCAGGTGCACGGCGCTTTGCTCATGGAAAACCTGGATGAATCGGAGCTTGGACTCCTCTTCCATGAAGGCGTCCATCAAAGTCCAGATGCCGTGCCCAGGAATACCGGCAACGTACTCGACGCCATAATTTTTTAGTGTTTGGGCAACCACTTGGCTGCCTGTGAGTTTAGGCATGTTGCATCGCTCCTAGTTGGAGGGTTTCACTAAGCGCTCTTCAGGGATATCGCGTGGAGTAACCCTGAAGATCTCGAATTACCGGTCAGGTACTTACTTACGCGCTGCCCACACCAAGCCTTGCTTAGTGAGACGACGAATATTTGGGTCGGCGAGGTTGCTGGTGTCGTGGCCGATCGAGTGATAGAACACTCGGCCCTCGCCCCAGTTACGAACCCAAGCCACTGGGCTTCGATGACCTTTAAGCCACGGCATTGGGTTGCCATCAAAAGTAGTTTCAGCAAGGACGTGGATGTTTGGGTCTACCTGCATGTAGTACTGCTCGGAGCGAACCTCAAAATCTTCAACGCCTTGAGTCACTTCGTGATCACGGTCGATGAAGTTGACCATGTAAGGGTGTGGGTACCCTTCGCCAGCCGGGTGCTCAAGGAAGGATCCGCCCAGCATGAAGTGATATTTCAAGCTTGCGCGGAATGCCGCGCCTGCGCCGTGCCAGCCAACAAGGCCTACACCGCTTTCTACTGCTTCAGAAAGATGTTTTTCCTGCGAAGCAGTGAGTGTTTCGGTCGTGACAGCATTGTTCCAACCGATGATGATCAGGTCGTAGCCCTTCAGGTCGCGATCCAGTGTGAAGATGTCAGTTGACTCTTCAACGTCAAAGTCCAGCTCTTTGAAGAGCTCGCGAGCCCAGCCTGCGATTTCATATGGATAATGTCCAGGCCAGCCGCCGTAAAGATAGAGAGCGCGAGTCACGGTTATACCTCCAGTATTTATTTTTGACGAAGAGCAGCCGTCGATAAAACTTCGACAGAGCTCTAAGCTATGGCTTTACCTTTGTTCAGGCTGCACGAAGTCACCGCGATAAATACGGGGATAACAATGCGTGGGCCGTTGCCTGCCTACATTCTCACAGCATGCGGTTTGCTCGCTGTGAGTAACTTTCCTTCAAAGTAGGGGGGCTTAAATAACGACGATTTCACTGCGCGCATAAACTCCAGGCAAAGGCGTTCCTAGCCGTTAATACAGCTGAGTGAGTCTGGGTCTCGGCACTAGGCCTCCGACACACGGACGCATTTCGGGCTTCGTGGGCAGTGAATCTAAAGGACAGCTGTGATGTGAGCCGCTCAGCTAGTGGCAGCAGACATCTCGCTTGATGGTTTCGCTGGGCTATATCGCTCAGCTTTTGGGCGCTAGACATAAGCAGCCTCGTTTCTTGTTTGGGTGGTTATTCGTATAACCTGTGAGCACAAGGTAACACGCGTTTTTCGCTTGTCAATACCCACAGGCGACAAAAGGTCTCGTCAGAATTGAGCTGGATTTTCTTCGTCGTTCTGCATGGGGAGCGTGTCTAAAGGCCGCGCCGGTTCTGGCCTCAAGGGGAAATGTAACGTTGATTCAGGCGTGTTTTTTTCTAGTTGTTAGGCCTGCCAAAAAGCTGAAAATTTCTTCAGGCACGTTTGCTCGTCCCTTGGAATGGCCTCGAATCAAGGGGCCTGGCGGTGAAGATCCTTCGGGAAATAGTTATCCTCCCCATGCTTGAGCCGTTATCCTGAACGGCCCAACTGCGGCGCGTGCCAGCGCAGCTCCTGGATGTCATAGAAATAAATACAAGGGCAGATTTTCAGATGGTTTCGATGAAAGATGTGGCAAAAGCTGCGGGCGTTTCTCAGCCAGCGGTTTCCTACGCCTACAGCGGCTCCAGCAAGGTCTCTGCCAGTCAGCGGGAGCACATTCTTTCAGTAGCTGCTCGCTTGGGATATCCAGGGCCAAACCTTCGTGGGAGAAGTCTGCGTTCGGGGCGAGTTGGTGCAATTGGCCTGGTCGTAATGGATCAGCTGTCCTATGCGTTTGATGACCCTTGGGCGATGTCTCTTCTGAAGGGGATCGCCAAGGTGAACGAGCTGGCCAACGTCGCATTGACCCTTTTTCCGTTGAGAAGCAAAAAGCTCGAGGGTGACCAAGAAGGTGATTCCAACCTAGCTGTCCGAGGGCTAGTCGACGGCCTGATCATTTCGACATTGCCGGACGATCATCCCATCACGCAATTCATCGTGAAACGCAACATACCGGCGGTGATTATCGATTCTCCCAGGCTCGAAGGAGTGCATTTTGTTGGGATCGACGACCGACAAGCTGCGACGGATCAAATGGAGCACATTCTCGGCCTAGGTCATACCAAGGTTGGGATTTTGATTGAGCGCTTGATTCCCGATGGTATGAAGGGGCGTGTGAGCCAGAAGCGTTTCAAACACTCAACGGAGATGATCGCAAGGGAGAGACTCACCGCCTATGTCGAGACTGCGGCGCGGCACGGCATTGCTTATGACGACTTGGTGATTGTCGAAGCCGGCGGTTTCACCGATGCGCTAGGCAGGGAGGCAGCCTCCACGTTGTTACGTGAGTCAGGCGTCACGGCAGTCGTTGCCAGTTCTGATGTGATGGCTTTAGCGTGTCTGTCACAAGCAGGAGAGGAGGGAGTAGACGTTCCTGGGCAGCTATCGGTAATTGGTTTCGACGACATTCCCGATGCAGCATCGAGAGGCCTGACCACCATCCGACAGTCCATCATCGGAAAGGGGGAATGTGCCGCTCGCATTTTGCTCGATGAGCTGGAGGCGTCTGAGCCATTGCAACCCGTAGTCAAAATCTTTGATACCTCGCTTGTGGTTCGAAGCACTACGCGTCAGGTCTAACACAAACTGCGTCAGACTGCGTCACTTTGCGTTTGGTTGAGAAATTGGCCCGTTGAGTTCCACAAATTAATCTGAGATGGCAATGCGGCGATCTCTAAAAATAATTCTTGTGGAACTCACTTCCGTCGGCCTCCTGGCTGTACCGCTAAGGCGGTGGATGGGGGTGCCTGATGGGGGCTAGGGATGGAATATCAACTGGATTTGCCTTCTGAGAAAGCAGCTGCGTCTCACGGGGCACTGTCTAAAGGTTTGAGCAGCCGCCAGATCACCATGATCTCAATCGGCGGTGTGATTGGTGCAGGCTTCTTCGTTGGCTCCGCGAGCGCAATCAGTGCTGCTGGGCCAGCGGTATTGGTTTCCTTTGGTATTGCTGCAGTTCTGGTGGTGCTTGTGATGGGCATGCTTGCCGAACTCGCTACTGCCAACCCAGACACGGGATCATTTTCCACCTATGCGCAGCAAGCGATGGGGCGTTGGGCGGGTTTCTCGATTGGCTGGCTGTACTGGTGGTTTTATGTGCTTGTCATCCCGCTAGAAGCTATCGTTGCGTCCGACATTCTCGGCGGATGGCTTGGAGTGCCCTCCATGGCAGTTGGGGTGGTGCTCATTGTTGGCCTTACTCTGACCAATATCCTCAGCGTGAAAAACTTCGGTACGCTCGAGTATTGGTTCTCCCTGATCAAAGTCGTCACCATTTTGGCTTTCATTGGCCTCGGTGTATTCGCAATTTCTGGATTGCTTCCTAGCAGCTCAGCGAGTGGTGTCGGCCACCTATGGCAGGACGGCGGCTTTGCGCCCACAGGTTTGCCGGGAATTGCATCAGCGTTGGTGCTCGCTCTGTTCAGTTTTACAGGCATGGAAATCGTGACCATTGCGGCAGCGGAATCTGAAGACCCTCGAGCAAACATTCGGAGGGCAATCCGCTCTGTGGTGTGGCGGATGCTGATCTTCTACTTCGGCTCGATCTTCGTCATTGTTGCGTTGGTGGCATGGAACTCACCTCGCCTGGAGGTTGGCTCTTTCCAATCGGCTCTGGAAGTGATGGGTATCCCTGGAGCTGCGGGCATCATTCAAGCGGTAATTCTGGTGGGGGTTGCGAGCACCCTCAACTCTGCAATTTTCACTGCGTCTCGTATGGGCTATTCGCTTGCGGTTCGCCGAGATGCGCCTCAGTCATGGGCTCAGACGACCGCCAATGGCGTACCGAAGGTTTCGATTTTCTACGCAAGCGCTGGGGCTCTCATTCTACTGGTGGCCAACTACACCTTGCCTCAAGCCGTGTTGGTTCCACTGATTGCCACGATCGGTACGATTGCTCTCGTGATGTATCTGGTCATCGCCGTGAGCCAGGTGATTTTGCGCAAGCGAGCCATAGCGGAAGGGAGGGCTCTGATCGTCAAATTCCCTCTCTTCCCCGCGCTTTCCTATTTCACCATTGCTGCGATCGTGTCGTTCTTGGTTTTGATGGCTGTTGTGCCAGGGCACCAAATGGAGTTGCTGGTGTCATCAGTCCTAACGATGGTTTTGGTAATCATTGGTGTGATCCTTCAGAAACGCGATAGGGGTTAAGCTTCCAAACCACGGTTCTTGTTGTGTGCGGTACTCACCAAACTTTGCCCATCTCTTGATGGGCGTTTTTTTTGGAAATTTTATGAATGCAATAACCGATCACCTGAACGCAATCAGTCGGAGGAATTTAGCGGCATCTAGAGCAGCATTTTTCCTGCCGGGCGTTGCAATGGGAGCATGGGCGCCGCTGGTGCCTTTCGCGAAAGAGCGGGCAGGCATCGGCGATGGTGAGCTGGGGATCCTGCTGCTATGCCTTGGTACCGGCTCGATGTGCATGATGCCGTTTGTGGCGAAGATCGTCAGTAAGGTCGGCTGTAGAGCCACAATGATCGCGGCCATGCTGGGAGCTGTACTCGCCCTTCTACTATTATCCAGCGCCTCTGAGTTCTACATGCTTGTAGTGTTTTTGCTGTTGTTTGGGGGATGCCTCGGTACAGCAGATGTGACCATGAACCTGCAGGGGTCGATGGTCGAAAGAGGCTTGGGACGCTCGTTGATGTCTGGATTTCATGGGCTTTTCAGCGTCGGAAACATTTTTAGCGCTCTGGTGATGTCAGGCCTCCTATGGGTAGGGCTTTCTCCGTTTTCTGCTGCACTCGTGCTTTGTGCGCTGGTGTTGGCTCTGCTATTCACGGCAGGCCGACACATGCTTCCCTACGGCGAAAGAAGCGATGGGTCGATGCTCAGCAGGCCGACGCCTTATGTGCTGCTTCTGGGTGTGCTGTGTCTGATCGCTTTCCTGGTCGAAGGATCGATGCTCGACTGGAGTGCTGTATTCCTGAATACGGTCAGGGGAATGGACATTAACCATTCAGGGATTGGCTTCGCTCTGTTTTCGGTGACTATGGCTATTGGAAGGCTTTCTGGCGACTGGTTGGTGCCCAAGCTCACCGAGCGGGTTGTGATTGTAGGCGGTAGCTGCTTGGCTTCAATCGGGATGGTTGTCGCCATTTTTGTCGACAACCAATTCGCTGCATTGGGCGGCTTCATTTTGATAGGTGCGGGTATTGCAAACCTGGTTCCTGTTTTTTGCTCTGCTGCAGGGAAGCAAGGTGCCATGCCTGTGGCAATGGCGCTCTCGACCGTTAATGCTATCGGCTACCTGGGCATTCTGATGGGCCCTGCAGTTATTGGCTTCGTTGCTCACCTGACGACTCTGAGCGCTGCTTTGATGATGACTGGTGCTCTGCTTCTGATTGTTATCGCCACATCGAGTACAGTGGTGAAGAGGGTCTGACGCTTTCTAGGGATCAAAAAAAATGCCAGCCCAATGGGCTGGCAATTTTTCGGGGCGAAGTATCAGATAGCAGCTTCGCCGAAACCAACTTCTTTCTTGCCATAGCGGCGGACACGGATGTTCGCCTGTTCAGCGTGGCCTACGAAACCTTCCATGAGGCACAGGCGCGAGCAGTATTCACCGATAAGCGAAGAAGCTTCATCGGTCAGGATGCGCTGGTAGGTGCAGGTCTTGATGTACTTACCTACCCATAGGCCACCGGTGTAGCGTGCAGCCTTGTTGGTAGGCAGCGTGTGGTTGGTGCCAATCACCTTGTCGCCGTAGGATACGTTGGTGCGAGCACCGACAAAAAGTGCACCGAAGTTGGTCAGGTTTTTAACGAAGTAATCGTCATCATGAGTCATGATCTGGACGTGCTCGGATGCGTATTCATCCGAGTACTTGACCATCTCTTCATAGTTTTCGCAGAGGATGATTTCGCCGAAGTTATCCCAGGCTTCGCGAGCGATCTTCTCAGTCGGCAGCTTGACCAGCAGGCGCTCGATCTCTTTCAGCGTTTCCAGTGCGAGCTCGCGAGAGGTGGTCAGCATCACGGCGGGGGAGTCGACACCGTGCTCGGCTTGCCCCAGCAGGTCAGTTGCGCACAGCTCGCCGTCTACGGAATCATCGGTGATGAGCAGGGTTTCGGTTGGGCCTGCGAACAGGTCAATACCAACACGACCAAACAGCTGACGCTTTGCCTCGGCTACATAAGCGTTGCCCGGGCCTACGATAATATCCACCGGGCTGATAGATTCGGTACCGATTGCCATGGCCGCGACTGCCTGAATGCCACCCAAGCTGTAGATTGCGTCAGCGCCGCCTAGGGCCTGGGCTGCAACGATGTATGGCGCCGGTTTGCCTTGGAAGGGCGGAGCAGCAGTGGTGATGTTCTTCACGCCAGCCGATTTGGCGGTAACGATCGACATGTGCGCCGATGCCAGCAGTGGGTACTTGCCGCCAGGCACATAGCAGCCAGCCGCATTCACAGGGATGTGTCTATGGCCGAGGATAACTCCTGGGATGCTCTCAATTTCGACATCCAGCAGAGATTTACGTTGGGCATCAGCGAATCGACGTACCTGCTCCTGGGCGAACAGAATGTCGTTGTATTCGCGTTCGGTGAGCCTGGAGACACACTCTTTGACCTCGGCGTCACTCAGGCGGTAGTCAGCCCGATCCCAGCCATCGAACTTAACGGAGAGCTCACGGACTGCCGCATCGCCGCGCTTTTCGATGTCCAGCAAAATGCGGGAGACATCCGACTTAACCTGCTCGTTGCGCTCAACCTGCTGTTCAGTCGGTTTTGCCTTTTTGATCCACTCAGCCATCTCATCACCTCTATCGGGCGCACAGTATTAGGATTATGAGCAGCGCTCGATGCTGGTTCCCATGCATTCGACTTTGATGCTGCTGTAACCAAACTACCGATGACGAGTGACGCAAACAATTTCTCAACGTGACGATAGGTGACGCACATTGACGCAGTTTGTAGGATGAATTGACGCATTTTTAGATCCTGCTGGGTGCCCGATCAGATCAGACCGGATCAATCGAGGAAGTACCAGCACCCAGGTAGTCGATCACCTCCTTAGGGATCGAAGGATCATCTGGCGAGAGCACGGTTGCTCGGCGAATGTGCTCTTTCTTCATCAGGCCCTTCGCTACGAAATGCATCGCCGTTTTGTTTGCGACTGGCTGTCGTACCATGGTCGCGGCGATCCCACTTGAAACACCGAACACAAATTTTCTTGAGTTCCTGCTCACAGCAGCGAGGTTGGTAAACGTGATTTCATTTTTTTGGATCGTTTCAAAATCTATACAGAATATTCGATTTGAAATGAGGAACGTCAGGCCATGGTACTTAAAGTGGTAGTCAATTTTTCCACTTCCGTCCTGATTGGGGAATCGCTCAACATAGTAATGCATGAGCATGCCGTTTCTTTCAAAAATGCAAAAGACGGATCTGACAATTTTGCCTTTGTATATAGAGGAGTGATGGTATCGCTCATATACGCCGGTGAGGTCACTGAGTTCAGACTTGCTGCCTTGTAAAAGCTCGTTTATGAACATGAGCATTTTGGGGGTCTGAATGAGGTTTCTGAAGAGATGGAAGTGACCACCTTCAATCATCGAACGGAAATCATTAGGATTTGTATACAGAACGTCGATGCTTAGCCCAAAAAAGCTTGCGATTGCACGTAAATTAGCCTTGGATGGCTGGTGAGTACCGGCAAGATACTTATTGAATTGCTGTCTATTTATTCCGACACGCCTGCACATCTCTGAGACCGTGCCAATCTGTTCGCACAGCATTTTCAGATTTTCTTGGAAATTATCTTGATCTTGCATCGCGAGAGTCGACCTGGTTGAGCTATCGCGGCAGTCTATGGGCATTTCAGGGAAGGTTCAAGGATGAGAGCTTCTACCCCTTTCCCTGCAGGCTCTGGGCGAGAAGAGGGAGGGCGAATAGATTGCAATGGCTTCAGGAAAGCTGGACGCCTTGGACAAGGCTTTTGAGCTTTAAGTCATAATCTACACGAAAGCGTGCGCTTTCTTTGCTCGCTATCGCATGCCAGCGGCCATTAATAAATTTAATGTTGTCAACAGAGTGATAGCCGAAGGCACGGCATCGCTCGAGAAACTGTTCTTGGGTTCGCTCTGGCGAGGTAAGCGATAAATGCTCGTGATTAGATATAAGTTTCAGACAGTCATTTGTTAGACGCATACCATAACTCCCGTGAGGCAGACCAGTGATACCTAAAAAGCGACTACGGTGCCAAACGGGAAAGCGGAGCATTTGCGCTCCGCTTTCCAAGGGATTACTTGAACCAGGTATCGTTCAAGCGATAACCATTCGGGAACGGATCTTCAGGATCCACGCCGTAATGGGAGATGCCAGTTACCCAAGCTCGGCCAGAGACTTGCGGGATCACCGCGTCAATATGGCCGGCTTTAGCAGTCGAAATAACGCTGCTCTCGAAGACTGTGTCGAGGATCGACTCATGGTGGAATACTTCACCGGTCTTGATCTCGCCGCGAGCGTGCAGCAGAGCAAGTCGGGCAGAAGTACCAGTGCCGCAAGGGCAGCGGTCAATGCGCCCTGGGGAGACGACTACAGCATTTTTGGAGCGTTTTTGCCCGTTTTCTGTGCGCAGGGGGCCAGCGAACAGCGTCTGGTTGACAGTGTGGATGCCAGGGTTTTCCGGGTGGACTGACTGCAACTGGGTTGCTGCCGCATGTTTAACCAGTTCGCCAACGCGAACAAGCTCACGCGCCTCGTCACGCGCCAGTGTGAAGCCCAGCTTTTCGGCATCAACGATCACGTAGATCATGCCGCCATAGGCCACATCAACTTTGACCGAGCCGTAACCTTCAACATCGATCATTGCATCGCGATGCATGACGAAGGAAGGCACGTTGCGGAATGTCACGCGACGGCATTTGCCGCCAGTGCAGTCGGCAATTACTTCAACCAGGCCTGCAGGTGTGTCAACACGGACGATGGTTTCAGCACCCTTCATTGGCAACATGCCAGTCTCAAGTGCGGCTGTGACGGTGCAGATGAGGTTGGAACCTGACATCGGAACGTAGAAGTCCGACTCGATGACGATCATGCCAATGTCAGCGTCGGGGTGAATAGGCGGAGTAATCAGGTTGATAGCAGTGTTGACGCTGCCGCGTGGGTCGAACAGAAGCATCTGACGAACCCAGTCGTCTTCGCGCTGAAGGGTTTCCATGCGTTCAAACATGTTTTTGCCCTTCGGGGGCAGAATGCCGCCAGTGATGACGCGACCAACCTCGCCTTCGGCGTGGGCGCCCACAACGGTAACCATACGATCTAAATGCACTGTCTTACTCCTCTCATGTGAAGTTCAGTGGCAGCGACCCTGGGTAAGCAAGGGTCGCCTGCAATTACAGCTTAACGCTAAAAATGGATACTGGATACAGGATGCGTTTCATTTTCTCTCCGTCTGTCAGGCGGGCTGATTCTTAGGCGCGTGCCAGTCAGAGTCGGGTCGTTCGTTTAGCTGGGCCTGCATCATCCTGAGCTGCAGCGGGTCACTGAGAATTGCTAGCTTTACTGCAAGCGGAGTTGCCTCCCTTCCTTTGGTGATCGCTTCAACGATATTTCTATTGCGATTGGCCTGAATCAGTGGGGTAGGCAGGTGCCGAGCAGGTGCCATAGCAGCGCTGAAGTGGTTTTGAGTCGGGTCTGTCAGTGACTTGGCAAAGCCATCCACCGGCGGCGTTAACCGATTTCTCTTGGTGTACGAGATCGTTGCTGAAAGGGCGGTAGGTACCTGATACTCCTCTGGAATTTGGAAAATTCGATTCGCCTTGAAGGCGAGACCCAGTGTTGAACGACTGGTGGTCACAGACACCGCCGTAGAGGTGAGCATTGCGACGATGATTGGTGACATCCACCAAAGGAAGCTGGGATCGAGCCAGATGATCAAAGCCGCCCAGAGAACCCCCAGAATGGTTTGCGAACCGTGATGGCGTAACGCTTCGCTCCAAGGGGTAGCGTCGTCATCTCTTTGCGGGGATTTCCAATGGAATTCCCAACCAAGGAAAGCTGCCAGGACGAATTTGGTGTGATAGATCATCCTCACAGGAGCGAGCAGCGCCGAGAAAACCATCTCGATCAAGGTCGATACAATCACCTTGGACGCACCCCCATAAGGTTTTGAGCCCTTTATCAGCACCAGAATGACGCTTAGCACTTTCGGGAGGAAAAGCATCGTCATGGTCGTAGCAAAGAGCGCTATCGCGTGCTCAGGATTCCATTGCGGCCACACCGGGTAAGGCTGTCTCGGGCTCAGGAAGTATTGTGGTTCTAGGAGCGTGTGCACCGCGAGTAAGGTGGTCGACAACAGCAGGAAGAAGAACCATAGCGGGGCGGACAGGTAGGACATCACGCCTGTCAGGAAGACGGCTCGATGCACCGGGTGCATACCTTTCGCCATGAACAGCCGGAAGTTCATTAGGTTCCCTTGGCACCAGCGACGATCGCGTTTCAACTCATCGATGAGGTTTGGTGGAAGCTCTTCATAGCTGCCAGGGAGGTCATACGCGATCCATACTCCCCAGCCTGCGCGCCTCATGAGGGCCGCTTCGACGAAGTCGTGGGAGAGGATTGCGCCTGCGAACGAGCCAGTGCCAGGCAACGGTGCCAGGGCGCAGTGCTCAATGAATGGCTTTAGACGAATGATCGCGTTGTGTCCCCAATAATGCGACTCACCCAACTGCCAGTAGTGCAGGCCCGAGGTGAAAAGGGGGCCATAAATACGGGTGGCGAACTGCTGCATACGAGCATAGAAGGTGTCCATGCCGAATGCTTTTGGAGAGGTTTGAATGATGCCAGCATCTGGATTGGACTCCATCAGGCGAACCATGCCTTCAAGGCCTTCACCCGTCATGACGCTATCAGCATCAAAAACGATCATGTAGCGATAGTTTCCACCCCAGCGACGGCAGAAATCGTCAATGTTGCCGCTTTTGCGTTTCACTCGGCGCCGGCGCCGGCGGTAGAAGATCCGGCCAAAGCCTTGAGTCTCCTCGCACAGCTGCCGCCAGGCATTCTGTTCAGCGACAGCGATATCGGGATCGTTCGTATCGCTCAAGATGTACATATCGAAAAGATGGAATTCGCTACGTTCCTTCAATGACTCGAAGGTCGCTCTCAGTCCGGCGAAGACACGTGTCGTGTCTTCGTTGCAGATGGGCATCACGACGGCAGTGCGTGCCTCACGATCCATAGGCCCCGTGGATAGATTCTTGCCAGACAGCTTGAACCTGTCGCGGCATACCAGTAGCTCCCAGAACCCCATGACAGCAGTCCAAAATCCAGCGGATACCCAACAGAACAAAATCGCAAAGAGGATCAGGATGCCGGCTTGAAGGACATAGGGGCCCGCTTTTTTAAGCGTCAGCCAGAAGCCATCTGCCCAAATCAGCGTAGGGTCGAACATCTCCCAACCCTGGTACGGCATGATTTTGGACATGTAGCCGGTTGCCACGACAGTCTGGACGATCAGGACTGACAGCAAAAGCAGCCGTCTTACCGTACCTGTGATACGCCACTTGCTTTCAATGACGTCAACATGCCGTTTAGGTGCACGCTCTCGGCCTCGCAGTCGCAGGTACAGGCGCTTCAAAGGATTGGTGATCCAGGGCTCCGGAATCATGCGCGTCCTGCGAACCGGCGGTGCTACATCTTTGACGAACACCAGCCCTTGTTCATCGATCCCGTATAGCTCTTGCTCAGTCCCCGGTAACGTCGGGGCGGCGAGGGCAGTTCTTTCTAGGAGAGGCGTATTCATTGGATCCGGTGTCGTTAACGGTTGAAGGGCTACCATTTGGTCGCTGGATACATTATACAGCGTGTAATCGATCGTCAATTTCGAGCTGAGCTAACCCAAATGGTTCCCTGCAAGAGATTGGTTTTACAGCTTGAAAGCAGCTTTTTAGACCCATCTCGTCCGTCCATGCTCAGATTCCTGTCGTTAAAAAGTCCATAAAATCAACCGCTTGTTGGCTTTCTGACGAAAGGATAGGTAATCGATTACATAAAGCTGTTGCGAGGATACTGGATCCAGTATACATTTTAGTCATCGAGAGGCTGAGCCGACCGACAATCACGTTGCTGGCAGCTGTAATCGTCGCAGCGACTAAAGAATCTTCTAAAAAATTTCGAGGTTGAAATGGCTATCAATTGGCGCGGTGTCTTCCCTGCTGTTACCACTAAGCTGCAGGCGAACGGTGAGCTTGACCTGGTCGCGATCAAGGCTGGCCTGGAGCGCCTGATCGAGGGCGGTGTCAGCGGCGTAGTGATGATGGGGATGGTCGGCGAAAACGCTTCTCTGACCCCAGAAGAGAAGGTCAAAGTCCTGCAGGTTGCAGTTGAGACTGTTGCCGGTCGCATTCCAGTGATCTCCGGTGTGGCTGAAACCAACACCAAGAGCGCGATTGCCTTTGCTCAGAAAGCCCAAGCGATCGGCGTACAGGGCCTGATGGTCTTCCCGGCTCTGACCTATCGTTCGGATGACCGCGAAACCATCGAGTTCTACCGTGCCGTTGCACGCAGCGTGGACATCGAAATCCTGCTGTACAACAACCCACGTGGCTACGGTGTCGATCTGACTCCAGACGTTCTGGATGTTCTGAAGTCGGAGAAGAACATCACCGCGATCAAAGAAGAGACCTACGACACCACCCGTGTTACCGACCTGTTCATCCGCTTCGGTGACCGCTACAACGTGGTTTGCGGCGTAGATAACCTGATCCTGGAAAGCGTGGCGCTGGGTGCAGTTGCTTGGGTTTCTGGCATGGCAAACGCCCTGCCGCGTGAGTCCGTGGATCTGCTCAACCTGGCAGTCAACGGCGAATGGGAAAAAGCCCGTGAGCTGTACCGCATCCTGACCCCGATCTACCACCTGGACGTTCACGTCAAGTTGGTTCAGTACATCAAGCTGTCTGAAAGCATCACCGCAGGCTACTCCGAAGAGCTGAAGGCTCCTCGCCTGAAGCTGGAAGGTGCTGAGCGTGAGCGCGTGATCGAAATCACCAAGAGCACTGTTGAAAACCTGAAGAAGTTTTACAAGTAACAGCTAGCAATAAACATGTGGCGGGGTTTTCCCCGCCACATCGATAAGAATAATAAAAAGTGAGACATAGTCTCTGAAATGCAAGCCTCTCACTTTGGATGTCTGCCGTTCTATGCTTGCTACAGGCATGAAGCGTTGTGGCAGGGTGCTTGTCTTTTCAAGAGGCACAGACGATGTCTATCCAGAATATCTCCGTAAAATGGCGAATCATTATCTTTACGGGATTATCATTACTTTTGGTCTCCGGATCACTCCTCGTATTCACTCAAAGTCGCACTGACGCTGTCGCATCCCTTATAGCTGATTCTGTGGATGAGGCTATGGATGAAGGTGCGAAAATGAATATACAGCAAGTGGCTAGCTCTGAGTCTGCAAAGGTCTCTGCTCATTTTGAGAAAGCTAATCAAGTTGCTAATCAGCTTTCCCTCCAAACCTCGCATTTCTTGAAATTTGCCCAGGATGCCTCCCTCGCACCATCGGCAAGTGCTCCTGCTTTAGCTGATCTGGTTGAGAAGACCGTGAGTGCCAATGACGGTGTGCTGGGCATCGTTGTGGCATTGAATTCCAGTGTGATCGGGAGTGGCCACAACAGCGGGCGTGGATTTAACGAGAGCGGAAGATTCTCTTGGTACGCTTCCCGCGATGGGGCATCTGATATTGCCGGTAAAGCGATTCCAGAATCAGAAATGGCAGATACGGTTGTTGGGGTCAGTGGTGATCCTGGAAATTATTGGTATACGTGTCCTACAGCTAGTAAGAATGTCTGTGTGGTAAATCCCTATCGCTACCCTATTAACGGCAGGGATACATTAATGACTAGCGTGGCGGTACCGATCGTTGATCGCGGTGCTGTTTTGGGTGTTGTAAGCGTCGATATATCGTTGGACAGTCTACAAGGGGAGACTGTTAAAGCAAGTGGAAAGGTATTTGGTGGGAGCGGCAGCCTCACTGTACTGAGCCCAAGGTCTGTAATTGTCGGAAAGTCTGACGAAGCTGCGGCTGTTGGTAGCGTCTTCTCCAGTGAAAGCCAGCAGATTACCGATGCTGTTAAAAGTGTAAGTGGCCAAGGGCGATTTTTTGAGAGCGATCGCAGTTTAGGGGTAGTTTATCCATTCTCTCCAATACCTGGCACTGCTCCGTGGGCTGTCGCAGTAAGCGTGCCGCAATCTGTAATTAATAAACCGGCTAATACGCTCCGCGAAGAGATTTCAGACAAGAATAATGAAAGTATTTTTTATTTTTGGGTGATCGGCGGTATAGCTATCAGTTTTGGATTGGCGTTTGTGTATTTAGCTGCCAGTCAAATTGCTAAGCAAACGATGAAGGTTGTGGAGCTTCTCAAAGAGTTTGCCTCTGCTGAGGGGGATTTGACTCGCAGGCTTACATGCAACAATGAAAGTGAGCTCGGGCAGTTGTCGCGCTGGTTCAATCATTTCATAGATAAGCTCCATCCTGTAATTTCAAAAATAAATAGTGGTGCAGCGGACGCACATAGTGCAGCTTTGCGCTCTGCGCAAGTGGCTACGCAAACTAGAGGCGGAATGGATCAACAGTTTAGAGAGGTAGAGCAAGTTGCTACTGCTGCTCAGGAGATGAGTGCGACTTCTCAGGATGTGGCACGTAATGCTTTGAGTGCAGCTCAAGCGGCTAAGCAGGCTGATGCATCTACTCAATCTGGATTCGAAATTGTAAATTCCGCAAGTGCCGCTATCAATGCGTTGGCTTCCCAGGTGGAGAACGCAATGAGTGAAGTTGAGGAGCTGTCGCAGAATAATGATCAAATTGGAGTTGTTTTGGAAGTGATCCGGAACGTTGCGGAGCAAACAAACTTACTTGCACTGAATGCTGCTATCGAGGCAGCTCGAGCAGGTGAGATGGGTAGAGGATTCGCAGTTGTTGCCGATGAGGTGCGTAACCTTGCCCGACGCACTCAGGATTCTGTTGTGCAAATCAATGATGTCATAGAGAAAGTTCAGCAGGGAACGCACTCAGTCGTGGCCAGTATGTCTTTGAGTTGTAAGCAGGCTGGGGAAGGCGTATCGCATGTTAGAGGTGCTGCTAAAGCACTCGACCAAATTCAGAGGGAAATAGCGGTAATTACAGACATGAGCGCCCAGATCGCGAGTGCTGCGGAACAGCAAAGTCAGGTTTCTGAAGGGATAAGTCGGGCTGTGGCATCTATCAGAGATGTAACTGAGGACTTGTCCAGGCAGACAAGAGAGTCTGAGGCGATTAATGAGGAGTTGACGCTTATGGCAAAGAACCAAACGGAGTTGGTGGCGTCTTTCCGAGTATAGATGAAAGTTATGAGGCTTGTTGTGGTTTGGTATCAGGGTTGAGGTAGGTGTCGAAGATGTAGGGCGCCTATTGTCGTACAGTTTCTGTTTTATTGCTGCCAATAACCTAGAAGGTGATAAGAATGAACAAGACAGGCGCATTGAAAATGTATGAAGCGAACAAGGCGCGGAGGGCTACAAGGTCTTTGGGGTTGGCTTGTGCAGCTATTGCCTTGGCACTCTCTGGTAATGCGTTCGCCAAAGTTGGTGGTGAGCTTCAAGTTATGGCGTGGGAGGGTTATGACCTCACGTCACAACTACAGGCATGGCGTAAAGAAAACGGTGTCAAGCTGCAGTCAGCGTCAATTGCAGCTCAAGATGACGTACATACCAAGTTCTTAGCGCCGAATCCTCCACCTATCGACCTGGCTGAATATAATCAGGCCTATAGCGACCTCTACGTGAAGCAGCTCAAGATCGTTAAGGAAGTAGACGTCTCTAAGGTTCCTAACTACAGCGCAGACAACCTATTTAGTGTTTTTTATAATCAGCCAACCTGGACGAAAGACGGCAAGCAGTGGGGCGTTCCATACATTTGGGGTATGTCAACTATCCTGTATAACCCTCAGAAAGTCTCGTCAGCACCCACTTCCTATACGGATTTGCTGAAGCCCGAGTACAAAGGCAAAATTGCAATCATGGACGACGCAACTGGGTCTTGGCCTGTTGCCGCACGAGTTTCGGGTTTTGGTTCGAAATATCCTCTTCTGACCAAAGATGAGCTGAAGGCAACCTTTAAAGAGTTTTCCAAGTACAGATCCCAAGCTCGTTTAATTGCAATGAATCAAGGTGATTTGGCTAATTTCATGGCGTCCGGTGAAATTATCGCCGCCCTTTGTGCAGACCCCGCCATCATCAACCAGGTAGAAGCTCAAGGCACTCAGTTGGAAACGGCTGATCCTAAAGAGGGCGTAGTGCTATGGGTCGACGCTTGGTTCATGCCTCTCGCGGCAGACAATGTTGACACTGCCGAGGCCTACATGAACATGGCACTGGATCCAAAAGTCCAGGCAGAGGTGGCGATGTCTCTGGCTCAAGCGCCGGTATCGAAGAAAGCCTTAGAGTTCATGGATGAAAAAAGCAAGAAGCGCTACGACTTTGCCAATATTGAAAAAGTCTTTGCTGCTGGCCTTCCAGGTATTCCGCCGGTGGAGGATGATGGAAAGCATGCGACCTACGCGGATTGGGTAGCGGCTTGGCAAGAGTTCAAAGCTGGTATGTAAGGCCTACACCAGGCTGGCTGCGTCACGCAGCTAGCCTGGGCTCATAGATTTGTGTAGGGGTAAACATCGTGCAACTGTCATCCTTGAGGCTAGGTGCTCTGCTCGCGTCACCTGCAGTCGCATACCTCGTGCTGTTCTTCGTTATTCCTGGAGTGTTTCTGTTTGCTTATAGCTTTTGGACAGCAGCGGCCTTCAGGATTACTCCCGGTTTTGACTTCGCCAATTACATTAACTCGTTGACATCCCCTCTTTTCTGGAAGGTGACGATTAATGCCATCATGATTGGGCTATTTACGGCCACTGTAACGGTTGCTCTGTCGGTACCCGTTGCCTACTATCTGGTTTACGTAAAAAAATCAAAATTTGTACTCTATCTGATCCTGCTTACATGGTTTTCAAGTTACCTCGTCAGGATTTATGCTTGGCGTACATTGCTGGGAACCAATGGTTTGCTAAATACGTTATTGCTTCAGTTCGGCATAATTGATCAGCCAGTTGAAGCTTTCTTGTTTAGCCCGTTTGCAGTCACTTTAACATTGATTCACATTTATTTGCCGTTCTCTATTTTGTTGGTGGTGTCGGCATTTAGTGACATCAAAGGTGATTTGCTGGTGGCTTCTCGTGATTTAGGGACATCTGCCATCGGTGCGTTCTTCAAGGTTGTGGCCCCTAACGCATCAAGTGGTCTGTTGGGAGCGTTCATGCTGACTTTCATTCTTGTTGCCGGTGACTATGTGACTCCGCAGATGCTCGGTGGCTCATCTGGCCAAACGACGGGGCTACTCATCGCTGACCATTTTCGGAAGACCGGTAACTGGCCGCTCGGGGCAGCCCAGGCATTTCTGATGTTCGTAGTTAGTCTTGTTATCTATTTGTGTATTAGCAAGATTGGTCAGTGGGCTGGAGTCATAGTTAAGCGTAAAAAACTTTCTGAAAGGAGGGTCGTGTAATGCTTCTTAAATCTGCGGTTTATGCGATTCTCGCGTTCCTGTTGGCACCTATACTGATAATTGTGCTGTTCAGCTTCAATGGTTCACAATCACTGTCGTTTCCAATTACAAGCTTGAGCATGAGATGGTACGAGCAGGTTTTCCAAGACCCTCAGTTGGGATCTGCCTTGTTGAGCAGCCTCAATATCGCGTTTTGGACTGCTCTCATTACGCTTGTATTGGGAACTGCGGCCTCTCTTGCCTGGCTTCGGATTACTAAGCGTGAGCAAGTGGCCTTTGAAGCTCTCAGCATCACACCGATTGCTCTTCCAGGACTGTTTATCGGTGTGGCGCTGCTAGTCGTGTTTTCCCAAATTGGAGTAACATTAGGCACATTTACAATAGTTTTGTCACATGTGCTTTTGACGCTGCCGCTTTTGATTGTGTCAATGAAAGCGCGTCTGGCATTGTTTGACACATCATTAGAGGAGGCCTCTAGAGATCTTGGAGCGTCCATCCTGTATACCTTTGCTAAGGTAACATTGCCGTTAATCGCCCCTACACTGTTCGCGTGTTCGATTCTCTCATTCGCTGTGTCCTTTGATGAGTTTGTAGTCACGTCATTTGTTTCTGGTACGGAAACAACACTTCCAATGTACATTTGGTCGATGATGCGGCGAACAGTTACGCCTCTGATTAACGCCATCTCAACATTGGCGCTGCTGTTCTCGATATTCATACTTGTAGTAGCTTGGGTCGTTGGGCACCTTAAAAGATCTTCGGCATTGGCAAATCGTTCGTCGAGTGAGGGCTGAAATGAGCACTAAAAATATTATCGAAATCGTTGATGCTCAAAAACACTTTGGGCCTTTCCAAGCGCTATATGACATCAATTTGTCAATCAAAGAAGGCGAGATAGTTACGCTGCTTGGCCCGTCTGGTTGCGGTAAGACTACGCTGATGCGTCTGATTGCCGGCTTTGAAGGTGTTTCAAGCGGCGCGATCCGGATCGACGGTGTGGATATGGCAGGAGTCGCTCCTGAAAAACGGCCAGTGAATATGGTATTTCAGCGCTATGCCTTGTTCCCACACCTGGACGTTTTTGACAACGTCGCGTTCGGCCTTAGGGTGAAGGGGCTTTCAAAGGCGGAGGTCAAGGAGCGAGTCAATAGGATGCTGGAGATTGTCCAGCTCGACCAATTGTCCAGCCGTTACATTGATGAGCTCAGCGGCGGACAATGTCAGCGAGTTGCTCTTGCTCGTGCCCTGGTCAATGGCCCTAAAGTCCTTCTGCTCGATGAGCCGCTGGCTGCGCTTGATCTCAAAATCCGACAGCATATGCTTGCTGAGATGAAGCGTATTCATACCGAAACAGGGGCGACTTTCGTCTACGTCACACACGACCAGGACGAGGCAATGATTCTTTCGGATCGTGTCGTATTGATGGAGCGTGGGAAGATCATCCAGGTTGATCAGCCTGAAGACTTGTACTCAAAACCTCGCTCGTTGTTTGCTGCGAAGTTCCTAGGCGAGACTAATCTGTTTGAGGGTGATGTCATCGACTGCAACGGGGCGGGCGCAGTTATTAAGTCTCGTTGCGGACATACCTTTACCAGCTCACAACCCCAGCCAGTCGTAAAATCGGAAAAAGTTTTCGTTTCTATTCGCCCTGAATCTTTTACATTTGAGCCCAATCGAGTTGGTGAAATTGCACCACTGCTTGGAAGAGTGAAGGACATTGTTTTCACCGGCAGTCGTTCGTTTTACTCGATTGACCTGGACAGCGGAAGTGAAGTCAGAGTCCAGGTACAGCGTTCTGCTACCTCCAAATTCCCAGAGCTTGGTGCTCGTGCCAGCCTCTTTTGGGAGCCAGAGAGCGTGGTGGTGGTTCCAATGACCTGAAGCTGAAAAAGCCGCTCCCAGTGAGCGGCTTTTTCTTTGATTAGATAGGAGCTAATGCCGAGCGCTCAATCGAGCAGCTTGCAGAGATCGTTGTAGAGTGGCTGCGGAATAAAGACACCATTAGCCAAACTGCGCTTCCTGGCTTCAAAGCGACGTTGAGAAGGCAGTCGAGCGCCCTGGGCCTCGATGGACTTGAACATCTCTTCATCACGGTTATCGCTAGCGGCCTTATCGGCGCCCATGAACACTTTGGGGTCAAACGCTAGGATCAGCTCGCCGTGGCACGGTGAAGCGCCGACGTTGTCATCATACTCAAGAGATTGCTGGCTGGTCATATCCCCGATCAATGCGGCTGCCATCAGCTCGACCATGGCTGAAAGTGCCGATCCTTTATGCCCTCCGAAAGTCAGCATTGCGCCAGACAGTGCAGCTGTTGGATCGGTGGTAGGGTTTCCATCACTGTCTACAGCCCAGCCCAACGGTATTTCTTTACCTTCTCGACGGTGAAGCTCGATATCTCCTCTTGCAATTGCACTGGTCGCGAAGTCGAACACATAGGGCTCTCCCTCCTTACGAGGCCAGGCGAATGCAATCGGGTTGGTGCCAAAAACCGGTTTGGTTCCACCGGCGGGGGCCACCCAGCTGTGGCTTGGGGTCAGTGCCATGGCGCACAGTCCAGCCTCGGCGATAGCTTCTACCTCTGGCCACAGGGCGGAGAAGTGGTAGCAATTGTTTATCGCCAGCGCGGCGACCCCGTTGGTTCTGGCTTTCTCAAGCAGAATTGGCATGCCGGTCTCGAATGCCAAGAGCGAGAAACCGTATTGAGCATCCACATTGACTATGCCGCTGGAGCGTTCCTTTACCACCGGGACTGCTGTGGCAGAGACTTTGCCCTCCCTGAGCGACTTGCTACAAACGAGAAGGCGGTACAGGCCGTGTGAGTGGCACTCATCCCGTTGTCCGGCAGTGATGACCCTCGCAATCGCATCAGCGTGAGCGTCTGAATAGCCTTGATGCAGCAGCACCCTATGGGCGAAGCCAAAAACCTCGTCCAACGTCATGTGCACCATTTGCTGCGTGTTATCACTCATCGCGTAACCTCTTGGATTAGGAGGGCGACGATCGTAGGTCGTCGATTGCGTTCATTTGTATCCAATATACAGGTGTCTGTCTACGATTTGTGCTATGCTGACCCAATCCTTATGGTAGTAGGTGTCCTGATGAGCCGATGCTTGCTTCAGGGGTCGGAAGGGGGAGAGGTTTGTCTGGATACATTCTACAGTGTAGAATCCTGCGCCAATGAACCGCTAGGGAACGTTTACCGTCCGTCTTGGATTTCACGAGATACCTATGGCGCAACCAATCGCAAATAAAAACTCGCTAAAAATCACTCGGAAGAGCCTTCCTGAGACTCTGGCTGAGTCAATCCGGGAACGTATTCTCAGCGGAGAATTCCGTGAGGGAGAAGCGTTGATCCAGGAGTCGCTGGCAGACGAGTATGCAGTTAGTCGCATGCCTGTTCGAGAGGCTCTGCGCCAACTGGAAGCGTCTGGCCTGGTTGAGATGAAAAATCACAAAGGGGCGGTCGTTACTTCTGTCCCTTTGGATCAAATTGCGGAGCTATTCGATCTTCGGGCAACGCTTGAATGCAATCTGCTTCAGCATGCAGTTCCACTGATGACCCCGGCGAGCATTACCCATGCTCGAAGCATACTTCTTGACTTGGAGTCTGCTTACGAACGCAAAGATGTTGCCGCTTGGGGGACTCTAAACTGGGAATTGCACAGGTCTCTCTACGAGCCTGCAGGTCGGATTCAGACCTTGTCTATCATTCAGGGTATCAACGTCCAGATCGACCGTTATATTCGACTCCAACTGCTACTGAGTGAAGACTTTAGCCATGCGGATGAAGAGCATTTTCACATCATCGAGGCTTGTGCCGAGGGTAAGGTTGATGAGGCTGTAGATCTTTTACGTGCGCATATTTTGGGTACTAAAAGTTCTCTTCTTGAAGCTATTAAAGAATATCGTGCTAATCCTGCAATTTTGCAGTGATTCAATTGTTCTGAACACCCTCTCACTGAAAAGGCGCTACCAATAGGGGCGCTTTTTTCATTCTGCGGCTACCTAATAATCCTATCTTAATCCTCGTTAACCAGAATTAACCTATTCAATCTCTAAGGGATAGAGTTCATGACTGCGCGGGCGTCGACTATTCACTATGAAATTCATCTTGAAGCTGCTCCTGGGAATGAGGACGCATTGTCACATTATATGCGAGTGCTTCCTGAGCTCATGATCGAGCACGCGGGGTGTTGGTGCCAGGCTCGACAGTCAATGCTCGGCTTGGGCTGGGTGGTCGCTGTGACATGGGACACTGACTTGCGATTCAGGATGTGGAGGTCTTCAGGCCAGACCGAACCTCTAGATGACCTATTTAGGAGAGGGTTGATCAGTCGATTGCAGGTGCTTCCCGCATTTTGACGCAAGCGCGTTGGGTGTATCTGGCTTGACAGCGGGGATTGCTGTATCCAATATACAGGAACCAGTATCCTGTCTAGGCCATTTTCAGTTTCTGAAGGCCTCGTCCCATCTCTAGGCCTGAGCAATGCAAGCTACCGTGTTGAAAGAAGTCGGATTTGAAGAGAGAAACGCCACCAGAGCTGCCTTTTTGATACCGGGCATTGGCATTTCTGCTTGGGCTCCGCTTGTTCCTTTCGTGAAGGAGAGGGCTTCGCTGAATGAAGGGATTTTAGGCCTACTACTTTTATGCATAGGGCTAGGCTCCTTCGCGGCGATGCCCCTAGCAACCAGGCTTGCGATGAAGGCTGGATGCAGACTGCCAATCGTGATCGGCGCCGCCGTTATTGCTCTCTCTTTGCCGCTCCTGGGATTCTTGAGCAATGTCTACTGGCTTGCGATTGTGCTCGTTTTGTTTGGTGCAGGCTTGGGATCTGTCGAGGTCGTCGCCAATTTTCAGGCTGTGAAGGTCGAGCAGGCTTTTGAAAAGCCGATGATGTCTGGCTTCCATGGCATGTGGAGTATCGGCGGGATAGCAGGTGCTACAGCAGTGAGTATTGCGCTTTGGTTCGGTGCGTCGCCCCTTCAGGGGGCGGCGTTGATCAGTTTGTTCATTTTCGCTTTGCTCATTGTCTTCGGAGCTGGTCTTATCGATTCCGCTTCGGAAAGCGTCCAAGAGCGCTCACGTTTTCCGCGTGGTGTGGTGCTTTTGCTGGGCGGGTTGAGCTTTATGGTATTTCTCGCTGAAGGATCTGTGCTCGACTGGAGTGCTGTGTTCTTGCGAGAGGCACAGGGGCTTGAGGCCGCATACTCCGGTCTAGGCTATGGCGCATTTGCTTTGGCAATGACTTTAGGGCGATTGAAGGGAGATCGGGTGGTTGAAAGATTGGGCCGCCGGCGTGCCGTGATCATTGGTGCGGTAGTTGCGGCCACAGGTTTTGTGCTAACCGCTTTCAGTCAGTCGCCGATTTTGGCGATCGTTGGGTTCTTTGTAATTGGCATTGGTTCATCAAACCTGGCACCAATTTTCATCAGCTCAGCTGGTGATCGCGCAGGGGCAGCGCCAGGGCCTGCTATCGCTGCTGTTACTGCTATGGGGTACAGCGGCGTGGTAGTAGGCCCTGCTTTAGTAGGATTTCTTGCTCATGGGTTGACCTTGGCATGGTCGTTTGTGGCCATCGCAGCCATGTTCTTCGTCATATCCTTGAGCGCCAGATTTGCAGTGCGCTAGGCATTGGCCTTGATAAATGGAGTGCTTGTAGACTCTCTAACTATCAGGTGGGTCTCGAAGCGACTTGCCATGATCTGTTTGCGATGCGTGAGAGCGTTCAACATTTCTCGAGCTGCATGCTTGCCTAGCTCAGTGGCCGGTACTGCGACTGTCGTTAGCGGAGGGTTGAACAAGCTCGTATAGGAGTCATCGTCGAACCCCGCTACTGACATCTCGTCTGGAACACAAATTCCAAGTTTTATGCATTCAGAAATGATGCTGAAAGCAAAAACGTCGCTGTTGCAAACAATAGCGGTGGTGTCAGGACGCTCTGAGCGAATTATTTTCAAAGCCTCCGCTCCCTGCCGGGCGGCGTCTGTATATTCACGCTCAACGATGACGGCATTACCTAGTAGGCCGTGTGTGGTCAGTGTTTCATTGAACGCTCTGATTCGTTCCTGTTGCCGATCATTGCCGTGACTGGGGCCTGCAAACATCGAAATGTGTGTGTGCCCCATTTTTATAAGGTGCTCGACGATCTTCTTTGTGGCCTCGAAGTTATCAAAACCGATAGATGGTATAAGCGGGTCGTCTGTGTATGAGTAGGACGTGACGCAAGGAAGCTTTCTATCAACAATGTACTGACGTAGCCCTTCGTCGAATATTTGACCGACCACCATCAAACCGTCTATGCCGCGATCGATGAGTCGTTTCACGGGGCCGAACATGTTGTGGTTGTCATAGCCAGTGGTCAGGACAAGTACGTTGTATCCGGCAGCAACCAAGACTTCCTGAAAGCTCTCCACCAGGCGAGCAAAAATGGCGTAGTTAAGTGAGGGTATGACAACGCCAATCGTGTGGCTGCGCTGACGTCGCAGGGCCTGGGCCGCTGGGTTGGGGCTGTAACCCATTCGTTCGGCAATCCCGATGACTTTTTCTCTGACATCATCCCGCACCTTGTCAGGTAGGTTGTACGCGCGCGAAACAGTCGCGACAGAGACGCCGGCGGCCTGGGCAACGTCCTTCACGCTTACCTTTTTCATTTTCAAGTGATTCTTCTCGTCTCAGGTAGTGCTGTGCGCTGCCCTAAAGGCAGCCAGGTCGGATGGTGTGACGATATTTTATGTAATTGATTACACCAAAGCAAAAAAAATCACACGTCGCGGGACTGAAGAAAAAGTCTTAAAAATCAGATAGTTAAGAAATGAAATCCTTGGCTAAGAGGATCCTGTTCACGGGATATTGTATCCAATAGGTCGACATCCAAAATTATTGGTCTTATGATGAAGGTGCGCTATGGAACGCGACGCCCTGAGCACGCTGAGGCTGTTCGCAGATCCCCAACCTTCCACCGATTTAGCTGCAGGAGTGTCTACATGCCTCGCCACTACGAGCATTGGATCAACAATGCTGAAGTCAAGCCTTCGACCGGTTCCTATCTGAAGCGTTTTTCGCCTGCACACGGCGAATTTCTTGCCGAGTTCCCAGAGGGGTCTGCAGCTGATGTAGACCAGGCTGCAAAGGCCGCTCGAGCTCGATTCGAAGACGCCGAGAGCTGGTCGAAGCTCCCAGGTTCCGTGCGTTCGAAGCTTTTGACTGATTGGGCCGCCCTTATCGAACGCGACATTGAAAGTCTCTCGGTCATGGAGGCGGAGGAGGTTGGTAAGCCTATTGAGTCCGCAAAGGGCGAGATCGCTTGGTCTATCGAGCTGATTCGCTATGCTTCGGCCCAGGCATGGGAGTTGGGTGGCGATGCCTACAATAACGTAGGCGCAGGCAAGCTGGCTCTGATGACGAGAGAGCCTCGCGGTGTTGTCGGGATGATCCTTCCATGGAACTACCCAGTGGTCACCATGATGCAAAAGCTGCCATATGCACTGGCAGCGGGTTGCACCACGGTGATTAAGTCGTCCGAACTGACCTCGGGCACCACCTTCGCGGTAGCGCGTTTGGCGGCAGAGGCTGGAATTCCCGCCGGCGTCATCAACGTTGTTACAGGCCTGGGTGCAGAGGTCGGTGATGCAATCTCGCGTCATCCAGAGATCGATATGGTGTCTTTCACCGGCTCCACTGCTGTAGGCCAAATCATTTCCAAGGCTGCAGCGGAGACCAACAAATACGTAGCTCTGGAGCTTGGTGGTAAGTCTGCGAACATCGTATTCGCTGATGCAGACATTGATGCTGCTCTGGATGGCGTACTGCTCGGATTCACTCTCAATCAGGGAGAGGAGTGCGTAGCTGGTAGTCGCTTGCTTGTCGAAGAGTCGATCGCCGAAGAGTTTGTTGCGCGCTTGGTTAAACGCGCCAACAAGGTCAAGGTCGGTCTGCCATTGGATTCAGAAACCCAGGTGGGTGCGCTGATCCATGAACAGCACATGAACAAGGTTCTGGAGTACATCCAGTCCGGCATCGAGGCCGGCGCCGAGTTGCGTTGTGGTGGTAAGCGTGTGACTGAGGGGGGGCTAGGTGGTGGTTTCTTTGTCGCACCTACCATTTTCTCGGGTGTAACTCCTGAAATGAAAATCTTCCAAGAGGAGATTTTTGGCCCTGTTCTTACAGTCACGACTTTCCGTGAGCAGTCCGAAGCCGTTGATTTGGCCAACAATACAGTCTACGGCCTGGGCAATGGCGTTTGGACTAAGGATATTGACAAAGCGATCTTGGTCTCCGAAAAGCTCCGCAGCGGTACGGTATATGTCAATACCTACTTTGAAACGACCCCTCAAGTACCATTCGGAGGCTATAAAGCGAGTGGTGTAGGGCGTGAGAACGGTCGCTCCGGGCTCCTTGAGTTTACTGAAACTAAATCTACCTTTATCAGCCTCGGTGAGCGTGTGAAAGCGCTGCCTAATACTGTTGACTGATAGATGTAAACCGGTGCGGCGATGATTTCGCCGCACCTTATCTTAAGATAAAATAACGTTCATTGCTTGGCTGGGTGTTGGAGGCAACATGATTAAAGATATTTACGGTCGCGCCCTGCTGTCAGAGTATGATTATGTCGTTGTCGGCTCTGGTTCTGCGGGGGCCGTCGTAGCCTCCCGCCTGGCCGAGGACACGGGGACTTCTGTCCTCTTAGTAGAAGCAGGCCCCAAAGATAAAAGTATTTATATCCAAATGCCTGCAGCGTTTGGTTTTCCGCTCATTGATGACAAGTACAACTGGTACTTGCATGCAGAGCCTGATCCGCACATAAAAAACCGTAAGGTTTATGAAGCCCGAGGAAGAGTCCTTGGTGGTTCTTCATCGATCAACGGGATGAACTGGGTGCGCGGGAATCCTTGGGATTATGATAACTGGGCCGCGCTTGGTAACCAGGGGTGGAGCTATCAGGAAGTTCTTCCGTACTTTAAGAAGGCGGAAACTTTTGATGGTGGCTCCAATCAGTATCGTGGCTCAGGCGGCCCGATGAAGATTCAAACTTGCCAGGCCAAAAATGAACTGTATGGTGCGTTTTTGGAGGCAGGTAAGCAGTATGGACTCAAGCATGTTGACGACCACAATGGTTATCAGCAAGAAGGCGTCCATATTACGCAGCGAAATGTCCACGCCGGGCTTCGATGGAATACTTCGCGAGCATACTTGCATAGCCAGCCTAATCGTAAAAATTTGCACATAGTATGTTCTACCTTTGCTGAGCGTATTGAATTTCAGAATACACGTGCCACGGGGATTTCTCTTTCCTCCAAGGGCTCGCGCTTCGTCCAGAAGGTAAAGAAAGAAGTAATTCTGTGCAGTGGGGCAATTCATTCTCCTCATCTCCTTATGCACTCCGGTATCGGTAACCGGGAAGATCTCGAAAAGCTTGGGATCAAGGTGGTGAAGCACCTTCCAGGTGTTGGAGAGGGGCTTAAAGATCACACGGCGGCACCAGTGCAGTACAAGGCTAAGGGCAATGCCTCAAGTGCCAAAGAATTTAGCACCCTTGGTCGTTTGAAGCTTGGCGCACAGTGGCTATTTTTGAAGAAAGGTATCGGTGCCTCTAACCTGTTCGAGGTGGGGGCATTCATTCGTACCAAGGAATCCGTGAAAATTCCGGATGTCCAGTTCGAGTTTCTTCCTTTGTTGGGCGAGCTGATGCATGGCGAGGCGAAGGTTGATGATGGTTTTCAATATTTCTTCAGCCTGATGCGCCCAACCAGCACAGGTAGGGTTTGGATTGACTCTAAAGACCCTTCGGTGCCGCCAAAGTTTGTCTTCAATTTCTTGGCGACCCAGGAAGATAAAGACACTGCCATTGGTGCAGTAAGAGCAATCCGGAAAATTGTCGCTCAGAAAGCTTGGGATCAGTATCGTGCGGAAGAAGTTACACCAGGTGCCCACCTTCAGACTGATGATGAGATCCTGGACTTCTTGAAGGACAACGCCGGTACAAACTACCATCCTTGCTGCACCTGCCGCATGGGTAGCGATGATATGGCCGTTGTCGACAATAACGGTAAAGTGCACGGTATTGAGAATGTGCGCGTGGTCGACGCATCGATTATGCCTGCCATTGTGAGCGGTAATCTTAATGCACCGGTAATCATGATGGCTGAAAAGATTTCGGACAGCATCCGGGGTAAGTCACTTCCGCCTGTAAGGGCAGATTATTATAAGTTATGATCGGTTGATTGCGGCGCAGGGATGCGCCGTAATTGTTTAGCGCTGAAGCTCTTGTGAAGTAGCGACCCTTCTATGGTTGAAGCCATTATGCGTGTAGCAAAACCCACTTCTAAGGTTTCTCAAATTCAACGTCAGAGTATTCCAAGTCAAATAGCTGAATCTCTCCGGGAGCGTATTCTGTGTGGGGAGCTCAAGCAGGGGGAAACTCTCGTTCAAGAACTCATCGCTGCTGAGTACGGGGTGAGTCGCATGCCTGTACGCGAAGCATTTAAGCAGCTGGAGAGTGCCGGTTTGATCCAGGCTCGCCTGCACAAGGGGTCGGTCATTACGACACCTTCAGTAGAGCATGTCATGGAGCTCTACGAACTTCGGTTGCTGCTTGAATCTGAGCTTCTCCGTGCCTCGATACCTCGAATGTCCAAAGGTCATTTGGTTGCTGCTGAGGCCATTCTGCCTGAGCTTGAGAAGGCTTACCTTGATCATGATGTGAATCAATGGGGTCGTCTTAATTGGATGTTTCATAAAAGTTTGTATGTTGCCTCGGAGAGAGTCAAAACGCTCTCAATCATCGAGTCTGTTAACCTTCAGGTTGATCGTTATGTAAGGTTGCAACTGATCCTGGATGAGAAACTGGCTCGTGCTGCTGATGACCATCGCGAGCTTTTGAGGCTGTGCAGGATGAAATCTGTAGATGAGGCGGTGGAGTGTTTGCGTGAGCACATAAACCATGCCGGCGATAAGCTCAGAGCTAGCCTTGAGCAGCGTACCTGCAATTCATAAACTGGAGGCTTATGATGCTTGATTTCAAGGATAAAATCTCAAGCAAAGTGCATTGGTTGTATAGCCTATTGGTTGAGTTGGCAAAGTCAGACCCAAGTAGCGGCTTCTATATTCATTCCACTGAAGAGCCTAAGCTGCCAGGATTGCTAAAAAGTCTCGAGCTTTTGTCCATTGATCCTTGCCCTCCACCTAAGTCTTAATGTTGGTAGCTCACCACCTAGTAACTCCTATCGATTTATTTTGGCCTATCGCATCGCGGCAGGCCATTGTTATATCCTTCCCCTTTAAAGCTATAGCTGGCGTGCATGTTATTCTGCATTCGCGAACTGGATGGTCTGTTTTTATTTTGATAACTTCAGGTTGTAAATATGTGGCCTGTAGAATCGAAATTCTGTAGATTGGATCCAGCGGGCTTGAGCGTTTAGTTGTTTATTAAGAATGCCAGAGTGCTTTCTTTTATTTGGCTAGTCCTAAATTTGATGGCTCGTTTGAGCTATTAGTGGCGTTGCTGCCAAGCCTGCCTGTTGTACGTATTTTCTCATTCTAACCAAAACTAACGTAAATATTTCGAGCTTAGTGACTAGGTAGGCGTTGCTGCTAACTCTTCAGCTTATGCATGTGCCTGTTTGATCGTTTTCTCTATGTGCTCGACATTCTAAAGGTGATTCCATGAGTGCATTAAGCGACTCCATTACCGCATCGACGTCAGTCAGTAGTGTGAAGCTCAACAAGCGGGTGTTGGTGGCCAGTCTCACCGGTAGTGCTATTGAATGGTTTGACTACTTTCTATATGGGACGGTAGCAAGTCTGGTATTTAATAAACTATTTTTCCCAAATTATGACCCTGTGGTCGGCTTGATGCTGACCTATCTGTCATTTTCCTTAACTTTCTTCGTCCGTCCATTTGGCGGTTTTCTCTTTTCGCACATTGGTGATCGGATTGGCCGGAAAAAGACGTTGGTCATCACATTGAGCCTCATGGGCTTCGCTACTTTCGGTATAGGGCTGCTTCCAGGTTACGATGTCATCGGCATATGGGCGCCAATTTTGCTAATCATGCTAAGGGTGATTCAAGGCTTAGGCATCTCCGGTGAGTGGGGTGGGGCACTTCTCTTGGCCTATGAATACGCACCTCCAGGTAAGCGGGGGGCTGTATGGAAGCGTGCCCCAGATGGGAGTTCCCCTTGGCATGGTCATGGCCACGCTTGCCATGACCTTGGTATCACTGCTCCCTGATGAAGACTTTCTCGCATGGGGATGGCGCATACCGTTCTTGCTGAGTGCAGTCTTAGTGCTCCTGGGGCTTTGGATTCGAACTGGAATAGACGAGACGCCAGATTTCCAGGAGGCGAAGGCCAGTGGCAATGTGGCTAAGGTGCCTCTTGTCGATACTTTGAAATATCACTGGCGTGAGGTGCTGATTGCGACGGGGGCCAAGGTCGTTGAGACTGCACCGTTCTATGTGTTCACCACGTTTGCAGTGGGCTATGCCACTGGGACGCTGCAGCTAGAAAAGATGACTGTGCTGAACGCCATTTCCATAGCTTCGCTTGTCACGGTGTTCATGATCCCGGTCATGGGTGCGCTTTCTGATCGTATCGGGCGTAAAGCCGTGTTTTTCTTCGGCGCTTTGCTGATGGGTATTTTCGCAGCTCCTTATTTTCTGCTTCTGGATTTGCGGAGTAATTGGTCGCTTACCATCGCCACAGTGATCGTTGTCGGGTTTGTTTGGGCGCCGATTGTTGCCACCTTGGGCACATTCATGTCTGAGATTTTCAGTACGCGTGTGCGGTACACAGGAATTACACTTGGCGCCCAGCTCGGCGCAGCGATCGCTGGCGGATCGGCCCCCTTGATCGCGACCTGGTTGCAGGCAGATGCCGATGGGCATTGGTGGGGCATTGCTGTCTATATAGCCATCTGTTCGGTGATTTCAATTGTCGCTGTATCTAGAGCAGGAGCTCGGAGGCTACAGGACTGAAGGCTCCTCTCATGAATCTAGGCAGTCTCGGAGCATTTTGCCTTCTACCATGAGCTGCGTGAGCTGTTGATCCTTTGCATTCATAGCGTTGGGTTGGCTCGGTGGGGCACACAGCTGCTTCGCCGGGCCGGCAGATTCTATTGAGTAATGTATAGCTTCAATACGCCGAAAGAATGCGGGGCTCTTGTATCTTTTCAAGCTCAGCATTTGCCCTAGGCTATTCTTGATGATTAGACCAGCGCCTGCTCATTGAACCAGAGCGGCTTCGGGGGGCGCTAGGAAGGTTGAGGGTGGGAGTGCTACAGCCAATGGGGTCTATTTGGTGTCCGTCTTGGGTAGCCTGCTTTCAATCGATCGGTAGCTGATCTGCCCCTGTTCGAAACGAAAAAAAGCCCGCTTTCGCGGGCTTTCTTACGAGTCACCAATCAAGCGTGGGCGACTTTCCGGAAGGTACGACGGTGGCGGTTTGCGATGTAGTACAGCGCGCCTGGGACGAGGAGTGCTGGTACCCAGCTGATGTCAGTACCGATTACCTCAGCGAAATGACTCTTGTAGAACGAGACCTCCATGAACGGGATGCAGCTCAGGACACCGAGGATGTAGATAGCCACAGTCGTGTAGTTCGTTTTGCCATACTCGCCGTTTACGTCAAACATCGCCCGGACATCGTAGTGGCCGGAACGGGTGAAGTAGAAGTCAACCAGGTTGATTGCGCTCCACGGCACGAGGAAGTAGACCTGGGCGATCAGAATGTCTGCAAAGTAGGCGTTGAAATTGTACTGCGTCTTGATGGCGATGATTGTCGCCACGGCAGCCGTAGCGGCCATCACAAGAAATTTTGTGCCATTGCCGACGCTAGTCATCTTCTTGAAGCCGCTGAAGATGGTTGCCGAGGACATGTAGGCGCTGTACAGGTTAAGGACGTTAATTTCGAGCACGCCGATCACGACGATGATCAATGCAAGCTTGGAGTAATCTCCGAACTGCTGAGCGATCACAGAGCCTGGATCAGATGCGATGTCGTTGTAGATGGTTGCCAGCAGGGCGCCCAGCAGCATGACCAGAGTGGAGCCGAGCACATTGCCGATGTAGGTGTACCAGAAGGTTGCCCGGGCAGAAGTGTTCGCCGGCAGGTAACGAGAGTAGTCAGCAACATAGGGGCCGAAACCCATAGTCCAAGAGGATGCTTGAGTGATGGTCATCAGGAACGCACCCAGAGTGAAGCCTGCAGTTTTGACGGCAAAAGCGCCATCCGGCAGTGGGTTCTTGAGGACAAGCACAGCAACGATCAGGAACAGCGCGCCAGACAGCCACGACATCCAAGCTCCCATTTTGTGGATGAGCTCATAGCCGATGTAGCTGATGACCAGGGTAGCCAGGCCGAAAATGATGATGGCCGTGTCGTCATCCACAGGAAGGATGGCTTTCACGGAATCCCGCATTACTACGCCGTTTGCGGCGGTGAACAGGGTATAGACACCCACAACGATGAATAGCGGTAATCCGGCACCTACGACACCAAATTGAGCTCGGCTCTGAATCATTTGCGGGACGCCCAGGTGTGGCCCCTGTGCAGAGTGAGCGGCCATGAAAATCGTACCGATCAGGTTGCCGAGGATCAGTGCGACGAATGTCCAGAGAAGATTCAGCCCCGCAATCACACCCAAGGTGCCGACAACTAGGGTCGTTACCTGCATGTTCGCGCTGAACCACATGGTGAATAAGCGGCGAGGATGCCCGTAGCGCTCGCTCAGCGGGATGAATTCAATGCCTCTGTTTTCGATTTCCATCTTGACCTCTGTGCTTCTTGTTCGGAGCGCTTGGCAAAGCCAAAGCACTTTTTATGCTCGGGTGATGGGTTCTAGCCCCGTTCGTCGTGATGCTCGGTAATCGATTACATTTTTATGTGCTGTTTCTGTTTCCTTTCTACCCCGGCTGCTACCTTCGAACACACGATTGTGCAGAGTTTACTGGGGTTGCTTCCCTGCGCGCCGCATTCCATGGACATCCAATGTAATGTAATCAATTACACGCATTAAGCGTGCCAAGAAGATGAGGTGTTCAACCCGCCGTAAAATATGGGTCGGAGCTTGGTTCTTGAGTGGATTTCGCACTGCGAGGGTGCGTTGCTTTGGTGCGGTGGTTGGCAATGGTGCAAACAGGCAGGCTATGCGGAATAGACGAGCTCGTTCAGGGGCGAAAACGATTTCAATTTGGTCTACCCACGAAAGCGGATAGGGAAGGGGAAACAAATGAGTGTTACTTTTTCGCACGCTGCCGCCTGGTGGTAGCAACCAAGACTAACCACCAGGCAGCTCAGGAACGCCAGGTTCCTAGCGCCAGGTCAATCACAGAAGCTGCCATGCCTCTGCGCCATGCAGTGCGATTGCAGCGTCGTTGTGAGATGAAACGCCTGAAACCCCTATAGCGCCAACGATGGTGCTGTTGTCGCGAATGAGCACACCACCTTCGATGCAGATAATCTCTCCAACACCGATGAAAGCGGTTCTGCCTGAAGTCACCAAGTCTTCAAGTGCTTTGGAGTCTCTTTTGCTCAGCGCTGAGGATTTAGCCTTCTCAATAGCCAAATTCACACTGAATAGAGGAGCATTATCTAGGCGCTTGAACGCGAGGAGAAAACCAGCATCGTCCACGATGGCGATGGATACGGGCCATTCATTTTTCATTGCGAAGTTTGAAGCGTTGAACAAGATGGTGTTCACGTCCTCAGAATCAAGAATTTTTTTGGTCAGCATCGTAGGTAGTCTCGTTGGGGAACAGCAGTCAAAAAAAAGCCCCGGCTAGGCCGGGGCAACGCAGGGCGAAATTTGCTGATCAGCTTTCTAGTGAGCCGTTGATCAGGCGGATTACACCGAGAGGATTTGCATTTTGGAGTGCTTCCGGAAGCACGGAATCTGGGAAGTCCTGATAGGACACTGGACGCAGGAAGCGGGCTATCGCCAGGCTGCCTACCGATGTTGTGCGAGTATCAGATGTCGCGGGGAATGGGCCACCATGCACCATTGCGTGGCATACCTCGACACCAGTACCGAAGCCATTCACGAGAATCCTGCCGGCTTTCTTTTCCAGGGTTGGCAGAACATTCTTCAGTGTTTGGTCATCCTCACCAGTCAGGTGCACCGCAATGGTCAACTGTCCTTCGAGTGAGCTGAGGACTGCCTTGAGGTCTTTATCATCATGGCAACGTACAAGGAGGGAAGAAGAGCCAAATACTTCCTCTCGCAGATCTTCATGCTGAAGGAATTCTTTGGCGGTGGTGGTGAACAGCGCTGCTTGGGCCTGAAGCTTTTCGCCTGCATTGCCGCGACCCAAAACTTTCACTGCGCTGTGGTTTTGAAGCCTGTCTACGCCCGCGCAATAACTTTTGAAGATGCCCGGAGTCAGCATGGTTGCTGCCGATGTAGTTTCCAAAGCAGCGACGGCATGGTCTTCAAACTCAACCAACGCTGGGCTCTCTACGGCTAGAAGTAGGCCTGGATTGGTGCAGAATTGGCCGGCCCCCTGAGTGAGCGAGGCGATGAATGCCTTAGCGATCGATTCACCACGTTCAACGAGAGCTTTTTCAAGCAAGATCACAGGGTTGATCGAGCTCATCTCCGCATAGACTGGGATGGGCTCCTCTCGACCGGCAGCAATATGCATCAATGCGACGCCGCCAGTGCGCGAGCCAGTGAACCCGACAGCTTTGATTCGGTGATCGGCAACCAACGATTGGCCAACAGTACGGCCCGAGTCGAAAAGAAGTGAGAACACGCCTTCAGGCATGCTGCATTCGCGAACAGCCTTCTGAATGGCTCGGCCTACCAGCTCAGACGTTCCTGGGTGTGCGGAGTGAGCTTTCACAATGACAGGGCAGCCAGCTGCGAGTGCAGATGCGGTGTCCCCACCCGCGACAGAGAATGCCAGGGGGAAGTTGGATGCGCCGAAAACGGCTACCGGGCCCAGTGGGACGTTTCGCAGACGAAGGTCGACCCTTGGAAGTGGTTTGCGGTCTGGAATGGCGGGGTCAATACGAGGATCCAGGAACCTGCCATCTCTTACGACGGACGCAAATAGCGACAGCTGTCCAACTGTCCTCCCACGTTCACCTTCAATGCGTGCGCGTGGGAGGCCCGTTTCAAGCATGCAGCGCTCAACCAGTGCATCGCCCAAGTCGAGGATATTCGCGGCAATGCGTTCGAGAAATGCCGCTCGCTTCTCAAGGCTAACCTCGCGGTAATCATCGAATGCGTGGTCGGCGAGCTGGCAGGCCTTTTCCAAGTCAGACAAGGTTGCCCCGCCAAAGCTAGGGAGCAGTTGCTCGCCCGTTCCGGCGTCTACTCCGAAGATTTCGCCATTTTGGCCTCGAGTGACCTGTTGGCCTATTAGCATATCGCCTGTGATCGTCATTCATTACCTCGCCTGAGCATGCTTGGGTGGGGTGTGTGTTACGTCTGGCCTTCTATGCGCCTTGGTGGTCACAGGCGCTTGGAGGGGATGATCTAGGATAATGTATCTTGTATCCAATCTACACATTAACGGCTTTCTTGTCTATCGTAAAAGATCAGCTTCGGGTGTGGGGCCTCCCACTCAGGCGTTAGGCATCAGATAGGGGCCCAGATTTCAGAGGTTGGGTTCTTGATTGAGGGGGTGAAGATGGCATCTGAAAAGGCTTATCAAGGATTCCGCTGGATGAATGAACCCGCGTCATGGAGCGCTGCCAGCGGTCTGCTTCAGTTCGAGACCGCTGCAGAATCTGATTTCTGGAACGAAACCCATTACGGCTTCACCCATGATTCAGGTCATCTCTACTTCAAAGAGATTGAGGGCCCGTTCACTGCCCAGGTGAGAGTGCGGGCGGAGTTAGAGTCTCTCTACGATCAAGCGGGTTTGATGGTATGGATTGACAGCATGCGATGGGTCAAATTTGGCGTTGAGATGAACGATGGACGCCCATATATCAGCGTGGTGGTCACTGACCGTCACTCAGACTGGTCTACCGGAGCGTTTCTAGGCGATGTCCGAAGCTTCTGGCTTCGTCTGACTCTGAGTGCCGGAGTGATGCGCGCTCAGGTTTCGTATGATGGAGTTCATTGGCCTTTAGTTAGGTTGGCACCGTTCCAAGATGCATCCATATTAAGGGTTGGGCCGATGGCATGCTCACCGAAAAGGGGAGGGCTGAAGGTGTTCTTTTCTGCGATATCTATTAGTCCACCAAATGGCAAGGGTCTCCATGATCTGTCATAGGGCTTATTTGATGAATCGTTTCTAGGGACTTGCGGGGACGAGCAATTCTATCAGGATTGAGGTGCAGCCAGCTCTAAAGCTGGGTGAATAAATTTATTTACTGTATGCGTTGAAATGGTTGTTGGTGCGTAATTTTGAGTGTTATTTTATATCTGCGTAACTACTTGTCCCCCAGCGCTATGGATGGTCGATTATCTGTTGGTCTTGGAAATTCAACATCGAGAGCATTTTCGCTGAAATGCGATATGCCATGGTTTTTTTGCGTTAATGCGATTTTAGAATTGCCCTCTGATCTCTCCTAGTGCCCGTGTTAGACGTGTTCGGTGAATTTGGCAAAGAAAATGCTTGGTTGTTTTGTAGGACGCTTCGCAGGTGCTTTGAGCTAGCTGTGATCAGCATTTCTGTGAGCAGTACAATTGGGTATTCCCTCGTGTGGAGGATTTAGCTATAAAAATATTTAGAATTCAGTTCTGATCATCAATACCTCACTTCGACTAATAAAAATAACCGTAACGCCGTTTCTCTTCGCTGCCATTACACCCGGAAGGATGCCGTAATCAGATTATCAATCTTTATATTTAAAGATTGGATTCAGACGTCGGCCCGGTGCAACGCAATGGCAAGGGGCGCAGCTTAAGATGGCCCCCGAGAGTGGCCGAGCACCACGTGCAGCAGCACGATCCTCCATAAACACAACAATGAGGACTGAGTGTGATTACTAATAAAATTCGAAAGGCAAGGGTCGCCACCTTCATCGGCTTCCTCCTCCTCGGAGCTATGATGTATGTGTGGTCTACAGGCGTAAGTGCATTCCGTCATCAGATGGGGTTATCAGGTGATGCTGGGGATGTTAACTTTGGTCTTCTAGCCTTAGGTATTGGGATAGGCAGTTCGGTAGGGGCATTCATTGTAGGCGGGCTTATTGACCGGTTTGGAGCCAAAGCGGTCGTTTGCGCATGTCTAATCGGTTATCCCCTGTCCATCATTCCTATGGGGTTCGTCAGCGAATTCTACTTCGCTCTCACTTTTGGTGCCGTGCTAGGTCTGTTACGCGGCGCATTGGATACCGCCATTAACGCTCACGGTATTCAGGTGGAACGCTTCTACCAGCGACCAATCATGTCAGCATTTCATGCTTTCTATGCTTTGGGCGGTTTCTTTGCGGGCATGGCAGGTAGCTGGTTCAGTGGGCTCTACCACGAAAGCGCTTCAGTGCAGTTCTCAGTCATGGGCGGAGTGATCCTGGTAAGCGGTGCCTTGGTAAGCTTCTGGCTGCTGGGGAAGAACGACGTGCCTGCCCTTGAAGCTGCGCCGGCTGGAGCAGAAGTATCCAGCTCGCTACCGGTTGCTCCAACTAGCAAAGCTATAGTAATCCTCATGGTGGGCCTGGGGCTGCTTCTGCTTGGCGCAATGATTGGCGAAAGTGTCATTGGCGACTGGGGGCAAGAATTTGTCCGTCGTGAATTCGCGACCACTGCAGCCTTGGCCGGCGTAGCCGTTTCGACCTTTACTGGGGCAGAATTTGTGGGACGCTTCCTTGGTGATCGATTGGCTGCCCGCTTCGGATCAACTCAGGTTATTTTCTGCAGCAGCATCATTGCGATTGTTGGGCTTGTGGTGGTGGTGCTGGGAGGTTCAGCTGCTACCTCCATCGCTGGCTTCGGACTCTTTGGGCTTGGTATGTCCTGCATTGCTCCCCTCCTGCTTTCGAGCGCAGGGCGGATGGATCCAGCAAATGCTGGCCGTAACATCGCCATTGTGAACAGCATTGGGTACTCAGGCATGCTGGTAGCCCCTGCGGCTATCACCGTCATTGTCAATGCATTCGGGCTGGGGGCTCTCATCTACCTGCCGATTGTGATGATGATGCTTCTAGCATTGTTTGGGCCGCTGATGTTGCGTACGCCCAAGAGTCAATCCTCTGTATCGCCTACAACCCAGTGGGCTGCTACCCCTAAGTGATTTACTGAAGAACTGAGAAAGGCCCTCTAGCTAGAGGGCCTTTTCTGTAAGATTCACGCCACTGCTTTAACCATATCCTCGATTACCTTCTTCGCGTCACCGAACACCATCATGGTCTTGTCCAAGTAGAACAGATCGTTGTCCAGGCCGGCATAACCGCTGGCCATTGAGCGTTTGTTGACGATGATGGTCTTGGCCTTGAATGCCTCCAGAATAGGCATGCCGGCGATCGGCGACTTCGGATCGTTCTTCGCCGCCGGGTTGACCACGTCGTTGGCACCCAGCACCAGTACCACGTCGGCCTGGCCAAACTCCGCGTTGATATCCTCCATCTCGAATACCTGGTCGTACGGCACTTCGGCCTCGGCCAGCAGCACGTTCATGTGCCCAGGCATGCGGCCCGCCACAGGGTGGATCGCGTACTTCACGGTCACGCCGTTGTGGGTCAGTTTTTCCGTCAGTTCCTTGAGCGCATGTTGGGCACGGGCCACCGCCAGGCCGTAGCCCGGGACGATGATTACGCTGTCGGCGTTGCTGAGCAGGAAAGTGGCGTCGTCGGCCGATCCGGACTTCACCGGGCGCTGCTCTTTGGAGCCTTGCGCCGCGCCCGCGTCGGTATCGCCACCGAAGCCGCCCAGGATGACGTTGAAGAACGAGCGGTTCATCGCCTTGCACATGATGTACGAGAGGATCGCACCGCTGGAGCCCACCAGGGAACCTGCGATGATCAGCATCGAGTTGTTCAGCGAGAAGCCGATACCGGCGGCTGCCCAGCCCGAATAGCTGTTGAGCATCGACACCACCACCGGCATGTCTGCGCCGCCGATCGGGATGATGATCAGCACGCCCATGACGAAGGCCAGGGCCAGCATCAGGGTGAAGGCGCTGTAATGACCGGTAAAGGTGAACAACAGGCCCAAGGCGATGGTGGTCAGGCCGAGGATCAGGTTCAGCTTGTGCTGGCCGGGGAACTGTACCGGAGCGCCCTGGAACAGGCGGAACTTGTACTTGCCGGACAGCTTGCCGAAAGCGATTACCGAACCGGAGAAGGTGATGGCACCGATGGCTGCGCCCAGGAACAGTTCCAGGCGGTTACCGGTCGGGATCGGGTCGCTGATCGCGGCAACGATGCCCATCGACTGCGGCTCAAGCACGGCGGCGATGGCGATGAACACCGCAGCCAGGCCGATCATGCTGTGCATGAAGGCGACCAGTTCCGGCATCTTGGTCATCTCGACGCGCTTGGCCATGATCGAACCGGCGGTACCACCGACCAACAGGCCGACGATGACGTAGCCGATGCCCGCTGTTGCCAGCTCGGTGCCCAGCTTATAGATGAGGCCAACCGTGGTGAGCATGGCTATGCCCATGCCGATCATGCCGAACAGGTTGCCGCGCCGTGACGTGGTTGGATGCGACAGGCCCTTGAGCGCCTGAATGAAACAGATCGAGGCGACGAGGTAGAGGAGTGTTACCAGGTTCATGCTCATGCTTGTTTCTGCGCCTCGTTCTTAGTTTTCTTCTTGAACATTTCCAACATGCGGCGGGTGACCAGGAAGCCACCGAACACGTTGACCGCAGCCAGGGCGACGGCCAGGGTGCCCATGACCTTGCCGGCCGGGGTGACGGTCAGCGCGGCGGCCAGCATGGCGCCGACGATTACGATCGCGGAGATGGCGTTGGTGACTGCCATCAGCGGCGTGTGCAGTGCCGGGGTAACGTTCCACACCACGTGGTAGCCCACATAGATGGCCAGCACGAAGATGATCAGGTTGTAGATGCCGTGGGAGATCAGCATGTCTTCCATTGTTGTGCTCCTTAGCCGTTCTTGCGCACGACCTGGCCGTCGCGGCACATCAGGCAGGCGGCGACGATGTCGTCTTCGAGGTTGATGACCAGCGCGCCGTCTTTGTCGAACAGCAGCTTCATGAAGTCCAGCAGGTTGCGGGCATACAGCGCCGAGGCGTCGGCACCCACTTGGGCCGGCAGGTTGGTCGGGCCAACAATGGTCACGCCATTTTCCATCACCACCTGGTCGGCGACGGTCAGCGGGCAGTTGCCGCCTTGAGCTGCAGCGAGGTCGATGACCACCGAGCCAGGCTTCATCTGCGCCACGGTTTCGACGCTGAGCAGGGTCGGTGCCTTACGGCCTGGAATCAGCGCTGTGGTGATGACGATGTCCGCCTGCTTGGCACGTTCGTGCACTGCTTGGGCCTGGCGCTGCATCCAGCTGGCAGGCATCGGCCGTGCATAACCACCGACACCTTCAGCACATTCACGCTCTTCGTCGGTCTCGTAAGGAACGTCGATGAACTTGGCGCCCAGCGACTCGATCTGCTCCTTCACCGCCGGACGTACGTCCGACGCCTCGATCACTGCACCCAGGCGCTTAGCGGTGGCGATGGCCTGCAGGCCGGCAACGCCAGCGCCGAGGATCAGCACGCGGGCAGCTTTTACGGTACCGGCGGCGGTCATCAGCATAGGCATGAACCGGGGGTAATGATGAACAGCCAGCAGTACGGCCTTGTAGCCAGCGATGTTGGCCTGGGAGGAGAGTACGTCGAGGCTTTGAGCGCGCGAGGTGCGCGGCGCGGCTTCCAGGGCGAAGGCGGTGATACCGCGTTCGGCCATCTTGCCGATCAGTTCGCTGTTGAACGGGTTGAGCATGCCCACCAGTAGGCTGCCACTGTTGATCAGGGCCAACTCCTGCTCATTTGGCGCGACTACCTTGAGAACCAGTTGAGCACCGAAAGCATCCGCAGCAGTACCAATGGAGGCTCCAACAGCCTCATAGGCGCTATCTGGGATGCTAGCCTTAACCCCTGCGCCCCGTTCAATGACTACCTGGTGCCCTAACGAACATAATTTTTTGACGATTTCGGGCGTAGTGGCGACGCGTGTTTCGTTCGTTTGTGTTTCTGCGGGTATACCGATATGCAAGGCACACACTCCTTTTGAGCCACAGTTCATCGCCACGGCGAATAGAGATCACCGTGACGACAGGTGTAGCGATTTATTGTTTGAAGAGGAACGTAACCCGAGCGTGAATTAGCATGCCCGGTTGAGGAAAACTATTTGTCTGCAGCAATAACAGCAATTTCTACTAAGGTGTCGGGTGTCCCTAGCAGAGCTTGCACAGTGGCGCGGGCAGGAGCTTCTCCCGAAGCTGCCCATTCGTCCCAAACTTGATTCATACCGTCTAAGTGGCTTTCAATATCTTTGAGCCAGATTTGGGCGCTGAGAATTCGAGTTTTGTCTATTCCAGCTTTATCTAGCCAACCGTCGATTTTTGCCAGCACTTGAAGAGTTTGACCCTTAATGTCCTCAGAACGGTCATTGGCGACTTGCCCGCCCACAAAGACTAATCCGTTATAGCGGACTACTCGGCTCATGCGCTGGTTGGTTTCAATACGTTGAATATCACTCATGACTCGTCTCCTTGTTGATGAATGGACACACGTATGCCACCTGACGCAATAAACGCAGGGGCAGAGTTTAAGCCTATTTTTTGGACGGCATCCTTGCCTTATCTGGATCCTTAATCCAAATGGTGACCTTTAAGTATCGCCTTAAGATCAATGCCGTGTTTTTTAACTTTTCGGTACAAAGTCGCCTTGTTTAACGATAGAGCGCTTGCTGCTAACTCAATGTTGGAGTCATACCGAATTAGTATATCGATGAGAGCAAATTTTTCTGCCTCGGCCAGTGCACACCCATCGCGTTCTTCTGTTCCAGCAGCAGGTGCTGGCAATGTAGCTTGAAGTTTTCGGCCGGTCGGAAGTAGCAGATCCTCCACTCGGATCACACCTGCATCTGCAATGTGGACAGCTCTTTGTAATACATTCCGAAGCTCACGGATGTTTCCTGGCCAAGAGTGACCCATCAATGCGAGCTTTGCTTGCTCCGATAGCGCCACCTTGTCGGAGCACTTGTGCAGGATTGATTCGATGAGGTGCTCCAGATCGGCTCGCTCACGCAACGACGGCAACTCGACGACCAGACCTGCAAGCCGGTAGTACAAATCGGAGCGAAACTCTCCACGTTCGATTTTTTCGTGAACGTCGCGGTTGGTGGCCGCGATGATTTGCAGGTCGACCCTGATAGCTTTGCCAGCACCTAAAGGTGAGACTTCGCCGGACTCGAGTACCCGCAGTAAGCGGGTTTGAAGCGCCAGTGGCATATCCCCAATTTCGTCAAGGAACAGCGTGCCTCCATTCGCCTCTAACAGCCGCCCCTTATTGCCTTCACGATTCGCCCCCGTGAAGGCCCCTTTGCCATATCCGAAAAGCTCACTGTCGATCAGGGACTCAGGTACCGCAGCGCAGTTAAAAGCCACATAGGGCTTATCACGCCGGTCACTATTGGCGTGAATGGCTTTAGCCAAGGTGTCCTTCCCTACTCCCGTCTCACCTAGCAGCAAGTATGGGAGACCTTTGTCCGTGAGCTTTCGAACCAGCCCTACCTGCTTGGCAATTTTTGCATCACGACCGGCGATACTGTCTAGATCGACGTTGGCAGCGTAAGACGGCGTCAGCGCATCATGGGTCTTGGTATTCTTGCCTGGTTGAATGAACGAGGTAAGAAGCCTGTCAGGTTGCTGCACCTTGGCTGTCATCAAGGTGCCATCGCGCAGCAGCCTAAGTTGCACGCGCCCAGCCGAGGCACTGGCGATTCCAGATGAGCTGTCTTTCTCAAAGACGTCCCAGAACGACAGCGGAGACTCTCGAGGATCTAAGCCAAAATGCGCTTGAGCTGAATGGTTGGCCCCTATGATGTAACCCTGATCGTTGATGGCCAGGTGTAGAGCCCTACCTTCACCGCTACGGATGCTAAACACATACTCATTGCAAAAATCCTCAAAAAAGAAACGCTTTTCGAGACGTGCAGCACTCTGTTGAGTAACGTGGTAGATGACGCGATGCGTTTCTTCGAGAATGCGGGGATTGCGAGTGGTCAGGTTTATGACCCCCAGAACGTTTCCGTACGCGTCACGGAATGGCGCCGCGACGCACGCCTGGTGGGCGAACTCTTCAAAGAAATGATCCTCCCTGAATACGGCGACTGGCCGTTGCTCGATCAGGCAAGTGCCTACGCCATTGGTGCCACCAAAGTTCTCAAGCCACACCGAGCCCATTCTTTCGTTGTCACACCGGAACTCGGGAATGGCTGCAACCTCGCCGAGTAGAATCCCATCATTGTCAGCTAGGGCAGCACCGTAGCCGGCGTTCGACGCGATCTGCATAACCGCTTCGAGCTCTTCCATGGCGTACACCAGGGTTCGCTCCCCAAGTTTCTCTCGGGCGACGCGCCATTGGGTCTGCTGTAACACGGGGATCTCCATGGCCTGCTCAGGGTTCAGACCAAATTCCTCAATGCACCGTTTCCATGATTTCAGATACGGTCGCCAAGAGGTTGCGTCACGCTGCACGCCTTCATCGGCAACGCTGACGAGAATCCGAGAACTGTGCTCACTGGGCATTGCGTCTCCTCCAGGCCATGCATACGTACACGTAGGCCTCCGTGCATTTTCACAATCTCAATCGAAAAGCAGTTTATGCACCGGTTTACCAACATCTAGCCACGTTCGGCATCAGGTAGGCCCTGAGCAGTCGAGGATTCACGACACCTGCAAATCCTGCCACTGATTACCCTAAGCGCTCGAACGATAGGGGTGCTAAATCTGGTACTGCTTTTTTCTGCTTGATCGAAGCACATAGCAGCTTGCCCGTGTTTACTGCTCCAGTGAGGCCTAAGTGTCCGTGACCTGTGGCGTACCACAAGCCGGGCAAGCCCGGTGGCGTACCTATCAAGGGTATCGAGTCAGGGCTACAAGGCCTATTGCCCATCCAGCGCGTGGAATGTGCCACATTGACCCCTTTCAATGCGTCAGCTAGGTGATTGGCCAGATGTGCTGCGCGCTGATCATTTGGGGCCTTGTCCGGATCCTGAAACTCAACGGTGCCCGCGATTCGTACGCTGTCTCCCATTGGGCAGACGAACGCCTTACGGTCTGCAAGAGCGATGATACGATTGACCTTAACGTTGGGGCTCCAGGAATGCACGTGATAACCACGCTGGCTGATCAGTGGGAGCTTCACTCCCAGTGGTTGCAGAAGTCTACGTGAGGCAACCCCAGCAGCGATGATTACGTCTTCGGCATAAACTACTGTTCCAGCCCCAACATCTACCTTCCACGAGCCATCAACTTTTTGAAGTTGCTTGACCTCTGCCTGGAGGTAGTGAGTGCCAGAAGTCAGCAACGCTTTGAATATTCTCTGGCAATACTCATACGGATCAGCCAGCCAGCTCTGCTGGGGTAGAAACATGGCAGCCTGGTAGCGATCACTGAGTGCTGGTTCCAGTTCTTGCATTTCACCTCGACCCAGCGCTTCGCATACGAGCCCGCGCTCCTTTCGCAGTCGCCAGGTGAGGGCGTCGGACTCCAGGCTTCGACGTGATGTGTAAACGTGAAGCTGTCCTCCGGAGCGCAGTAGATCCAGCGCGCTGATCTCCTTCATCAGCTGCGTGTGATTGTCCAGTGAACCGGCCAGGAATTTTGATAAAACGTCGGCAGTACGCGTGACGTTCGGCTCATTGGCTGAGCGGAGGAATGAGAGTAACCACGGTGCTGCCTTGTGCATGTAGCTCAGCGGTACCGACAAGGGGCTCTGGGAATTCAAGAGCATGCCGGGTGCCTGCCGCAAAACCCCAGGCATTCCAATTGGAGTCACAGAATTCTCGGAGAGCGCACCTGAATTCCCGAAAGAGCAGCCAGTTCCAGGAAGAGAGGGATCAACTAGGAGTACCTGTTTGCCTTCTTTACGCAAAAAGTAAGCGCAGCACAGGCCCACAATGCCCGCCCCGACAACTACAACGGGACGATCAGTAAAACTCATCATTGCCGTGCTCCGATCAAGCCGTACGAGCCAATTCAGCCATTGGTACAGCGCAGTGCAAGCCTTTGCCCTTCCAAAGCAGACAACCTTCGCTGTCCGCGTCCCGAAGCCGAATCTCCTTGATTACACCGATCATGATGCTGTGGCTAAAGCCATCCAAGGCTTCTTTTAGCTCGCAGTGGATCGCCGCTACAGCACCTTCAAGCATTGGGACGCCGGTGTCGAAAGACCAATCATGGCTGGCAAAGCGATCTGTTCCTTTCAGGCGCGTGAAGGCTTCTACGACCTCACACTGGCTGGGATGCAGGAGATTCACAGCAAACGCCCCGTTGCGCAGAATGACGTCATGGGCGGAAGCTGACCGATTCACGCATACCAGTACTGATGGAGGCTCAGCAGAAAGGCTGCAAACAGCTGTCGCGATTAGTCCGACGGGTTGGCCATTTTCCTGGGTGGTAATGGCATTTACGGCACCAGCGAACTGGCCCATTGCTTTACGGAAGTCGTCTACTAGGCACATGGCAAACCCCTTTATCTTTGTTTTGGGGCTGCCCGCCGGTGCGGGCAGCATGTATTGCGATATTGAGCGGTTAGGCTGGATCCATCTGGGTGACAAACTTGCTGTTCAGGTAGGCTTCGATTGCCTCAAGGCCACCTTCTGAACCGATACCAGAGTCCTTGATTCCACCATAGGGAGTCTCTGGAATGGCCAAGCCAAAGTGGTTTGTGCTGATCATTCCGGATTCAACGCTACGGGATATTTTGTTGGCAGCTCGCAGATCTGCAGTCCACGCGTAGGCTGCCAAGCCGAACGGCAGGCGATTGGCTTCATCAATTGCTTCGTCCAAGGAGTCGAATGGCACCATTAGGGCCAGCGGGCCGAATGGCTCCTCGTTCATCACTCGCATGTCAGGTGTAACGCCGCTGAGGATAGTGGGTTCGAGGAAGAACCCTTTGGTACCAACTCGGCGTCCGCCATGTTCGAGAGTGGCGCCTTTCGAAACGGCGTCCTCAATCAGCGATTGCAAGGTGGCCAGTCGACGCTCACTGTTGAGCGGGCCCAGGGTGGTCGCAGGATCACGCCCGTCACCGATGATCAAGTTTTCGCAACGCGCTTTGTACAGCTGGATGAATTTGCTGTAGACGGATCGTTCGATCAAAAAGCGGGTAGGGGCTACGCACGCCTGGCCGGCATGTCGGAACTTCGTAGTCAGCAGCACATCGGCTGCCAGTTCCAGGTTCGCGTCTGCACAGATAATCACGGGCGCATGCCCCCCCAGCTCCATGGTCGCCCGCTTCATATGCGCACCGGCCACGGAGGCGAGGTGCTTGCCGACGGGTACCGAGCCGGTGAAGCTGACCTTGCGAATGGTAGGGTGCGGAACCAGGTAGCCGGAAATCTCCGCTGGAGTACCGAAGAGCAGCCCGACAACACCTGCCGGTACGCCTGCATCATGTAGGCAACGGAAAAATTCAACTGGTGCTGCTGGAGCTTCTTCAGGGCCTTTGATGATAATGGAGCAACCCGCAGCAAGCGCTGGGCCTACTTTCCTAACAATCTGCGCTACAGGGAAGTTCCAAGGTGTAAAACCTACAGCGGGGCCGATCGGTTCTTTAATAACTTGCTGGCTCACTGCACTGGAGCGTGGAGATATCACCCGACCATAGGCTCTGCGTGCCTCCTCTGAAAACCAGTCCAGGACGTCGGCTGCTGAAGCTAGCTCCAGTCGAGCCTCTGCGAGTGGTTTGCCTGCCTGCGCTACGAGCAAGGTCGCGATTTCCTCGCTACGCTGGCGGAGCAAGGTTGCTGCACCCCGCATGATTTTGCTGCGCTCGAAGACGGAGGTTTCTTTCCAAACTTTGAAGCCCCGCTCAGCTGCGGCCAATGCTCGATCCATGTCATAGCGGCTAGCATGAGCGACTCTGCCCTCGACCTCTCCGTTTGCCGGATTGATCACATCCAGATAGCGCTCTTCAGAGCCTGGGATCCAATGGCCATCAATGAACAAGTGAGATTGAAGCATCATCATCCTCTCTAGAACTTTGCCGTCATGCATTGATTGCAAGTTCACTGCTGTTGTTTTAGTCGTGAAAGAAGGTGCAGCCTAATATTCAAGTTAGCAAGTGCCGTGCCAGTGCAGTTAATGCGCTCTGGGCGGGAGATATGCTAGGTTTTTGCGAAAGTTTTCGCATGCGTGCGATAGGTTTTCGCGTTGATGCGAAAAAAAGATGGGTATTTAATCTCGGCTATAGATCGCTAGCTGTGTGGGGGCTGAATTGTTCCGCTTTATTGAGAGACTTTTTGCATTGAAGCGAATTCAGAACGAAAAAGGGGATTTTCAATCCCCTTTTTCAACTGACAAAAAGATCATTTGCCTCGAATGAACGCCGCCAGTCTTTCCCCAATCATGACTGAAGGCGCCGTGGTATTGCCGGACACCAGCCTTGGCATGATCGAGGTATC
>Ga0160449_1000151_pt1 | contig 63887 bp, 52 predicted proteins | sample HID1975I_E1MG_FD_108216 | JGI IMG/M metagenome (GOLD analysis project Ga0160449, IMG submission 108216) | Enriched soil microbial communities from UW Madison campus, WI, USA - HID1975I_E1 MG | ecosystem: Environmental > Terrestrial > Soil > Unclassified | place: USA: Madison, Wisconsin...
GGTCGAGGCGTTGCTCCCCGTCGGCTAGGGGCACCCCACCGTAGACTCGTCGGATCGACCATGGGAGGTGAGGCGCACATGAGCGACGACACGCGCGCCGAAGTGCCTCCGGTGTCGGAGGAAGCGCCGCCGACGACGGCGTCCCTCGCATCGCGCAGCGTCCGCTCGCGACTGGCACGCCTGGGCAGCCGCAGCACGTACGGGCCCGCACCCACGCTCGAGCCGCTGCTCGTCGCGATCCGGGCGAACCATCCCCGCGCGGACCTCTCGCTCGTCGAGCGGGCGTTCGAGGTGGCCGACCGCGCTCACGAGGGCCAGCTCCGCAAGAGCGGCGACCCCTACATCACGCACCCGGTGGCCGTCGCCACGATCCTCGCCGAGCTGGGCATGACCGCGCCAACGCTCGCCGCGGCGCTGCTGCACGACACGGTCGAGGACACCGAGTACTCGCTCAAGGACCTCACGGACGACTTCGGGCCCGAGATCGCGATGCTCGTCGACGGGGTCACGAAGCTCGACAAGGTGTCCTACGGCGACGCGGCGCAGGCCGAGACCGTGCGCAAGATGGTGGTCGCGATGGCGCGCGACATCCGCGTGCTCGTCATCAAGCTCGCCGACCGGCTGCACAACGCCCGCACGTGGCGGTTCGTGTCGAAGGAGTCCTCCCAGCGCAAGGCGCGCGAGACGCTCGAGATCTACGCGCCCCTAGCGCACCGGCTCGGCATGAACACGATCAAGTGGGAGCTCGAGGACCTCTCCTTCGCGGCGCTGTACCCGAAGGTGTACGAGGAGATCGTGCGGCTCGTTGCCGAGCGGGCGCCGGCGCGCGAGGAGTATCTCGCCGTCGTCCGCGAGCAGGTGGGGGCGGACCTGCGTTCCGCGAAGATCAAGGCGGTCGTGACGGGCCGGCCGAAGCACTACTACTCGATCTACCAGAAGATGATCGTGCGCGGCCGCGACTTCGCGGACATCTACGACCTCGTGGGCGTGCGCGTGCTCGTCGACTCGGTGCGGGACTGCTACGGCGCGCTCGGTGCCCTGCACGCGCGGTGGAACCCGGTCCCTGGCCGGTTCAAGGACTACATCGCGATGCCCAAGTTCAACCTCTACCAGTCGCTGCACACGACAGTGATCGGGCCGGGCGGCAAGCCCGTGGAGATCCAGATCCGCTCCCACGAGATGCATCGGCGGGCGGAGTACGGCGTCGCGGCGCACTGGAAGTACAAGGAGAACGCCAAGAGCGCCGCGGCCGCGCGCGAGGAGGCCGCGGAGATGCCGTGGCTGCGCCAGCTCGTGGACTGGCAGCGCGAGACGGCCGACCCGGGGGAGTTCCTCGACTCGCTGCGCTTCGAGATCGCGGGCGCAGAGGTCTACGTCTTCACGCCGAAGGGCGAGGTCGTGGCGCTGCCCGCGGGATCGACCCCGGTGGACTTCGCCTACGCCGTGCACACCGAGGTGGGGCACCGCACGATGGGCGCGCGCGTCAACGGGCGGCTCATCCCGCTCGACTCGACGCTCGAGAACGGCGACGTCGTCGAGGTGCTGACCTCGAAGTCCGAGACGGCGGGCCCGAGCCACGACTGGCTCACCTTCGTCAAGAGCCCGCGCGCCCGGAACAAGATCCGGCAGTGGTTCTCCAAGGAGCGTCGCGAGGAAGCCCTCGAGCAGGGCAAGGACGCGATCGCGAAGGCGATGCGCAAGCAGAACCTGCCGATCCAGCGCATGGCCTCCCACGAGTCTCTGCTCGCCGTCGCCACCGAGCTGCGGTACGCCGACGTCTCGGCGCTCTACGCTGCGATCGGCGAGGGGCAGATCTCCGCCGCGAGCGTCGTGGCCAAGCTCGTGCACTCCCTCGGTGGCGAGTCGGGCGCCGAGGAGGACCTCGCCGAGACCACCCGCCCCGGCCGCGACTCGCGGCGGGTGCGCACGGGCGACCCCGGCGTCATCGTCAAGGGTGTCGACGACATCTGGGTCAAGCTCGCCAAGTGCTGCACCCCCGTGCCCGGCGACGAGATCGTCGGCTTCATCACGAAGTCCCAGGGCGTCAGCGTGCACCGCTCGGACTGTTCCAACGTCGACGGGCTACGGGCGCACCCCGAGCGCATGGTGGACGTCGAGTGGACGCAGGGCAACGCGACGCTGTTCCTCGTGCAGATCCAGGTCGAGGCGCTCGACCGGTCCCGGCTGCTCTCTGACGTGACCCGCGTGCTGTCCGACCACCACGTCAACATCCTGTCCGGCTCCGTCTCGACGACGACTGATCGCGTGGCGATCTCGCGCTTCGTCTTCGAGATGGCCGAGCCCGCCCACCTCGCGCAGCTGCTCGTGGCGGTGCGCAAGATCGACGGGGTCTTCGACGCCTACCGCATCACCGGCTCGCGCAGCGACATCGTGAACCGGGTCGACGCCGCTAACTGACCTAGGTCAGGAGTCGGCGGCGGCCTTCTGGATCTGGGTCAGCCACGCCCGGCGGGCGTCGAGGGCGGCCTGCGCCTCGGCGATCTTCTTCTTGTTGCCGGCGGCCTCGGCGTCCGCGAGCTCAGCCTCGAGGTTGGCGATCGCCTGCTCGAGCTGTGCGGCCGCCCCTTCGGCACGCGCACGCGTCTCCGGGTTCGACTTCTTCCAGGCGGTCTGCTCGGCGTCACGCACGGCCTGCTCGACGGCGCGCATCCGGCCCTCGATCCGCTGCACGTCGTTGCGGGGCACCTTGCCCGCGGCGTCCCAGCGGTCCTGGAGCTGCCGCAGCGTGGTCTTGGCGGCCTGCAGGTCCTTCACCGGGACGAGCTTCTCCGCCTCGGTGAGGATCTGCTCCTTGACCGCGAGGTTGGCCCGGTACTCCTCGTCCGTCGCGGCGTTCGCGGCGTCGCGCGCGGCGAAGAACGCGTCCTGGGCCGCCCGGAAGCGCGCCCACAGGGCGTCGTCGTCCTTGCGGCTCGCGCGCCCCGCGGCCTTCCAGCGGGTCATCAGGTCGCGGTAGGCGCCCGTCGTCGGCCCCCACTCCGTGCTCGACTGCAGCTTCTCGGCCTCGGCGACGAGCTCTTCCTTGGCGCGCTTCGCGGACGAGTTGCGCGTCTCGAGATCGGAGAAATAGTGCCGACGCTGCCGGTCGAACGTCGTGCGTGCTGCCGAGAACCGCTTCCACAGCGCGTCCTCAGACGTGCGGTCGATGCGTGGCCCGGACTGCTGGGCGGCCTTCCAGCGGTCGAGGAGGACGCGCAGCGCCTCCCCGGACTGCTTCCACTGCATGCGCTCGGGGTCGCGCGCGGCGATCGCCTCCGCCTCCTCGATGAGGGCGGTGCGGGCGGCGAGCGCCTCCTCCTTGGCGGCGGCACGCGCGGCCTCGGCGGCGGCGCGGCGTTCGGCGGCGATCTCCCGCAGGGCGTCGAGGCGCGCGCGCAGGCCCGGGAGGTCGCCGACGGCGGACGGCTCGGCGGTCTCCTCCGTGAGCTTGGCGAGCGTCTGGTCGATCTCCTTGACCGCGAGGTCCGTCGCCCCGAGGCGCGCCTCGAAGACGGAGACCTTCGCGTTGAGGTCGAGGTAGCGGCGCACGTAGAACGCGAGCGCCTCCTCGGCGGTCGCTTCGGGCATCTGCCCGACGGCGCGCTCGCCCGACTCGTCCGTGACGTAGACCGTGCCGTCCTCGGCGACTCGGCCGAAGGTCGACGCTCGGGCCGCTTCGGCGGCATCGGCGGGCGGGGCCACGACGGGGGTCGGGACGCTCGCCGGGGCGGCCGTCGCAGCGGTGCCGGGCCGGGGGAGCTGGCGCGGTCGCGGCAGGGCGGAGGGCTTGGGCACCACCGTGGCCGGCGTCGGCACGGGCTTCGCGGGTGCCTCGGCAGCGGGAGCCTCAGCGGCTGGCGCCTCGGGCTCGGGGGACACCTCCGCGGCGGCGACCTCGTCGACAGGTGCCTCGTCGGCAGCGGGTGCCTCGTCGGCGTGCGCCTCTGCGGCAGGCCCATCAGGGGAGGGAGCCTCAGCGGGAAGCTCGTCCGTCGTCGGCGTCTCGACCTCGGGTGCGGTCTCCTCAGCCTCGGGAGCCTTCTCCTCGGCGACGGCGGGTTCCGCCTCCTCGGCGACTTCGGGGACCGTCTCCTCGGCCTCGGGAACGGCTGCCGGTGCAGCCTCCTCGGCGGCCTCGGGAACGGCTGCCGGGGCAACCTCCCCGGCGGTGTCGGCTGCTGGCTGGTCGACTTCTGGCGTCTCGGTCACTGGACCTGCACCCCTTCGATGATGACGTCCGACTTCGGGGCGGAAGTACCGTCCCCGTTGCCCTCGTCGGCGATGGCCTGCACGACGTCCAGTCCCGACGTGATTCGGCCAAACACGGTGTACCCGCCCGCGGAGTCGGACAGGATCGGTGAATCCTCGTAGACGAGGAAGAACTGTGAACCCATGGAGTAGCCGTCCTGGCCCACCCGCGCCATGGCGATCGTGCCGGTCGGATAGACGTCGTCGGCCGGGGCGTTCTCGACCGGCCCCCAGCGGTAACCGGGATCGCCGTTGCCCGTGGCGCCAGGGTCGCCGCACTGCAGGATGTGGATCCCGCTCGTGACGAGGCGGTGGCACTTGGTGTCGTCGAAGAAGCCGTCCTGCGCGAGCGTCACGAAGTTGGCGACCGCCTGCGGGGCAGCGGCACCGTCGAGCTCGATCGCGATCTCGCCACGGTTGGTGGCGATCACACCCGTCCACGCGCGGTTCTCGGCGAGCTCAGGCAGCGGGACGAGCTCGGAGTCGGTGGGAGGCGCGGTGGGCTCCGGCGTCGTGGGCTCGGGCTCGGGCGCGTCGTCCACGTTGCCCGCGTCGAGCGCGGCCGGGGGCGCCGGCGGCTGGTTGAGCACGATCGTCGCGGTCACACCGAGGGAGAGCACGAGGGCGATGACGACCCAGATCCCGATGATGCGTCGGCGATGCCTGGCCTTGTCCCGCGCCGCCTTCCCGGCCTGGTACTTGGCATAGCGGCGCCGCGCGGCTTCGCGCTCGCGCTTGCTCGACCCCACCAGGTGCTCCTTCGATGTCGCGGGCACGGCGATGCCGCACCGCAGGTCGGATATCCGTGCACAGTCTAGGCAACGCGGCCCGCCCGGTGACCGTCAGGGACCGCTCGCAGGTCACGGTCCGATATCGTTCCGCGCCACGGACGTCCCCAGCGCTCGCCTACGCTGGGGTCGTGCTCGTCCTCACCCTCGTCGCGCCCGTGTTCGCCACGAACTGCTACGTCGTCGCCCCGGCGCCGGGCCGGGAGTGCGTCATCGTCGACGTCGGGGCGGGGGTGGCCGACGACGTACACGCCGCCGTCGCCGCGCACGACCTGACTCCGGTGTCGGTGCTCGCGACCCACGGCCACGTGGACCACACGTGGGGCGCCGCCGAGGTGTGCTCGCACTACGACGTGCCGCTGCGCATCCACGAGGCGGACGCCTACCGGCTCGCCGACCCCTTCGGGACCCTCGGCGGCGGGCAGCTCGTCGTCGCGCTCGAACAGCTCGGACTGCTCGCCGCGGACTACCGCGCCCCGGAACGGATCGAGCCCGTCTCGACGGACCACCGCGGTCTGTCCCGGCTCGAGCTCGCCGAGCTGCCGTGGACGTGGCTCCATGCGCCCGGTCATACGCAGGGCGCGAGCCTGCTCAGTGTCCCGAGGGCGCCGTCGTCGGCGTCGGACCTCCTCCTCGGCGAGGGCTGGCCGCGCGAGCTGGCTCCCTCGCGCACCGTCTTCAGCGGCGACGTGCTGTTCGCAGGGACGGTGGGACGCACGGACCTGCCGGGCGGGGACGACGCCGAAATGGCGGCAACCCTCGCCGACCCCGTCGGTACGCTCGCACCCGACGTGCTCGTTCTGCCCGGACACGGTCCCGCCACCCGGATGGACGTGGAGTACCGTCGCAACCCGTTCCTCACCGCGCCCGACGTGCTCTGACGCGACTTCGTACCTGGAAGGATCAGGCCCCATGGCCCGCCTCGCACCCCTGTCCGGCTTCCCCGAGTGGCTCCCCGAGGGGCGCGTCGTCGAGCAGTCCGTGCTCGACACGCTGCGCCGGGTGTTCGAGCTGCACGGCTTCGCGGGGATCGAGACGCGGGCCGTCGAGCCGCTCGACCAGCTGCTGCGCAAGGGCGAGACCTCCAAGGAGGTCTACGTGCTGCGCCGGTTGCAGGCCGACGACGACGAGGACCTCGGGCTCGGCCTGCACTTCGACCTGACCGTGCCGTTCGCCCGGTACGTGCTCGAGCACTCCGGCAAGCTGCACTTCCCGTTCCGCCGCTACCAGATCCAGAAGGTGTGGCGCGGCGAGCGGCCCCAGGACGGGCGGTTCCGCGAGTTCTACCAGGCGGACATCGACGTCGTGGGTCTCGGCGAGCTGGCGTTCCACCACGAGGTGGAGGTCGCCGTCGTCGTCGCCGCGGGGTTCGCCGCGCTCGCTCCGCTCGGGGTGCCGCCCGTGCGGCTGCTCGTCAACAACCGCGCGCTCGCCGAGGGGCTGTACCGCGGACTCGGGCTCGATGACGTCGAGTCGGTGCTGCGGTGCATCGACAAGCTTGCCAAGATCGGCCCGGACGCGACGGCCGCCCTGCTGACCGCGGAGGCCGGGGCCAGTGCGGAGCAGGCCGCCGGCTGTCTCGAGCTGGCCGGGATCTCGGCGTCGGACGGGGGCGTGCTTCGTGACTCGGTGCGTGCGGTGGCCGAGCGGCGCGGTGTTTCAGCGGAGGCGTACTCGGAGGGGCTCGAGCTCTTGGCGCAGCTCGTGGACGCCGTCAATGCGCGGGTGCCCGGGATCGCGCGGGCGGACCTGTCGATCGCGCGCGGGCTCGACTACTACACGGGCTCCGTGTTCGAGACCGTGCTCGAGGGCCACGAGGACCTCGGGTCGATCTGCTCGGGCGGCCGGTACGACGCGCTCGCCACGGACGGGTCCACGACCTATCCCGGGGTGGGGCTGTCGTTCGGGGTGTCGCGGATCGTGTCGCGCCTGCTCGCGGCCAGGCTCGTCTCGGCGTCCCGCTCGGTGCCGAGTGCCGTGCTCGTCGCCGTGACGGACGAGGGCTCGCGGGGTGCGTCGGAGCTGGTTGCCGACGCGCTGCGTGCCCGAGGCGTGCCCAGCGAGGTGGCGCCGAGCGCCGCGAAGTTCGGCAAGCAGATCCGGCACGCCGACCGACGGGGGATCCCGTTCGTGTGGTTCCCGGGCGCGGGCGAGGACGGCTCCGACCAGGTCAAAGACATTCGTTCGGGGGAGCAGGTCGCGGCCGACGCTGCCGTGTGGTCCCCGCCCGAGGCGGATCTGTGGCCGAGGGCCGTGCGCGCCGAGTAGTCGGACGAAGGCTCGGGTGCTGGGGTTCAGCGTGGACCCGGACTCCCACGCTGACCCGGCAGAGATCGAGGCCGCATACGGCTGGTGTCAGTTCCAGCCGTTGACGGTGAGGGTCACGCCGTCGGGGCGCTGCTCGTCGTGAGAACTGAGCCCGAAGCGCAGCGACTGCCCGGGGTGCTCCGGTCGTGCGGTGTACCCGTTTGCAGAGCACTGACCTTCCTCGTCGCACTCCACCGACTCCAGATGAACCTCGGCCGCGGCAAGCTGTTCGGCGACACGCCAGAACGTCTCGTCCTTCGGAGCGCCGCTCCCGATCGTCAGCGTCGCCGAGAGGCACACGGGTCCGTCCAGCATGCTGCAGACAGCCTCGTTCAGGGGCGCGGGTAGCACCTGGAGCTCATCGGCCAGGATCGCGACCTCTCGGGCCTCCAAGGCCGGGGACCCAGGAACGGTGCGAGAGATCGACTCGTAGTGCCACGCGACGGTGACGAGAGTCCGTGGCAGCGCGACAGGCTGGCCGTCCCGGTCGCCGTAGGGCACCTGGTTTCGCGCAAGCAGGCCGAGCATGACCCCGTGCCGGGGCGCCAGTGCCGAGCAGACCCCCTGGTTGCTCGTCGGGGTGGTGAAGTCGTATCCGTACCACGGGACTGGGGTGCCCTCGCCGCAGCGTGGCTCGGGGAGCCGGACACCCTGGTCGGCCATCGCGGCCTGCACGACTTCGGTTGCCTGTGACGGATCGAGATCCGTCCACGCGCACCACAGCATGGAGCCTGCGCACGCGAGGGGGGCCGGCTCGAAGCCGCTAGGAAGCTCGATGGCACGCACGGCCGCAGAGTCCTGGCGGAGCTGATGGTTGGGCCAGGCGTCGGTCACGAACCACCACGTGAGTGCAGCGATCCCCACCGCCGCGAGTACGGCGAGGGTGAGCCACAGCCACGTGCGGTCCTTGGGCCTGCCGTTGAGCCCGACCCGCGGCCGCGCAGCGATCTCTTCCGCCCCCTGGAGCAACGTCATGGCTAGATAGTGGCACTGACGTGGTGTCTTGCCTAGTAGGCGCCGCATTCCGGCCGCGGCTGGGCTCTCGCCCGCGGCTGAGCTGCTCTGGCGTCACGGCACCGGTCTGGCGCATGGGTGCCTCTGCGGCACTGGTCGTTCCACAGATCCGGCACGCGCCCCAGCGTGGGCCACGGTTGCGGCAGCACTCTGCTGGTCGTGTCCATCGAGAGAGAACTCCTGGCCCTCGGCGGGGTCGCCCGTCGGGCTGAGCTCGCACCCGCGGTCCTCGGCGCACGGTCATCCATCGCGACTCAGCCGTCGAGCTCCGTCAACGCTTCGACCACCCTGACCCGGCGATGGCCCTCTCCCACGTCGCGCAGTGTCTGGAACTGCGTGAAGCGGTCGCGGTGCTCGATGCCGCGCTACGCAGGGGACTGGTGAGCCGCGAGGAGCTCGCCGCCCGGCGCCCCCGAACAGGGTGGCTGGAGCACGAGCGTGCGGTTCGGCTCACGGACCCGAGCTCGCAGTCCATCACGGAGTCCATCGCGCGTGTCGCACTCGTGCAGGCGGGTCTCAGCGTCGAGGCGCAGGTCTATCTCTCGGGTGTCGGGCACGTCGACATGGTGGTCGAGGGTGGGTCGTCGTGGAGGTCGACGGGTACGCCTACCACTCGAGCCGCGAGCAGTTCCGCGAGGACCGACGACGCGACCGGGAGATCACCCTGCGGCACGGCATGTCGAGACTGCGCTTCGCCTATGAGGAGGTGGTCTATGGCACGTCGGAGCTCGTCGAGTCGGTGCGCCGAGCGGCCCACAGCGCACCCGAACGCCCCTGACCGACACTCCACCCTCGGAGGTCTCACTCCGTGGCGAGGTGGGCGGGGAAGCCGCCGGTGGCGATAGGCCCCCAGGAGGTGATCGTGACCCGGATGAGGCACTTGCCCTGCGCGAGCATGGCGGCCCGGTAATCGTCCCAGTCGGGGTGCTCCCCGGCGATGTTGCGGTAGTACTCGACGAAAGCGTCGAGTGCCTCGGGCAGGTCGAGCACCTCGGCCGTGCCGTCCACCTGGACCCACGGGTCCCAGTCGTGGGATACGACGCACAGGCTCACCCGAGGGTCACGCCGGGCGTTGCGCGCCTTCGCCCGCTCGGGGTACGTGGACACGACCACACGCCCCGCGTCGTCCACGCCGCACGTGACCGGGGACATCTGCGGCGACCCGTCGCGGCGCCGGGTCGAGAGCACGGCCCGGTTGCGCGGGCGCAGGAACTCGACGAGCTCCTCACGCGAGACACGGTCGGCGGTGGCGATCTTGCGGGCCACGGGATCCTCCAGGGGACGACGGCGGGACGATGGCGGGACGGCGACGAGCACGACGCTACCGCCGCGCCCCCGGGGCTGGTCCCGCACGCCACCCCGGGACCCCACCCGGCCGAGACCGCCGAGAACGCCCCGTGATGACCACCCGTGGCACACCGCCCGGCTTCCCCCGTAGCGTCGGAGCGTGCTCGACATCCTCGCGGCCTCCCCGCTCCTCACGATCATGCTCGTCATGGCGGTCGGGACGGCACTCGGGGCTGTTCCGATCGGGCCGATCCGCTTCGGGGCCGCGGGTGCCCTCTTCGTGGGACTCGCCCTCGGAGCGGCGGACGAGCGCCTCGGCCAAGGTCTGGCCCTCGTCCAGACGCTGGGGCTCGCCCTCTTCGTCTACACGGTGGGCCTCGCCGCCGGCAGCCGCTTCTTCCGCGACCTGCGCAGACAGCTCCCGCTCATGGGCGTCGGTGCCGCGGTCCTCCTCGTCGCGGCGGCCGCGACCACGGGAACGGCTCGGCTGCTCGGCCTCGACGGCCCTCTCCTCGCCGGAGCCTTCACCGGTGGCCTCACGTCCACCCCGGCGCTCGCCGCCGCGCAGGCCGCCGCAGGAAGCGACGAGCCGGCCGTCGGCTATGCGCTCGGCTATCCGGTGGGCGTGACCCTGGCGATCCTCGCCGTCGCTCTGCTCGTCGGCCGCCGCTGGCCCGCCCGGCGCGACCCGGCTCCCGCCGCGGGGGTGAGCCTCACGGCGGTCACAGCAGCGGTGCGCGCACCCACGACGCTCGACGACGTCCCCGGGTACGCCGACCAGGCCGTCCGCATGTCCTACCTCGCGCGCGACGGCAAGGTGCGCGTCATCCGCCCCGACGAGGTGCTGCGCGCCGAGGACGAGGTCGTCGTCGTCGGCCCCTCGCAGCGCGTGGCGGAGGCCGTCGCGCACCTCGGCGACGTCGTCGACGAGCACCTCGCGCACGACCGCTCGATCGTCGAGAACGAGCGCTTCGTCGTCTCGGACCGCCGCATCGCCGGTCGCACCCTCGCCGAGCTCGACCTGCCCGGCAGGTTCGACGGCGTCGTCACCCGCGTGCGGCGCGGTGATCTCGACCTGCTCGGCCGCGACGACCTCACTCTCGAGCTCGGGGACCGGGTGCTCGCCGTCGTCCCGCGCGAACACCTCGCCGAGGCCTCCAAGTTCTTCGGCAACTCCGAGCGGCGGGTCTCCGAGATCGACCCCGTCTCGACCGGGATCGGTCTCGCGGTCGGCCTGCTCGTCGGCCTCGTCGCGCTGCCGCTGCCCGGTGGCACGGCCGTCGCCCTCGGGTCTGCCGCCGGACCCCTCCTCGTCGGCATGATCCTCGGCCGCGTCGAGCGCACCGGCCGGATCGTGTGGGGCATGCCGCTCTACGCGAACCTGACGTTGCGCCAGCTCGGGCTGCTGCTCTTCCTCGCCGCGGTCGGCCTCGCTTCCGGGCGGGCGTTCGCAGCGCAGGCCTTCACGTCGACGGGGGCCGCCGTCGTCGTGACCGCCGTCGTCGCCGTCACCGTGACGTGCGCGCTGCTCGCGGTCGGCGCCCGGGCCGTCGGGGTCAGCGCCCCGCGCACGGCCGGTGCGATCGCCGGCCTGGTGGGGCAGCCCGCGATCCTCGCGTACGCCGGTGCGCGCGTCACCGACGAGCGGGTCGAGGCGGGCTATGCGGCGCTCTTCGCGCTCGGGATCCTCGTGAAGATCCTCCTCGTCCAGGCCCTCGTGCTCCTGTAGGAACCGCGACGAGCAGACAGGGGCCGACGACGGCGCCGCGGCGACACTAGACTCGTCCGAGCGCCCCCGGGCGCGCCCCCTCGACCCACCTGGAAGGACCTCCGTGCTGCGCACCCACGAAGCCGGCTCGCTGCGAGCCGGTCACATCGGCCAGACCGTCACCCTCGCCGGGTGGGTGGCCCGGCGGCGCGATCACGGCGGGGTCGCGTTCCTGGACCTGCGTGACGCGAGCGGGGTCGCCCAGGTCGTGGTCCGCGACGAGGCCGTGGCGCACGCGCTGCGCAGCGAGTTCGTGGTGCAGGTCACGGGCGAGGTCCGACGGCGGCCCGAGGGCAACGAGAACCCCAACCTGCCTTCGGGCGAGGTCGAGATCGTGACGGAGACGCTCACGGTGCTCAACGAGTCCGCGCCGCTGCCGTTCCCGATCGACGAGCACGTCGAGGTCGGCGAGGAGGCCCGCCTCCAGCACCGCTACCTCGACCTGCGCCGCCCGCAGCCCGCAGCGATCATGCGCCTGCGCTCGCGCGTCAACCAGGCCGCCCGCACCGTGCTCCACGACCGCGGCTTCCTCGAGATCGAGACGCCCACATTGACGCGCTCCACCCCGGAGGGTGCTCGCGACTTCGTGGTGCCCGCGCGCCTCGCCCCGGGCTCCTGGTACGCCCTCCCTCAGTCCCCGCAGCTCTTCAAGCAGCTCCTCATGGTCGCCGGCATGGAGAAGTACTTCCAGATCGCCCGCTGCTACCGCGACGAGGACTTCCGCGCGGACCGTCAGCCGGAGTTCACCCAGCTCGACATCGAGGCGAGCTTCGTGGAGCAGGACGACGTCATCGAGATCGGCGAGGCCGTCGTGGCCGCGCTGTGGCAGCTCATCGACGTCGAGATCCCGCTCCCGCTGCCGCGCATGACCTACGCCGACGCGATGGCCCGCTACGGCTCCGACAAGCCCGACCTGCGCTTCGGCCTCGAGCTCGTCGAGCTCACCGAGTACTTCACGGACACGCCGTTCCGCGTGTTCCAGGCCGAGTACGTGGGCGCCGTGGTCCAGCCCGGCGGCGCCGCGACACCGCGCCGCGGCTTCGACGCGTGGCAGGAGTGGGCCAAGCAGCGCGGTGCGAAGGGCCTCGCGTACGTCACGGTGTCCGACGACGGCGAGCTGGGCGGCCCGGTCGCCAAGAACCTCTCGGACGCCGAGCGGGCCGGCCTTGTCGAGGCGGTCGGCGCAAGCCCGGGTGACGCGGTGTTCTTCGCCGCGGGAGCGACCTCCCAGGCGCGGGCGCTCCTCGGCGCGGCGCGCGGCGAGATCGCCAAGCGCGACGGCCTGATCGACGAGAACGCGTGGTCGTTCCTCTGGGTCGTGGACGCGCCGCTCTTCGAGCCTGCGGGCAGCGGGGACGACGTCGCCGTGGGCAAGGGCGCCTGGACCGCTGTCCACCACGCCTTCACCTCGCCGACGCCGGAGTGGATCGACCGCTTCGAGGAGTCGCCGGGCGAGGCCCTCGCCTACGCCTACGACATCGTGTGCAACGGCAACGAGATCGGCGGCGGCTCGATCCGTATCCACCGCCGGGACGTCCAGGAGCGTGTGTTCCAGGTCATGGGGATCGAGCCCGACGAGGCCCAAGAGCGCTTCGGCTTCCTGCTCGACGCCTTCGCGTACGGCGCGCCGCCGCACGGTGGGATCGCGTTCGGCTGGGACCGCGTGGTCGCCCTGCTCTCGGGCGCGGACTCCATCCGCGAGACCATCGCGTTCCCCAAGACGGGCGGCGGCTACGACCCGCTCACGGGCGCCCCGGCACCGATCTCCGCGCAGCAGCGCAAGGAGGCCGGTGTCGACGCCAAGCCCGAGGTCAAGGCCGACGCGAAGCCCGGTGCGCCCGCGTAGCGGACGAGCAGTGCAGGACTCATCCCGGGACGACGACGGCGGCCTCCGGCGTGCTCGGACCCACCCTGCCCCGGGTCTGGAGGCAGAGTCGGGTTCGAGCGGTCCGCTCACGAGTCCGCTCGAGCTTCCGGAGCCCTGGTGCGCGGATCCCTACCTGCACCAGGGCCACGGGCGGACCCCTGTCCAGTGCGCATGGTGGTCTCCCGGCGGGATCGTGATGGTGCTCGCATCGCGGCTGCGTCGCCGGCCCGGACTGCTCTCGCTCGGTGACCCTCGTGAGGTGGCACGGATGCTTGGCCGCCCGGGGGTGCGCGAGGTGCTCACGGGGGCCGAGCCCTACTGGGCCACCGTCCCGCGCGGCACGCTCGCCCTCGCTCCGGACACCTTCGACGGGATCATCGAGCCGGGCGGCGCGCCCAGCGAGTGGGACTGGCGATGGACCGTCGTCTCCCTGCTCGCCGCGGACCCGGACCTGGCGCAGCGGCTGGAACCGGGCACCGACACGGACGTCCGGGTCCGCGAGCTCCTCGCCCGCGCGCACCCGGACGCCGAGACCCTGCCGGGCGATCCGCTCCTCACCGGCTGGTGGGGCGTCGTCGAGGAGGGAGAGCTGCGTGCCGTCGTCGGGGCACAGCGTTTCGCCCCCGGGCTGCCGCCGTACCTCGTCTCGCTCGGTGTCGCACCCGAGGCTCGCGGGCGGCGGCTGGCCGGTGCCGTCCTCGCGGCGGCGGTGCGCGACGGGCTTGCCGAGGGTGCCGAGATCGGCTCGGGCGTCTCGCTCGCGAACTACGCCGCGAACGAGTCGGCCATCCGCGTGTACGACCGGCACGGCTTCACGCTGCGCCACGCCTTCGAGTCCGTCCGAGCACGCTAGGCCCACCCCAAGCCGACTCCCGGCTGCGCCGAGCATGACACTGAACGATTTCTTGCGTGAGACGCACGCAATCGTTCACTGTGATCCCGCTTCGCGGCCCCGAGAGTCAGCGGAGGATCTCGGGCGAGTGCCTGCGCCGGTCGCGAGGGGTCGCGCACGAGGATCGGCCGGGGTGGGGGAGACTCCTACCAGCGCTTGGGCGGCTCCAGCTCGCCGGACAGGCCGTGGTGCGGCCGTGGCTCGGTCGGCTCATCGACGTCGTGACCCGGGAGGGCTCGGCCCTCGGCGTCGATCCGCAGGGTGGGCGGCTGGGCGAGCTCGCGACGCCACGCCCACACGAGGAACATCCCGAGCAGGACGAGCACGATCACGGTGCCGAAGAGTGTCCCCGCGTACTGCGGCTCCGGTTCGCGGATCGCCAGCACCGACGCGGCGATGAGCAGCAGCCAGTACCCGCTGGCAAACACCAGGACGAGGAGCCAGAGGATCCTGCCCGCTCGGGGCCGACGGCGGGGAGCCCGGGCAGTGTCGCCACGATCCGAGCGTCCCGGGTCGCCCGCGGCTCCGTCCATCCCGCTCACCCGCTACTCACCCCGTTCTCCCTTGCCCCGCCCCATCCGTACTCGACCGACCCGCACCACGGCACCCACCTCAGTGCGTGATCGCGAACCGGGCGTGCAACCGCTGCAGCGGCGCCGGCGCCCACCAGTTCCACCTGCCGAGCAGGGTCATCGTGGCGGGCACGAGCAGGAGCCGCACGATCGTCGCGTCGATGAAGACGGCGACCGCCAGAGCGAAGCCGACCTCCTTGATGACCAAGAGCCGCCCGAACACGAACCCGGCGAACACCACGATGATGATCGCCGCGGCGGACGTGATGATCCGCCCGGAGCGCTGCAGACCTTCCCGCACGGCGTCGTTGTCGGGATATCCGGCGTCGTGCAGTTCTTTGATGCGTGCGAGGAGGAACACCTCGTAGTCCATGGCTAGCCCGAACGCGAACGCGATGACGAGCACCACGACGTACGTCTCGATCCCGCCCACGGGGGTGAAGTCGAGGAGCCCGGCGAGGTGGCCGTCCTGGAACGCCCACGTGAGCACCCCCACCGACGCCGCGAGCGAGATGACGTTGCACAGCAGCGCCTTGATCGGGATCACCACGGACCCGGTCATGAGGAACAGCAGCACGAGCACGACGGCGATCACGAGGCCACCTGCGACCGGCGCACCGTCGACGAGCGCCTGGACGAAGTCCACCTGGACGGCCGCCGTCCCCGCGACGTACACGGGGAATCCGGGATCGAGCGCCCGGATAGCGCGCACCACGTCGCGTTCCACGGGTCCGCCGTCGTCGTTCGTGTCCGCGTTGACGCCGATGATCACCACGTTGCCGAGCGGCACGGGTGCCTCGACCTCGGTGACGTCCTCGATGCCCGCCACGGTCGGGACCCAGGCGAGCGCCTCGGCGAGCGTCGTCTCGGCGACCACCTGGATCGAGGCGGAGGTCGCGTCCGGGTACTGCTCGGCGACCTGGCGCACGTACTCGCGCTGGGCGCTGTCCGAGGGCAGCAGCTGCAGGGTCGTGTTGCGCAGGTCGAGGTGGGCGATCGGCGAGGCGAGGAGCGCGAGCAGGGCGACGCTGCCACCGAGCACGAGCCACGGACGCCGCTGCACGTGTGCGGTGAGCGTGGCGATCCAGCCCTCGGAGCTCTGGACTTCCGCGGTGCGCCGCACGAGCCGGTTCAGGAGCGGCACACGGCTCAGCACGCTCGGTCGCACGAGCCGACGCCCGAAGAGCACGAGCATCGCCGGGACGAGCGTCAGTGCCGTGACGAGCGCGATGAGGATGACGGCGACGCCGGCCGCCCCGAACCCGCGCAGGATCGGCGGCGTGAAGACGAGCAGCCCGGCCGAGGAGATCGCGATGGTGACGGCCGAGAACGCCACGGTGCGACCGGCCGTGGACATCGTCGTCGTCAAGGCCTGGACGACGGCGCCGTCACCGCGCCGGCGTCGGACCCGTGCGCCGTCGTCGGACGCCACGAGGGCCGTCAGCTCCTCGCGGAACCGGGACACGATGAGCAGTCCGTAGTCGATCGACAGCCCGAGCCCGAGCACCGTGACGACGTTCACCACGGACGAGTCGAGCGGCATCGCGTAGGACAGTGCGACGAGCGTGCCCAGCCCGCCCGCGATGGACGCGAGGGCGCCGGCGAGGGGCATGGCCGCGGCGAGGAACCCGCCGAACACGAGCACCATCACGATGAGGGCGAGGGGGAGTGCGATCGCCTCGCCCGTGATGAGGTCCTGCTCGACCTGGTTCACGATCTCGTCGTAGATGAGCGACATGCCACCCACGCGCCCCGTGGCGTCGGGCGCGACCTCGTCGAGCGCTGCGGGGATGGCCTCGAGGGCGGCACCGACCCGGGCGAGCGCGGCGTCGGCGGCGGACTCGCTCAGGTCGACCTTGAGGGTCACGATGATGAGGAACCCGTTGCCGTCCTGCGCGATGAACGGGCGCGCGGCCGGGTTGGTGGTGGTGCCCGGGAGCACGAACGGCGACAGCACGCTCTGCACGCCCTGGATCCGCGAGAGCTCGATGTGGGCGGGGAAGACGGCGTCGTGCATGCCCCCGGCGTCGGGCGGCGCGTCGTCGAGCACGAGGGTGAGCGACTCGCCGCTGTCGCGCAGGTCGCTCAGGATCTGCTGGGCGTACTCGGACTGGGAGTTCGGGACGCTCGGCGCGCCGCTCTCGAGGCGGTCGAAGAGGCTGGCCCCGCCCGCACCCGTCATGGCGATGGCGAAGCCGAGCGCCGCGACGACCGCCCAGATCAGGACAGTCATCTTGGGGTGGCGGGAGATGATCCGGCCCAGCGTGTCGAACACGCGGGTCAGCATGACACCTGCGTGACCCGTGGTGCCACCCACGCCCGGGTGGCGCCACCCGACGTCGGCGCCGGTGCGTAGGCTCGGCGGCATGGACCTGTTCGACTCGGTGAGCCGCTCGGCGTCGGGCATCCCCGCCGTCGGCGCCCACACCCCTCTTGCGGTGCGGATGCGGCCGAGCTCGCTCGACGAGGTCGCCGGGCAGGGGCACCTGCTCGAGCCCGGTTCGCCGCTGCGCCGGCTCGTGGACCCGTCCTCCGACGCCGCGCGCCGGGCCGCCCCGAGCTCCGTGATCCTGTGGGGGCCGCCGGGCACGGGCAAGACGACCCTGGCGTACCTCGTGGCCCAGACCTCGGGCCGGCAGTTCGTGGAGCTGTCCGCCGTCACGGCGGGTGTCAAGGACGTGCGGGAAGTGATCGAAGGTGCCCGACGGCGGCTCGCGACCGATGGGTCGGAGACGGTGCTGTTCATCGACGAGGTCCACCGCTTCACCAAGACGCAGCAGGACGCCCTGCTGCCGAGCGTCGAGAACCGCTGGGTGACCCTCGTCGCGGCCACGACCGAGAACCCGAGCTTCTCCGTGAACTCCCCGCTGCTGTCGCGGTCCTTGCTGCTCACGCTCCAGCCGCTGTCCGACGCGGACGTCGCCGGTCTCGTGGCCCGCGCGGTGGCCGACCCGCGGGGCCTTGGTGGTTCGGTCGCGCTCGACGAGGAGGCGGCCGAGCACCTCGTGCGGCTCGCCGGTGGGGACGCGCGCAAGGCGCTGACCATCCTCGAGGCGGCCGCGGGGGCCGTGCTCGACGACACGGCGGTCGCGGGTGCCGAGCCCGACGGCGACTCGCCGTCGGACACCGTGGTGGCGAACGCCCCGGTGCGCATCGACCTCGAGACCGTCGAGCGCGCGATCGACGTCGCCGCCGTGCGCTACGACCGCGCGGGCGACCAGCACTACGACGTCATCTCGGCGTTCATCAAGTCGATGCGCGGCTCGCACGTGGACGCGGCGCTGCACTACCTGGCGCGGATGATCGCTGCGGGGGAGGACCCGCGATTCATCGCGCGGCGCATCGTGATCGCGGCCTCGGAGGAGGTGGGGATGGCGGACCCGTCGGCGCTGCAGACGGCCGTGGCGGCGGCCCAGGCGGTCGCTCTCATCGGGATGCCGGAGGCGCGCATCATCCTCGCGCAGGCGGTGGTGCACGTCGCGACGGCGCCCAAGTCGAACGCCTCGTACCTGGCCGTCGACGCCGCGCTGGCGGACGTGCGTGCCGGCAAGATCGGCACCGTGCCCGCCCACCTGCGCGACGCGCACTACGCGGGCGCCAAGGGACTGGGTCACGGCCAGGAGTACCGGTACGCGCACGATGCCCCGCACGCGGTCGCGGCCCAGCAGTACCTGCCCGACGTGCTCGAGGGCGCCCGCTACTACGAGCCCCACGACCGCGGCTCCGAACGCGAGGTCGCCGCCCGCCTCGAGCGCATCCGCGCCATCCTCGACCCAGACACCTGACGGGGTGCGGTAGAGTACTCAGGTTGCCGCGAGGCGACCACCTGGGGTCTTAGCCACGAGGTCGGCCCCACTCCCACCGGGAAGTCCCGGACCAGGGAGCGACGTCACAACGACAGGACGAAACCAGTATGAGCAGTGTTACGCGTGCGCGCCGCCAGGTGCGCCTCTCACGCGCCCTCGGGATCCCGCTGACGCCCAAGGCTGTCAAGCACTTCGAGAAGCGCCCCTACCCGCCGGGTGAGCACGGCCGTGCCCGCCGCCGCACCGAGTCCGACTACGCGGTCCGGCTCCGCGAGAAGCAGCGCCTGCGCGCCCAGTACATGCTGCGCGAGAAGCAGCTGCGCCGCGCCTACGACGAGGCCCGCAAGGCCCCGGGCCTGACCGGTGAGGTCATGGTCGAGGACCTTGAGACGCGCCTCGACGCGCTCGTGCTGCGCACGGGCTTCGCCCGCACCATCCTGCAGGCGCGCCAGGCCGTCACGCACCGCCACATCCTCGTCGACGGCAAGATCGTCGACCGCCCCTCGTTCCGCGTGAAGCCGGGTCAGACCATCCAGGTCAAGCCCCGCTCGCAGGCCACCGTGCCCTTCCAGGTCGCGGCCGCGGGCGCCCACCAGTTCAACGAGATCCCCTCCTACCTCAACGTGCAGATCGAGAAGCTCACTGCCGTCCTCGAGCGCCGCCCCGTGCGCGCCGAGGTCCCCGTGCAGTGCGACGTCCAGATGGTCGTCGAGTTCTACGCTCGCTAGGCACAGCGTCCGACGACGGCGCCCCGACCGCAGCTGCGGTCGGGGCGCCGTCGCCGTTTCCGGGCCAGTAGCTCGCCGCCGCCCCCGCGCTAGCGCCGCGATCCAGCTGTCTCTCGCGGCAATCAGCAGGAGCGTCCCGGGCGCCGACCGGTAGTGTTGACGCAGGTCCGAACCGCACGCCGAACCGCACGCCAGACAGCACTCCAGATCAGCACGCCAGAGCCAACCCGAAGCACCACCAACCACCCGGAGGGAACACCGCATGTCCGTCGGTGACATCGCAGGCCTGATCGCCGCGATCGCATTCGTCGCGCTCGTGGGCTTCCTCGCCCTCCCGCTCGTCAAGCTCGGCAAGTTCTTCGACCAGTCCACGGACTCCATCAAGGAGATCACGGACCACACGCTGCCGCTCATCGACGAGACGGCCAACGTGATCTCCACCACGAACACCCAGTTCGACCGCCTCGACACGATCACGGCCCGCACGGCGGAGGTCACGGAGAACGCGTCGGCGCTCAGCACGCTCATCGCGGCCACGGTGGGCGGCCCGCTCGTCAAGGTCGCCGCGTTCACTTACGGCGCGCGCACGGCGTTCCAGGGCTTCTTCCAGGGCAAGGGCAAGTAGCCGATGCGTCGCCTGTTCTGGATCGGCGTGGGTGCCACCGTCGCCGTCGTGGTGGTCGTCAAGGGCCGCCGGCTCGTGCACCGTTTCACCCCGGAGGGTGTGACGGAGGAGATCGAGGGCCAGGTCAAGGGCTACTTCGCCCGGGCCCAGGAGGTCGTCGCGACGTTCGTCGCTGCGAGCCAGGAACGCGAGAAGGCCCTCACGGAGGCCCTGCTCGGCGAGCGCGACCCGGCCGAGGCCCGCCGCGTCCGCACCGAGCGCAAGGCCCGTAAGGCGTGGGACTTCGACGACGACGCCGCCCCGGGTGCCGAGGACGACGAGGACTCCCTGGGATACTCGTTCTTCTAGGGTCCACCCGGCCCACCGGCACCACACAGCACCCCGAGCACCACAGCACCCCCAGCACCGACAGGCAAGGAACCCATGCGCACCGCCGAGATCCGTCAACGTTGGCTTGACTTCTTCCAGGCCCGCGATCACGCCGTGGTGCCCTCGGCGAGCCTCATCTCCCCGGACCCCACCACGCTCTTCACGATCGCCGGCATGGTCCCGTTCATCCCGTACATGCTCGGCGAGCAGACGCCCCCCTGGAAGCGCGCCACGAGCGTGCAGAAGTGCGTGCGCACCCTCGACATCGAAGAGGTCGGCAAGACGACGCGCCACGGCACGTTCTTCCAGATGAACGGCAACTTCTCGTTCGGCGACTACTTCAAGGAAGGCGCGATCACGTACGCGTGGGACCTCATCACGAAGTCCCAGGCCGACGGCGGTTACGGCTTCGACCCGGACAAGATCTGGGTCACGGTGTTCCACGAGGACGACGAGGCCGCCAACCTCTGGCAGGAGATCGCAGGCCTCCCCACGGAGCGCATCCAGCGCCGGGGCCGCACGGACAACTACTGGACCACGGGTCAGCCCGGCCCGGCGGGTCCCTGCTCGGAGATCTACGTCGACCGCGGCCCGGAGTTCGGCCCGGACGGCGGCCCGGTCGTGGACGAGGACCGCTTCCTGGAGATCTGGAACCTCGTGTTCATGCAGTACCAGATCGACGAGGTGCGCTCGAAGGAGGACTTCCGCATCGTCGGCGACCTCGCGTCGAGGAACATCGACACCGGCATGGGCCTCGAGCGCGTCGCGTACCTGCTGCAGGGCAAGGAGAACCTCTACGAGATCGACGAGGTCTTCCCCGTCATCCAGGCCGCGGAGCAGCTCTCGGGCCGCCGCTACGGCGCCAGCACGGACGACGACGTGCGCATGCGCGTCGTGGCGGACCACGTCCGCAGCGCCCTCATGCTCATCGGCGACGGCGTGGTCCCCTCCAACGAGGGCCGCGGCTACGTGCTGCGCCGTCTGCTGCGCCGCAGCGTGCGCGCGATGCGCCTGCTCGGCGTCGACACCATGACGCTCCCCGAGCTGCTCCCCGTCTCGAAGGACGCGATGGCGCCGTCCTACCCCGAGCTCGACACGGACTTCGCGCGGATCAGCCAGGTCGCCTACGGCGAGGAGGAGGCGTTCCGGCGCACCCTCGTGGCGGGCACCACGATCTTCGACACCGCGGTCGCCGCCGTGAAGGCCGGCGCGTCGAAGGACAAGGCGTTGGCCGACGACGGCGCACCCCGGACCGGTGCGCCCCGGCCCGTGCTGTCCGGCGAGGAAGCGTTCACGTTGCACGACACGTACGGCTTCCCGATCGACCTGACCCTCGAGATGGCCGCCGAGCAGGGCGTTGCCGTCGACGAGCAGGCGTTCCGCACCCTCATGCGCGAGCAGCGCGACCGGGCGCGTGCGGACGCGATGGCCAAGCGCACGGGCCGGGCTGACACCGCGGCCTACGACACGCTCCTCAAGGAGCTCGCGGCCCCCACGCAGTTCCTCGGCTACACGGACACGATCGCGACGAGCGAGGTCGTGGGCCTCCTCGTGGACGGCGTCCCCGCGCCAGCGGCGACGGCCCCGGCGGACATCGAGCTCGTGCTCGACCGCACCCCGTTCTACGCGGAGGCGGGCGGCCAGCTCGCGGACACGGGCACGATCCACCTCGCCGGCGGTGGCCAGATCGAGGTCGATGACGTGCAGACGCCCGTCAAGGGGCTCTCCGTCCACCGCGGCCGCCTCGTCGACGGCAGCGTCGTCCTGGGCGAGTCGGGCACGGCCCAGATCGACACCCAGCGCCGCGGCGCGATCGCCCGCGCGCACACCGCGACCCACATGCTGCACAAGGCGCTCCACGAGTCGGTCGGCACCACGGCCACGCAGGCGGGCTCGGAGAACGCGCCGAGCCACGTGCGCTTCGACTTCCGCCATGGCGCGGCGCTGCCGGCGGGTGCGCTCACAGAGATCGAGGCGCGCATCAACGAGCGCCTCGTCGAGGACCTCGAGGTCACCGACCAGGTCATGGACCTCGACGCGGCCCTCGCGAGCGGGGCGATGGCCCTCTTCGGCGCGAAGTACGGCGACCGCGTGCGCGTCGTGTCGATCGGCGGCGACTGGTCGCGCGAGCTCTGCGCGGGCACCCACGTCGACCGTTCCGGGGCCCTCGGCCTCGTGACACTGCTCGGCGAGTCCTCCATCGGTTCAGGGGTGCGCCGTGTCGACGCGCTCGTGGGCACGGGTGCGTATGCGGCCCAGGCCAAGGAGCGCACCCTCGTGCACCAGCTCACGGGGATGCTCGACGCGCGCCCGGAGGACCTCCCCGAGCGCGTCTCGACCCTCGTCTCCCGCCTCAAGGACGCGGAGAAGCAGCTCGCGAGCCTGAACCAGGCGGCACTGCTCGCGCAGGTCGGCACCATCGCCCAGGGCGCGACGACGACGGCGGGCGGCACGCGACTCGTGCAGCACGACGCCGGCGAGGTCGCGAGCGCGGACGATCTGCGGGCGCTCGCCCTCGAGGTGCGCTCACGGCTCGGTGAGCAGGCGGCCGTCGTCGTCGTCGGCGGAGATGCTGGAGGCCGTGCCCTCGTGGTCGTGGCGACCAACGCCGCGGCGCGCGAGCAGGGGCACCGTGCGGGTCAGCTCGTGCGCTCGGTGTCGCAGGTGCTCGGCGGCGGCGGGGGCGGCAAGGACGACGTCGCCCAGGGCGGCGGCACGGACCCGGCCAAGCTCGGCGCCGCGTTCGAGGCACTCGCGGCCGAGGTCGCGTGAGCCTGCCGCGCGGACCCCGGCTCGGCATCGACGTCGGGAGCGTGCGCGTCGGTCTCGCTGCGAGCGACCCGGACGGTCTCATCGCCACGCCCGTCGCGACGGTGGACCCGGGGGACCGGGCGCGGGTCGTGAGGGAAGTGTGTGAACGCGGGGCGGCGGTCGTGTACGTCGGGCTGCCCAGACATCTTTCGGGCGCCGAAGGGGCCGCAGCGGGGTCGGCGCGCGCATACGCTATATCCCTGGCGGGTGAAGTTTTTCCCGTCGAGGTGCGTATGGTGGATGAACGGATGAGCACTGTGTCGGCGACATCGGCGTTGCGGGAAGCGGGCAGGGCAGGCCGGCGGCAGCGCAGCGTTGTCGACCAGGCGGCGGCCGTGGTGATCCTCCAGGGGGCGCTCGACGCTGAACGTGCCACGGGCAGCCGAGCCGGAGAACGGGTGGCGGCCCGGCCGGACGTAGAGACGAAGACGGAGCAGTAGAGCGTGCGAAACGACCAGACGGGAGCCACGGGCTCCGGCGGGTGGCCCCAGGTGCAGTGGGCCGGCGAGGCCGCGCCCACCCCCGACGAGCCGCAGGGCGCGCAGCCCGAGGCGACCGAGGGGCTCGTACAGCCGGACGGTTACGTCTACGACGCCTACGGCTACGCCCACCCGGTGTACGGCGGGTTCGTCTACGACGACCAGGGCAACGCCTATCCCATCGAGTCGCTCGTCACGGGGAGCCCGGCCACGGGGGAGTCGCCCGTGGTGGACGCCTCCGCTGCCTCGGCGGCCGCGGCTGCCGACCAGTTCACGTTCGACCGCTACGCCACCGTCGACCCCTCGGCCCAGTGGGCCTTCGGTGACGACGAGGGGGGCGGCGGGTCCCGCTCGGGGTCGCGGCAGGAGCTCAAGGTACGCCGCCGACGGCGTTCGGGCATCGCGCTGGCGATCTCCCTGGTGCTCGTGCTCGGCGTCGGGTACTACGTGTACAACAACGTGCTGCCGATGTTCCAGCCCGACCCGAGCGCCACTACCGAGGTGGCCGCGGACGACTTCCCGGGCCCGGGCACGGGTTCGGTCGAGATCGTCGTGAACGCCGGTGACGCGGGCGCCACCATCGGCAGGACGCTCGAGGAGGCCGGCGTCGTCGCCACCGCCTCAGCGTTCACGCGGGCCTACGCGGCGAACCCCGAGGCGGTGGGCATCCAGCACGGCACGTACGCGATGCAGCTCGAGATGAACGCTGCCGACGCCGTGAACTGGCTCCTGGACCGCGACAACAAGATCGAGCTCCGGGTGACGATCCCCGAGGGTCACACCGTGGCGCAGATCCTCAAGGTGGCCTCGTCCAAGACCCAGATCCCGGTCGAGGACTTCGAGGCCGCGGCCGAGGACCCGCACGGCCTGGGTGTGCCCGAGGATGCGACGGCGCAGCTCGAGGGCTGGCTCTTCCCCGCGACGTACACCGTGGAGCCCGGCGACGACGCCGAGGCCATCCTCAAGACGATGGTCTCCCAGACTCGCACCCAGCTCGCGAGGCTCGAGGTGCCGGAGGAGGACTGGGAGGACGTGCTGAACAAGGCTTCCCTCGTCGAGCGTGAGGTCAACCGCCAGGACGACCGCGGCAAGGCCGCCCGGGCCATCGAGAACCGGCTCGAGGACGGCATGACGCTCGGCATCGACGCGACCCTGGCCTACGGGCTCGGCAAGAGCGGGCTCGAGCTCACCAGTGCCGACCTCCGGTCTGACCATCCCTTCAACACGCGCGTGCACACGGGGTTGCCCCCCACGCCGATCGGTTCGCCGGGGCTCGCGGCCATCCAGGCCGTCATCGACCCCGAGCCGGGTCCGTGGCTGTACTGGGTCACGGTCGACCTGCTCAGCGGCGAGACGCTCTTCGCGGTGACGTACGCCGAGCACCAGGAGAACGTCGCGAAGCTCCAGGAGTGGATCGCGGAGAACGGCATGCCCGAGAGCTCCGAGGGGGGCTGACGGCGTGACGATCGCGGCGCGGCGGGCCGCCGTGCTGGGGCACCCGGTTGCCCACTCGCTCTCACCGGTGCTGCACCGCGCTGCCTACGACGCGCTCGGGCTCGACGACTGGCACTACGACGCCGTGGACGTCACGTCCGAGGCGCTCGAGGGCTTCGTCGCGGCGCTCGACGAGTCGTGGGCGGGCCTGAGCCTGACCATGCCGCTCAAGCACACGGTGGTGCCGCTGCTCGATCACGTCGAGCCGCTCGCCGAGCTCGTGGGCGCGGTCAACACCGTGCTCGTGCAGCCGAGCGCGCGCGGCTCGGTGGTGCTGACGGGGGCCAACACCGACGTGTACGGGATCGTGGCGGCGCTCCGGGAAGGCGGCCACGGCACGGAGTCGCTGCCGCCGCGTTGCGTCGTGCTGGGCTCAGGAGCGACGGCGGCCAGCGCGCTCGCCGCCATCGGTGAGCTGGGCTGTCCCGGGGCCACGGTGTTCGCCCGCTCGCTCGCGCGGATCGGCCCGCTCATGCGCGCCGCGCACCGCATGGGGCTCGACCCGGACTTCCGGACGTTCGATCAGGACACGGTGAGGGTCGTCGCGGAGGCCGACGTCGTCGTCTCGACCGTGCCCGCCCATGGCGCGGACCACGTGGCCGAGGCGCTCGACGGCGCGGCCGTGGGCGGGGGAGCGGTGCTGCTCGACGTCGTCTACGAGCCCCGACCCACTGCACTCATGGCCGCGTGGCGCACGGCCGGCGGTACCGCCGTGGGCGGCGAGCGGATGCTGCTGCACCAGGCGGCCGAGCAGGTGCGACTCATGACCGGCCGAGTGGCACCCGTGGCCGAGATGGACCGGGCGCTGGCTCACGCTCTGGGCGAAAGCACCCATTGACCCCTTACTAAGCAGTCGCCGCGTGCCGATGCAAGGATGTACGGCGCGCACCGAGTGGGCGGGGCGCCCCAGCGGGTTCACGGAGGAAGCGATGCGGCAGCTCGGCGAGATCTTGCTCGACGAAGGCCTGGTGAGCGAGGCACAGCTTCTTGCTGCCATGGACGAGACCGTCACGCGGGGGCAGTCCCTGGGACGTGTGCTCGTCGAGGAGGGCGTGCTCTCCGAGACCCAGCTCGTGGCCGCGCTCGCGAGCCAGGTGGGCATGGAGTTCGTCGATCTGGACGAGTACCCGGTGGATCGGGCGGCGGTGTCGATCGTTCCCGCGTACGTATGTCGACGGCATGTCGTGTTGCCGATCTCGTTCGCAGACGGAGCAATCAAGGTTGCGATGGCGGACCCGGGCAACGTGCTGGCGATCGACGACCTGCGAACTGTCTCTGGCATGCAGGTCAAGGCGGTCGTCGCCGTCCACGACAACCTGCAGCGGGCGATCGACCGATACTGCCGCGCCGATGGCGAGATGGAGGATCTCGCCGAGTCGTTCGGCGAGGAGGTGGAGAGCGACGACGTTGACCTTTCCAAGCTCAACGAGATCGGAGACGACGACGCGCCGATAGTTCGGCTGGTGAACCTGCTCGTGACCCAGGCCATCACCGACCGCGCCTCCGACATCCACGTCGAGCCCGGGGAGAAGGACGTGATGGTGCGCTACCGCATCGACGGCGTGCTCCACGAGATGCAGCGCGCACCGAAGCAGATCCAGTCCGGAATGATCTCGCGCCTCAAGATCATGAGCGACATCGACATCGCCGAGCGGCGTAAGCCGCAGGACGGTCGCATGTCGGGCACGCACAACGGACGCAAGATCGACCTTCGTGTCGCGACGCTGCCCACGGTGTGGGGCGAGAAGGTCGTGATGCGAATCCTCGACAACTCGACAGCGAGCCTCGACCTGCGCGACCTCTCTTTCCTTGATGACAACTTCGAGACCTACCAGGAGAGCTACACCAAGCCGTACGGAATGATCCTCGTGACCGGGCCTACGGGCTCGGGCAAGTCGACCACGCTCTACGCAACGCTCAACGCAGTGTCGCGTCCCGAGATTAACGTCATCACGGTAGAAGACCCGGTCGAGTATCGGTTGCCAGGGATCAACCAGGTGCAGGTCAATCCGAAGGCGGGTCTGACGTTCGCTGCGGCACTCCGGTCCATCCTGCGCTCCGACCCCGACGTCGTCCTCCTCGGTGAGATCCGTGACCACGAGACGGCACAGATCTCCATCGAGGCGGCACTCACGGGGCACCTCGTTCTCTCGACACTCCACACGAACGACGCACCGTCGGCCGTGACGCGACTCATCGAGATGGGCATCGAGCCCTTCCTCGTCGGTTCGGCCCTGGACGCGGTGGTGGCTCAGCGACTCGCACGCAAGCTCTGCGGGAAGTGCAAGGAACCGTATCTTCCAACGCCGCTTGAGCTTGAGTCCGCGCGGTTCCCGTGGATCGAGGGCGAGCAGATTCCCGAGTTGTTCCGACCGGCTGGTTGCACCGCGTGTTCGAAGACGGGCTACAAGGGACGCATCGCCCTCCATGAGGTGATGCAGGTGACCGAAGAGATCGAGCGGCATGCGGTTGCCCACTCGTCGAGCGCGGAGATCGCCGACACGGCGCGCCGACAGGGAATGGTCTCGCTTCGGGACGACGGTTGGCGCAAGGTCGCCATGGGTTGGACCTCGATCGAGGAGATCCTACGCGTCGTGGTCTGAAGCTCACAGCACGCAGACATGTCGTGGCCTCAAGGGTCACCCAGATTGGGCCGATAGGACTACGAGGACGCCCGCACGGTGCAGGTGTCGGTAGAGGCCGCATGCGGGAGGCAATGTCGTGACTGACACCAGTACGGGACCCAGCTTCGAACCTCAGCCCTATGGGGGCGCTCCCGGTCAGGTCACTGGCCAACAGCCGAGCATCCCTCAGACCTATGCGCCGCAGTCGACGTTCAATCCGGTGCCGTCCCAGAGCTCGTACGGTGTCCCGTCAACCGCACCAACTCCTGCCGGGCCGGTCCAACCTGCTCCGCTGTCTATCCCTCAGGGCCAGTCCACTGCTGCCCCTCCCGCGGCGCCGCCGTTGCCACAATCGCGGTCCGCTGGCCCACAACCTGGAGTCTCGGCCCCGGAGCGCAACACTCGAATCGGCATGAGCCAGGAGTCGCAGGTAGGTGACCTCCTACTTGAGGATGTCCTGTCTAAGATGGTCGAACTGGGCGCGTCGGACCTTCACCTGACGACCTTTGCACCACCCATGGTGCGCTTGTCCGGCTCGCTCCAGCCCATTGAAGGCTACGAGCCGATCGACGGTGAGTCGCTACGACGCAGTATCTACTCGGTGCTCACGCAGCGGCAGCGCGAGGCGTTCGAAGCCGAACTGGAACTGGACTTTGCCTACGCACTGCGCGGCAAGGCACGGTTCCGCGTGAACCTCTATCAGCAGCGTGACTCCATCGGCGCCGCGTTCCGCGTGATCCCCTACGAGATCAAGCCGCTGGAGGAACTGGGCGTTCCCCCTGTGGTGGCAAACTTCGCGACGCTCGCGCGAGGACTTGTCTTGGTTACAGGGCCGACCGGGTCAGGCAAGTCGACAACTCTCGCGGCGATCGTGGATCTCGCCAACCGCACACGCTCGGACCACATCATGACGGTGGAGGATCCTATCGAGTTCCTCCACCGACACAAGAAGTCGATCGTCAACCAGCGTGAGGTGGGGGAGGACACCCACTCGTTCGCCAACGCCCTGAAGCACGTGCTGCGCCAGGACCCAGACATCATCCTCGTGGGCGAAATGCGCGACCTAGAGACAATCTCCGTTGCGCTCACGGCTGCTGAGACTGGGCACCTCGTCTTCGCCACACTGCACACCCAGGATGCTGCGCAGACCATCGATCGTGTGATCGACGTGTTTCCGGCACACCAGCAGGATCAGGTGCGAACGCAACTTGCCGCGGCGCTGCAAGGCGTGGTCTGTCAGACGCTGTGTAAGCGCAACGACGCACCGGGACGCGCGGTGGCGACCGAGGTGCTGCTGGCCACTCCGGCCGTCCGCAATCTGGTTCGGGAAGGCAAGACTCACCAGATCTACTCCGCTATGCAGGCCGGCGCGCAACAGGGCATGCACACCATGGATCAGCACCTGGCTGAACTCGTGAAGTCCGGGCGGATCAGTTACGAGACTGGGCTCGAGAAGTGCCACCACGCTGAGGACTTCAACCGGCTCACGGGTCGGTTCAGTGCGGGTGGCGCCGGCGGTGGCGGCGGCGCCTCATACGGGATGCGGTGAGTCAGATGGCCTCCAAGACCTTCGAGTACGCCGTCCGTGACAAGTCAGGCAAGGTGGTCAAGGGGCGAATCGACGCGCCCAACCAGGCTTCGGTCGCCAACCGGCTAAAGAGCATGGGTCTGGCGCCCATGTCGATCTCCGAAGTGCAGAACACCGGTCTGCAGCGCGAGATCAACATCCCCGGGTTCGAGGAGAAGATCGGACTCAAGGACCTCGCCGTGATGTCGCGGCAGCTTGCCACGATGATCTCGGCGGGGCTCACGTTGCTCCGGGCACTCAGCATCCTGGCGGAGCAGACAGAGAACAAGCCCCTCGCAAAGGTGCTGAGCCAGGTCCGCAACGATGTGGAGCAGGGCCAAGCGCTCTCCAGTGCGATGGCAAAGCACCGGGATGCCTTCCCTCCGCTCATGGCGAACATCATCCGGGCCGGCGAGACGGGTGGGTTCCTCGAGAAGTCGCTCGCGTCTGTGGCCCACAACTACGAGGCGGAGGTGAAGCTCCGCTCGAAGATCAAGTCCGCGATGACCTACCCAGTGGTCGTCTTCATCATGGCTATCGTCGCTGTGATCGGGATGCTGATGTTCATCGTCCCCGTGTTCGCACAGATGTTTGAGGACCTGGGCAGCGCACTTCCGGCTCCGACACAGTTCCTCGTCGACCTGAGTTCGGCTATGCGCTTCATCGCGCCGATCCTGGTGATCGGGCTCGTCCTCTTCACGATCTGGTGGCGGAAGAACAAGCACGAGGAGTCGGTGCGCTCCAAGGTGGACCCGTGGCGTCTCAAGCTGCCGGTGTTCGGCCCTCTCTTCCAGAAGGTCGCGATCGCACGATTCACACGGAACTTCGGCACGATGCTCGGGGCCGGTGTGCCGATCCTCCAGGCGCTCGACATCGTGGGCGAGACGTCTGGCAACTGGGTGGTCGAACACGCGATCAAGGACGTACAGAACTCAGTTCGCAGTGGCCACTCGTTGTCCGGACCACTCGCTGAGCATCCGGTGTTCCCACCGATGGTCGTGCAGATGCTGAGTGTAGGTGAGGACTCCGGCGCGATCGAGACGATGCTCGAGAAGATCTCTGAGTTCTACGACGAAGAGGTCGAGACTACGACCGAGCAACTGACCGCCCTGCTGGAGCCACTCATGATCGCGTTCCTCGGCACGATCATCGGCGGCATGATCATCGCACTGTACATGCCGATCTTCTCGATCATGGACGCCATCAAGTGACCCGCACGCTTCCGGCAAACCGGACAAGATGCCAGGTCAGACCGGGTGATTGCCGAAGAAGTTCGCGGACCGGCTCAAGTCCCAGCGAGGCCGGCCCGATGTAGCGGGTGTAGTACCTGAGCCGGTTGTCGACCGGCACCATCAACCGAGACAACGCATTAGTCAACTTGAACGGGAGCACAGCAATGATCGCTCGTATCCGCAAGTCGATGGAGGAGAAGGACCAGGGCTTCACGCTGGTCGAGCTCCTCGTCGTCATCATCATCATCGGCATCCTCGCCGCCATCGCGATCCCGGCGTTCCTCCGCCAGCGCGAGAACGCCTGGATGGCAGCCGTCCAGTCCGACATGAAGAACGCTTCGATCGCCGCCGAGTCGTTCGCGACGCAGAACGACGGTGAGTACGACGGTCTCGGCGCTGCCGTCGTGACGGACGGTGTCTCGGAGGGTGAGTGGGCGGCGAACGGGCTCAACGGCACGCAGAACGTGACGGTCACCGCTGTTGTGACGGCCACCAACTACGTCCTGACCGGCCGCCACGCCAACCTCGGCACCCGGAGTTGGACCTATAACTCGGACACCGGGGTGATCTCGGAGACGCCGTGAGCCTTGTAGGACTCGATAGGCAGATGCTGCCCTGAGTTCGCGCGGGTGGGGCGCCACGATTGTGGCGCCCCACCTTCGCAGTTGACCACGTGACAACCCGACATTCTGGACGGTCTGGCAGAAGGAGGCGATTCGTGTTTCGGACAGACACTCGTCGGCCTGCCGACGACCAGGGGTTTGGTCTGGTGGAGATCTTGGTCTCGATGACTCTCCTGGCTCTCATCATGATGGCTCTAGCGCCGGTTCTGATTCAGAGCTTTCGACTCGCCGCGAACAACTCGACAATCGCCTTTGCCACTCAGAAAGTGAACGAGCGTGTCGAGCTGGCGCGAGCTGCTTCAGGAAGCTGCGCGGACTTTGCCGCCTTCATCGCAGTGCCAGCTCCGACGGTGTTTGACGCTCGCGGAGTCGAGATCACCCTCACTCAGGTTCCTAGTCCTGGTGTCACTTTGAGTTGTCCCGGTACGGGAGTACAGATGTTCGGCGTAGTCGCAACCTCGGTGGTCTCAGGAGCGCAGTTGGCCGAGGCGCAGACCGCGATCGCGGTACCAGGATTCTGACGATGGCGATCCGCAGAATGCTCCCAGTCCAGAGCCCTCGCATCCGACGCGGCGACGAGGGCGTCACTCTTGTCGAGACACTGGTCTACAGCGCTCTGCTCGTGGGCATCATGGTCATTGTGGGTTCGGTTCTCATCCAGACCATGTGGGTCCAGCATCACATCGTCAACTTGAACCAGGCTAGCAACACGACCCAGACGCAGCTGGAGTCGATTGAGCTTGCGGTGCGCAACGCTTCAGATGTCCGGGTCCTCGACGGCGGGAACCTCCTGCTCGTCAAACGGAGGTCGACATTGGCCGGCACTGCGAACAACGCTGTCTGCTCGGGCTGGTACTTCAACGCGGCTGCCAATCAGCTGCACTCGGCGAGCAATGCAGCCACTGGCGTGCCCCGGACGATCGCCGCCAACGCGAACCCGAGTGCGGCGTCGAACTGGCCCGTGCTTGTCGAGGGGGCGTCTCGGATCGGAACCGGTCCCGTCTTCAGTTTCGACTCGGCCAGAAGGATCGTTTCGATCTCGATCGAGGTTGCCACGTCTCGTGACCGTTCAGCCCTGCAGTTCCGAACTGAGGCAAACCAGAGGGCCCAGGGCGCTAGCCTAGGCGGCGTCGCATGCTTCTGAACATGAACCAGAGGGGATGCACCATGCGTGACACTCTCATACGCCGCACAACTGGCGCTGACCGCGAGTCCGGCAACGCCATGGTGTTGACTCTTGCAGTGTTGATCCTCACCGCGATGATGACGACGACGATCGTCGCCTCGAGCATCCTCACGGTGAAGCACACGACGGCGACGCGCGCGAACGTAGAAGCAGTCGCCGCAGCCGAGGCGGGTGCACAGCTCGTCGCCAAGGGGCTCATCGGGGGAACGATCACCTGCGCGGGCACCTACTCCAGCCCAGCTGGCAGCACACCCGAGTACCAGGTGACGGTCGACTACGTCGCCCGTGGCGCGGCCGCCAACGCGTGGACGAACGGATGCCCGCCGGCCGACGTCGCGGCACTGCGCGTGCGGTCGACCGGAGTGGCACAGGCCAAGGGCGTCGGTGGAAGCACCAGGGATGTGGCTCAGGCGGAGATCCTTTTCGATCGCCCCAACCCAATCCCGCGGTTCACCAAGGCACTGTTCGGCGACGTTAACATGAACATCAACACGGCGCTCACGGTAACGCCTTCGGATGGCGACCTCTTCACCAACGGCAACTACACCTGCTCGTCGAACTCGGTGATCGGTGGGAGCATCTACGTGCGCGGGAATGCCACGTTCAGCAGCGCGCCATGCACTGTGGACGGAAGCGTGATCGTCGAGGGCAACTTCACCTGTGGCGGTGGTCTCACCATCGGCGGGGATCTGTTCGTCCAGGGCACCGTGCTCTTGTCGAGTGCCACATGCCGCATCAACGGCAACGTGTGGTCCGGCTCGTGGACGCGGATCCCCAACGGAGGCACACCAATCGGTGGTGACCTCACCGTGCGCGGCAACCTGGAGTTGTCGGGACTTCCGACCATCGCGGGAGCAACGAAGGTTCGCGGCACGTTGGCGCCCGGCCAGGCGTACTGGGCGTCGCAGTTCTTGGCTGCTTACCCGGGGACCACGCAGAACGACACCACGGTGGGCTATCCTCCGACGATCCCAGCGTCGGACGACAACATCTTCCCCAAGGTTCCGCGCAACGATCCGATGTTCTCCGGCTGGACGAACGGCAACTGGGTGTCTGCCATCAACAACATTCGGTCAAGCGGACCGGCGTCTTGCGACGCGATGACCTGGGGCTCGTATGCACCACTGGTCATCAACACGAACACGGTCTTCGACACAATCGCGCAGTGCGGGAACGAACGGCACCTCGGTGCGAATCTCACCATCAGGCTAAACGCGGATGCCGTGATCTTCGCCCCCTCGTTCAAGGTCGGTGGCAACGTCCGAGTCGAGTCCGGTGATGGCCAGGAGCACACGTTGTATCTCGTGGTGCCGTGGCCGGCTGGCCAGGTGAACTGCAACGGATCAGGCGGGAACTTCAGGTTTGAATATGGTTCGTGGACGCAGGACAGCAGGTCCAAGGTGCTCATCTACACGCCGAACAAGATCGAAGTGGCCTTCGCTCCGCAAATTCGCGGCCAGCTCTACTCGTGCAGCATCGACGCCAATACCGCCTTCTCGGTGCAGTACGCACCTGCGGGCACCGCGGTCGCCGACAACACTCTCGAGGGTCTGGACCTGACCTACATGCGCGACGTGACCAGTTGATTGTAGCGCTCGCAGGGGTTCTCGGCCTGGCGATCGGCTCGTTCCTGAACGTCGTGGTCTGGCGAGTACCTCGGGCGGAGTCGGTTGTCCGTCCACCCAGTTCTTGCCCGTCCTGTGGTCACATGATCCGGCCGTACGACAACATCCCGGTGGTGTCGTGGATGCTCCTCCGTGGTAGATGCCGCGACTGCAATGCGCGCATCTCACCCAGGTATCCCCTCGTCGAGCTCGCGAATGGGTTGGCCTTCGGAGCGCTCGCGGCATGGCTCGTCGACCTCTGGGTGCTGCCAGCCCATCTCTATCTGGCAGCGATCACGGTGGCACTGGGGATCATCGACCTCGAACACCGTCGACTGCCTGATCGCATCGTCTTGCCAGCACTGCCGATCGCCGCTCTGCTGCTCGCTCTGGCGGCTCTGGTTGGTGATTCCGACACGGTGGGCGCGACCATCCTGAGGTCTGCCGCGGGAGCGGGAATCCTGTTCGCTGTGTACTTCGTGATCCTGTTCGCCTACCCCCGCGGCATGGGGTTCGGAGACGTCAAGCTCGCAGCCGTGCTTGGGCTCTACCTCGGATGGTGGGGCTGGGGCTCCCTTGTGGTGGGCTTCTTCGCAGCGTTCGTGCTCGGTGGCGCCTTCTCGCTCGTGCTCGTCGCGCTAGGTCGGGCGGGTCGGAAGTCCAAGGTGCCGTTCGGCCCCTGGATGCTGCTGGGTGCCTGGGTGGGCATCGTCGCGGGCGAAGATGTCTGGCGTGGCTACCTCAGTCTCGTTGGTCTGTAGCACTTCGCACTGACTTCCCACGCATCGCTCAAGGGTGAGAGCCGTTCGCCCGATAGGACCAAGTATCCGGAAGGTACACACAAGGAGGACTCGTGGCTGGTACGCGTGTGGTCGGGCTAGATATCGGTACCACAGCGGTCCGTGCTGCCCAGGTCGAGTTCGGGAGCGGGGGGCCGAGCGGTAAGGCCCAGCCCACGCTGAGCAAGTACGCGCAGGTAGCACTTCCACTCGGTGCTGTTCGTGACGGAGACGTGGCCGATCAGCCAGCAGTTTCGCACGCACTCCGCCAGCTCTGGCAGGTCGGGAAGTTCGACACAAAAGAGGTGGTCATCGGCGTCGGCAGCCAACGGATAGTGGTCCGGGACCTCGACCTCCCCTGGATGCCTCTTCAGCAACTCAAGGCATCATTGCCTTTTCAGGTCCAGGAGATGCTGCCGATGCAGTCCGGCGAGGCGCTCCTTGACTACTACCCGACCGGGGAGTACAGCAGCGACTCCGGGCGCATGGTGAGCGGAATCCTTGTAGCAGCTCCACGGGACACGGTCGCCGCGAGCATCCTCGCGGTCGAGGGCGCAGGCCTACGAACTACTATGGTCGACCTCAATGCGTTCGCGGTACTTCGAGCGGTAGCGCGTGGCGACCTCGCACAGCGAACCGTGGCGTTCGTGGACATCGGCGCTCGTGTCACCAATGTCGTAATCGCGTCACAAGGCGTACCGCGACTCGTTCGGATCTTGCGTGGTGGAGGGCAGGACGTCACCGACGCTGTGGCCACGGCCCTGTCGATTGCGATCCCGGAGGCGGAGGTGATCAAGCGCCAGATCGGCATCGGGTTCCAGGTGAGTGGGGAGTACGCGGCAGCAGCCGAATCGGTCGCCGCGGTGACTCGAAACCTTCTCGAGTCCGTCAGGAACACCCTCACCTTCTACACGGCGAACAACCCAGGCGCGGGCGTCGAGGTCATCGTGCTCACCGGGGGCGGTTCTCACTTGCCAGGCCTGGGTCAGTACCTGTCGAGCACCAGTCGTCTACCTGCCACCATGGGTGATCCCGTGGTCACTCTCAAGGTTGGAAAGGGAGTGCCGCGCGACTCGATGGCGGGCGGCGAGTCACTCATGACGCTCCCGGTTGGGCTTGCCTTCGGGGTGGCGGCGTGAACTTGACACTGCGACGCTCCAGCGGCCAGAACGGCCTGGCTACACCCGGACTTCCCCAGGTCAACCTCCTTCCCCCGGAAGTGCGTGCAGCGAGGTCCTTCGGTGCGGTTCGGCGCCTCCTCATCTTCGGGATTGTCATGTCTGTCGTCGTCGCAGGAGGGCTCGCGGCCCTCGGTGTACTTCAGGTGGCGTCGGCTCAACGCGCACTGGAGGAAGAACAGGCGAGAACAGCCCAGCTCCTCGCGCAACAGGCGCAGTTCGCCGAAGTGCCAAAGGTACTGGGAGCGCTCAGGGACGCGGAGGACGCCCGAACCTACGCCATGGCTACGGACGTGCTTTGGGCACCGTACCTCCGAGCGATCGCGGCCGTTCTCCCGGAGGACGTGAGCATCGACAAGCTCACGATCGAGACCGAGGCACCACTCTTGCCATTGGCGCCCATCCAGAACCCGTTGGTCGACACTGGCGTCGCCCGCATAACGTTCGCCACCCGGAGCGCTGACGTGCCAGATACCACGCAGTGGCTCGATGCTCTTGACTCACTTCCTGGGTTCCGGGATGCATTCTTCACGTCGCACCTGATCACGGAGAAGGACGGATCGGTCTTCTATGAGGTGGAGACAACCGTGGAACTCGACGCGACGGTCCACTCAGGTCGCTTCGTGCCAGCAGAAGGAGTTGATGACGGTCCTTCGGCGCCGGAGCCGGGATCTGGCGACTCGGAGAATGGTGGAGGCAACTGATGTCCACTTCGAGTAGATCTTCTGCATGGTATGTCGGCACTGCCCTCGCCATCGTCCTTGTCCTTGCAGGGTCGTGGTTCGGCTTCACGTCGTCTGTGTTCGCTGAGGCCGGCAGGCTGCACGATGAGGCTGAGCAAGCCGAACACCAGAACTCGCTCATTCAGGCGCGGGTGCAGGCTCTTCAGGCGGACTTCGCTCGTCTCGATGAGTATCGCGCTGAGATCGCAGCTCTCCAGGTCGGGATACCCACCCACGCAGAACTTAGTCCGTTCATCAGGGCAGTCTCGGAGCTCGCTGACGAGCACGGCGTGTTCGTCGTAGACATTCAGCCGGCGTCCCCAGCAATCATCGTGCCGGTGAACCCTGTGGCTGATGAAGATGCAGGTGATGCCACCTCGGATGCTCCTTCCGATGGGGAGGCAGAACCTTCGCCCGAGCCACCTCCGGCCGATGGTCCAGTGGCCGGTGGCACCGGGGAGACCAGAGCAGAGGCTGTGATCGAGGGATTCGCGGGACTGCCCGTGTTGTTCCACATGATGGGCGCGGAGGAGGATGTGGCGGCGTTTGTCGATTCCATCCAGACGGAGCTCGAGCGCTTGTTCCTCGTCACTACCATCCGAGAGACTGGGCTCGAAGATACGGCTGCGGCTGCTGGAAAGCCTGAGTTGTTCGTCGGCTGGGTGGAGGCTGAGATCGTGGGCTACGTCTTCGTGCTGAGAGACGCCTTGGCGGCTGATGCGGATCCAGACGATGAGCAGCAGACCCTTCCTCGGCCGACGGATCGCAACCCATTCATTCCCATCGACGGCTCCGACGCTCCGGAACGCGACGACTCTCCGACTGACTAATCGGAAGTCCGTCGCAGTGGGACAACAAGGGTTGATCTACTGATTCAGGGGGTTGTGCCACCGTCCTGGATCACATGACTGAAGAAGGGTGTGGGGGTCAGCGGCACGCAGGCCGCTGGCCCCCACACCTTGTGCTACGAGCTACAACGGTGCCGCTGCAAGATTGTTGACCAATGTCCGGACCTTGCTTACGCGGTTGATGCCGTCGATGGCGCCCGTGATGGCCTTCGCGACCTCTTTGGGTGTCAGCAGCTTGCTGCCGGAGACGGCGATGATCAACTTTGCGAAGGGAATCGCCTTGCTCAGGAGTTCTGTGTCCTTGGCGTTGTCGACGATGAACTGCAGGAGAATCTTCCTGATCGCCTTGGGGTTGGATGCGCCGTAGTACTCAACGAGTTCGGCGCCTGCTTTGACATGATTCTCGATCGCCTTGTCGAAGATCGTCGGGGCCTTGTCCTTACCCTTGTCCTTCTTCATGATCGCTGGGCCGACTAGAGCCCAGTATGCCTGGAGCATCGCATCCTTCTTCTGGCGCGCTGTGGCACCAGCCTTGAACGCGGGGATCGTGAGGCCGAGCACTGTGGAGTGGGCGTTGCGTGCGGTGCAGTCCATCTTGAGCCCCAGCCAGGAGCTCACGCATGGCGGCGCAGGAGGATAGGCGGGCGCAGCTGTAGCAGCCGGTGCGACTCCGATGCTGGTCAGCATCGCCGACACAAGAAGGGCGATGAAAGCGAGTCGTCTGGGATGTGGAGAGTGTTCCATGGTTCCCCCTGGAGGAGATAGTTGACAGGTCGGGCAATCGTTGCATACCGCGCACCCCATGGATAGGCGTTCGGTGAGGCGAGAACGGCGTCACCGGTCGCGCCGCTGGACAACGATGCAGCGGCGGTCGCGTGCTGGCCGACCGAATGGGACCCGCCCGCGATCGACTACTTCTTCGTGACCGCGACGCCCGGGCTCGGCGTGCCCTTGCCGACCTTGTTCTTGGCGATCACCCGGAAGTGAAGAACCCGGCCCTTCTTGCCTACCTTGGTGGTAAAGGACCGCTTGTTCGCCTTGACTGTCTTGGCGGTCTTCCACTTCGTGCCGTTGGTGGAGTACTGGACGAGGTACCCGGTGACCTTGGAGCCGTTGGCGGGAGCGGCCTTCCAGCTCACCTTCGACTTGCCCTTGGTCGCCTTCACCTTGACCGACTTGGGCGCACCCGGCTTGCCTAGGGGGCTTGCCTTCAGTACAGAAGTGAACGAGCTCGTGCCGAACTTGGACACGGCCGCGATCCGGTACTGGTGGTTGGTGCCGGGCGTCAGCTTCAGGTGCTTGTAGGTGTACTTGAGGGCGATAGTGGCCTTGACAGCCGCCACACGGCGCCAGGACGACCACTTCTTCGTCTTCGAGTCGTACGAGCGCCCCTCGATGGTGTAGCTCGTGACAGGTGAACCGCCGTCCGAGGCGGGAGCAGACCACTTGAGAGTCACTCGCGAATTCCCGGCGGTGGCCTTCGCAGACCGTGGAGCGGTGGGCGACTGGGTCACGAGCAGCGACTGAGTCGCGGACCACGGTCCCTGACCCTCGGAGTTGCGCGCCGAGACCTGGAACTCGTAGGTGCCGCCAGAGCTGGGAACGGTGACCACCAGACCCGCTGCCCCTGCGCCAGTCGGCGAGAGAGTAGTCCACTGACGCTCCGGGGTGACCTTGAGGCGGTACCTAACGACGTACTGCACTCCCGCATTGGTGCCCGCATCCGCTCCCGTGAGGGGCGTCCACGTCACGGTGACCCTCCGGTTCTCGGACGTGGGGCGAGCGAGACGCACCTGTGCCGGCGTCGTACGGAAGCTCACACGACGCTCGGCGGAGGTGCCCAGCACAGTGCGAGCTGCCGCGGTCGTGCTCGAGGTCCACTTCTCGCCGACGGCGATGACCCGCCAGTAGTACGTGGTGCCGAAGCGCACGTCGTCGGGCACGGCGTAGGAGGTGGCGCTGGTTTCGATCGGGCTGGCGGTGTTCAGACCGCCCGACGAGGTGGCGATCTGAAGGAGATACCGAGAAGCGCCCGCAACGGGTGCCCAGTCGAGCACGCGGTTCGACGAGGCAAGCACCGCGTTGTCCGACGTCGTGAGCCCCACGTTCTTCTCAGGCACGACCCAGCTCGTCGCTGCGCTCGGAGTGGACCAGTTGCCCCCCTTGTCCCGGGAGGCCACGCGTGCGGAGTACGTCCCAGGCGCGAGGTCCGTGAGGGTGGCACCGGCCTGGAGGAAGGTCTGGCTCGCGGGCAGTGTCTGCGCGGCCCCGCCGGTGCGCTGGTAGGTGATCCGATAGCCCTCGTTCGCGCCGGTTGACGACCACTGAAGCCGAGCTCCCGACGAGTTCTGCGTCACCACCGGCGCGCTGGGCGTCGGTGCTGCAACATTGAACTCCTGTATGGGTGAGACACGACCTGGATCACCGTTGGCGTCGAGCGGAGCGATGGTCACGCGGTACCCCGTTCCTGCGGGGAGCGGGTTCCCAGTCTGGGGATGGGCGGCAATCCAGAACGGATACTCCACCTTGACCGGCTGGCCGACCAGACCGCCGCTGCTGTTGCGCAGCGTGACCTGGTACCCGCGGCTTCCCCCGTCGCCGGGTGCGCTGGCGAACTGAGGGCGCCACCGGATCAAGGTTGCACCGAACTTGGTATCAACGGGGCTCGTCACGCCGGTGAAGTCCGTGGCGACAGAGGATCGTATCCACGGGAGCGATGTCGATGCGTTGCCCACGTAGGTGAGCTGGTTGCTCCAGTTGGTTGTCTCGAGGGCGCGGACGTTCCACCGGTAGGGCTGATCAGTCTGGTTGTTGGCAAAGACACCGCTGACGCGCAGCCTGGACTGTGGAGTGAGGAACCGGGCGACTTCGTTCGTCAGTCCCTCGTCGAGGTAGACCACCACTTCGTACCCGACGGCTCCGGCCACCGGCGCCCACGTCATGAGGGGAGCGGGCTGGCCACGCTTCGCCGGCGGGTTCGTCTCGGCGATCCAGGCCGTGGCGCCGGGAACTGGCGGCGTACCGCCACCGGCATCTTGTGATGCGACCAGCCGGATGTAACTCTCACGGTCCGGGAAGTCATCTGACTTCGGATCCGACCACTGTGACGTGAGTGTGCCCGTGGGTGTGGCCGCCGTCAGGCTCGTCGTGGCAGCGCCGTTGTAGTCCACCCCGCGAACTCGCCAGCTGATCAGGTCGCCTTCGGCGATCCGGTTCGCCGGCGTCCCGTGCCACAAGCAGCTGCTGGCGCCCTTGAGTTCGCCAGGACTCGTGCTCCCGGTGCTGTACCGAGCGACGATCGTCGCCGTCGTCGATGCCGTGCGGCAGGTCAGCACCGGGGTGACCGTGGGCTCGTGCCGGTACACCTCGACCTCGTAGAGCGTTGCCCGCGGGATCGGGTTCCAGCGCAGCTCGAACTCGTCGAACGGGATCTCATCAGGCGCGTCGTAGACGTTCGTCCCCACCAGGGGCGTGGGAAAGGCAGTTGCGAAGGGCTCGACGAGAGCCGGCTGAGTCTGCGTTCCCCACTGCTTGCGAACCTGACGGACCTGCGATGTGGTCCCGGCAGACCCGTTGAGATCGTGCGCAGTGACTTGCCAGTAGTAGTTCGTGTCGGTCAACGGCTGGTCGTGGACGTAGCGAGTTCCCGTCACTTGCTTGTTGACGAAGACGTTGTCGACCTCGGTCTCGTCTGGGGTGCGCGATGTGCCGATCTTGAGCGTGTAGTAACGCGCGCCAGGAACAGATGACCACTCGAACAGCGGGTCAGAGACGTACGCCTGGTGCGCGGGGGCAACGAGGGTCGGCTGGGATGCCGCCGTCGTCCATCTCACCTGGAAGGTGCGCGTCGCCGAGAACGGACCCGAGACCGTGGCGCTCGTGCCGGTGAAGAACTGCGCCCTGACGCGCCAGTGCCACGTGATGGGTAAGCCATCGGCCTCGCGCGGCAGCGAAGCAGTGGGGGTGAAGCCTGTGCCGTTCACGGCGACCGTTGTCGTTGCGGCACTCGAGGGGAAGTCTGCGTCCGAGGAGTACTGCAGGTCATAGCTCACCGCGCCGGGCACCGTGTCCCAGGCGAACGACACCGGGTTCGGATAGTTGACCGTGGCCCCGTTCGCGGGCGCGCTCGGTGCCGGAGCCTTCGGTGCAGGACGACTCGAGGTGATGGTGGTCCACGCGCCTCGTGACGCAACGGAGGTCTTGCTCTCGTGAGCTGCCACGCGCCAGTAGAGACTTCCGCCACCAGCGAGCGTCGTGCGTGGCACGAAGCTGAGTCCGTAGGTTTGCGCGGAGTCGAGCGTGGTCCCGAAGGAAGGATCGGCACTCACCTCGGCCGTGTACGCCGAGGCGCCCGCCACCGGCGCCCAGCTCAAGCGGAGGTCCCCGCCCACGGTCGATGCCTTGACACCGGACGGACCCGGAAGGGGGTTCGCCTGGGCGGAGGTCGGCAGTGCGACGAGGAGCGCTATGACGAGAGCGAAGCTCGCGGCGATCGCGGTCGGACGGCGTGCAGACACAGTTCCTCCAGGACAGGACATCGGTTGCTCTCCCCGTATCGGCATCGGGGGGACCGATCTGTAGAGGTCAGGGGCGGTTCGCAGCGGATTGCCGCACTTCGGGACGGTCAATGGGATCGGGGCCGCTGCGTGGAAGGATGTGGGCCATGCTTCGTTGGCTGACCTCAGGTGAATCGCACGGCCAGGCCCTCGTCGGGATCCTCGAAGGGCTGCCCGCCGGGGTCGAGGTGACGACGGCGGATGTCCAGGAGGCGCTCGCCCGCCGGCGGCTCGGTTACGGCCGCGGTGCGCGCATGAAGTTCGAGCAGGACGAGGTGCGTATCCTCGCCGGGCTGCGTCACGGCGTCACGCAGGGTGGCCCGCTCACCATCGAGATCGGCAACACCGAGTGGCCCAAGTGGGTCGACGTGATGTCGGCCGACCCGGTGCCGCCGGAGGCCCTGCTCATCGACGCTGGCACGGGTGACGAGCGCGAGATCGCCCGCAACCGGCCGCTCACCCGGCCACGCCCGGGCCACGCCGACCTCGTGGGGATGCGCAAGTACGGGTTCTCCGACGCGCGCCCGGTGCTCGAGCGTGCCTCGGCCCGCGAGACCGCCACCCGCGTGGCACTCGGCACCGTCGCCGCCCACCTGCTCGAGCAGGCCGCCGGCATCCGGCTCGTCTCGCACGTCGTCGCCATCGGACCCGTCGCCGTTCCCGAGGGCGTCGAACTACCGTTGCCCGACGACGTCGCCTTCCTCGACTCGGACCCAGTCCGCTGCCTCCACGCCGAGAGCTCGGCGGCGATGGTCGCGGAGATCGACGAGTGCCACAAGGACGGCGACACCCTCGGTGGCGTTGTCGAGGTCCTCGCCTACGACGTGCCGACGGGCCTGGGCTCCTACGTGCACTCCGACCGTCGGCTCGACGCGCGGCTCGCCGCTGCCCTCATGGGCATACAGGCCATCAAGGGCGTCGAGGTCGGCGACGGCTTCCGGACGGCGACGCGCCGTGGATCCGCTGCGCACGACGAGATGGAGCGTGACGTCGACGGGCGCATCGTGCGGCGCACCAACCGCGCCGGGGGGCTCGAGGGCGGCATGACCAACGGCGAGGTCCTTCGGGTTCGCGCGGCCATGAAGCCCATCTCGACGGTGCCGCGCGCGCTCGACACCGTGGACATCGCCTCGGCCGACGCCGCCAAGGCGCAGCACCAGCGTTCGGACGTGTGCGCCGTGCCGCCGGCCGCCGTCGTCGCCGAGGCGATGGTCGCCCTCGTCCTGGCCGACGCCCTCCTCGAGAAGACCGGGGGAGACTCCCTCCCCGAGGTCCGGCGCAACCTGACCGCCTACCTCGACTCCATCCCCGAGCTCCAGCGCTGAGGACCCACTGACGCGGTGCTGCCAAGGGGATCGCGAGCCATCTCGGTTTCCTTAGCCGCCTTTGTGGCGGTATGTCCGGCAAACTGGGATGCTTCGCGTATGACAGTCCCGCAGCGGACCGTCGTCGTCGTGCACGGCATCGGGCAGCAGAGCGCGGGCGCCACGGCGACGGCCTGGATCGAATCATTCCTGCGCTTCCTCGAGGCGCAGGGTCGCCGCGCGGAGGTGGTCGAGAACCGACTCGACGCCGACGACGGCGAGAACTGCGCGACCCTCGTCGTCGGCAGACCTGGAACGGCACGCGACGCCGTCGTCATGGAGCCTGTGCTTCGGCTACGCATCGTCGAGGCGCGGTGGGCCGATGCGTTCGAGGTGCCCGGCGCGTTGCGCGTGCTGCAGTGGTTGCTGTGGTTCGCGCCCAACCTCGCGCACGCCCAGGTGTTCCTCTCGCGGCGGGCGCACCGGACGATGCGGGACGCGGCGGAGGACACGATCGCCGAGCACGGTACGCCCGCCGAGCTCACGAGGGCGGATGCGGTGGCGCACCGTGCGACGTCGTCAGTGGGGAGCCTCGGTCCCGTGCTGTACCTCCTGGGCGGGCTCGTGCTGCTCGCCGTCGCCGGTCCGATCGTGCTGCTCCTGAGCCTCTTGGCAGTGCTCGCCACGCTCATCCCCTCGGACTCGGTGCGGTCCGTGGCTGCGAAGGTGCTCACGGCGATCAGCGCCCAGGTCGGGGACGTGTCGACATACCTCACGAGCCCCGTCGCGCGCGGGGCGATGGAGGAGATCATCGACCGGCGCATCCGCATCGAGGTGGCGCGCGCCGGGGTCGAGGACGTCCACGTGCTCGCGCACTCCCAAGGTGCTGCGCTGACGCATGCCGTGCTGCTGCGCATGCCGCCCGCGCTGCGTCCCCGGCGCTTCACGACTCTCGGTGGGGCGCACGGACGGCTCAACGACATGCGGCTGCTCAGGTTCTCCAAGCTGACCACGCTCCCCATCGCGCTGACCGCCGTTGCCTGGTTGTTCGCGTTCCCGATCCACGGGCGGTTCGGGTGGGAGGGCCTCGTGGTCGCGCCGCTCGGGATCAGCGTGCTGACGCTCGTCGCGCTGCTCCTCTCGGGGAGGGCGGCGGCTCGGAGGCTCGGCAAGGCGCCGAGCCCCGGGGTCGTGCCTGGCGCGAGCTGGCTCGACGTGTGGGCGCCGTTCGACCCGGTCCACAACGGCCGGCCCGTCGAGGAGCACGGTCACGGATACCTCGGTCAGACCGTGCCCGGGCGCATGACCTTCGTGCTTGACCACGTCTACTACGAGAAGGACTGGAACGAGTCCGTGCCCCGGGTGCTCGCGCACGTCACCGCAGGGCTTACGGAAGGTTCGAAGCTCGGGGCGCCGCGCGGTGTTCGCGAGCGGCGGTCGCTGCGGGACCCGGGGGGTGAGGGCCCCAACTGGACACCGTGGTCGCGCCGGGACTGGGTCTCGTTCGCGTGCCGCGGCGGCGCGCTCGTGACCGCGATCGTGCTCGTCGCCGCGTGCGGCGCGCAGATCATGGCGCTCGGCGCGTGGCTGCGGGGGATGGCGGGCTGGGCCGAGTCTGCCGCCACGTGGGTCGGGGAGAAGTGGGCGCTGTGGTGGGCGCTGATCGACGGCGAGGCCGGCGACGTCGTCGGTGGGACCAACCGCGTCATCGGGGGCGTGGTCGTGCTCCTCGCCGCCATCGTGATCGCCAACATCGTCAAGGGCTTGTACTGGGGCGCCGTGGGCGCCGAGGCGCGAGTCTGGGCACTGAGCCTGACGGTGAAGCCGAAGAACCCGGACCGGTGGAGCGTGGGGCGCTGGACCGCGCGCGGCGGGCTGATCTTGCTGCTCTGGGCGGCCCTCGTGGGCGGGCTGATCGCCGCCGTCGTCACCGCGCCGTGGACATAGATACGCCCAACGTGTGTAGGCATGTGCATGCTAAGGTATGAGCATGTCGGCCCTTGAGCATAGGTTGCAGGTACTCATCAATGACGAGTTGAAGGCCGCGCTCGAACGAGAGTCGAGGGCGACCGGGCGGAGTGTGGGAGCGGTAGTTCGCGAGGCGATCGAAGTGCACTACGCGACGGAAACCCGAGTCAAGACTGCGGCGCTGGAGTGGATCCTGGCGCACGGATCGAAGTCCGATGAGGAGTGGATGGAGTGGGACGAGATCAAGGAAGGCCTGCTCGCCGATCTTGATGAGCGGGTCCCCACACAATGAGAAGAGTCCTGGTCGACACCGCGGTGTTCGCCTACGCCTTGGGCGCGCAGGATCCGAGGCAGGGTCCCGCACAGGCACTACTCAAAGCGGCGATCGAGGGGCGATTCTCGTTACATGCGAGCGTCGAGATGGTGCAAGAGCTCCTGCACCATCGGCTGCGGAAGGGTCGACGGCGCGAAGCAGTGGCCGATGCCTCAGTCGCACTGGATGCGTGTACGTTGTACCCGTTTGACGAGACAGTCCTCTCGCGTGCCGTCGTCCTGGTGGCCACGTGCCCTGGTCTCGGTGGTAGGGATGCCGTTCACGCCGCGACTGCGCTGGTCCATGGGATCGACACCATCGTCTCGCCGGACCGGGGGTATGACGGTGTGCCCGGACTGCGGCGCGTTTCGATCGAGGAGCTGCTGGCCGGGTAGCGTTCAGGCGTGCCACATCAAGACAGTTCATCCACGAGCGCGGTCCCGGGCGCTGCGTCGTCGTCGGGCCCCGTCGTTGTTCTTGTCGGTCCACCCGGCGCGGGGAAGTCCACCGTGGGGCGCCACCTCGCGCAGGAGCTCCGCGTCGAGCTGCGGGACACGGACTCCGACGTCGAGCGCGTGGCGGGCAAGTCGGTCGCGGAGATCTTCGTGGACGACGGTGAGCCCCGGTTCCGAGAGCTCGAGCGCGACGCCGTGGTGCAGGCCCTCGCGGGGCACTCCGGGGTGCTCGCGCTCGGCGGGGGAGCCGTCATGGATCCGCTCACCGAGGACGAGCTCGCGCGGTACCGGGCACAGGGCGGCGTCGTCGTCTTCCTCGACGTGACGCTCTCGGCCGCAGCGCCGCGTGTGGGCCTCAACCAGTCCCGGCCGCTGCTGCTCGGCAATCCGCGAAAGCAGTGGCTCGAGCTCATGGAGGCCCGGCGCGGGGTGTACGAGCGGGTCGCGGACCACGTGGTGCTGACGGACGACCGCGGTCCCCGGGGCGTCGCGCGCGAGATCGAGGAGAGGCTGGGCCGGTGAGCACTCGGATCAGGGTCGAGGGGGAGCGGCCGTACGACGTCGTCGTCGGGCGGCACCTGCTGGGCGAGCTGCCCGGGCTGCTGGGTGACAAGGTGCGCCAGGTGCTGCTGGTCCACCCCGGTGCGCTGGCGACGAGCGCCGAGGCGATGCGCGAGGACCTGACCGCACACGGGTACCAGGTGGTGCTCGCCGAGGTCCCCGAGGCCGAGGAGTCCAAGACGGCGCAGGTCGCCGCGTTCCTGTGGCAGGTGCTGGGGCAGTCCGACTTCACGCGATCCGACGCCGTCGTGTCGCTGGGTGGAGGTGCCACGACCGACCTCGCGGGTTTCGTCGCGGCGACGTGGCTGCGGGGGATCGCCGTCGTGCACGTGCCCACCACGCTGCTCGCGATGGTCGACGCGGCCGTGGGCGGCAAGACGGGAATCAACACCGCCGAGGGCAAGAACCTCGTCGGGGCGTTCTACCCGCCCGCCGGCGTGCTGTGCGACCTCGCGACCCTCGAGACGCTGCCGCGGTGGGACTTCGTGGCCGGGCTCGCCGAGGTGGTCAAGGCCGGGTTCATCTCCGACCTGCGCATCCTCGAGCTGTGCGAGGAGTTCGCGGGCGAGCTCTCGGCGGAGGGCGCGGCTGCCGACGAGTCGCTGCAGCCCGTGATCCGCGAGCTCGTGGAGCGGGCGATCCAAGTCAAGGCCGACGTGGTGGGCCAGGACCTGCGCGAGTCGAACCTGCGCGAGATCCTCAACTACGGGCACACCCTCGCCCACGCGATCGAGCAGGTCGAGCGGTTCTCGTGGCGGCACGGGGCGGCGGTGTCCGTCGGGATCGTCTACGCCGCCGAGCTCTCGCGGCTCGCCGGCAGGCTCTCGGAGGCCGACGTCGAACGCCAGCGTGCCGTGCTGCGTGCCCTCGGCCTGCCGGTCACGTACCGGGTGGACCGTTGGGAGCAGCTGCTCGCCGCGATGCGCCGGGACAAGAAGTCCCGCGGGGACCTGCTGCGGTTCGTGGTGCTCGACTCGCTCGGCGTGCCCTCGCGGCTCGAGGGGCCGGACGGGTCGCTGCTCGTGGCCGCCTACGGCGAGATCGCCGACGAAGCACCCGCTGGCCGCGCCATCTCGCTGTAGCGCCGGTCGCGGCCGGGTCACCCCTGGCCGCCACTGCGCCAGCCGGGTGTCCGCGGCGTGTGCCGGTACGCAGCGACCGTGGAGTCGTCGGCGCATGACGGGACGGCTGCTCTAGGGTTTGGCCATGGCAAATGTGCTGGTGCTGAACGGACCGAACCTGGGGCGCCTTGGCGTGCGTGAGCCGGAGGTCTACGGCTCCACGAGCTTCGACGAGCTGGCCGCCCGGGCCAAGGACTGGGGGAGCGAGCTCGGGCTCGAGGTCGACGTGCGCCAGTCCGACGACGAGTCCCAGCTCGTCGCGTGGCTGCACGAGGCCGTCGACACGCGCGCCGACGTCGTCCTCAACCCCGCCGCCTTCACGCACTACTCCTACGCGCTGCGGGACGCGGCGGCCCAGGTCACGAAGGGCGGACGGCGCCTTGTCGAGGTGCACCTGTCCAACCCGGTCGCTCGCGAGGAGTTCCGGCACAACTCGGTGATCGGGGGAGTCGCGACAGGCACCGTGGCCGGCTTCGGGATCGACTCGTACCGCCTCGCCCTCGCCGCCCTCGCGGATCCTCAGGGTTGATCCAGACTAATCAAGTTCATCGTCTTGATTACTGAGTATCAAGCATCTATCCTTGAGCCATGTTCGTGATGACGGTGGATCAGCAGGGGAGCACCCGACGCGGCGACCAGGTCGCCGAGCTGCTCGGAGCGCTCGAGGCGCGCGGCCACGCATCGCCCGCCCCGGGAGTCCTGCTCGGCTTCGAGCGCACCGTGGGGGACGAGGTGCAGGCGGTGCTCGACGAGCCGGCCCGTGTGGTCGAGGTGGCGCTCGCGCTACTGCGGCGGGGTGGTTGGAGCGTCGGCATCGGCGTCGGCCCCGTCCATGAGCCCCTGCCGGCGTCGTCCCGCGAGGCCGGCGGTGCCGCCTTCGTGCACGCGCGCGCGGCCGTGGAGCGCGCGAAGTCCAAGGGAACGGCCGTGCCGCTCGCCGTCGTGGGGGAGCACGCCGGGCGCGCCGCGGAGGCCGAGGCCGTGCTGCGGCTCCTGGGCGCCGTCGTCGCCAGGCGCACCGACGCGGGGTGGGCCGCCGTCGACCGACTCGCGGCCGGGGCCGCGACCCAGAAGGATGTGGCGAAGTCGCTCGGGATCACCGAGCAGGCGGTGAGCCAACGGCTGCGCACCGCGATGTGGGCCGAGGAGTCCGCGGTGCACCCTCTGGCCGCGCGGCTGCTCGCCGAGGCAGAAGGGAGCTGACGGTGACCGTCTTCTTGGTGGTGCTGATCTGGGTGGTCGCGCTCGCCCTGTCCGTCTGGGTCGGCAAGTGGGCCACCGGACGGCTGCTCGCCCGCATCGACGCGGCGGACCGCAAGGCAAGGAATGCCGCCGACGACGGCGGGGCGCACGCGACCGTCCCCGTCGGAGCCGATGGTGTGGACAGCCCGCAGGTGCGCGCCGTGCTGCGCGGCGGCATGTGGATCGGCGTCCTTGAACGGATCGCCGTGACGGGGTGCATCCTCGTGGGGTTCACCCCGGGGATCGCCGTCGTCGTCGCCGTGAAGGGCCTCGGCCGGTTCCCGCAGCTGCGCGACAACCCGGCCGCCTCGGAGCGGTTCGTGATCGGCTCGCTCGCATCGCTGCTGTGGTCCGCGGCGGTCGGTTTCGCGGCGCTCGGGCTGCTCGGACTCGTGACCGGCACCTAGCGAGATCGGCCCGGCGCCGGACCGGATAGACTTTCCGGCGGTCTAGCGCCCTGCGGGGCGGTTCCCGCGCCCCCACAGGAAGCGAACACAATGGCGACCTCGAACGACATCAAGAACGGCACCGTGCTGCGCATCGACGGCCAGCTCTGGGCCGTCACCGAGTTCCAGCACGTCAAGCCCGGCAAGGGCGGCGCGTTTGTCCGCACCAAGATGAAGAACGTCGTGACGGGCAAGATCGTCGACAAGACGTACAACGCCGGCGCGAAGATCGAGACGGCGAGCGTCGACCGCCGCGAGATGCAGTACCTCTACCGCGACGGCACGGACTTCGTGTTCATGGACACCGACACGTACGACCAGCTCACCGTGAGCGAGGCCGTCGTCGGCGACGCCGCGAACTTCATGCTCGAGTCGCAGAACGCGCTCGTCGCCACGAACGACGGCATCCCGCTCTACGTCGAGCTGCCGCCGTCGGTGGTGCTCGAGATCACGCACACCGACCCGGGCCTGCAGGGCGACCGCTCCACGGGCGGCACGAAGCCCGCGACCGTGGAGACCGGCTACCAGATCCAGGTGCCGCTGTTCCTCGAGACCGGCACGAGGGTGAAGGTCGACACGCGCGACGGTTCGTACCTCGGCCGCGTGAACGACTGACGGTGGCCTCCCGTACCAAGGCACGCAAACGCGCCGTCGACGTCCTCTTCGAGGCCGGCCAGCGCGGGCTCGATCCCGCGACGCTCCTCGCGGACCGGCTCGTGGAGTCGGGCACGCAGACGGCGCTGCCGCAGTACTCCGTCGACCTCGTCGAGGGTGTGTGCGCCGAGCGTGAGCGCATCGACGAGGCGCTCGTGACGTACGCGCAGGGGTGGACGCTCGAGCGGATGCCCGCCGTGGACCTCGCCGTGCTGCGGGTGGGCGCGTGGGAGATCCTCTTCAACGACGAGGTGGACGACCCGGTGGCCATCGACGAGGCCGTCGAGCTGGCGCGGTCGCTCTCCACGGACGACTCGCCGACGTTCGTGAACGGGCTCCTCGGGCGCATCTCGAGGCTCAAGGACACGTTGTAGCGAAGGCGGTCCGTCGTCGGCGGCCGGTTTCACCCGCCGACGTGTCCACTTCGTGGCTCTTCAGACGAACCGGACCAATCCCTTCGGTTAGGCTTCCTGCATCCCCTCGAATGCGCGCCGCTGACGGTTCGGTGCCTCAGGAAAGGCAGTTATGTCCAACCCACAGGTTGCCCCGTCCGGACGGTCGGGCTCCGCCCGCCGCGGTGCGCGCGCTTCGTTGGTGATCGCGAGCACAGCGCTTGCCTTCGGCACCGTCGTTGCTGCTGCATCGGCCGACGTGAGTGCCGGGATCATCGATCCCCCCGCACCGCCGGTCGCTCAACCGGGACCGAGCAAGGCGCTCGCCGCCGGGCTCGTCGTCACGTACTCGAACAAGGTGCTCGTGAGCGCGTCCGGCGCACGCGCGGCCGGGGCCGACGGGGACTTCCGGATCAGCTCTACCGAGGACAACGAGTACGGCGTCGTCTCGTTCGAAGCGCCGCTACCGGTCGCCCAGGCGCAGGTTCGCGCGAACGAGCTCGCGAAGCAGCCCGGTGTCGCCACGGTGGAGCTCGACCTGCTCGCGACGCCCTCGGCAGCCCCACCTGGTGGCGTCCCGAACGACCTCTACTTCAACCTCCTGCACGGGGTGTGGGACCAGCGAGCCGAGGCCGACACGTACTGGGGCAAGGTCAAGCTGCCCGCCGGCGGGTACTCGACGAAGGCGCCGTCGCTGTGGCGGCTCACCGAGGGCAGCGCGAAGGTCGTCGTGGCAGTTCTCGACACCGGGAGCACACCGCACCCGGACCTCGACGCCAACACGGTGCGGGGGTACGACTTCATCAGTGAGTCCTGGCGTGCACGGGACGGCAACGGTCGTGACTCCAACCCGAACGACGAGGGCGACTGGACCGACGGTTCCCGCTGCGACGCCTACGGAAACTCGTCCTGGCACGGGACCCATGTCGCGGGGACCGTCGCCGCCATCAGGAACTCGCACGGCGTCATCGGGAACGCGCCCGGCGTGAAGCTCCAGCACGTGCGCGTCCTCGGGCACTGCGGCGGCACGTTCGTGGACATCGCCGACGGCATCACCTGGGCGTCCGGCGGCAAGGTCAAGGGCGTCGCGAAGAACAAGACGCCCGCCAAGGTTCTCAACCTCTCGATCCAGACTGCCGGGGGGAAGTGCCCGAGCGTGCTGCAGAAGGCCATCAACGGTGCGCGCAAGCGCGGCTCGGTGGTCATCGCAGCCGCGGGCAACTACAACCAGAACGCGTCGACCTCCTCGCCTGGAAACTGCAAGAACGTCATCACGGTGGGTGCGTCCGACTTCCTCGGTGCGCGTGCCCCCTACTCGAACTCCGGCAAGGCCGTCGACCTGTCGGCCCCCGGCGGCGCCATGGGTGGCGGGACGGGTGAGTACGCCAAGTACTCCGCGGACGGCTCCGACGCGATCCTCTCGACCATCAACACCGGGACGCGCGGTCAGGGCTCGGCGGCCTACGCGTACTACCAGGGCACGTCGATGGCCACTCCCGGGGTCGCCGGTGTCGCGGCACTGATCGCCTCGCTCCGCCCGAAGATCACGGCTGCGCAGCTCGAGTACGCGCTCCGGTCCTCGGTCACGAAGTTCCCGAACCGTAGCTTCGCGGGCGCCCGCAACTGCTCGGGCAAGTCGACCTGCGGCAAGGGAGTCATCGACGCGTCGCGCGCGGCGACCTCCTTCCTGGCTGCGCCCAAGGTGACGAATGCCCAGGTCGGCAAGAAGGCCAAGGCGAACGTCCGGGCGGTGTCCACGAAGTCGAAGTTCAAGTACCAGTGGCTCCGCAACGGAAAGAAGATCAAGGGCGCCACGAAGGCCACCTACGCGGTCAAGAAGGCCGACCTCGGCAAGAAGCTCTCCGTCAAGGTCACCGCTTCGCTCTCGGGCTTCCCGAGCCGCTCCGCGACCACGAAGAGGGTCAAGGTCGTCAAGCAGACTCCGTCGGTCGGGATCAAGCTCAAGTCGAAGTCCATCAAGCGGTCGCAGAAGGCCAAGGTCACGATCACGGTAAAGGCCGGATCGATCACGAAGAAGCCGGCGGGCAAGCTCAAGCTCACCTACGGGAAGAGCTCGAGGACCTACACCCTGAAGGCGGCGAAGAAGGGCAAGCTCATCGTGACGCTGCCCAAGCTCAAGAAGGGCACGTACAAGATCAAGGTCAAGTACACCCCGGCGGGCAAGACGCTCAAGAAGTACGTGAAGGCCAAGGGCTCGAAGACGCTCACGCTCAAGGTCAAGTAGCGCGCGCACCGACGACGGCCGGCCGGGGAGCAGCTCCCCGGTCGGCCGTCGTGCTGCTCACCCGAACGGCGGGTCAAAGCGGGACAATTCACCCGCCCGAATGACGACGCGAACCCCCGGCTCTCACTAGTCTTGGCGCGGCCGTGTGGTGCGGCGTCGAGAGGGAGACCCAATGTCTGATTCATCCCGTCCCCACGGCAGGTCGCTGCGCTGGGGCGCCCGGGCGGTACTGCTCACCGCGAGCCTCGCCCTCGTGGCCTCGCCCCTCACCGGGGCTGCCGCCACGGACCCCGGCGACCGCCCCGTCAAGTGGTTCGGCGAGGGCGAGGCTCCGGCGCCGGCTCCGGTGGCGCCCGCGCTGGCCGTGGGACTCATCGTCACGTACGGGTCGGGGGGGAAGGCTGCCGCGGCGGTGTCGAGCGTCGCCACCGGTGCCCGCGCGGCCGGCGTGACCGTGAGCCCGCGGGGTGTCGCGATCAGCTCCACGGCGAGCAGCGTGAGGTTCGACGAGCCCAAGGACCTCGCCGAGGCCGAGACGCTCGCGGACGAGCTTGCCGCCCTCCCGGGCGTCGTCTCGGTGGTTCCTGACCGCATCAGCTACCCGGCGGCCGCCGCCCCGGTGCGGCCCAACGACGAGTACTTCGACCTCCTGCACAACATCTGGGACCGACGCGACGCCGCGCAGGTTCCTGAGCCTGTCCGGGTCGGCTGGCCCGCCGGCGGGTACTCGGTGAAGGCCCCGGTGCTCTGGCAGACGACGACGGGCTCGGCGAACCTCGTGGTCGCCGTCCTCGACACGGGAGGCACGGCGCACCTCGACCTCGACGCCAACACCGTGGCCGGCTACGACTTCGTGAGCGATGCCGATCGCGCCAGGGACGGCGGCGGCCGGGACGCCAACCCGCAGGACGAGGGTGACTGGTCCGCCGCCGGTGAGTGCTACCAGGGCTCACCCGCGAGGGACAGCTCGTGGCACGGCACGCACGTCGCCGGTACGGTCGCCGCACGCATGAACGACGGACGCGGCGTGGTGGGCGTGGCTCCGAACGTGAAGATCCAGCACGTGCGCGTGCTGGCCAAGTGCGGCGGCGCGAACTCCGACATCGCTGCGGCGATCACCTGGGCTTCCGGCGGCTCGGTCCCCGGCGTCCCCGTGAACCGGACTCCCGCCAAGGTGCTCAACCTCTCGCTCGGTGGGCAGGGCACGTGCGACACGGTGACCCAGGCGGCGATCAACGGGGCACGCAGCCGCGGCTCGGTCGTCATCGTCGCGGCGGGCAACGACCGCCAGGATGCCGTGCACTTCTCTCCGGCCAACTGCCGGGACGTCATCACGGTCGGGGCCACGGACTACTACGGCCTGTGGGCCTCGTACACCAACTACGGGGGCACGCTGGACGTCTCTGCCCCGGGTGGTGACCTGTCCTGGGAGACCGCGGCAGGTGTCCTCTCGACCATCAACACCGGCACCACCGTTCCCGGTAGCCCGCACTGGACGTTCTACCAGGGCACGAGCATGGCCACGCCGGCGGTCGCGGGTGCCGCTGCCCTCATCGCGAGCCTCGGGAGCTTCACGGCGCCGCAGCTCGAACAGGCGATCAGGGCCGCCGTTCGACCGTTCCCGACGTACGGCACCAACTGGGACTGCGACCGCACGTGCGGCCTCGGGATCACGGATCTCTCGCTCGTGCCCGCTCCGCGCGTGGCCACGACGGTCTCGGGCACGGCCAAGGTCGGCAGCAAGCTCACCGCCAACCCGGCGGGGAGCTGGCTCGGGGCCCCGACGTCGTTCAGCTACCAGTGGTTGCGGGGCGGCTCGGTGATCTCCGGTGCGACGGCGCAGACCTACACCGTCACGAAGGCGGACATCGGCAAGTCGCTGCAGTTCCGGGTGCTCGCCAACAAGGCCGGCTTCCCGCCGATCCCGAGCACCTCTGCGGCCACCAAGGTCGTGCCGAAGGTGGCCACGAAGATCACCGCGAAGCTCAAGAAGAAGACCGTCAAGCGGACCGCGAAGGCCAAGGTGGTCATCAAGGTGACCACGACGCGGATCGCGAAGCCGACCGGGAAGATCAAGGTCACCTACGGCAAGAAGTCCAAGACCTTCACGCTCAAGGCCAAGCACAAGGGCAAGATCACGGTGACGCTGCCCAAGCTCAAGAAGGGCACCTACAAGATCAAGGCGAAGTACACGCCGTCCGGCTCCTTCAAGACCTACACGAAGGCCAAGACCTCCAAGACGGTCAAGCTCAAGGTCAAGAAGTAGCGCACGACGCACGACGGCGGCCGGTCGGGGACCTGTTCCCCGACCGGCCCCCGTGGCGTTGTCGCGCCTGTCATGTTCTGGGCGCCTTCTTCACCCGAAGGTCCTGACGGCGCTGTCCGGGAGTCGCCTAGCCTTGCTCCGCACGTGTCATGCGCGAATGAGCTGCGGGGGGCTGGTACGCCCGATCGCTGAGAGGGACGACCAGTGATGAGTGACTCCTCTGCCCGGAACGGGGCCGCGCGCCGGCCCGCTCTCCGTCTCCTTGGTGCCGTGGTGAGCCTCGCGCTCGTCGGCGTGCCGATGGCCGGAGCTGTCGCCGCCGACAGCGGTGATGCGGGAGCGAAGCTGCGTGAGTCGGGTACCGGCCGGGTGGCGGCAGATGGCGCGAGGCAGTCCGGGATGGCGGCGGGGCTCATCGTGACCTACGCCTCCGGCACGGCGGACGCGACACTGCGCGCGGTCTCCTCTGCCGCTCGCAGGGCGGGCGAGGCAACGGCGAGTCGCGGAGTGGCACTGAGCAGCCGAGCGAGTGCCGTGGACTTCGACGCCCCGGTCGAGATTGCTGCTGCGGAGGAGATCGCCGCCGAGGTCGAGGCGCTCCCCGGCGTGATCTCGGCGGAGCCCAACACGATCAAGTTCCCTGCCCTGGGCGACGTGAGCACCCCCAACGACACCCACTTTCCCTCGCTTCACAATCTCTGGGACAGCCGGCCTTCCTGGGTTGGCCCGGACCGGACGCGGCCGCTGCCGCAGGGCGGCTACTCAGTGCGTGCCCCTGCGGCATGGCGGAGCACGACGGGCTCGCCGACGGTGGTCGTGGCGATCCTCGACACCGGGCAGACCGCTCATCCTGATCTCAACGCCAACACGGTCGCGGGGTACGACTTCATCTCGAGCGACCTCTCGTCCCGCGACGGGGGTGGCAGAGACGCGAACCCCAGGGACGAGGGGGACTGGGCGCCCTGGGACTACTGCTACAGCGGTTCGCCCGACTCCGAGCAGAGCTCGTGGCACGGGACCCATGTCGCCGGCACGGTCGCGGCACGGCACGGCGACGGTTACGGTGTGGCCGGCGTGGCGCCGACCGTCAAGGTGCAGCACGTCCGCGTGCTCGGCGCCTGCGGGGGGACGGTCGGCGACATCGCTGCCGGCGTCACCTGGGCGTCCGGCGGCGTGGTGGCGGGGGTTCCCGCCAACCCCACGCCGGCGAAGGTGCTGAACCTCTCGCTCGGCGGAGCGGGTGCGTGCGAGCCCACGCTCCAGACGGCGATCAACGGTGCGCGGAGCCGAGGTTCCGTGGTGATCGTCGCGGCGGGCAACGAGGGTGACGACGCCCGGCACTACTCACCCGCCAACTGCCAGAACGTCATCACCGTCGGCGCGACCGACAGGAACGGCATGTACGCGTCCTACTCCAACTGGGGCCCGGCTCTCGACGTCTCCGCCCCCGGCGGCGACGCGGATGCGTACGACGACGAAAGCTTCGCGATCCTCTCGACGTCCAACGCGGGCACGACCGTGCCGGCCGGCCCGGCTTGGCGCTACTCCGAAGGCACCAGCATGGCTACGCCCGCGGTCTCCGGCGTGGCCGCGCTCATCGCGAGCCTCGGCACCTTCACGGCACCACAGCTCGAGACTGTGATCCGCTCCGCGGTCCAACCGTTCCCGAAGCATGGTCTGCCGTGGGACTGCGACTCCGACTGCGGGGGCGGCCTGATCGACGCCGCGTACATCCCGGTGTCGACGTCGGCGCTCACCATCGAAGGTCACCCCAGGATCGGCCACACGTTCACCTCGAGGTCGACGTGGTCGGGCAACCCGAAGCTGGCCTATCAATGGCTGCGCAACGGGCAGCCGATCAGTGGCGCAACGGCATCCACGTACACGGTCATGGGTGGCGACGTGACCAAGAGCCTCCGGCTCCGCATCACGGCAACCAAGCCAGGTCTGCCCGCGATCACCGTGGAGTCCGCCGCGACGAAGAACATCCCTCTGCTGTACAAGAACATCAAGGTGAAGCTCAAGAAGAAGGTCATCAAGCCGTCGACCAAGGCCAAGGTCCTGGTGAGAGTCCAGATGCCGGTCGCACGTCCCACCGGCAAGATCAAGGTCATCGTCGGGAAGAAGTCCAAGACCGTGACCATGAAGGCCAAGCACAACGGCAGGCTCACGGTGACGCTGCCCAAGCTCAAGAAGGGCACGTACAAGGTCCGGGTGAAGTACACCCCGACCGGCTACTTCAAGGGCAAGGTCAAGGCCAAGACCTCCCACCCGGTTAATCTCAAGGTCAGGTAGCGGCGGAGGAAGGGAAACCCGGAGCCAGCGACTACGTCAACGCGGCAAGGAGACCGCAGCAGGCGCCTGCATCGAGGGTCGGCCCAGGAGGTACCCCTGCACCCGGTCCGCACCGAGCTCGGCCACGGTCTCGAACTGCTCGACGGTCTCCACGCCCTCGACCACCACGATGAGCCCGCTCGCGTGCGCGATCTCCACGATGCCCCGCAGCACGGCCCGGCCCCGCGGCGTCGTGGAGTCCTCGGCGAACTGCCTGTCCACCTTCAGCACGTCGACGGGCAGGTGCGCGAGCCTCGCGAGCGAGGAGTAGCCGGTGCCGAAGTCGTCGAGAGCGACGCACACCCCTTCATCGCGCAGAGCGGCGAGCGTCTCGATCCCGAGCGGCAGGTCGTCGAGCAGTGCGGACTCCGTGATCTCGAGGGTCAGGTGCTGCCGGTCGTCGGGCCCCCACGCGTCGAGGAGCTGCGCGGCGAGGTCCGGCTCGGCGAGCTGGCGCGGCGAGACGTTGACCCCCACCGGCAGCCCGAACCGCCGCGAGGCGTCGCGGGCAGAACGGATCGCCATGAGGCCGATCGCGATGATCTGGCCGCTCTCCTCGGCGGCGGGGACCCATTCCTCAGAGTCTCGGGGCCGGTCCTTGGCGGGCCATCGGGTGAGCGCCTCGACGGCCATCACCCGAAGGGACTTCACATCGACGATCGGCTGGAAGTGCACCTCGAACTCGCCGTCGGACACGGCGCGCGCGATGCGCCGGCCGAGGTCGATGTCGCGCAAGAGCCGATCGCGAAGCCCCTGGTCGAACACCCGCACGCCGAGCCGCTTGTGCTTCGCGTCGAACATCGCGGAGTCGGCGTCCCGGACGAGGGTGTGCGGCTCGCGAGACTCGTCTCCCGTGGCCGTGACGACACCGATCGACGCCGAGCGGATCTTGCCGGGTGACGCCTCGATGACGGCCCGCTGCAAGCTGTGCGCCAGCTCGACGACGTCGGCGTCCTCGGGGGCGTCGGGGACCACCACCACGAACTCGTCACCGCCGTAGCGGGCCACCGTGGCCCCCGCGGGTATGACGCCGGCCAACGCCCGCGCCGTGTTCTGCAGCACGGAGTCGCCCACCGGGTGCCCGAACTCCTCGTTGACACGCTTGAACGCGTCGAGGTCGCAGAAGAGCACGGCGAGCCGACCGCGCCCGACCGTGGCCCACGCCTCGGTGATGACCTCGTCGAGCCGGCGCCGGTTGGGCAGGCCCGTCAGCGAGTCCGTGTGGGCGGCCTCCTTGAGCCGTGCCGTGAGCTCGTACCGGTCCGCCGCGGAGGAGACGACGTGACCGAGGTCGTCGAGGAAGGTCACCGCCTGGGTGTCCTTCACGAGCTCGGGGGTCATGGCGAACGACGTGAAGAACGAGCCGTTCGAGAGCCGGCGCAGGTTGCCGTTGATCTCGGGGGAGTTGAGGAGCACGCGCGCTGACGTCTCAGCGCGCACGAGGAGCTGGGAGGGGTCCCGGTCGAACCACGCGGCGTTCGTGACGGCGGCGAGGGCGTCGCGCATGTGCCGCTGGCGCACGCTGCGCGCGAGGTCCTCCCGTAGCCGACGCACTCCGACGACGACGACGATCCCGATCACGGGCAGTGCCCACAGCGACGTGAGCAGCTCGGCGAGCACTCCGCTGACGAGGACGAAGGCGAGCGCGAGGGTCGCGAAGCCGAGCAGGGCGAGTCCGATCACCACGACACGGCTCGCCACAGAGGGCATGCGCTGGATCGCTCGCAACGCGTAGACCGTGACGACGAACACGGGGATCGCGAAGCTCCACGTGATGAGCGGGCCGTACTGTGGCACGCCGTCGAGGTACTCGTGCGCGTAGACGAGGTCGGTCGTGAGGAAGAGCACAGCGCGTACCGCGAAGAGCCCGCCGGCCGTGATCATCCACCAGCGCACGGGCGGCCCCCCGGTGACCGAGCGCAGCGCCGGCATCGCCAGCAGGATGCTCGCGCCGAGCGCCTGCGAGCGCAGCCACAACGCCAAGGTGTCCGCCACCGAGCCGGGCTCGACGAGCGTGACACCCGCGTTCAGGACGAGCAGCACGGCGAACGGTACGAGCCAGACGGTGAGCCAGAACACGAACGAGTCCCGACGGTTGAGACGCCACCAGACGTAGAGGAGTCCGGCGACACCGGCGACCACTCCGCCGGCGAACGCCTGAAAGACCAGCCATCCCCCCGTGGAGGAGCTCATGGATCCCATCATGGCGGTCGGGGCACCGCTTTGTCCCGAGTCCCGGCGGAGGAAATCTGTGAGCGGCGTGCACTAGGCTGATGGCCGCTGCACACCATCCTTTAAGGCCCGTCCTGTGAGGCGGGGAAGGAGACCACACGATGTCTGACCCAGCCACGCCCGGCGATGGACGCGTTGTCCTCGGTCCGGACGACGTCTCCCGGGCGCTGACCCGGATCGCCCACGAGATCCTCGAGCACAACAAGGGCGCCGCCGGTCTCGTAGTCCTCGGCATCCCCACCCGCGGCCTCCCGCTCGCGCACCGGCTCGCTGAGCGTCTCGCGAGCGTCGAGCCCGACTTCGACCCGCAGACCCAGCTCGGCTCGCTCGACATCACGATGCACCGCGACGACCTGCGCCGCGCGCCGGTGCGCCCCATCGGGGCGACGACGCTCCCGGCGTCGGGCATCGACGACAAGACCGTCGTCCTGGTCGACGACGTCCTCTACTCCGGTCGCACCATCCGTGCGGCCCTCGACGCGCTCAGCGATCTGGGCCGTCCCCGGGCGGTGCGCCTCGCCGTCCTCGTCGACCGGGGCCACCGCGAGCTGCCCATCCGCGCCGACCACGTGGGCAAGAACCTCCCCACCGCGTCCACCGAGCGCGTGCGCGTCATGCTGACGGAGACGGACGGCCGTGACGCGGTGCTGATCTCGGACGCCGCGTCGGGCGGGGAGGGCTGACATGGATCACCTGCTGTCCGCCGCAGACCTCGACCACGCCACGGCCGTGCGCATCCTCGACACCGCCGCGGAGCTCGCCGCGACGCAGGGCCGCGAGATCAAGAAGCTGCCCACGCTGCGCGGCCGCACGGTCGTGAACCTCTTCTTCGAGGACTCCACGCGCACCCGCATCTCCTTCGAGACGGCCGCCAAGCGCCTCTCGGCAGACGTCATCAACTTCGCTGCGAAGGGCTCGAGCGTCTCGAAGGGGGAGTCCCTCAAGGACACCGCCCTCACTCTCCAGGCGATGGGGGCCGACGCCGTCGTCATCCGCCACCAGGCCTCCGGCGCCCCGCACCTGCTCGCCAACTCCGGATGGGTCCAGGCCGCCGTCGTCAACGCGGGCGACGGTACGCACCAGCACCCGACCCAGGCGCTCCTCGACGCCTACACGCTGCGCCGTCACCTCGTGGGCCCGCAGACCGCCGGGCAGGACCTCGCCGGCCTGCGGGTCGCCGTCGTCGGAGACGTGCTGCACTCGCGCGTCGCCCGATCCAACGTGGACCTGTTGCACACCCTCGGCGCGCGCGTGACGCTCGTCGCGCCGCCCACCCTCCTTCCGGTGGGTGTCGAGGCGTGGCCGTGCGACGTCTCCTACCACCTCGACGAGGTGCTCGAGCAGGCGCCCGACGCCGTCATGATGCTGCGCGTGCAGCGCGAACGGATGAGCAGCGCGGGCGGCGGGTTCTTCCCCGGCCCGCTCGAGTACTCGCGCCGCTACGGGCTCGATGCTCGCCGTCTCGCGGTGCTGCCCTCGCACGCGATCGTGATGCACCCCGGACCCATGAACCGCGGCCTCGAGATCAGCGCCGAGGCGGCGGACTCGCCGCAGGCCGTCATCGTCGAGCAGGTCGCCAACGGCGTGGCCGTGCGGATGGCCGTGCTCTACCTACTGCTGGCCGGCGGCCGGAGAGAGGACGTCGCGTGACCGACTACCTGCTGCGAGGGGCACGACCTCTCGGCGGCGAGCCCGTGGACGTCCTGATCTCCGGCGGTGTGATCGCTGCGATCGGGGCCGACGACGACGCACCCCGGGACGATGCGCACGTGATCGACGCCGAGGGCCTCGTGCTGCTGCCCGGCCTCGTCGACCTGCACACCCACCTGCGCGAGCCCGGCCGCGAGGACGCCGAGACCGTCGAGTCCGGCACCCGTGCCGCGGCGCTCGGCGGCTTCACGGCCGTCCACGCGATGGCGAACACGAACCCCGTCGCGGACACGGCCGGCGTCGTGGAGCAGGTCTACCACCTGGGTCGCCGCGCCGGCTGGGTCGACGTCTTCCCCGTGGGCGCCGTGAGCATCGGGCTCGAGGGCGAGCGGCTCGCCGAGCTGGGCGCCATGGCCGACTCGGAGGCCCGCGTGCGCGTGTTCTCCGACGACGGCAAGTGCGTCTCGGACCCCGTGCTGATGCGCCGCGCGCTCGAGTACGTCAAGGCGCTCGACGGCGTGATCGCCCAGCACGCGCAGGAGCCGCGGCTCACCGAGCACGCCCAGATGCACGAGGGTGTCGTCTCCGCCCAGATCGGTCTCGCGGGCTGGCCCGCCGTGGCCGAGGAGGCGATCATCGCCCGGGACGTGCTGCTCGCCGAGCACGTCGGTTCGCGGCTCCACGTGTGCCACCTGTCCACGGCGGGTTCGGTCGAGATCGTCCGCTGGGCCAAGGGTCGGGGGATCGACGTCACGGCGGAGGTCACCCCGCACCACCTCGTGCTCACCGACGAGCTCGCCCGCGGCTACGACGCCCGGTTCAAGGTCAACCCGCCGCTGCGCACGCAGGCCGACGTCGACGCCGTGCGGGCCGGGCTCGCGGACGGCACGATCGACATCGTCGCCACGGACCACGCCCCGCACACGGTCGAGGACAAGGACTGCGAGTGGGCCGCCGCCGCGTTCGGCATGACGGGGCTCGAGACGGCCCTCAGCGTGGTGCAGGAGGCGATGGTCGACACGGGGCTCATGGACTGGGCCGACGTCGCCCGCGTGCTGTCGAGCGCGCCCGCGCTGATCGGCCGCGTCGAGGACCGGCACGGACGCCCGATCGCGGTGGGGGAGCCCGCCAACCTGACCCTCGTGGACCCGGCGGCCCGACGCACGGTGGACCCACGGACGCAGGCGACGGCGAGCCCCAACACCCCCTACCGCGGCCGCGAGCTGCCGGGCCGGGTCGTCGCGACCTTCCTGCGGGGGCGAGCCACGGTCCTCGACGGCAAGGCGGTGCTCGGCGCATGAAGTTCTGGATCCCCACGATCGGTCTCATCGTGCTGGCCGGTCTCATCCTGCTCTCGATGCGCCGTGGTTGGCTGCGGCGCGCGGCCCGCACGGCGACCGTCGTCGGCGCGCTGCCCGAAGTCCCCGCCTCGCTCGGCACCGCGCGCACCGCACCCTTCGACGCGACGTACATCGGCACCACGGTCGCGGGCCAGTGGCTCGAGCGCATCGCAGGGCAGGGGCTCGGCGCCCGGGCGGCCGGATCGGTGCAGCTCTTCGACTCCGGCGTCGTGGTTGTACGTCAAGGGATCGCGGATGTGTACATCCCGCTCGACCGGCTCGACGCCGTGCGGTTCGACCGCGGCATCGCGGGCAAGGTCGCCGATCCGAAGCGGCTCGTCGTGCTGACGTGGCGGCTCGAGGTCGCCGTCGACTCCGGCGTGCTCCTGCGCCACCCCGAGCAGGCTCAAGAACTCGTCACCGCGCTCGAAGCCGCGGTCCAGCAGAAGGAGGCAGGGTGAGCGCAGCGGTTCTCGTGCTCGAGGACGGACGGTCGTTCACCGGACGGCCCTACGGCGCACTCGGGCAGACGCTCGGTGAGGTCGTCTTCAACACCGGCATGTCCGGCTACCAGGAGACCCTCACCGACCCCTCGTACCACCGCCAGATCGTGGCGATGACGGCGCCCCACATCGGCAACACGGGCGTCAACGACGAGGACCCCGAGTCCGGGCGCATCTGGGTCGCCGGGTACATCGTGCGCGACCCCGCACGGCGTGCCTCGAACTGGCGGTCGCAGCGCACCCTCGACGAGGAGCTCACGGCGCAGGGGATCGTCGGTCTGTCGGGCATCGACACGCGTGCACTGACGCGCTACCTGCGCGAGCGCGGCGTCATGCGCGCCGGGATCTTCTCCGGCGACGCGCTCCTCGAGGGCGACCGCCAGGCCACGCCCGACGAGCTGCTCGCCCGCGTGCTCGCCTCCCCGCCCATGGCGGGCGCCGACCTCGTGGGCGACGTCTCCACCTCCGAGCCCTATGTCATGGAACCGGCCGCGGGCACGGTCGACCCGGTGACCGTCGTCGCCGTCGACCTCGGCATCAAGGCCATGACCCCGCAGCGGCTCGCCGAGCGGGGCGCACGCGTCCACGTCGTGCCCTCGCGCACCACGATCGAGCAGATCGAGGCGCTCTCGCCCGACGGCGTGTTCTTCTCCAACGGTCCCGGCGACCCGGAGGCCGCGACGCAGGCGATCGCGCTGCTGCGCGAGGTGCTCGACCGGAAGATCCCGTACTTCGGCATCTGCTTCGGCAACCAGATCCTCGGTCGCGCGCTCGGCTTCGGCACGTACAAGCTCGACTACGGCCACCGCGGCATCAACCAGCCCGTCATGGACCTCGGGACGCGCAAGGTCGAGATCACGAGCCACAACCACGGGTTCGCCGTGGAC
>Ga0160449_1000152_pt1 | contig 63483 bp, 46 predicted proteins | sample HID1975I_E1MG_FD_108216 | JGI IMG/M metagenome (GOLD analysis project Ga0160449, IMG submission 108216) | Enriched soil microbial communities from UW Madison campus, WI, USA - HID1975I_E1 MG | ecosystem: Environmental > Terrestrial > Soil > Unclassified | place: USA: Madison, Wisconsin...
GACCCGACGAGCAGCAGGTCGCCCTGGCCTTCGTTGACGTGGTCGGTGCGGGCCGTCCGATAGCCGGCCGCTGCCATCCACTCGGCGTAGGCATCGGCCTCGCCTGCCCGCTGCGGGAAGGCGAAGCGGGCCACCACTGCGGTGTCCCCGACCAGGAAGCCGCCGTTGGCGGCGTAGACCATGTCGGGCGAACCGGGGAGGCCGTCGATGAGCTCGACCGTGAGGCCGAGGTCGAGGTAGGCGTCATAGAGGGTCTGCCACTGGCGCAGCGCGAGCGCCGTGTCGGTGGGCTCCTCGGGGTGCATCCAGGGGTTGATCTCGTAGGAGACGGTGTAGTAGACCGGCTCGCACATCAGGTAGTGGCGAACCGACTGTCCGGGCGCGCTGGGCGTGCTCATCTGACCTCCTCGGGTAACTCGCCTCCGACACTCGTTCCCGTGCAAGGCGTCCTATCGAGGGTAGGCCGCGCAGGCCCGGATCCGCGTGGACCGTCGTTGCGCGTCGGGGTGCGGTTTGTTGCGTTCGAAGGGCCGACGACGGCGATTCGTTGCGCGGCGTGGCGCTCGGCGGCGCACGGTAAGTTGGCTGGTCATGGAGCAACGGATTCTCGGCCGCACGCAGCGGCCCGTCAGTGTGGTCGGACTCGGGTGCTGGCAGCTCGGCGCGGACTGGGGCGACGTCGCCGAGGACGACGCCATCGCCGTCCTGAACACCGCCCTCGACTCGGGCGTCACGTTCCTCGACACGGCCGACGTCTACGGGGACGGGCGCTCGGAGCGCCTCGTCGGGCGGGTGCTCGCGGAGCGAGCCGACGGCGGCCTCTTCGTCGCAACCAAGATGGGCCGGCGCGCCGACCCGCACGTGGCCGACGAGTACACCGCGGACAACTTCCGCCGCTGGAACGACCGTTCGCGCGAGAACCTCGGCGTCGACACGCTCGACCTCGTGCAGCTGCACTGCCCGCCGAGCGAGGTGCTCTCGCGCGAGTCGACGTACGACGTGCTCGACGAGATGGTGGCCGAGGGCCGCATCGCGCACTACGGCGTGAGCGTCGAGACGGTCGAGGAGGCGCTCACCGCGATCGCCCGCCCGCACGTCGCGAGCATCCAGGTCATCCTCAACATCTTCCGGCGCAAGCCCCTGGAGCGCGTGCTGCCCGCCGCGCTCGAGGCCGGCGTCGGCATCATCGCGCGCGTGCCGCTCGCGAGCGGGTTGCTCACGGGCCGCTACGACGAGGCGACCGAGTTCGCGCCCAACGATCATCGGACCTACAACCGCGGCGGCGAGGCCTTCGACGTCGGCGAGACGTTCGCGGGCGTGCCGTACGGCGTGGGGGTCGCGGCGGCGCGGCGCGTGTCCGTCGTGGCCGACCGCGCGGCGATGGCCGACATCCCTACCTCGCAGTTCGCGCTGCGGTGGATCATCGACCAGCCCGGTGTCACGACCGTGATCCCCGGGGCGAGCCGCCCCGAGCAGGCACGCTCCAACGCGGCCGCCGCCGAGCTGCCGCCGCTGTCCGACGACGCCCTGCGCGCGCTGAGCGACATCTACGACGAGGACATCCGCCCCCACGTGCACCACCGCTGGTGAACGCGACCCTCGACGAGCTGATCCGCTCCTGAGCACTGCCCCGCCGGGCTCGTGTCAGCCGCGCTGCCCGGTGGGGAGCTCGAGCGGCGGCAGCGTCTCGCTGGGCGCCTCGATGATCTCGATGACCTCGTGGAAGTAGGCGGGTGGCTCGCCGAACGCCTTGCGGGCGTTGCGCACCACAGTCTTGCTGAGCGCCCGGGCACCCGTGGCACCGACGACGGCGCCGATCCCGAAGGGGAGGATGCGGCCGAACGCGAGCGCGCCCTGCGACGCGGCCTGGGTGCGCACGAGCCGCTTGGTGAGCGTCGAGTTCACGGCCTTGACGGTGCCGAGCGGCAGCCGGGTGAGGAGCTGGGTCGCCCAGCGGCCCGACGAGAAGAGTCCCAGCTCGCCCACGGCCCGCGCCCCGTCCTCACCGAGGATGGTCGTCAGGAGGAGAGCACGCCGTCGTTCGGCATCGTCCACCTCGATGCCGTGCACGTCGGCGACGGCGAGCGCGAAGGCGGCCGAGGCCGCGAAGTACGTGCCGACGTTGGCGGTGGTGAGCGCGATGCTGACCCCCGTGCCGATCGCCGGGACCGCCGCCGCAGCACCCACGGCCCCGCCTGCCGTGGCCGACACCGCGAGGTACTCGCGCTCGAGCAGCGCGATGATCTGTTCGGGCGTGGCGCCGACGTGCTTGCGGCGGACCCGCTCGACGTGGGCGTGCACCACCGAGCTGGGGATGGTCACGGCCTTGTCGAGCGCGGCCGAGACGACCGTGACGAGGTCGGGCATCAGCCGTCCGCCTTGATCGTGAGGTCGACCGTCGCGCCGGCCATGAGCGTGCGGCCGACGTTGCAGAACCCGTCGATCGCCCGCTCGACCACGGTGAGCACGCGCGCGCGAGTCGCCTCGTCGAGCGCCGACAGGTCCACGATGAACTCCTCGACGAGGGCGGGGTAGCGGCGCTCGGCGGTGTCGGTGGCGCCGGCCGCGCGGACCTCGACCTCGTAGTCGTCCCCGAGCGCGCGGGCGAGCGGCGACTCGGCCGTCACGGCGCTGCAGGCTGCGAGCGCGACCTTCATGAGCTCGCCGGGCGTGAAGTACTCGCCCTCGACGCCGGACGCGGCGATCTGGACGGCGGCGCCGCGGGGGTTGTGGCCGGAGAAGGTCTTCACGCCGGTGCGCTGCACCCACACGGGGTTGGCGGGCCCGGGACTCACGTCGATCGACATGGGGACATCGTCGCATCCCGCGCGGCGGGGCGCTCCGGAGCGACGCGGGACGGCTTGCGGCGCTCCGTCCGGCATGTCCGGGTTCGGCTGAGTATCGTCGGGTGCGGACCTGACCCTATTGCCCCAAGGTGTGCCCGTGATCTCCATGCTCGACTTCCTGCTTCCGCTCGCCCTGGCCGTGGCGGTCTCACCCGTCGCCGTGTACGGGGTGGTGCGGATGACGCTCGCCTCACCGGTGTCGATGGCGCCGGACTGGGGCTTCCTCACCGGCTGGGTCGTGGGGGTCACGGCCGTGGTCTCGCTCGTCGCGGTGCTGGTGGCGCTCGTCACGGGGGCGCTGACCGGCACGGGGTTCGCCGTCGTCGCCGGGGTGCTGTTCCTTCTGCTGGGTCTGCTCGCGTGGAACCTCGCGCTGCGCCGGTGGCGGGCGCGGCCGCGCCCGGGGGAGCCCGCGCGCTGGCCCTCGTGGGTGGAGGGCGCGGCGGACGCCGACCCGGCCAAGGCGAGCGGCCTGGGCTTCGCGCTCGCGGCCCTCGACCTGAAGAACCTCACGCTCGGGGCCGCGGCCGGCGTGTTCCTCGCGCTGACCCGGGCGAGCTTTGGCTCGATCGCCCTGGGGGCCGTCGTCTTCGTCGTGGTGTCGAGTGCGGCGCTGCTCGTGGTGACGGTGGGCTTCCGCCTTGCCCGACGGCGGGTCGAGGCGCCGCTGGCGCGCCTCGCGGCTGGCCTGGAGCTGAACCTGGGCGGCGTGGAGTCCGTGGCCCTCGTCGTCGCGGGCGGGCTGCTCGTGGGGACGGGGCTCGCGGCGTTCTGAGTCGCTGGTTCTGAGTCGCTGGGTTCTGACTGCTCGCGCCGCTCGGGCGCCCGAGTGAAGAGTTCGCATCGATATCCGTTGCCAACTCTTCCGGCTTCGACCACACCAGGGCCGGGGCTGTTGCTCGGGCGGTTCTTCGAAGAGTTCGCATCGATATCCGTTGCCAAGTCTTCCGCGTCCCTCCAAGCCCCGCATGCCCGCGGCTCGGCCTCTTGGTTGAAGAGTTGCGACCGGTATGCGCGCGCAAGTCTTCAAGCTTCACCTCGGCGACGGGGCGGGGGTGAGGTTGCGGCGAGCCGGCGGGCGCGGCGGGGCGTGTGGTTCGGGGGGTTGGCCGGTCCATGCGCGGCCGATCCACCGTGCTGCCCGGACGCTAGGGATTGACAGCGATACGTCAAAGATATATCGTTAGCGTGTCGATACAGCAGAAGGCTCGGATCATGGCGTGCGGAAACCGCCACGGGCCCGCGTATCGCCCCAGCGCCAGACCATGGCGCAGGCAGGCTCCGATCTCAGGAGAACCCCTATGCGAAACGCATCCTTCAACCAGCCCCGCCGGCAGCGCCCGGCATCCTTCGGCCCCCGCGCCGAGGCACAATTCACCGTCGACCTCACCGCCGGACCCGTGCGGCGCGGCCGTCGGCACCACGACGAGTTCGGTCCGGACCACGACGAGCCCGGCCGCGGACGCGGTCGCGGCGGTCGCGGTCGCGGCCGTGGCTTCGGCCCCGAGGGTCGAGTCTTCGGCCCTGGTGGCCCCGGTTTCGGTCCTGGTGTACCGGGCTTCGGCCCCGACGGCCCCGACGACCGCGAGGGTCGCGGCGGTCGCGAGTTCGGCCCCGGTGGCCGCGGTCGTGGCCCGGGCGGCCCGCGAGGTCGTGGCCGCGGTGGTCGCGGTCGGGCAGCGCGCGGTGACGTGCGCGCCGCGATCCTGCTGCTCCTGACCGAGCAGCCGATGCACGGCTACCAGATCATCCAGGAGATCACCGAGCGTTCCTCGGGCACCTGGACCCCCAGCCCCGGCGCCGTCTACCCGGCGATCGGGCTGCTCACCGACGAGGGTCTCGTGGCGACGACGGCGGACGGCGGGCGCAATCTCGCCTCGCTGACCGACGAGGGTCGCACGTACGTCGAGGCGAACGCCAAGACGCTCGGCACCCCGTGGGACGACGTCGCCGCACACTCGCCGCGCCGCCGCCACGAGCTCCGTACCGGGGTCGAGGCGCTGGCCGACGCCGTGCGCCAGGTGGCCCGGGTGGGCTCCGAGGCCCAGACGGCGGCCGCCCTGGCCGCGCTCGAGAACGCCCGGCGGGAGATCTACCTGATCCTCGCCGAGGCCGGACCGGCCGCGAGTGACTCGCCGTCGGCCACCGAGAGCTGACGCCTGCGCGGCCCGGGGCGCTCCGACACCGTCGCGAGCGCCCCGGGCCGCGGAGCTCCCGGAACCTCCCCGGTTCCGAGCTACAACGTGTGCGGGTCAACCGCGCTCGCAGGCGATGCCGTCCTTGTCACGGTCCATCTTCTTGTTCGCCTCGTAGAGCTTGGCGTGGACGAAGGGCTTGTAGCGCAGGCCGGTCGTCACGGCTTCGGACCTAGCGACACCGTTCGGATAGGTGCCCTTGAGGTCCGTGCAGTTGGCGAAGGTCTTCACCACGACACCGTCGTTGGGTTCCTCCGGCTCGGGTTCCGGAGTGGGCGTTGGAGTGGGGTCAGGCTTCTTGGGTGGCTCAGGCTTCTTGGGTGGCTCAGGCTTCTTCGGTGGGTCGGGCTTCTTTGGCGGCTTCGGCTTCTTGGTGGGCTCCTTGCCGATCTTCGCCTTGCTCGGCTTCGCGACAAGACGCTCGGACTTGGCGCAGTTCGAGAGCGTCTTGGCGATCGCCTTCTTCTCCTGCTTGTCGACGGACAGCGTCCAGCGGTACTTCACGCCGACCCACTCGGAGACGTAGCGGCACTTGTTCTTGTGCGGCAACCACGACGCCGGGTCCTTGTCGCCCTTGGAGCGGTTGACCGAGGCCGTGACGGCCACGAGCGACGGTCCGTACCTGAGGTCGTTGGCGAAGGCCTGCCGGGTGCTGGCGTTCCAGGTGGACGCGCCCGAGCGCCACGCCTCGGCGAGCGGCACGAGGTGGTCGATGTCGAGCGACGAGGCGCGCGTGTGCTTCTTGTTGTCGAAGTACGAGGTCCACCTGCCCTTGGTGACCCAGCAGCCCTTGCCTACCTTGACCCGCTTGCGCGCCTCGGCGATGAGGACCTCGCGCCGCGTGTCGCAGCCGTCGCGGCCCGCGTCGATCCAGTGCTTGAACTTCGAGCGCTGATACTTCGTGGCGCTCTTCTCCGAGGTGACCTTGAGCTTGGAGACGAGCTTGCGGGCGTCGATGTTGTCCGCCGCGGTGGCCGCCGGGGCGAGGGCCGCAGAGGTCAGGGCGAGGATGACGAGGGCGGCCAGCAGGCGGCGAAGCATGGGTGTCTCCAGTAGCGGTGGATCGTGCGCTACTGAGTGCTTCGGGGTCGCGGCTCAGTGGCTTGACCTGCGCGGATATTTGTCCCGGTATCTCCGAAGTGGTTTGCGCCGTAATGCGTGGGATGGGTGGTTCCTCGGCGCGTTGGTCGTGTCGAGATCGCAACTGCCCATGACCGGGCGCTAGGTTCGAAGACCTGGTTCGGTCGACTCCTGGGGGCGAGCGTGCAGCACCTGCGGCTCCTCGGCCCGGTCATGGTGCTGGGTCCAGCCCTCGTCGGAGCCATCGTGGTCGGCGTGATGGCGCTCGCCGGCGCGTATCGCGGTGGGTCCCGGCGTGCCGCCGTCGTCCGCGGTTCGCTTGCCTTCCTGCTGGGCTTCGGCAGCGCACTGACACTGACGGTGACCCTGCTCCCTGCGGAGGCGTCCGCTCCCGCGCACTACCTCTCGCTGGACGTGTTCGCGGACCTGTCGCGTCAGTTCGCGGACTTCTCTTCGCCGACGGCGATCACCCAGGTGGCGATCAACCTCTTGCTGCTCTCCTGGCTCGCGCTCGCGCTGCCGCTGCTGAACTCACGCATCGGCGTCCTCGAGGCGACCGTGCTCTGCTTGGCTGCCTCGGTCGTGATCGAGTCCCTGCAGTTCGTGCTCGTGAGCTCGGGCCGTGCGGCCACGCTGGCCGACGTCGTACTGAACGTCATCGGTGCCGCCCTGGTGGCCCTGTTCAGCGTGCGATACGTACGGACCCGGCTGGAGCGATGGATCGAGCCGACACCTCAGGGCACGGCGGCGGGTTCCGTGAGTGGGACCGGCTTCACCGAGCGGGTGGGTGGCCGGTAGGCTCGTCGGGCCCCGCGCCTGTAGCTCAGGGGATAGAGCACCGCTCTCCTAAAGCGGGTGTCGCGCGTTCGAATCGCGCCAGGCGCACAGAGTGTTTCCGCAGTTCAAGGCAGCGCTTGGTTCTCGTCGAGCAACTCTTGGATCACCGTCTCGCCAGCGACACCGCAACAAGTCCGAACTAGGTATTGCTGCCGTTAGTATCATCAGTGTTACTAACATGTGTGATACTATTTGACTCGGTACTGAGAGAGGGGAGGTCGATGGTGGCGAGATTCATTGATCGAACCCGCGAGCTCGCCCAGCTCGACGACCAGCTCGGCATCGTCCGACGTGGCGGTCGAGACGCCAGCGGTGTCGCCGTCCTCCTACGTGGCCGCCGACGCATCGGCAAGAGCCGTCTTGCCGAAGTGTTCGCTGAGCGCTCAGGGCTCCCCTACCTGGTGTTCCAAGCAGCACGCTCCTCAACCCCTGAGCGCGCCTACGCCGACCTTGCCGCGGCAATCGCGGCTTCGAGCCTCCCGAACGCGGCGATCGCGGCGGGACAGGAGCCGCGATCGTTGACCGCTGCGCTGGCGCTCATCGCTGGTGCACTACCCACGGATCAGCCGGCCGTGGTCGTCCTCGACGAGCTCCCGTGGCTCCTGGAGGTCGTCCCTGGTGGCGCGGGTGAGCTCCAGCGGGTCTGGGATCAGCAGCTATCACGTCGTCCCGTGCTGTTGCTGCTGCTCGGGTCTGACCTCGCGATGATGGAACAGCTCACCAAGCCGGATCAGCCGTTCCACGGTCGTGGGACCGAGCTCATCCTCCAGGCGCTGACCCCCAGTGACATCGGCTCGATGACCGGGCTGGCCGGGATGGATGCGTTCGATGCGTACCTGATCACCGGTGGGCAACCTCAGATCGCCGAGACCTGGCAGGAAGGAGAGACCCGCACGTCGTTCCTCGAGCGGTCCTTCTCCACGTCGCTGTCAGCGTTGGTCGCGTCGGGGACTCGTGTCCTCGACGGTGAGCTCCCCGAAGGCGCGCACGCGCGGACAGTGCTCACGGCTATCGGCGGATATGGCGAGCGAACGTTCTCCCGCATCCAGCAGGCGACGGGGGGCATGCAGTCCGCCTCCCTGTCACGGGCACTGGACCTGCTGACCTCGAAGCGCATCGTCGCTGTTGATCAACCGCTCTCCACCAGGGCACAGAAGGAACCCAGATACCGAGTCGACGACCCCGCACTGCGGTTCTGGCTGCCGTTCGTCGAACGAGCACTGCCCGAGGTCGACCGCGGCCGGGGGGACCTTGCCCTCGCTCGCGTGAGCGACGAAGCCTTCGAATCATGGCGTGGTCGTGCGATCGAGCCTGTCGTCCGTGCATTCATGTGGCGGGCGCTCGTCGGCACCCCGTGGGCACACGTCAGCGAGATCGGCGGTTGGTGGCCACGGTCCAACAACCCCGAGATCGACCTTGTCGGCGCTGACCGCCGACCAGCGCGCGAGCTCGCGTTCGTCGGAACCATCAAGTGGCGCCCCACACCTGTCACCGCCGCGGACATGCGCAAGCTGAGCACCGACGCCGCCTCCGTCCCGGGCTACCAGACCCGCACGCCCCTCGTCGCGGTGTGCCCTGGCGGTGCGGCCGGCAATGCCGGGGTCGACCAGGTATGGACCGCTGGTGACCTCCTGGATGCCTCGCGCTGAGCACCGGCTGGTCGGGCACCCAGTCTGACAATCGCCCCGTGCCCCACGTCGGAGATCACGGTCGGGAGCACTCAACCGGACCCGGTCTGATGCCACTTCCTTCAGAGTGTCTATGCGTGGCCTTCGGTGACGAGCTGGGCGAGGGCGGATCGCTCGCGGACCTCGTTCTCGGTCGCGGTGTCTCCAGCGACCCGGGTCAGGACTGCTTGGAGGAACTCGGTTGCTCGGTGGGGTGCGACGTCGAGCATCTCGGCCAGGTGCTGCCATGCCGCCGACGAGTCGCCGTCGGGCAAGCCTCGGGCTCGCCGCCGATACATCTTGGCCACCTCGTCGAACAGGTCGTCGCCGGGTCCGGCAGGGTCAGTGAGTCGCAAGACTGCCTCGGCCGTCCGTGCCTCCGTCTCGGTGCTCCAGTCTGACTGGTGCCGTTGCACGAGGTCGTGCAACCCAGGGTCGGAGAGCGCCCCCGCTGCCACCATCTCGAGGCCCCAGACGTCGCCACTGGAGCGGGAGAGGGCGCTGCGGACTCGCGGGAGGGCGCGGGGATCGCGTCGATAGGCGAGTCCCACGAGTACTTCCGACCTGGTCTCGCGATCGATGTCGTCGAGTCGGGCTGCGAGTGCGTCGCGGACCTCTGGTGTGTCGATCTCGCGCCACTGCTCGGCGAGCACGAAACAGGCCCGGTCTCGCACCTTCTTGTCGGTGTCGAGGGTGAGCCGGATGGCAGCCGCGACCATCTGCTCGGTCGGAGGGTCGCCGTGGGTCAAGAACGGCAGCGTTGAGGCGACGGCGAGGCGCAGGCGGGCATCAGAGTGGTCAGTGAGCTCGAGGACGGCAGCGAGGTCGGTCTCGTCCGCAGCATCGACGGCCGACTCGAACTTGGCGGAGTCTTCGAGCCCGGCCAGCAGAAGCTCTGCTACGCGCATGGGACGAGTATGCAGGTCGACGGGGCAGTCCTCGCAGATGCACGTCCTCGGTCCACAGCACGAGGCACGAGCCGCCGTCCGGCAGCGCCTGCACATCCGCCGTGCCCAGCAGGCCGGGGAGGTGCGTCTCGGAGTACCACCCGGTCCCTGTGGTTGAGCGAGGCTAGCTGATGGCCGGGGTCACGTGGATGGCTGTCGCGATCGGGCCGCTCAGCTCGATCAGGCCATCACGGTGCTCGATGCTCATCAACCCTGTCGCGGACATCGCCGCGACGACACGCAGTGTCGAGCCGACGGCGATCCGGCGCGCGGCCAGGAACCTGAGGATGTCTGGACTTGCGTCCGAGACCCGGACAACGCTGACCGTGTCCCCGGACGCGCAAGCCGACAGAACCACTGCCGGTGACCGTGCCGGGGCGCCGTGGCGGGGTATCGGGTCTCCGTGAGGATCGGCCTCCGGGTAGCCCAAGAGCGCGTCCATCCGGGCGATGAGTTGATCGGAGACGGCGTGCTCCAGCCGATCGGCTTCGTCGTGGACCTCGTCCCAGGGAACACCGAGGTGCTCGGCCAGGAAGGTCTCGATGATGCGGTGTCGGCGTACGACCTCTAGGGCGACCCGCTCGCCTTCGGCGGTGAGTTCGATCGCGCCGTAGGGCTCGTAGCGGATCAGGTCATCACGGGCCAGCTTCTTCAGGTTCGCTGAGACCGTCGACAGCGTGACTCCGAGTGCGGCGGCGATCTCGCTGGTGGTTGCTCGACGCTCGTCGTCGGGCCACTCGCCGGCCTTCCAGATCAGGGTCAGGTAGTCCTCGGCAACACGGGTGATCTCCGGGGCCACCGTTCATCCTGTCTCGCGATCTTTCACAGCTGCGCACCGCAGGGCCTCGTCCCTGGCACGGACCAGTCTCCTGCTCCGATGTGGGTGTGTCCACTGCTGTTCTCAATGTGTGACGGATCAAACTCTGTTCCTGGACGGTACTTACCGAGCGAACTCGACCGACGAAGATCAAATGCTCACCTGTTCCCCAATGACGGGAGGGTGACTGCTCCGGTGGTGCACTTTATTGGCCCTGTGCCGCTACGAGGTCGCGCTGATCTCGAAGTTCGATCCGTGACACTTCAAGTTGTGCGTAGACACACCGGATTGCCGCCGCTCAGGGTAGTTCTCGAAGGTATGAGAGCACCGCCCGACTCGACGAGTACGAGCAGAAGAAGCGCGCCCGCTGTGCACCGCCCAGCAACTCATCTGGCCTGCTGCGTGCCTGCGATCAGCCCTTCGGTTCTCCGTGATCCCGAACGTCATGCATTTCTGAGAGGCAACTTCTATGTCATTGTGGTCCGTCCTGCTCATCGGGATCGGCGTCTCTGCTGACGCCTTCGCCGCCGCCCTGGCGAATGGGTTGAGAATGCAGAAGCTGCTCTATCGGCACGTGGTGATCATCGCCCTGACCTTTGCAGGATTTCAAGCGGTCATGCCGCTGCTGGGATGGCTACTCGCTTCGCAGTTCGCGCGCTTCCTCGACCCTGTCGACCACTGGATCGCTTTCGGACTGCTCAGCCTTATCGGCGCGAAGATGATCTGGGAGGCGTTCGCATCCAAGGAGGACTACAGCGCGAACGGGGGCCGGCTGGAGGTGCGTCGACTCTTGCTGCTCGGGGTGGCCACCAGCATCGACGCCGCCGCCGTCGGAGTCTCGTTCGCGGTCCTGGATGTCTCGATCATCCAAGCCATTCTCATCATTGGCGGGGCCACCCTCGTGCTGTCGTTCATCGCCGTACTCATCGGCCATCGCGTCGGTGTGCGATTCCGCAAGCCTGCCGAGATCATGGGCGGCTTGGTACTCGTCGGGATCGGTGTGCGAATCCTGCTGGAGGGCTTCGGGGTACTGTGACCCCGCACCTTCTTGCCGGTAGCTCTGCTCCGCGCATGGGACGAGTGGGCAGGCCTCGAAGGGTCTCAGCGCCGCTGCTCGAGCACCTCGACGCGGAGGCGCCGCATCACCACGCGGACCATCGCCGCAAGCACGGGACGCAGCACTGGGGCGGTCAGTCGACGAGGCAGCCCTCGCAGGTGCACGTCCTCGGTCCACAGCACGACGCACGAGTCGCCGTCGGGCAGCACCTGCACCTCCGCCGTGCCCAGCAGCACGGGCCCGAGCTTGCGGTACGTGGCGACGCCCGCGATGCCAGCCGAGGAGTCGGGCGGAGAGAAGTGCTCCACGACCATCCGGTCCGGGAGACCGGGCCAGCCGCGGCGGCTCCCGGGTCCAGTGACCGCTGTGAACGTGTCACCCACGGCGAGCACATCGGACGAGTCGATCCTCGTCAGCGGCACCCAGCGGGCGTGGTTGCGCACGTCGGTGACCAACGCCCAAGCCGTCTCGGCGGACATGGGGAGACGCGTCCTCACCACGGATCCTCACCGATGAGCGGTGCGTCTCGAAGCGTCACTCAAGAACTCTCGCACGCCGTCCCGCACCGTGCCGTGAGGGACTTCGGTCCGCGCGGCGCCGCCATATTGGCCGACGACGTGCCACCATAGGCACGAGCAATGGGCCCGCGGGTGGCCGGTCGGGACGCTGTGCGAAGAGCCGCCGCCCGATCTCGGTGCCCTGGCGCGGAGTGTCTGTGGCACGAGTGTGAACGGGTGCCCAACCCGTGCCGGCTCGGCTGTTGTCCGGCGCGCTCCGCCGTGGTTGCGGCGTGAGTGCAGCGAAGGAGGAGATGTGGCGCGATCTGGCCAACGCGGTTCCGGTCGCGCGCGCTCTGGCTCGGGTACCCAACGCCGCCGCGCCCCGCATCCCGACGAAGAGGGCCTCATCCCTGTGCTTGCCGGGGTCGCGCGCGAGGTCGACAACGCGGTGCGCAAGCCACCGGCGCGCCCGGCGGAGCGCACCAAGTTCCAGGTCGTGGGGCTGCTCGTTCGAGAAGAGCGGGATCGCGTGCGGGCCGACGGCGAGATCACCGAGGCTCGACGGACCCAGGAGCTCAAGCGCCTCGACGGTGTGGCGACGATGCTGGCCAAGATCGCCGCCCGAGACACCTCACTGCTCGCACTGCTCGCCGAGGACGCCCGGGTCACCGACGCGGCCCGCGCCTTCAAGGCGACCGTGATGCGCGCCGGGGGACTGGAGCCCCCCGAGGAGCCAGAGCCTGCCGCGCCCGCCGCGCCACCGCCCGGCGCCGAGAAGCGCGTGTTGCCACGGTCGGTGGTGTCGCGCCAGCTCGCCAACCCGTTCCTCGCCCCGGACTTCGAGGCCGCGGCGGAGCGCCTCGCCGCGAGACCCCGCCGGTTGGCCGGCTGGGAGCTGCTCGAACCGCTCTTCCGGTCGTTCGAGGTCGCCACCCCTGGCGCGCCGTCATGCATGCAGCTGCCCGAGCCTCGCCCGGTCGCCGTCCCGGCCGGCCGCGAGCTGATGCCCCACCAGGCGCAGGTGGTCGCGGCGGCCGCTCGCGGTCACCGCACGTTCCTGCTCGCCGACGAGCCGGGGCTCGGCAAGACCGCCCAGGCGCTCCTCGCGGCGCAGGCCGCCAACGCCTTCCCGTTGCTCGTCGTCGTCCCCAACGTCGTCAAGACGAACTGGGCGCACGAGGTGTCGATCTGGACGCCGCTGCGACGGGCCACGGTGGTCCACGGCGACGGCGAGCAGGTCGACGCGTTCGCGGACGTCGTGATCGTGAACTACGAGATCCTGGACCGGCACGTCGGTTGGCTCGGAGACCTCGGCTTCCGCGGCATGGTGGTGGACGAGGCCCACTTCATCAAGAACAAGGGCTCTCAGCGCTCGCAGAACGTGCTCGCGCTCGCCGACCGGATCCGCACCCGTGCCGGCCGGCCGCTCATGATGGCGCTCACCGGCACCCCGCTCATCAACGACATCGAGGACTTCCGGGCGATCTGGCAGTTCCTGGGCTGGATCGACGACACGACGCCGCTCGGCGCGCTGCAGACCGCCCTCGAGGACACCGGGCTCACGCCGGCGGACCCCGGGTTCTCGGCCGCCGCGCGAGCGGCCGTCATCGAGCAGGGCATCGTGCGCCGTCGCAAGGTCGACGTGGCCGCCGACATCCCCGCGCGACGCGTGGCGGACCTGCCCGTCGAGCTCGACGGCGCCGTCGGCCGCTCGATCCGAGCCGCCGAGGCCGCGCTCGCCGCCCGGCTCGTCCAGCGCTACCGGGCCGCCGTGGCGGCGCGCGCCGAGGAGTCCGTCGTCGGCGGGATCGACCTTGCGCTCGCTCGCCGGGTCGCTGCCGCCGAGCTCAAGGACTCGAGCTCGAAGACCCGCGGCGAGAACCTCTTCACGATGGTGCGCCGGATCGGCCAGGCGAAGGCCGGGCTCGCCGCGGACTACGCCGCGCAGCTCGCCCGCAACGTCGGCAAGGTCGTGTTCTTCGCCAAGCACGTGGACGTCATGGACCAGGCCGAGCAGACCTTCGCCGAGCGCGGCATCGGCTACGCCTCGATCCGCGGCGACCAGACGCCCAGGGCGCGCGCGAAGAACATCGCCGCGTTCACCGACGACCCCGACGTGCAGATCGTCGTCTGCTCGCTCCTGGCCGCCGGCGTCGGGATCAACCTCCAGGTCGCCTCGAACCTCGTGCTCGCGGAGCTGTCCTGGACCGACGCCGAGCAGACGCAGGCGATCGACCGGATCCACCGGATCGGCCAGGACGAACCCGTCACCGCGTGGCGCATCATCGCCGCCCAGACGATCGACTCGAAGATCGCCGAGCTGATCGACAGCAAGTCCGGGCTCGCCGCCCGGGCGCTCGACGGGGCCGACGACGACGACGGCGCATCGTCCACCGATGTGCAGCTCGAGGCGCTCGTCGCCCTGCTCACCGACGCGCTCGCCGCGGAGGACGTGGGCTGAGCCGTCGAGGCTCGGCGCTCAGCGGACCATGCCTGCTTGCAGCCGTCCGCCGAGCGGTGTCATGAGCTCGTCCGCGTACGACACGAAGGCGTCGACGTCGCCGGTGGCGAGAGCTTCGCCCAGTCGCCCGGCGACGACGACGTCCCACTCGCGCAGCCGCCGGACGAGCCACTTGCCCGAACCGAGCCAGCGGCCATGGGCAAGCAGCAACAGCTCGACGAGCGCGCGGTAGGCCTCGCCGAGCACGAAAGCTCGTTCGTCAGGCTCGATGGAGTCTGCGAGATCGTCGAGCAACGCGCTGACCATGTAGCGACGCACGTCGAGGGCGTGCTGGTCGATCGAGGGGCCGGCGGCGAGCACGGTCGTCGCCCAGTCGCGCAGCTCGGTCAGGACGACGCTCTCGCGCAGCACCACGCCGTCGCGCAGCATCACCAGGATCACCGGCCGGAAGCTACTGATCTCACGCTCGGCCCACCCGCGGTAGCTCGTCGGCGTGTAGGCGAAGACCTCGACGAGCCGGCCCTCGTGCTCGTGGGTGGTGGCGAGGCTCGAGCGACCGTCGTCGAACATCTGCTCGGGACCCAGCAGCAGCAGGTCCAGGTCGCTCGTCGGGGTGCTCGTGCCCGAGGCCGTACTCCCGGCGAGGACCACACCGTCGGCCGCGGGGAACCGCGACGCGACGAACGAGTTCGCCGTGCGCAGCGCCTCGGGGTCGACCTGGTTCACCGGGTCAGCGTACGGGCCAGCTCGTGTCTCCCGGGCGATCAGAGCTGGTTGACGGCGGCCTTCGCGGGGGCGCTCATCGGGATGCTCGCCACGATGCGCCACGCGACTCCTGTCCATGTCGCGACCGGGGAGGCGGGTGCCTTCGGCGAGCAGCGGACTGCCAAGGAGCTCGGACGGCTCGAGGTGCGTCGAGCCGACGTCCGGTGAGCTCAGCAGTGGGTACGTCCATAGCGCGCGGCTGTCAGTGGAGCGTGCCAGCGTGGAGGCATGGAGATCACACGGATGCAGCCGGCCGGGCTCGTCGTCAGCCCGGCGTTCAGTCATGTCGCCGTCGTGCCGCCGGGCGCGACGACGATCTACGTCGGCGGTCAGAACGGCATCGACGAGACCGGGGCGGTCGTCTCGGACGACATCGCCGAGCAGTCGCAACGGGCGCTGGGGAACGCGGGGGTCGCGCTCGCGGCGGCCGGCGCCACGTTCGCCGACGTCGTGCAGTGGAACGTGCTCCTCGTGGCTGACGCCGACATCGACGCGGCGTACGGGGCGATCGCACCGCTGCTCGCGGGCGCAGGGGCGCCACCCCTGGTGACCGCCGCCAGGGTCGCGGGGCTCGGTGTGCCCGGGGTGCTCATCGAGGTGAGCGCCGTCGCCGCGGTGATCGCGCCGTAGGCCGTCGGAGTAGCGGGACCGAACTCACTTGCGCGCTCCGCAAGTCGCGATATAACGTGTCTCGCGTGACGCGATATATCTCGACGCGGCCCCTGCTCGGCCGCACTTCCGGAGGACTCCCGTGACTGCCACCACCACCAACTGGGCCTTCCGCGCCGACGAGGTCTCCAAGATCTACAAGGGCGGAGTGCGCGCCAACGAGGCGCTGACCCTCCGAATCGAGCCCGGCGAGGTGTACGGGCTGCTCGGGCCCAACGGGGCCGGCAAGTCCACCCTGGTCAAGCAGATCATCGGGCTGCTCAAGCCGACGTCGGGCGCGCTCACCATCGGCCCGCACGACCTCGTGGCCCACCCGGAGATCGCCCGGCAGCTCTGCTCGTACCTGCCCCAGGCGCAGATGCCCATCGACTCCTTCAAGGCCGCCGAGGCGATCGAGCTGACCGGCCGGATCCGCGGCGGCGACCGGGCAGCGGTGCGCCAGCGCACCGACGAGCTCGTCGACGCCCTCGACATCGGCGAGTGGCGCGACGCCATGGGTGTGAAGCTCTCCGGCGGGGTCAAGCGCCTCGTCGGGTTCGCGATGGCAACCGTGTGGCCCGGCCGCCTGGTCATCCTCGACGAGCCGACCAACGACGTCGACCCGCTGCGCCGCCGGTTGCTCTGGGAGCAGGTGCGTCGGCTCAGCGACGAGGGTTGCGCCGTCATGCTCGTGACGCACAACGTGCTCGAGGCCGAGAAGTCCGTCGACCGGCTCGCGGTCATCATGGACGGGTCGATCGTCGCCGAGGGAACGCCGTCGGCCCTCAAGTCGAGCGACCGCGGCCAGCTGCGCCTGCAGGTGATGCTCAGCCCCGGCTCCTCGACCCCGGACGTCCCGGACTGGGTGCGCCACCCCGTGCGCGTGGGCAACAACCTCGTCAGCACGATCGACGACGACGCCGCCTCGGCCGGGATCGACTGGGCCGTGGGACTCATGGCGACCGGTACCGCCGAGGAGTACGCCCTGGGCGCGACGACCCTCGAGGACGTTTACATCCGCCTGACCGGGCACACCTCGCAGAACGGGACGGCGGACGCAGCATGACGACGACCGCGCCCCCGTCTCCGGCACCCGCCCCGCTCGCCCGGGTGCACGGCGACCTGCGCACCGGACCCGCGTACTGGTGGGCGGGCTACCGGTCCATGCTGGCGTGGCACCTGTCCAGCCTCCGGCTGTGGCTCGTGCTGCTCGCCGTCGTGCAGATCCTCAGCGGCGTGGGCTTCGTGCTCGGCGTCGCCCTGTTCTTCGACGACATCCCGCTGCAGGCGGCCCTCTTCGTCTCCACGGGCGTCCCCGTCATCAACCTCGTGATGGTGGGCATGATCCTCGGGCCCCAGCTCGTCGCGGACCAGAAGGCCACGCAGAGCTTCGACTTCATCAGCTCGTTCCCGGTGCCGCACACCGCCTCGGCCTTGGCCTGGTACACCGTGTGCCTCATCGGCGGGTTGCCGGCCGTGGCCGTCTCGCTCGCGGTCGCGGTGCTGCGCTACGACGGGCTGCCGCTCGCGATCACCCCCGACCTCGCACCGGCGCTGCTGCTCACCGCGTTCGCCGGCACGATGCTCGGCTACGCCATCGCCCACGCGATCACGAGCCCGATGACCACCCGGCTCCTCACGCAGCTCCTCGTGTTCGCGATGTTCGGCTTCACACCGATCCTGTTCCCGGTGTCCCAGATGCCGAGCTGGCTCGCCGCCGTCAACTCCGCGCTGCCGTTCCGGCACATGGCCGACATGGTGCGAGCCGCTCTGACCGATCTGCCGTCCGGTGACCTCGCGTCGTCGTACGCCGTCGTCGGCGCGTGGTCCGTGGTGTGCGCGATCCTGGCCGTGCGAGCGCTCGGGAGGCGCCGATGAACCCGCAGCAGACGACGACGGCGCCCACCACGGTGGCCCACCCCCTGACCACCCCGGCCCGCACCGCGTGGCTGCGCGCCTTCGCGCTGAGCCTGCGCTGGGAGTGGGGCGGTGCGCGCCAGTGGGCCGCGATGATGGTCGTGATCCAGTTCATGATGGGCGTCGGCATGGCGATCATGTATGGGTTCTTCTACCCCGAGATCACGCCGACGACGGCGCTCTACATCACCACCGGCATCCCCACCCTGGCGCTCATCCCGATGGGGTTCATCATGATCCCCGGCGGGGTCGGCGAGCAGCGGACGAACGGGAGCTTCGACTTCGTGTGGTCGTTGCCCATCCCGCGCTCGGCGCAGATCTCGGCGATGTTCGCGCTCTACACGATCCTGTCGTTGCCCGGCACGTTGCTGGCGCTGCTCGTCGCCACGTGGCGTTACGACGTGAGCCTCGAGGTGTCGTGGCTCATCGTGCCCGCGGTGCTGCTGGCCGCGCTCATGGCGGTCTCCGTCGGGGCGGGCATGGCGTTCGCGATCGCCAACCCGATGATCACCAACCTCATCTCGAACGCGCTCGTCTTCGTGGTGCTGCTGTTCTCGCCGATCGTCTACCCGGCCTCGAACCTGCCGACCTGGCTGCTGCGCACCCACGAGGTGCTGCCGTTCCACCACATGGCGCAGGTCATCCGCGCGGGCCTCACGGACGGGGTCGTCACGGGTACGACGACGTCGTTCCTCGTGCTCGCCGCCTGGGCCACGGCTGGGGCGGCGATCACGGGCTGGGTGGCCCACCGCCGCGGCTGACTACCCGGGCAGCGATGCCTCGATGAGCTCCACGATCTCCGGGGCATCCGGCACGACGCCGGGCCGGAACCGGTGGACCGCGCCGTCGGGCGTGACGAGGAACTTCTCGAAGTTCCACTCGACGTCACCGGCCTTGCCCTCGCCGTCGGGCACCTTCGTAAGCTCGGCGTACAAGGGGTGGCCCGCCTCACCGTGCAGGTCCGTGCGCTCGAACATCGGGAAGGTGACGCCCCACGTCGTCGAGCAGTACTCCTTGATCTCGTCGGCGGTGTCGAGCTCCTGCTGGAACTGGTTGGAGGGGAAGCCGAGCACGGTGAAGCCACGCTCGCCGTACGTGCGCTGAAGCTGCTCGAGCGCCTCGTACTGCGGGGTCAGTCCGCAGCGGGACGCGAGGTTGACGATGAGCTTGGTCTTCCCCGCGTACGCGGCCAGGCTCGTCGCATCGCCGTCGATGGTCGTCAGGGGGATCGTGTCGAGGGTCATGGCGGTTCAACCCCGCCCGCGCGCCACCCATTCCGCGCCGCAGCCGCGCTCAGTCGGTGGCGTCGCCCTCGGCGGAGCGGAAGTAGTCGCGCAGCTGCACCTCGGGATCGAGCATGGCCTCGCGGGTCTGCACGGGCACGTCCCCGTCGCGGATCTCCTTCATCTCCTCGTGGATCCGCTCCATCGCGGTGTCGAGCGACCAGGCGGTGTCGGCGGCGAGCTTGAGCGCGGCGGTCAGGTGCGAGGGCACCTCGCGGTCGTATCGGTAGTAGATCTTGTGCTCGAGCGACGCCCAGAAGTCCATCGCGATGGTGCGCAGCTGGATCTCCACGACGACGTCCTCGACCCGGTCGGAGAGGAACACGGGCACCTTGACGATGAGGTGCAGCGACTTGTACCCGTTCGCCTTGGGCGAGGCGATGTAGTCGCGCTCCTCGAGCACGGTGAGGTCGGACTGGCCGACGAGCATGTCGCGCACCCGGTAGATGTCCGCGACGAAGCTGCACGTCACGCGCACCCCGGCGATGTCGAACATCTGCGCCCGGATCGCCTCGGGCGTGAGCTCGATGCCCTTGCGACGGCACTTCGCGAGGATCGAGTCGAACGACTTGAGCCGCGAGCCGACGTGCTCCACGGGGTTGTAGTGCTGCATGTGCCGGAACTCGTCGCGCAGGATCGAGATCTTCGTCATGACCTCGTCGATGCCGAACTTGTACGTCATCGCGAGCCGACGCAGGTCGAGCAGCAGGGCGTCGGCCTCGTCGGGGCTCTGCGCGGCCAGGAACGTGGCGAGCAGGGCGGTCGGGGATGCGGTGTCGTCGGGCGTCGCGCTCATGGTGGGTCGGGGCTCCTTCGCTACGTCGATCGTAGTTCCGGGAGACGGCGGGGATGGCCGACGTCGGTCCCTGCCCGACGGTTGCCTCCTGTGCTGCTCAGAACGCGTACGCCCCGAAGCGGCCCCACGCGACGAACACCGCGAGGAGCAGGAGCACGACGTTCACGACGATCATCTGCGGCTCCTTGCGCCGCGCGTGCGTGATCGCTGCGCCGATCATGATGACCGCGAGCCCGGTCGCGGCGAGCGGCACCAGGATCGGGGCGAGCCCGGTGACGGCGGGCAGGATCAGCCCGAGGGCGCCGAGGAGCTCGGCCACACCGATGAGGCGGATCGTGCCGGGGGAGAAGTCCTCGACCCAGGCCATGTTCGCGGCGAACTTCTCCTTGGGCTGGGTGGACTTCATGATGCCGGCGCCGAGGAAGGCGAGGGCGAGCAGGATCTGGACGGTCCACAGGGCGATGTCCATCGGGGCTCCTTGGTGGTGCGGCACACGAGGTGCGCAGGTGGGTGCGGGTGCAGATGCGGTGCGGGTGCCGGTGCGGGGGTGGCGCGCCGGATCGCCCGCTAACTTTCCGCGTCAAGTCAATGGTTACTGGCGATGACTTTCCATGTCAAGTAATCTGGTGACATGGCCGAACCACGCGAGCCCAGGTGGCTCACCGCGGAGCAGCGGGACGCCTGGATCGGCCTCGCGCGCGTCGTGTCGTGGCTCCCCGCCGCGCTCGATTCCCAGCTCCAGCGCGACGCCGGGATCAGCCACGCCGAGTACCAGGTCCTCTCGTGGCTCTCGATGACACCGGGGCGCACGGCCCGCATGAGCGTCGTCGCCGAGGTCGCCAACGTGAGCCTGTCCCACCTCTCGCGCATCGTCTCCCGCCTCGAGGCGCACGGCTGGGTGCGGCGCAGACCCGACCCCGACGACGGCCGCTACACCCTCGCCACCCTCACCGACCCGGGCTGGCAGAAGGTCGTCGACGCCGCACCGGGCCACGTCGAGGCGGTTCAGAGCTACGTCTTCGACCACCTCACGCCCGAGCAGACCGACCAGCTCGGGGAGATCGGCCAGCGCGTCGCGCGGGCGATCAAGCCGGAGTGCGGCGCCCCGCCCGTTCCGTGGGGAGAGGACAAGGCGCCGACGACGACGGAGTGATGCCGCGGGCGCTCAGCCCGGTGCGTCCGCGCGTAGCTGGAGGACGCCGTCGGCCAGCGGCCCGCCGTCGGACACCTCTCCGAGACCCCGCCTACACTCGGTGCGTGCCCCGTTCCGCCCGACCTCGCCTCACGCGCAGCCGCGCGCTGCTCGTCGCGCTGCTCACCCTCGCCCTCGCGTTCACGGGTGGCGCCGGTGCGCACGCCTTCGACTGGCCCCGCGACCCGGCCATGCGGCCCGTGCCGGAGGCCGTGGTCACGACGAAGGTCGCCGAGGCCGCGATCGTGACCAAGCTCGACTCGCTCCTCGCCCGCGGCGGGCTCGGCAAGGCGTACTCGCTGCGCGTGGTCGACGTGGAGTCGGGCCGGGTCATCGCCGGGCGCAAGGACACGACGGCCCGCATCGCAGCGTCGAACACGAAGCTCTTCACGGCCGTGGCGGCCCTCGACACCCTCGGCAAGAACACCCGGTTCACCACGAAGGTGACGCGCCAGGGCAAGTCCAAGGTCGTCACGCTCGTGGGTGGCGGCGACACGCGGCTGACCAACGCGAAGCTGCGCTCGCTGGCGACCACGACCGCCAAGGCGCTGCGCGCGAAGGTCCCGGCGAGGACGAAGGGCAAGCGTGTGGTCCGGGTCCATCTCGACGACACGCGCTACCAGGGCGCGGCCACGAAGCTCAAGTCGTGGCGCGAGGGCGGTTACCGGCTCAGCGTCATCCAGCCCGTGCGCTCGGTCATGCGCTCGGCGGGGCGGCACCAGGACGCCGCGGCGTCGGCGGCGAAGTACCTCGCGAAGCAGCTCGACAACAAGCTCCCGAAGTCCTGGGTCGTGCGCTACGACGGTCGCATGGCCTCGCCGAAGAAGGCCAAGACCGTCGCCACCGCCCGCAGCGCGACCGTCGCGGCTCTCGTGCGGCGCATGCTCCTCGTCTCCGACAACCAGGTCGCCGAAGGCCTGCACCGCGAGATCGCGCTCGCGGCCGGGCGCAAGCCCACCTTCGCCGCGGGAGCGAAGGTCGCGACGCAGGTCGCCAAGAAGTACGGGGTCGACATGCGGGGTGCCACGCTCGCGGACGGCTCGGGACTCTCGCCGCGCAACACCCTGACGCCGCGCGCGCTCACCGACGTGCTGCGCGCCGTCGCCGACCCCGCCAACGTCGCGCTGCGACCCATCCTCTACGGCAAGGAAGCGCTGCCCGTCGCCGGGGTCTCGGGCACGCTCGCGGCCAAGGGCTACTACCGCTTCCAGCAACCCGCGGCTCGCTGCGCGGTGGGCGAGGTCGTCGCCAAGACCGGTTCGCTCGACTGGGAGCGCGCGCTGTCCGGCCTCACGGTCGGCGAGGACGGGCGGCTCAAGGCGTTCTCCGTGGTCGCGAACAAGCTCTCGAGCTACGGCGACCGGTCCACCGCGGTGGCGACGCTCGACCACGTGGCCGCCGTCGTCCACGGTTGTGCCTAGGGCTGACCTGCCCGCCCTGCGTGTCGGGACGACTACGCAACAACTACCGATGCTCCGGCGAGCGAGCGCCGGTTAGGCTCCTGGCGGCACCCGCGAACGGTGGGTGCTCCGCCAGTCCCGGAGGTCCGCCGTGCCCGTCGCCCGATCGCGCGCCGTGGGTCGAGCGCGCGCCGGGACTCGAGCTCGGACCGAGGGCCGGGTCCGCGCGGGGGTTGGCCGAGCATGCGGTGCCGGGCTCTTGGTCGCCGCGCTCGCGGGCTGCTCGTTCTTCGGCGGGGGCGAGGACGGCCAGATGGTCTCGGTGTTCGAGCTCCAGCCGGGGGACTGCGTCCTCAGCCCCACCGACGTCCAGGCCGAGCTCTCCGAGCTGCGCCGTGTCGACTGCGACACCGAGCACCACATGGAGGTGTTCGCGCGCGTGGACTTCCCGGAGTCCGACGACGACGACGCCGCCCAGTTCCCGGGTGACGCCGGCACCAAGGCGTTCGCCGACGGTGCGTGCGCCGAGGAGTTCGCGGACTACGTGGGCATCGACTTCCGCGACAGCTCGCTGTGGTTCACGTACCTCGTCCCCTCGGCCCGCTCGTGGTCGGAGGGGCCGGACCGCACCGTGACCTGCTTCATCACGACCACCGGTGAACCACTGACGGGGAGCGTCGCCGGCTCCAGGCTCTAGCACCGACCATCGAGGAGGAATCATGGGAGGACCAGCCGCGGTCCAGGCCGCCATGCTGATGTGCTCGTTCGGTATCGCGCCGTCGACGCTCACACCGCTGCCCACGCCGAAGGTCCTCGTCGAGGGCCGCCCCGCCGCCACCATCACCGACTCCGTCGCGATGGCGAACGTGCCGCCGTTCGGCATGTGCACGTCGCTCAGCAACCCGCAGGTGGCGGCCGCGACGGCCGCCGCGCTCGGCGTGCTCACCCCGATGCCGTGCGTCCCGGCGACCACGCCGTGGGTCAACGGGGCGACCAAGACCCTCCTCGGGGGCAAGCCGGCGCTCACTGCGGGCGCCCAGTGCCAGTGCGCCTACGGCGGCGTCATCCAGATCCTCAACCCGGGCGCCACGAAGACGATCGTCAACTAGCGGCGTCTTCGACCTGCTCCGCTGGCGACCTACTCCGCGGGCGTCCTGGCAGCGGGCGGGTCGGCGTCGAGCGCGGCCACCGCCTCGTCCAGTGCCGAGCTCGCCTCGTCGAGCGCCTGACTCGCCTCGTCGAAGCGCTCCTGGCGGCGTGCCGACTGCCCGCTCTCGGCCGCGACGGCGGGAGTGAGCTCGCCGGCGACGACGGCGTCCACCGCGGGCCCGTAGCACCGGGCCACGGACTCCAGCTCGACGAGCAGCACCGCGAGCAGGGCCTCGGTCTCCTCACCGGACAGCACCGTGCCGAAGAGCTCGAGCCCGGCGCGGGTCGTGACGGTCCGGTTGTCGTAGTCCAGCTCGAGCGCCGCGGTGAACTCGTTGCCCGTGGCCCGCACGACGAGCTCGGCCACGTCCGCGAGCCGCTCGGCGGGAACCGTGCGCGGGTGCGTCGCGTAGAAGGTCACGGCCTGGGTCTGCTGACGCACGACGACGAGCAGCCGTGGCTGCTCGGGCAGGTCGGACTCGACCGTCAGCGTGCTCGTCGTCGTGTCGACCTCGACCTCGCGGCCCAGTCCCGCGACGATCTCACCGATCTCGAGCAGGAAGCTCACGTGGTCTTCGCCGGGGTCGGGGCGCTCGTGGCCTTGTCGGACGAGGACGGGGTCGACGTGGCCCCGGGGTTGCCGGGCGACTTCTGCTTCTTCTTCGCCGCCTTCGCCTTGGCGCGCTCGGCCTTGCGCCGACCCTGCTCCTCGCGCATGAGCTCGAGCCAGCCCTCGGAGTTGCGCGCCGGGGTGCGTGCGAGCTCGCGGTCGAGCTCCTCGTCGGTTGCCTTCGCGAACATGGCCTTGGCCTCTGCCTCGGTCGAGCCCACGGAGAGCTTGTGCGGGCCGATGGCGCAGGCGATGCCGTCGGGCAGCTCCCGGCGCTTGCGTACCGCGGCCTTCTTCACCTTGGCCTGCTCGGCGGTGTCGGCGTCCTTGAGCACCTGGGTCTTGGCCGTCGACCGACCGAACTTCTCCTCGCCCTTGAGCATCATCTTCAGCCGCCAGCCGAAGCCGCGGTCGTCGCGCTTGGTGTGGGCGAAGTCGGAGTCCCCGGCGTGGGCGTTGCGCGTCTTGGCCATCTCGCCGGTCTTGGCCCACTTCTCCCGCAGCCCGAACACGCCCTTGGCCGAGGCGACGCCCGCCCGGAGCTTGTCGAAGACGGACTTCGGGTCACCCTCGGTGTTCATCTCCGACAGGATCGCGTCCCTGATCTTGATGAGCACGATGTCGTCGCTGTCTCGCCCGGTGTCCTGCTTGTCGATGTCCTTAGGGTCGACGACCTTGCCGGTGTCCTTCTGCGCCGGCGCCGAGCTGGGCGGCTTGATCCGCTTCACCAGCTCTGGCGTCACCTGCTTGCCGTCCACCCAGTAGTTGCAGACGTAGCCCAACGCCTTGTCGTCGCCCTGGACGGCCCGCACGATGATGGCGTCGACCGCCATCTTCGGGTGCATCCGCAGCTCGTCCTGGGCCGCGCCCTCGAGGTGCATGACCGAGGAGAGCTTCTTGGCCCGCTTGGCCTGCCACGTGAGCACCTCGTCGGCGAGGAAGTGACCGAGGTCGTGGATCTTGTCGACGACCATGCCGCCGGTCTGCAGTGCCTTGGGCACCCCGGCGCCACCGGCGCTCCCCAGCTCGCCGATCGCCACGACCATGTCGAACACACTCTTGCCGAGCGCCCAGACGTTGTTCTCGAGCGACTTGGTGTGGGCCTGGGCCATCTTCATCAGGGGCCACACCAGCACGTCGGCCTCCTGCCCCGAGGTGCGGGCGCGGGCGTCGTACAACGTGGTGTTCGTCTCGTGCTGGCGACGGCCCGACATCGCGACGTCGAGGATCGCTCGCGAGGTGGAGATCACGGAGGTCGCCACGCCGAGCCCGGGGATCACCCCCGCGATGTTCTGCGACAGCGACGGCTGGATGCTCCGGGCGAGCTTGGCGGTCTCGGTCGCCCCGTTGACGAGCCCGTCCACGGAGCCGAGCCCCGCCTTCGTGGCCTTGACGGCGTCCCAGGGGTCCTTGGACTTGAGCGCCGACTTGATGAACCGCGCCATCGACAGCGCCTCGGAGACCGCCCCGGCGAGCTTGGTCAGCAGGTTTCCGGAGGCGGTCACGCCGTCCGTGACCTGCTCGAACATGTCGCGCGGGGTGTAGAAGTCGTCGCGCTTCGGCGCATCGGGCGCCTTCTTTCCGGTGAAGAACGCCTTGACCTTGGCGAGCTTGCCCGGCGCCCCGGCCACCTGCTCGCCGCCGCTCGAGGACGCCTTGCCGATGCCGCTCACGATCCCCGTGCCCAGCTCGACCTTCTTGCCGCCCGCGACGTCGTCGGTGTCCTTCTGCCGTTCCTTGGCGTCCTCGGTCGGTGCGAGCTGTGACTGCAGCCGCTCGATCGCCGTCTCGTCCTGCTTCTTCTTCAGCTCGCGCAGGTCGACCCGTTCCTTGGCGGCCTCCCACGCGGCGTCGTCGATCTTGCTGGACTCGGCCGGGAGCTCGCGGGGCGTCTTGTGCTTGCGGACCTTGGCCTGATCCTCGCAGTGCTTGACGCCGAGCTCACGGACCTGCTTGCGGGCCTTGGACTCGCTCATCGCCTTCTTGCCCTTGGCGGGCTTGGCGTCCATGAGCTTGCGGGCCTCGATCACCATGACCTCGTAGGCGCCCTCGACCGTCTTGGAGAGCATCGCCCCGAGCTTCGTGGCCTGGGCGACCGAGTCGACCGAGGCCTGCTGAGCCTGAGCGCCGGACTGCACCTGACGCGCCTGCTGGACGAGACGCTCGGCGGCGGTCTCCCGGGCGGGACGCACCGCCCGCAGGTCCTCGGGCGCCTTGAGCCAGATCTCGTCGTAGGCCTCCTTGGCGATCTCCTCGTCGCTCTTGGTGCCCTTGTACTTCGCCTTGAGCTCGGCGAACTTGTCACGCTCGTCCTGGAGCACCGCGCCGAAGCGGGCCCCGATGTCCTTGAGCCGGTCGTCCTGCGCGTCCTGCTCGGCCTGCGTGGCCGGCTTCACCGAGGGGTCGGCGCCGTAGATGCTCTCGACGTTCTTCGCGCGCTGGGTGTTGCCACGCGCCCGCTCCCCCTGGTGGTGATCGAGCTCTTCCTTCTCGACCTTCTTGGAGTTCTTGACGGCCTTGGCGTCCTCCGTCTCCTCCTTCGAGCCGAAGAGCTTCGCCTTGGCCGCCTTGACCTTGTCGAAGAGGCCGCGCCGGATCACGAGGCGCCGCACCCCCGCGGACCCCTCCGTCACGACGTGGGCGAGCTCGTGGGCGAGCACGTGCTCTCCGTCGGGCGTCCCGGGCGCGAACTGCCCGGCGCCGAAGAACACGTCCGAGCCCGTCGTGAAGGCGCTCGCCTGCATCGTCGAGCTGAGCTTGGCGGCCTGCGGGCCGTCGTGCACGCGCACGTGGGACAGGGACGTGCCGAACGCGCCCTCCATGCGACGGCGCACGTCGGTGGGCAGCGCGCGGCCACCACCGCGGGCGCGCTCGATCGCGTCGCTCGCTCCCGCGTCGAGGTCGCCCCCCTCGAGGCCGACCGTCGCGGGGACGGCGCCGGGCGCGACGGAGCGGCGCAGGTGCCCGCAGCCGGGGGAGTGGCGGTGCGGCTCGGCCGCGTCGAGCTGGGCGACCACACGGTCCGCCATCGCGTCAGCCTGACGCTCCATGGGGTCCTCGGCGTGGCCCACCGTGAGCACGGGGGCGGGCTGGGCGGGGGCGGTGGCCGACGACGGCTTGCGGCGGACCGTCTCGAGCGAGGCGGTCGTCGTCGTCGACGTCGGCCCGGCGGTGGTCGCAGTCGCGTCCGCGGTGACGTGATCGGTCTGCTGGCTCATGCGAGGCTCCTGTTCGCAGCACGCGCGAGGCACACTCCTCACCCCGACGCTCGAACCCAGCCTGCCGGGACGTGCGCCGGTGAACATCGGTAACGGCTACGCAGGTTTGTGCGGGCTACGGCACCGACCAGGACGAACCGGACACCCGGCGCCCCAGCTTAGACATCTCGCGCAGCGCCGCCGTGCGCACGTGCGCCATGCCGACCGGCGTGCCCGCCGCGACCGCGTCGTAGGTCGCCGCGAGCACGATGTTGCGGATGTCGCCGCCGGCGATCTCGAGGTCGCGCGCGAGCAGCTCGACGTCCACAGGATCGCCCGGGTCCGTCGTGGGGAGCTGGGCGAGGTGGTGGGTCCACAGCCGCGCCCGGGTCGGGACGTCGGGGTCGGGGAAGTGGACCATGAAGTGCAGGCGTCGGGCGAAGGCCGGGTCGAGGTTGCCGCGCAGGTTCGTCGCGAGCACCGTGATCCCCTCGGAGGCCTCCATGCGTTGCAGCAGGTAGGCGACCTCCTGGTTGGCGTAGCGGTCGCGTGCGTCGTTGACGGCGGAACGGGAGCCGAAGAGCGAGTCCGCCTCGTCGAAGAACAGCACGGCGTTGAGGGACTCCGCCTGCTCGAAGACCTTCTCGAGGTTCTTCTCCGTCTCCCCGATGTACTTGTCGACCACCGCGGACAGGTCCACCCGGAACAGGTCCATGCCGAGGGCGTCCGCGACGACGTGCGCGGCGAGCGTCTTTCCCGTGCCGGGGCTCCCCGAGAACAGCGCGCAGATGCCCGAACCCTTGCCGCCCTTGCCGTGCAGGTCACCGAGGGCGAGCACCTCGTCGCGGTCGCGCGCCCAGGCGATGAGCCGGGAGACCTCGGCCCGCGTGTGCTCGGGCAGCACGAGGTCGTCGAGCGTCGCGGGGGTGCCGCCCGTGCGGATGCGCGAACCTCCGGCGCCCCCGAGGCGTCGCGCGGAACGACGCACGTCGACGACGTCGACCTCCCGGGCGCCGGCGCGCGCGTCGGCCCGGGCGCGGTGGGCCACCGCCCGGATCTCCTCCGGCGTCATGCGCAGTGCGAGCACCTCCCGGTCGAGGGCGTCGGCCCCCACGAGCGAGCGCCACGCGGCCTCGCGCTGCTCGACCGGCAGTCGTCCCGCCTGGACGGCGGGGGGCAGCGCCACGTCCCAGTGCGGGTCCCACGCGGTGCGGCCGACGGCGATCACCGGGACGACGCAGCCGTCGAGCAGCCGCAGGTCGTGACCGGCGAGGTGCGCACCCGCGAGCACGAGGACCGAGCCGTCGAGCCCCGCCTCCAGCCCGAGCGCCCGCACGGCCGAGCGCACGGCGCGCTGGTCGCGCTGCCCCTGCGCGTCGGCCGGCAGCCGTTCGAGGTCTGCCACGAGGCACGTCACGTCGAGGTCCCGGCATGCGGCGACGGCGAGCGCGGTCCCCGCCGTGCCCGGCCCGGCGTGGACCCAGACGAGCCCCTCGCCCGCGGTGAGCGCGGCCGCGACCTCGGCCATACCGGGGACGTCGGCCGGGACGGGCTCGAGGAGCAGCGTGCGGATCTCCGGCGGGGGCGTGCCGAGCCCGAGCAGCCGCGCCGTGACCCGGTCGGCGAGCACGAGCCGGCGGGAGAGGAGGACGTCGTCGCCGTCGAGCTCGACGAGGCCGGTGCGGCGCAGCGCACCGAGCGACCCGAGCCGGGCACGTGCCTCCGCGGACGGCGCCGGGACGCCGGCGAGCTCGAGACCGAGCGCGGCGGTGGGGCGGCCGGCACCCGAGTCCCCGGCGAGGAGCCCGAGCGCGAGGTGGGCGGCGGGGTGCAGCTCGGCGAGCAGGGCGGTCGCGAGCAGGGCCCGGTCGACGTCGTCGAGCGAGAACGCGTGCGCGACGTCGGCGAGCCCGCCGTCGGCGGCCGTCAGGCTCGAGATCTCGGCGACGAGGACGTCGACGGCGGCGCCAGCGCTGGCCGCTCCGGACCACCCGGGACCGCGCCGCGCGACGGCCGCCCCGAGCGCCTCGACGAGGTCCGCGAGCGAGGTGGGTGACGTCATCGTTCCCGACCTCCCAGCCTGCGGTGAACTCGACCCGACCTGGCACCATCGCACCACATCGCACCCCGCGTCGAGGGTTCGTGGACAAGTTCGGTAGCGATTACCGATGTTGGGGAAAATTCTCGTGCCTAGCGTGGCGGTGTCCCGGCGACCTGGTCGCGGACCAGGGCGTTCCCGTCGGACCAGGGAGTCGTAGGAGGTGTCGTGCTGATCCCCACCGTCGAAGACGGTATCGAGCGACTGCTCCGCGCGACCCTTCCCCTCAGCACCGAGCAGGGTGAGATCTCGTTCGAGCCGCCCAGCTCGACGTGGTCGGCGAGCGTCAACCGGCTCACGGTCAACGCCTACCTCTTCGGTATCCGCCGCTCGAGCCAGCCCTCGCGCGTCCAGGAGAACCGCCCGGGACCGGACGGACGGCTGCAGCGCCGGTTCGCCCTGCCCATGGTCGAGCTCTCCTACCTCGTGTCCGCGTGGGCCGGTTCCGTGCGGGACGAGCACGCGCTGCTCGGCGACGTCCTCGCGCGCCTGCTCGCGCACCCGGTGATCCCCGCCGAGCACCTCACGGCGCCCCTCGACTCGGCCGTGCAGCTCGCCCTCGGCGGTGAGGAGCTCGTCAAGCCCCGCGAGGTGTGGGCCGGGATCGGCGGCCAGCTCAAGGCCTCGTTCGTGCTCCAGGTGACGGTCGCGGCCGACGCCTACCCGTGGGAGACGGCACCGACGCAGGTCGCGGGGGTCGAGACGCAGCTGTCCCGGCTGCCCGGCAACGGCGCGCCCCCGGCATGAGGGTCGTCAGTGCTGAGTCCCGGATCGAAGTCGCTGCACCGTCCGGGACCGGCCCGCGGGCCGGGCTGAGCCTCGAGGTCGTCAACACCTCCTCCGTGATCGACGCGGTGACCGTCGAGGTCCAGGGACCCACGGCGCCGTTCGTGGTCGTCTCGCCCACGCCGCTCGTGCTCTTCCCCGAGGCCGTCGGCACGCTGCGCGTCACGTTCGACCTCCCCGAGCACTTCCCAGCGGGCAGCTACGTCGTCGACCTCGTGGTGCGCGGCAAGGTGCTCGGCGCGGAGCCCACGGTCCACACGGTCGAGGTCGAGGTGCCGTCGCGGCCCGCGCTGCGCGTGCTCTCCGAGCCCTCCATCGTGCGCGCGCGCTCGCGCGGGGGCTTCACCGTGCGCGTCATGAACGAGGGCAACGAGCCGCTCGACGTCGCGCTGCGTGCGGACGACACCGACCGCGCGCTCACCGCGACGATCGTGCCGTCGACGCTCCACGTCCCCGTGGGCCGCACCGAGCTGGCGAACGTCGTCGTCGGCGGCCCCCGCCAGCTCTACGGCTCGGACCGGGACCGCCCCCTGACCGTCGTCGCGGCGGCGAACGACGTCACGGCCGAGGCGCCGCTCGTCTTCCGGCAGCGCTCGACGTTCAGCCGCGGCCTCATCACGGCCCTCGTCCTGCTGCTCATCATCGCCGCCTGGGCCCTCGCCTTCGTGCTCGGCATGGGGCTCGTGCTCGGCTCCGACCCGGTCGCCAAGGTCGCGCCCGCCTCGCTCTTCGCCGCCGCGGCGGGGCAGGCCGCCGAGGGCGACGAGGCCACGGCCCCTGGAGAAGCACCCGGTGGTGCGCCCGCGGACGCGCTGCCCAAGGACGGCGCGCTGCCCGCGGGAGTCGGCGGCATCCTGAACGGCACGGTGCGGGGCGCCTCGGACGGCGCGGGCGTCGGCCGGCTCACGGTCGAGCTGCTGCGCGAGTCGCGCGAAGGTCTCGTCCTCGTGTCGAGCAGCGCGACCCAGGCGGACGGCACGTACGAGCTCGCGGGCCTCTTCCCCGGCCCGTACTACGTGCGCATCGCCGCGACCGGCTACGACGAGGTGTGGTACCCGCGCGGCGCGACGGAGAGCTCCGCCGATCCCGTGCGGGTGCGCGCGCAGCAGGCCACCGAGGGCGTCGACCTCGTCGTGGTGGGCCACGAGGCCTCCCTCGAGGGCACCGTCACGACCGGGTTGCCGGACGGCGAGGTCACGGTCGAGGTCGTCGCGACGCCCGTGTGGGCCGGCGCGGACCCCGCCCTCGCCCAGACCGTGCAGGCCGGGCCCGACGGCGGCTACCGCTTCGACGGGCTCGAGGCCCCCGGCACGTACGAGCTCCAGTTCTCCGCAGACGGCTACCAGTCGACGGCCATCACCGAGCGGGTCCTCGGCGGGCAGGAACGCCTGACCCTCGACGTGCGGCTCTCGGCGGGCGACGGGCAGATCGCCGGCACGGTGACGGACGGTGCGGGCGGCCTCGGCGGCGTGACCGTCACGACGACGATCGACGGCGCACAGGTCGAGGTCGGCACCCCCACGCAGGGCCAGGTGGGCCGGTTCGTGCTCGGTGGCCTGCCGACCCCCGCGACCTACGTGCTGTCCTTCGCCAAGGACGGCTTCGAGACCGTCACCGCCGTCGTCGCCCTCGGCCCCGGCGAGGTGCAGGGCGACCTCGAGATCGCGATGGCGGGCGGGGTCGGCACCGTGGCCGGGACGGTGCGCGACACCGACGGCAACCCGCTCGGCGGCGTCACGGTCACGGCGGGCGGAGCCGCCGCGGTGACGACGACGACGCTCACCGCGGGCGCCGTCGGCACCTTCTCGCTCGCGGGACTCCCGCAGGGCCAGGAGATCACCCTCACGTTCTCGCACCCCGGCTACGTCTCCGTGAGCATCCCCGTGCGGGTCGGCGAGGGTGACCCTCCCCCCGTCACGATGGCGAGCGCCTTCGGCCGCGTGATCGGCCGCGTGACGCAGGGCGGCACCCCGCTCGTGGGCGCGACGGTCCAGGTGACCGACGGCCGCGCGGTCCACTCGACGATCACGACGTCCTCGGGCCAGGGCGGGACGTACGTGCTGCCCGACCTCGCCCCGGGCACGTGGACGGTGAGCGTCGTACGCGACGGTCAGATCGTCGTCACGGCCCTCGTCGAGGTGCGCCGCGGCGTCGAGACCACCCGCAACCTCCCCGTACCGAGGGGGAGCTGATGCACGTCGACGTCGCGCCACGCCGGGTCACGGCCTTCGCCGGCACGCCCGTGGACATGCTCGTCACGGTCACCAACTCGAGCGACGTCATCGCCGGCTTCGACGTGCGCGTGCTCGGTGCCGACCCGAGCTGGGTCGAGATCGAGGACCCGAGCCCGCGCCTCTTCCCCGGCGCGAGCCTCACGACCCGCGTGTCCATCACGCTGCCCGGCGAGGCGCTCGCGGGCGACCGCCACTTCTCGGTGCAGGTGAGCGACCGGACGGGCACGGGTGAGGTCGCCGTCTTCGACACGGTGGTCGAGGTGCCGGCCCGGCCGCGCACCGAGATCGACATCGAGCCGCGCACCGTCACGGGCGGCAAGGGTGCCCAGTTCCACCTCACGGTCCGCAACGAGGGCAACACGACGGATCCCGTGCGGCTCGTCGCCGTCGACCCCGAGGCCCGTGCCTCCTTCACCTTCTCCCAGCAGACCCTCGCCCCCGCCCCCGGCAATGGGGCGCCGAGCGTGCTGGGCATCCGGGCGAAGCGGCCATGGTTCGGCGACCCCGTCATGCGACCCTTCGAGGTGCGCTTCGAGGGCGCCGGGGCCCCCGCGCCCGACGCGCCCCCCTCCTCCGTGGGGGTGTTCGTCCAGAAGCCGCGCTTCGGCCGGGGCATGCTCGGGCTCGTCGGGCTCGTGCTCGCGATCACGGTGTTCGCCGTCGTCATCACCGTCGCGCTCAGCAGCGTCGTCTCCCGCTCCGCGGCGGACCGCAACCTCGCGATCAAGGTCGCCCAGGCGCGGGACTCCGGGGCGACGACGGGCCGCTCGGCGCTCGCGGGCAGCGTCGTCGACCTCGCGACCGGCGCGCCGCTCGCCGGGGTGTCCGTCGACGTGTTCCTCGCCGACGACGCCGCCCAGGCCGTGGCCACGACGGCCACGGACGCGGCGGGGACCTTCCGTCTCGAGCGGCTCGCCGCGGGCGACTACGTCGTGCGGGTGCGCGGCGCGGGGTTCGCCGAGGTCTGGTACCCCGCGGCCGCCGCACCGGGTGACGCGACGACCGTGACGGCCGCCGAAGGCGAGACCGTCTCGGGGCTCGTCGTCGTCGCCGGCGGTGTACCCGCCACGATTGCGGGCACCGTCGTGGGGGCCGACGTCGCCGGAGCGACCGTGCACCTCGAGCTGCCCCTCGATTCCGCCCCGCTCTCCGATCGCGTCGGCCCCGAGCCGTGGGAGGCCCCGGCGCCGACCTCGGGCGCGATCGTGCGCACGGTCCCCGTCACGTCCGACGGCGAGTTCGAGCTCGCGGACATCCCCTCGCCGGCCGTCTACGACGTCGTCGTTATGAAGCAGGGCTTCTCCACGAATGTGCAGCGGCTCGACCTCGCCGCGGGCGAGACGAGGCTCGGTGTCGAGCTGCCGCTCGTGCTCGGCGACGGCACGATCACGGGCCAGGTGCTCGGGGCGGACGGGCCGCTGGGCCGCGCGAGCGTCGTCGCCGTCTCGGGCACGACGCGCGTCGAGACCGTCTCGCTCACGGCCGAGCTCGGCGACGAGGGCAGCTTCGCGCTGCGCGGACTGCCCACGCCCGGGACGTACACCGTGGTGGTCACGGCCGACACGTACTCCGCGGCGACCCTGACGTTCTCCCTGGCCGCGACCCAGCAGCTCACGGGTGTGGACATCGTGCTCGGGCGTGACCGCGGCTCCCTCGGCGGGGAGGTCTCCGTCGCGGGCGGGGGCGACGCGGGCGGCGTGAACGTGACGATCTCCGACGGCGCGACGACGGTCCAGACGGTCACCCGCTCGACCCGGCCCGTGGGCGCGTGGGAGGTCGCGGGGCTCGCCGTCCCGGGCACGTACACGATCACCTTCGAGCGCGCCGACCTCGAGCAGCAGGTGCTCTCCGTGAGCCTCGACGCCTTCGGCGACGTGACGGCCGGGGCGCCCTCCCCGTCGGACGTCGACGTGACCATGCGGGCGGCGACGGCCGTGCTCGCGGGCAACGTCACGCAGACGCTCGGGGACGGCTCACCCGCCGAGCCCGCGGCCAACGTCATCGTGACGCTCACGTCCGGGACCACCGAGTGGCGCGTCACGACGGCCTCGACACCGCGGCGCGACGCCGGTCGGTACCGGCTCGAGAACCTGCCCCCGGGGACGTACACGCTGTCCTTCGCCCGGGCGGGCACGCGCGCCACCTCCCAGATCGTCGTGCTCACCGCGGGCCAGACCATGACCCAGGACGCCGAGCTCGTCGCTCCGGCGCGGGTGCGAGGCACCGTGACGCAGGACGGTAACCCGCTCGCAGGCCGCGTCGTCCTGCTCTACCGCGCGGCGGCGTACGGCACCGCCGTCGGCGCCCTGCGTACGACGACGACGGACGACACCGGCGGGTTCGACTTCCTCGACGTCGACGCCCCCGACAACTACATCCTCGAGGTCCGCGCCGCCCTCGGCGGGACCATCCTCGGCGCCTCGTCGCCCTTCACGCTCGACGTGAGCGAAGATCTCGAGATCGCCATCGAGGTGCTGCCATGACCGCCAGGAGATCACGATGACGACCTTGAACCCCCCGAGCGTCCTCGTCGAGCCGGGCGCCCACACGGCCTCCGGTGACGTCGCGACCCTCACGGTGCACGTGCGCAACCTCGCGGCCGAGCCCGTCGACATCCACGTCTCGATCGTGGGCCTCGAGCCCGCCTGGGTGCCGGACACGTTCGCCGTGCCGGGCGTCGGCGCGGACGAGACCGTGACGGTGACGATCCCGCTCGTGCCCGTCGCGGGCGCGACGCCGGGGGACTACCCCTTCGTGGTCGCCGTCGAGGCCCTCGTCGCGGGGGTCGCGGTGCGCACGCTCGCGGACGCCGCCGTGCGGGTCGACGGCGACAGCGAGCTCGTCATGAGCGTCGAGCCGGTCGAGGCGCGCGCCGTGCGGTCCGCCGCCGTCGACGTCGTGCTCGTCAACGCCTCCGACCAGCCCGCCGAGGTCCACCTGCACGCCGTGGGCCGCGACGGCGTCGAGGTCACCGTGCCGGGCCGGCCGCTCATGGTGGCCCCGCGCGAGACGGTGCGCGTGAGTGCCCGCGTGCGCAGCCCGCGGGTGCGGATCCTCGGCTCGCGCCGTCGGCACTCCTACACCGTGACCGCGACGGGCCGAGCGGCGCCGCAGCACGTGCAGGCGAGCCTGTCCGTGCGCCCGCTCATCGGCTCGGGCTTCGCGCGGTTCGTGGCGGCCTTCGCCGTCATCGCGCTGTGGGTCGCGGGCGTCTTCACGGTGCTGCCGTACCTCGCCGACCGCTTCTCCGACCGCTCGACCTCCGTGGACCAGGTCACGGTCGAGGCCGACGGCGACGGGCAGGACGACCCCGCGGGCGAGGGCGGTTCAGGGGGCGGCTCGGGCGACGGCACGGAAGGCGAGGACGGCGACGGCGGGGAGCCGGGCGCGGGCGCGGAGCAGGTGCGTGCCGCGGGTCAGATCACGGGTGCGAGCCCGAGCGGTGTCACGGTCAGCGTCGTGCCGGCCTCGAGCCTGTGGGAGGCGACCGAGCAGGACGCGGAGTCCGAGGTGGGTGCCCTCGGTGAGGCGCTCGGCACCACCGCGGCGGCGCTGCATCCCGTCCTCGCGGGGATGCGGCTCGTGGCGCAGGTCGCGGCCGTGACGAGGGCGCCGACGACGACGGCCGCCGGCAAGATGTTCGCCACGGCGCTCCCGCTCGCACCGACGGACGACTCGACTCAGCGGATGACCGTGCGCTCGGACGACAAGGGGGCGTGGGCGATCGCCGGGCTCTCGCCGTCGGCCCGCTACCTCGTGTCCGTCAGCAAGCCCGGCTTCCAGACCCAACGCGTGCTGCGCACGGGGGCCGAGCTCGCCGCCGCGCCGCTCGAGACCGAGATGCGAGCCGGCACGGGACAGCTCTCGGGTGGCGTCAGCGGCCCGGACGGCGCCGTCGGCGGTGTGGAGATCACGATCAGCGACGGCCTGACGACGGTCACGACGCGCACCGCCACCACGGGGGACGTGGGGCGATGGCACGTCGACGGGCTCGCGACGCCGGGGACGTATCTCGTCACGGCGTCCTCCGACCGGCTCGGTGCGCAGTCGCGGCTCGTCACGCTCGCGCCCTCGGGGGTGCGCACGGTCGACCTGCGGCTGCGGCCCGGGCTCGCGGCCATCTCCGGACGGGTCGTGGGCAAGGACGCGCTCGGGGGCACCGCGGGCATCGGCGGGCTCACCGTCACGGCCTCGAACGGCACCGTGACGCGCTCGGCCACGACGGCCACGGGCGACGAGGGGCGCGCCGGCTCGTTCGCGCTCCCTGACCTGCCCGTGCCCGCGACGTACACCGTGACCGTGTCCGGGGCGGGGTACAACACCGTGACGCGGGAGCTGCGGCTCGGCCCGGCGGGGCGCACGGACTGGGACATCTCCGTGGGCATCGAGGGCGGGACCGTCACGGGCACCGTCAGGTCGACCGACGGGCCGGGGATCGCGGGCGTCGGGCTCACCCTCGAGTCCGAGTCCGAGACGTTCAAGACGATGTCCGCGTCCGGGGGCAAGGGCACGTTCCTCTTCTCGGGCATCCCCGCCGGCACGTACGTGCTCTCGGCCCAGGCCTTCGGCTTCCAGTCGGCGTTCGCCCAGGTCGAGGTGCGCGACGGCAAGCAGACCGTCATCGACCTGCGCCTCGTCCCCGTGGCCGACGACGGCCTCACGTCGACCGGTTCCATCACGGGCCGTGTCACCGACGCGAACCACGGTGGTGTCATCACGTGCGTCGAGGTGTTCGACGGCGGGGAGTGCCTCGTGCACGCGCGCGTCGACTTCAAGCGGCTCGACGGGACGCCCGCGAGACTCGAGACGTGGGTCGCGCCCGACGACCCCTACGTGCTCCCCGAGAGCGACCCCGCGACGGGCGGCGGGCTGCCCCCCGGCCGCTACACCGTGCAGCTGTCCGCGCCCGGTTACGAGCCCGGCTCCGTCCAGGTGACGGTCGGCATGGGGGTCGCCGCCGAGGCCGCGACGGTCGCGCTCGTGCCGTCGCCCTCCCTCGTGGGGTCCGTGATCCCGCGCGTGGGCTCCCTGCCTGCGGGCACGTGCGTCGTGGTGTCGCTCGTGGTCGACGGCGTGGTCAGCGACCCGACCGGCGGCGCGGCCGAGCCGTGCGTCACCGCTCTCGACCGGTGCAACACCGACACCTCGCGCTGCGTGCTGGTCGAGGGCGGAGCGTTCTCGATCGACCGCCTGCGAGCGGGGATGTACTCGGTGCGACTCGCCAACATCGATCCGAGCTACCGCACGCCGGAGCCCGTGCAGCTCAACCTCCCGCCGGGCGAGCTGCGCCGCTACGACGTCACGATCGAGCGGCTCGGCATCATCAACCTCACCGTGCTCAAGGCGGAGGACGCCGGGTCCGTCGTGAGCGCCGGCACCGTGCCCGTGCGGGCGACGAGCCAGGACGGCGAGGTCCAGTTCGACCTCAACACGCTCAACGGATTCGTCTCGTTCCCCCGGCTCGAGCCGGGGATCTGGACGCTCGAGGTGGTCGACGGACCGGGTCGACCCCCGCTCGTGACCTCCCTCGTCGGGATCGACCTCAACCAGGAGGTCGCCGCGCAGATGATCATCACGAGCGGCATCTCGAGCTTCGACTTCCAGGTCGGCTGGCAGCAGATCGACGGACCACCGACCCCCCTCGAAGGAGCGACGGTACGGGTGCGCGGCGTGACGCGCTACATCGGCACGGTGCCGCACCGAGACACGGTGGAGTTCACGACCGACGAGCACGGGCTCGCGCACGTGTGCACGACCGAGGACGACTGCCGGCCCGGTGAGCTCCCGATCGAGCTCGTCGACCGCATCGTCGACATCACGGTCGAGATGCTGCCCGGGTTCCAGTCCGTCGTGTGGAACTCCGTCACCGTGCCCGACGTCAGCGAGGCGCTGCTGCGGCCCAACGGGGTGAGCTTCACCGGTCAGGTGTCGTTCAACCCCGCGCCCGCGACCGGTGCGACCAACCCGTACTCGGGAGTCTCGTTCGTGGTCGAGCAGGCGCCCCCCGGCGTCGGCCAGGTCTCGCTCTCGGTCGATCCCGCCACCGGCACGGTGTCGTTCTCCGACTCCGCGGGCTCCGGCGGCAACCGCATCCGCCCCGGCGAGTGGCGGATCCGCGCGGAGCGGCCCGGGTTCACGAGCGAGTTCTTCGAGCTCGACGTCCCACCGGGTGCACCATCGGCGAGCTTCGCGTGGACGCTGCAGCAGTACGGGCGGCTCGCGGTGCGGACCCTGCACGGCACCGTGGCCGTCCCCGAGGCCGAGGTCACCCTGACGAGGGACGGTGAAGAGCTCGGGACCCGGATCTCGAACGCCCAGGGCCAGGTCAACTTCGGTGCGCTGCTCCCCGGTCCGTACCGTCTCTCGGTACGTGCGGCGGGGTTCGAGCCGATCCCCCAGCACAACTTCACGCTCGCGGCGGGTCGGCCCGAGTCGCCGGCCCTCGAGCTCCAGCTCGATCAGCTCGGCTCCATCTCCGGGCTCACGCGCACCCGGATCACGAGCACCTGGGTCCAGAACCTCGCCGGTGCCACGGTCACGGCGGCGCGCGGACCCGTCGCCAACCCCACCGAGAGCTTCGACAGCGTGAGCGGCACCAACGGCGGCTACCGCATCACCGGCGAGCTCGACATCCCGGGACTCGCGGCGGCCACGTGGCGCGTCGGAGCGAGTGCGTTCGGCCATCACGACGGCAACTACGTCAATCCCGGCACCGGCACCAACCAGGTCGTGATCACCCCGGCGGCGGAGCAGCTCGAGGACATCGACGTGAACCTCAACCCGGTTCTCTCCACGCTGACGATCACGGTGCAGGACGGGGAGGACAGGATCAGCGGGCTCGACGTCGTCATGCGGTGGCGTGAAGGGAACGTGAGCTTCCCCGTGTACCCGTGCGTGCCGGACCCGGACGAGCTGAACGACCCGTGCGGATCGCTGGACCCGGGAGAGTATCGCTTCCTCGGGCTGCTGCCCATCCCCCACAACATCAGCATCTCCGGCGGCAGCTTCCTGTCCGTCAACGTGCCGCACACGGTCGAGATCGCCTCGGTCGAGAACCTGCCGATCGCGCTGACTGCGCCCGGTGGTTCGGTGCAGGGCACGCTGTACCAGCGCACCGCGTCCGGCGGCGCCACACCGCTCGGCGCGAAGATCGTCGAGCTCATCCCCGTCGTCCCGGCGGACCCGCCCGGTCCGGCGCTCCTCGTCACGACACCCAGTACCGGGAACTACTCCATCTCCGACGTCCCGGCGGGCCAGTACACCCTCGAGGCCCGCGAGCCCGCGACACCGGGTGATCCCGAGGATCCCGACGACCCGGGCACCCCGGGGGCCGTGCTCGTCTCGCGCACGGTCCAGATCTCCTCGGGCCAGGCGACCGTCGTCGACCTCTTCGTCGACGCCGAGTTCGTCACCGCGACCGTCAACGTGGACTCCGTCAACGGCACGGACCTGACGGGTGCCCAGGTGATGCTCAACGGGACCCTCGCCGCGGGTGGTGCGGCGACGTACGGGCCCGCGACGCTGCTGCGCACCGCGCCCGGCTCGAACGTCTTCGCGGCGAGCTTCCCCCAGCTGCCCCACGGTTCGTGGACCCCGACCGTGACGGGCCCGGCCGGCCACTTCGGGAACCACGTGGGCCTGCCCGTCGTGGTGGGCTCGTCGAACTCCACGATCGCCATGCAGGTCGCCGAACGTGAGGTGCGACTGCGCGCGACGTCGGCGAGCGGTCTCGCGCTGCCCGTGCCGGTCGTGCTGACCGCGGGGACCGGGGGCACGTCGTTCACCGTGAACCGCACCTTGCAGGCCGGGGCGAGCGACACGGTGCTCTACGTGCCGCAGCTCTCGGTCGGCCTCGCCGCCTCGAACCCGCCGACGGGGTGGTCCGCGACGGTGACACCGTCCGGCACCGTCAGCGCGGGCAGCGCGCCCGTGACGTTCGTGGTGTCGCTCTTCGCGGCCGCCGACGCCGCCACCTTCACGTTCTGCGGCACACAGCCCGTGATCTTCACCGCCTTCGGCTGCTCGGTGCAGCTCACCCTGCCCGACGGGGTCGCGCGCTCCGGCCGGACAGTGACGGTGTCTGCCGGAACGTGGAGCCACACGGGGCAGACCAACGGCAGCGGGACCGTGTCGTTCACGGTGCCCGCCGAGACGGTCGATGCGGCACAGTTCACGATCAGCGCGAGCTGGCCCGGTGACGGGATCACGGCCCAGGCCTTGGAGGACTCCCAGAGCTACACCCCCCAGGGGAGCGTCGGCAACCTGGCCTTCACGTTCCCGTCCGGGATGTGCTCCACGTCGGCGACCGCCGGCACCGCGGTGAGCTGCACCGCGCAGCTCGGTGGCGTCACGGGGTTCAACGCCGTGGGCCGCTCCGTCGCGTACTCGGTGCGCAACTCGAGCAACGTCCAGGTCGCCTCGGGGACCGCGACCACCAACAACCAAGGTCGGATCACCGTCAACGTCGCGGCGACACACGTCGTGACGCCGAGCTTCAGCATCCGGTTCACGTGGGACCCGCCGACCGGCGCCGACGTCGTCACGACCCGAACCATCACCGTCACCGCCCCCGCCGGCGGCGGCTAGCCCCACCGCCTGCGCACTCGCGCCGACGTGGACCCGGGTACCCCTCGGCGTCGTCCGTCCGCGCACTCCTTGGTGCTGATGTGGTTCGCCACGTCCATGTCCCGGCGTGTCGCCCGGCGAGTCGCACTCGTTATGTCAGTTGAGTACCAAGCAGTGCGCGGACGGACAGGGGTGAGGTCCCCGAGTGGCACGACGGAGCTGGTCCGGGCGGCGGGGGCGGTTTGGGGGTGGGGCGCGGCGATGGTGGGGCTAGAGGATGAGGAAGGCGGCGGCCACGACGGCGGCGGTGATGAGCGACGTGATGAGCGCGACGAGCCACACCGGCGGGTGACCGCACGGCACGGGCCGCTCGACCGTGATGACCTGCGTCGGAGCCGGGGCCGGCGGCGCCACCACGGGTGCGGGCGGCGGCGGGCTGAGGTCCGCGCCGCACCGCACGCACGCGGTCCACGTGGGGTGGTTGCCCTCGCCGCAGCCCGGGCACGGGAGAGCCCCGTGCTGCGACGTGCCGACCACGCCGGGGGCACGGAAGTGCGCGTCGAGGGAGTCGTTGCCCGCGCGCGCGCCGGCGGCGACCGTCGTGCCCGCCCAGAACAGCGGGTGGTCGCACGTGGCGCAGAAGTCGCTCGCGCTGCGGCGGTCGGCGCGCACCCGGGCGACGGCACCGCAGCCGGGGCACACGACGTCGACGAGCGGCTCGGTGCCGCCCTGGGTGACGGGGGTGACCCCCGAGGGCACTCGCGTGGGGATGGACACGTCGCTCACCTTTCAGTTCCGCCTGGTGCTGGTCCGCCGAGTGCTGCGCCGCCCGGCCCGCCGCCGCCCGGGGCATCGGGCCGGGGCCACACGACGCGACCGGCGAGCACGATCTCGGCCGTCACGTGGGCGGGCAGCGCATCGAGCACGAGCGCCACGAAGTCCGCCTCGGCGAGCAGCGTCGCACTGTCGGCCTCGACGCGCACCCACGGCTCGCCGTCGGGCCCCTCGTCGAGGGGCCACACCCCGCCGCTCTCGGTCAGGCGCGCCGTGCCGCCCGTGACGAGGTCGAGCAGCTCGACGAGCCCGCGGCGCGTGCCGCGCCACTGCAGGGTGGCCGACGCCGAACGCAGCACGGCGCGGTGCACCTCGTCGGAGTAGGAGGGGTCGACGCCCGTCGCACCGAGCCAGTCGGTCATCCACCGCACGAACTCCGGCGGGGCCACGGCGGGGTCGGCGAGGTTCTGCACGTTGTCGGCGTGGATGAGCAGCGTCGAGCCCTGCGCCTGGAAGATCCGCACGAACCGCGAGAAGAAGTCGTCCGCGGCCATCGCCGCGGGGAGCTGGTTCAGGAGCCAGTCGTCAGTGCGCACGTCGCGCCTCCGGCCCGCCGCCGGTCATCGCACCACGACCCGGTGCTCGGCCGCGAGGAACAGAGCGTTCTCCTCGAGCCGGACGGACTCGCGCCCCTCGCCGACGCGCTTGCGGTTGCGCAGGTCGTACTCGAAGAGCTGGATCTCGTCGACGGCGAGCACGCCGTCCACGGACTCGACCACCTGGCTCACCGCCCCGACCGTGAGCGACTGCCCGAACTCCCAGCCGGAGCCGTCCGGGCCGCCCACGAGCGGGTGCACGAGCTCCGTGAGCGCCTCCGAGATGCGCTGCCGCACCGCCTCGGCCGGCCGGCCGGGGAGCGTGCGCACGAGGGCCGCGATGCTCACGCCCTGGTAGTAGGGCGTGCCGAGCTCGACGGCGACCCCCACCATGCGCCGCTCCTCGATGGCCGCGGCGACGGCGTCGAACAGCTCACCCGACAACGCGAAGTCGTCGATCCCGTGGGTGGTCGGCGCCGTGCGCACCTGGGGCACGACGAGGAGCCGCACCGCCGACGATCCCGTGCGCGAGGCGGGAAGGCACCGGGCTCGCGCGACCTCCACGGAGGACTGGCGGGCGAGCATCTCGAAGTCCGTCGCCGTGACGGCGCGCTGACCGGTGCGCAGGGCGAGCGGCCCACGCAGCCGCGCCTCCTCGACCGTCTCGGCGTCGACACCGCCCGTCGCGGCGCGAGTGTTGGACACGGAGGAGATGTACGGCAGCGCGGAGCGCAGCGCCGTGATGGTGCGGGCTCCGACGTTGCCCCGGGTGCCGCCGCCGATGCGGTAGGGCGTCACCCGGATCTCGGCGCCGTCGCCCGGGATCGCGCCGTGCTGGCGCACCGTGCCGTCGGGGTGGCGCACGGCGGGGCCGAAGCGGATCTCCCCGGAACCGGAGTCCCACTGCACGTGCCGGTCGCGCGGGCCGGAGCGGGAGAAGTCCGCGACCTCGTCCCACACGTGGGTGCCCGTGTGCTCGGTCACGAGGACGTGCTCGCCCTCCCGCCGCGCCGCCACGGGGGCACGCGGGACCTGGAACACCTGGGCGGGGATGCCCGTCGAGCGGCCCAGCAGCTCACCGGGAACCACCTCGGAGTGCTCGGCCATCACGCTCACCCCGACGGTGTGCGCCGCGACGGCGTCGACACGGGGCGAGGCCTGGAAGCCCGCGCGGTCCGCGGAGTGACGCAGCATGCGCACGCGCAGCCAGTGGGCCGACGTGCCGCCGAGCACGAGCGGCATCGCCTCGGGCCCGACGCGCAGGACGACGGCGCCGTCCTGGTTGAGGCCGCCCGTCGTGTCGCTCTCCACGACGCACGGGACCCACGCCTCACCCGTCCAGACCTCCCACACGAGCGGGGGGTCGAGGGGGTCGACGCCGATGCCCTCGGCGTGGGCGTCGATGTCGAGCTGGAGCACCTGGTGCGCGAGCGGCGAGGCGAAGCCGAGGTAGAACGCGTCCCCCTCGACGAGCGGGTTCGAGCTGAAGACCGTGACGGCCGCACCGGGGAGCGAGACGGCCTCCCACACGTCGAGCGTCGCCCCGCTCGTGGCGGACTGCGTGAGCGCCGCGGTGAGGTCGGCGGGCACGGCCACGGCCTCGGCCGACGTCGAGAACACGACGGGATCGTCGCCGCTCGCCGTCGCGACCTGGCTCCCCGCGGCCACGCGCACGGGCTCGGCCGCCGGAGCGGCGAGCCAGAACGTGAGCTCGGTGCGTGCGACCGACGGCGGGAAGGGTTCGATCCCGACGAGGTTGAGGAAGTGGATGTAGAGCCGGTCGGGCACCTGGTTCACCCGGTAGAGCACCATCTCGCTCATCCACGCGAAGAGCTCGATGAGGGCGACGCCGGGGTCGGAGACGTTGTGGTTGGTCCACTCGGGCGTGAACCGCGGGATCAGTCGCTTGGCCTCGTCGACGATGTCCTGGAACCGGCGATCGTCGAGGTGCGGCGGGTCGAGCGGCATCAGGATTCCTCACGGGGGATGACGTAGAAGGGATACACGAGGTTGCGACGGTCGTTCGTGGACCGCACGCGGTAGTCGATCTCGATGCGCACGAGCCCCGGGTTGTCGTCGTCGGGCACGGGCCGCACGTCCTGGACCTCGATGCGAGGCTCCCACTGGGCGAGGGCGTCGCGCACCGCCTGCCGGATGAGTCCGACGAGGTTGGCGGTCACCGGTTCGAAGAGCAGGTCCCAGATGCGACAGCCGAACTGCGGGCGCATGAGCCGCTCGCCGGGGGCCGTCATGAGGACGACGGCGATCGAGTCCTCGACGTCGCTGCCACCGGTCGTCATGCGCAGCGAACCGGTGTGGTCCACGCCGAGGGGCCAGGCGAAGCCGCGGCCGACGAAGTCGGTCGACAGCGCGTTCGGGTCGGAGGGCTGGATGCTCATCAGTTGATCTTCACCACCGATCCGGCGAGCTCGGCCATCCCGGAGGCCTGGAGCTTGAGCGAGGCGTTGGCCTTGACCGTGACGGTCGTCGCCTCGAGGTTGGCGGCGGACTGCCCCTTGGCCTTGACGTTCGTCCCGCTGATCTCGACGTCCTGCTGGGCGTCGAGCTTGATGGTCTTGGCCTTGATCGTGATGGTCCCGTTGCCGTCGAAGACGATCTCGTCCTGGCCCGACGCGATGCGCAGCGGCTTGCCCTCGGTCTCCAGGTCGACCCGGTCCTTGCCGAGGTGCAGCTTCACCTTGCCGCCGGCGAGCTCGAGGTCGATGTACTCCTCCTTCTCGCCCGAGCCGTCGCCCATCTCGAGCTTGTGGCCCAGGCGGGAGGTGAGCGTGCGCTTGACGACCTTCCCGTCCTTCACCGGAGCCTCGAGGGGCGGCAGGTCCTTGCCGTTGAAGAGACCGCCGATGATGACGGGCCGGCGCACGTCGCCGTCCTCGAACGCGATGACGACCTCGTCGTTCACCTCGGGGACCCACTGCATGCCGCGCTTGCTGCCGCCGCCCGGGGTGGCCAGACGCGCCCACTGCATGGAGTCCTGCGCCGAGACCGTGGGGATGGTCACCCGGATGCGACCGGGGAAGTCGTCGTTGCCCCTGTTGTCGTCGACGAGCGCGATGTGCAGCCCCGTGGCGAGGCTCGAGGCCGAGCGCCGCGTCTGCCACGGGTCGGTGATCCGCACCGGCGGGCGGAAGCCCGCGACGAAGGAGGTGCGCAGCAGGCCGCCGTCGAAGGCGTGCTCCACCTCGCGCACGTAGTACACGCCGTCGCTCGGTCCGGCGCCCGCGATCTCGACGCCTCGTCCGGGCTGGACGAGGGGTGCGAAGATGCCGCGGCCACGTGCCGTGACCGTCGCCCCGGCGCCGGCGATCGCCGCGGCGAGCTTCGCGGCCTCGTCCTGGCTCGATGCGCCGAGGCGGGTCACGAGCGTCGTCGCGTCGGCCGTGCTCTGGCGACCGGCGAGGAACCCGGAGCCCGACTTCGGGGTCCTCTTGCGAGCTTCGACCACCCTCTTGGTCTTCTCGTCCCAGCCTCGCACCGTGACCTCGGTGGCGACGGGCCCGGACTCCTCGGCGGCGAACCGGGTCAGCTCCTCGCCGACCGTGAGCTTGCACGCGGCGCTCGGCGTGGAGAGGTCCGAGACGTCGATGCAGTGCAGCGTGTCGCCCTCGACCATCCACTCCCACCCGAGGCGTTCGCAGATCTCGTCGACCTGGCCGAGGATCGAGTCGGCGCGCCAGAACCAGGACTGCTGGAGGCCCGAGCTCGGCGCCTTCGCGCGCATTCCCGCGGCCGTGGCGATCGACTGGATCGCGTCCTCGGGCGTCTGGCTCATGAACGTCGCGACGCCGCTCGACCGGGCGAGGTCGTAGGACTTGTCGTGCGCCGTCACGGTGACGCGCGCCCCGCCTTCGCCCGACTCCGTGGCGAGGCCCGTCACGGTGCCCTCGAACAAGGTGCTGGCCGGCTCGATCGAGCTCACCTTGAGGGGCTGGCCGAGCTTGAACTTGCTGCGCGCGAGGTCGAAGGTGCGGTCCACGAACGTCAGCGTCGCGCGGCCCGTCGACCGGGTGCCGCGCACGATCCGCAGGTCGAGGAGGTCGCTGAGCAGCTGGGCGTCGAGCTGGCTGCCGCCCAGGGTGATGGTGGGCGAGGTGCGGCGCAGCTCGTCGAACCGGGGGGCGACCGAGGGGCTCACGGGTCCACCCGCGGGATGGAGATGAGGCTGCCGGGCCGCAGCGTGAGCGGGTCGGCGATCTGGTTCGCCGTCGCGAGCGCACGCCACTTCGTCGAGTCGCCGTAGTACTGCGCGGCGATGCGGTCGAGCGTCTCACCGGACTGGACGCGGTGCACGCGGTGCGGCTCGGGCGTGCCCGACGTCGGGTTCTGCGGACCGAACGCCTGCGACGGCTCGTACTGGCGCAGCACGAGGCCCACCGTGGCGCGCAGCGGGGTGCCCGTCGAGGAGAAGTACGTGAACGTCGTGCTCATGCTCGCCACGACGGCCTTGAAGGAGTGCAAGTCGCCCCAGTGGAACGTGACCGTGGGCGGGCGCACGTTGCCCGTGCGCTCGTCCGAGCCGGGCAGCGACGTGTCGATCTCCATGAGGCCGTGGAGCTTGCCCGTGTACTTCGTCACCGCCGCGCCGTCGTGCGTCGTGTCGAAGAACAGGTCGACCGACATCGTGCCCGCCTCGGCGCCGCCGTAGCGCAGGCGCGGCACGCCACGACCCGGGCGCGCCTCGCCCTCCCAGCGGTTGACGCGCGTGACGTGCAGCTGGGCGGGGTTGAACAGGCACGGCAGGCGCTCGCCGCCCTCGATCTCGAGAAAGGCCTTGGCCGACGACGCGGCAGCACCCGACTCTGCAGCCATCAGAACACCTCCGAACCCATGCGCCACGCTCGGCGCTCGGTCTCTTCGCTCATGCGGCGCTCGACGAGGTCGAGCACCCGCTCGTCGAGGTCGGTCGCGATCCAGTCCTCGAGGCGTGCGATCACGCGCTGCTGCACCTCGGCGGCGAGGACGTCCGGGTCCCCCGCGGTCTGGGGGTCCGCGGACCACAGGTTGGGGCGCACGTCGGCTCCTTCGGTTCGGTGCCGGCCCGGTGCCGCGGACGGGGAGTCCGCGGGTGGGGCCCACGGGGGCGGGGCGAAGACGGTGGGCGGGGTCGGGGCTCCCGGGGACGCCGGTGCCGCGGCGGCAGGGCGGCGGTGGGCGCCGGCCGTCACGGGGCGCGAGGGTGCCCCGGCGGCGACACCGGGGGTGGCCGGGGCGCTCGGGCCTTGGGGGCCGACGGCGGCCAGCGGAGGCGCGACCGACCAGGCGCGGACCGCTGGCAGCCCCGTGGTGGGTGGCTGGCCCGGCGCGGGCGTCGAGGGGCGCGGCGGGGCGGTCGCCGTGGCTGCGGCGGCACCGGCGGCGGGTGTGCCGGCCGCGGGGACGGGGGGTTGCGCGCCCGCACCCTGGGCCGTGCCGCGGGCCTGGGCGAGGAGCGGCCGGCGGAGGCTGGCCGTTCCGGCGCTCTGTGATCGGCCTGCGTCCCAGCGCCGGACGACGGGTCCGTTCGGCGGCGCGTTCAGCCCGGGGCGCGACGGCGGACCGGCGGCCGCGACGGCCACCGGGGCGAGCGCGCGCACGGCCGAGCCGACGTCGTTCGGCCGGGCGGACTCGGTCAGCGAGCCGGTCGCGATGGTCGTCGGTGCCGCAGGGCGGGGTCCGACGGCGGGGCTGCGGCGGACGGCGCCCGACCGCGCAGGTGCGAGCGGGCCGGCGTGGTCGGCGGGAGCGGTGAGTGCGGCGGCCGTGGTGGCCGCGGGCGGGGCGACGTGGCGCGCGCCGTCCTGCCGAGTGCCGGTGGTGGCCGTCGCGGCGCCGGCCGCGGGGCGGGTGAGCTCACCCGTCGACCGGCGCACGGGGGGAGTGGTGCTCTGGTGCTCGGCCCGCGCGGCGGCCGCGCCGTGGGTCGCCGCCGGTCGCACGCTCGCGGGCGCCGCGTGGGCCCCGGCGTCGCGTGCCGGTGCGACGGCGTGCGGCACGGCGGCCGTCAGCCGGCGCAGCCCGGGGGCGTCCGTGCCGAGGGATCGGGCCATCGTGCGGCGCACCCCCGCCGGGCGGCGGTGCCCCGTGCCGGGAAGTCGGTGACGCGGTCCCGGGTCGGGGGCCGGGCCGCCGTGCTCGCCAGCGCCCGCCAGTGAGCTCGGAGCGCCAGCGGGCGGCGTGGTCGAGCTCGTCCCCGCGACCCCTGCGCCTTCGGCCGACCCGGCGGGTGCCGTGCCGTCGACCGTGGACCTCGCCGCCGTGCTCGCCACGCCGGCCGACGCCGCGACGGGTCGACCCGTGGTCACCGGGGCCGGACCGGACCCGGCGGCCTCGTGCGACGCCGGGGCGGTCGGACGAGCGGCACCGCGGCCGGTGTCGAGCGGTGCGGCGGCGTGTGCGGCCACGCTCGAGCGCCGCACGTCGGGCACGGCATGTGGTGGAGGGGCGGGGGTGTGCGCGCGCGCGGCGGCGGCGACCTCCCCGGTACGGCCGCGAGCGACGAGCGGCGTCGCCCTGCCCACGAGCGGGGCGTGCGCGGTACGGGACGTCGTGGCGCGCCGGACGGGACCGGCGAGAGGACGCAGCGTCCTTCCCGGCAGGTGGCGTCGCACGGGGGTGGTCGGGGTGCCCGGTGCAGCGTCGTCGTGCACGGCGGGTCCGGGTGCGCCGGGCGCTGCGCCGTCGGCCCCGCCTCGCGGTGCCGAGGTGCTCGCCTCCGGGGCGGTCGCCGCACCGGCGACCGATGAGCCGGTGTCAGACGGGCCGGTGGCCGATGACCTGGGCGGTGCGATGTCGGCGCCGGGCTTCACGGCGCCAGCGAGCGACTCGGTCGCGCCGCGGGACCCAGCGGCCGGGTTGACCGCCGTCGGCCCCGAAGCCGCCGAACCCGAGACTGCCGGCCCCGAAGCCGCCGGCACGGTCCGCGCAGCAGGTACGACGGAACGCCGGACGCCCGCAGCGCTCGCGAGGACGGGCCGGGCGTGCTCCTCGCGTGTGAGCTGTGCCAGTGCGCGGCGGCGCAGCAGGCGGGAGACCACGGGGCCGGACGTCGGGGTGCGTGGCGCGGCGGCCGTGGGGGGCTTCGCGGGACCCGCTCCCGTCGCGGTCCGGTCGGCACCGGTTCCGTGCGACGGGTGGACCCCGGCCCCCCGGGCGTTCCCCGGTGGGCCTCCCGCGGGCCGGGAGCCGGGAGTTCGCGAGACGGGCGAGCCGGAACGTCGGGGGCGCGAGTCCGCCGGCGTCGTCATGCGGCCCACGGCGTCGATCTCGGCGGGCATGCGCATCGGCACGGTCTGGGGGGCGAGCCGGGCGGAGCCGGCACCGGGAGAGGTCGTGTCGCTCGGCATCCGCCGCACGACGCGCCGCAGCCCGCGGCCGGGCAGGGGAGCGGGTTCCTCAGCGGCCCCGGGCACCCACCAACGCGGCGGGCGCAGCTCGAGCGTGGGCGCGGCCACCCGGAGCTGCGTCGTCGGCCCCGCCGCGACGGGCAAGGGACGGGAGAGGTGACGGCGCACGACGGCGGGACGCCCCCACCCCCGCGCGAAGCGCAGCGACGCCGCGGCGACCGAGCCGAGGCCGCCACGGCCGGCGACGCCGCCGAGGTGGCGCGCGGCGATCGACCGCCCGAGCCGGTTGCTGTCGACCGTCTCGGTGCTCGCGTCGTCGTGGGGGATGGTCATGACGTCGAGGACCGGAACCCGTTGTGAGCGACCTCGAGGGTCTCGGTGAGCGGCTCGTCGGAGTCGGCGGCGAGCTGCGGCCCGCTCCACGACACGGCGAACACGCCCTGGATCTCCCACGAGCGCAGCCGCTCGCCCCGGTGGTTGATGACCGTGACGGCACCCGTGGCCCGGGTGAGCTTGTTGTCGTTGCCCGAGAAGCCCTCGCCGGAGCTCTTCTGCACCCAGGCGAAGAGCGCGTCGGACTGCACGAGGCCGCGCGTGAACACGAGGTTGGGCCAGCGCATGACGCCGGGGAGCTGGTGCACGTAGGCGTTCTGGCCGCCCTCGACGTACTCCTCCACGGAGACGTCGAGGCGCAGGCCGGTGACTTCCCGGAACGTGCCGATCTCGACGCCGTCCACCTCGAAGAGGAACCGGCCGGACGTCGACGGCTCGCCGCCGAGCGCGAGGGCACCCTCAGGTTGTGGCATGGTCGCGCACCGCCTCCCAGGCTCGTTCGTTCATCGTGGCGACGGCCCGCACCATGCGGACGCGGTCGAGGTGCTCGAGGTCGAGCAGGTCACCGATCGACCAGTGCAGGTGATACGCCAGGTAGGCGATCTCCTGCCAGAGGGCATCGACGGGATAGCGCAGCATGACCCGTCACCGCGTCTCGGTGGGGATCTCCTGGATCGCCGACCGCCCGGGACGACCCTGCGGGCCGGCGTCGGACGACGACGAACCCTCCCGCCCGCCGTCGGCCCTCGCCTCCGGGGCGGACTCCTGACCGGCGGGCGCCGTCTCCGGGTCCGGACCGACCCCGGTCGCGGGACCGGCCTCGGCGTGCTCAGCGAGGAACGCGTCGAACTCGTCCTGGGTGCCGAAGTTGATCACGCCGTAGAAGTCCTGCAGGTAGGCGAGGTCGGCGGCGAACAGGTTCTCGATCTCGTGCGGGGTGACGAGCTCGAGGGTGCCGAGGCGCTCGACCACCCGGGCGAGGACGACGATCGTCAGGCGCGGGTCGTCCGGGCCCTGGATCGTCGGGTCACGCAGGGGCTCGAGCTCGTCGCGCGCCGTGGCGAGACGCATCGTGCCGGAACGGTGCACCGCTCCCTCGCGGTCGACATAACCGCGAGGGAGGGTGAACTCGTACTGGGTGCGCAGGCTCACTTGACCCGCTCGAGGCGCTCGATCACCAGCGTCACGGTCTCCTTGATGGCGTCCTGGCCGTCGACGCTGAGCTGGTCGGTCGAGATCTTGCTCGGCCAGCCGTTGAAGAAGTTGAACCGCGCGACCTCCTGCGAGCTCGCGTCGAAGAGGACGACGGAGCCGTTCTTGCGGTTCTGCGTGCGGTCGCCCACGAGGCCGCCGGAGCGGATGGACTTGAACCACGTCCACAGCGCGTCGTTGTCGACGTCTGCGGGGGCGACGCGGGTCAGGGACAGGTCGGGAACCTCGACGGTCTGGCCGAGGAACTTGATCTGCTGCTTCTGGCCCTTCTCGCCCGTCTGGGTCGACTTGACGACGCCGACCTCGACGTCGAGACCGGACACGGAGATGAGGGCGGTCACGACGTTGCCGTCGATCTCCAGGAAGAAGTTCTGCGAGATGATCGGGTCAGCGGTGAACAGACCGGACATGGGGTGCTCCTACGGGGTGCGAGTGCGATGGATGGACGAGGTCGAGCCGCTCAGGAAGCGCTCTGCTTGTTCTGGCTGATGCGGAAGATGACGAACTCCGCCGGCTTCACCGGGGCGAGTCCGACCTCGACGATGAGCTTCCCCTGGTCGATCGACTCGGGGGTGTTCGTCGTCTCGTCGCAGCGCACGAAGTACGCCTGGTCGGCCGTCGAGCCGAACAGGGCACCGGCCTGCCACAGACCGTGCAGGTAGCCGCCGAGCGTGCGCTTGACGCCTTCCCACAGGGCCACGTCGTTCGGCTCGAACACGGCCCACTGGGTGCCCTCGAGGATCGTGGACTCGACCATGTTGAACAGTCGGCGCACGTTGAGGTACTGCCAGTCGGTGTCCGAGGCGAGCGTGCGGGCGCCCCACACGCGGATGCCGCGGGTGCCGAAGGGCCGGATCGCGTTGATGCCGATCGGGTTGAGCAGGCCCTGCTCGTTCTGCGTCACGGAGCGCTCGACGTCGAGCACCCCGCGCAGGGTGTCGTTGGCCGGGGCCTTCCACACGCCGCGCGACTCGTCGGTGCGCGCCCACAGCCCGGCGACGTGGCCCGACGGCGGGATGAGGATCTCGGCGTTGCCGTTGGAGCCCGTGGGGTTCTCGACCTTGATCCACGGGTAGTACAGCGCGGCGAAGGCCGAGTCGTACTGGGCGACGTCGCTGCGCCACTCACGCGCCGCCTGGGGGGTGAGTCCCGGCGGGGTGTCGAGGATGGCGATGCGGTTGGAGTGCTGCTCGCAGTGCGCGATGAGCGAGGTCTGCACGGCCTTCCAGAGCCCGAGGTCGATGCTGCCGTCCTCGGTGGTCGCCGCGGTGACGAGGTCGGGGACGGCCACGATCGTGACGTCCTCGGCGATCGCGAGGCCGTTGATGCCCGAGCGGGCGGCCTCGGAACCGGCGAACTTGCGGCCCGTGACCGGCACGGGGACGGGCGCGGCCTTCTCGAGCTGGTAGGCACCGGGCTTGAGCAGGTCGAGCTGCGTCGACAGGTCGACGTCCTCGGCGAGGTTGACCTCGATCTTGACGCGGGTCGACGTCGCGTTGACGACGCTCGCGACACCACGCTTGCCGTCGAGGGTCAGGTCCTCGTACGACTCGACGACCTCGCCGCCCTCGATGATCGAGAGCGAGAAGGGTGCGGCGCCCTCGGCGTCGTCGGCGACGTCGGCCGTGACGATCTCGACCGTGATGTCGGCGTCGGGCTCGACGGACTCGATGCTGACGGGCAGGCCGAGCGCGCGGTCCGCGGCGGGCAGCGCCGCGCGGGCGGGCTCACCGGCCGGCTCGGCGTTCGGCACGCGGACGATGTAGGCCTGCGTGCCGCCGTTGAGGAAGTAGCCGTGCACGGCGAGCGGGAGCATGGCGCCCTCGACGAAGCTGCCGTACAGGGCCTCGAACTGGGTCCAGCTCGTCACGAGACGCGGGGCGACACCGTGGGGGTCGTTCGGGTCGTCGTTCGGCGCGGACGCGGTGAAGCCGACGAAGGCCGTCACGGCCGTCGGGGCTGAGGTCAAGACCTTCTGGGAGGACGGGATCTCTTCGACGTAGACGCCGGGAGCTGTATAGGTCGGCACGGGTTCCTCTTCTCGGCGGCCGCCCGGTGGCCCGGACGTACCTTTGACGGCGGACGACGATGTCCTGCTCAACCTAGGGAGGGGCCGACGACGCGTCATCGGTAATCGGTACTCAGGTTTCTGACGGGGAATCCAGAACGAAACGCCCTTTTCGGACCCGCGGTGACGTACCACCCTGGTATGACTGTGCACCAGGCGAGGTCGGGGTGAATCAGAGGACCAAGGTCACTTGACCCTCGAGCCGGCTCGGGCTCAACCTCGGGGCGTCCGACGCCGAAGTAGGTAATGACTACGTAGGGACGCGGGGGGCGCGCGAGCTACACACCGAGCCAGATCGACACGAGGATTCGCCATGCCATCGCGATCGCGGACAACCGCAACGCAGGACGAGGCGCGCAGCGAGCATGTCGTCGCGGAGGTCTCGGAGCCGCTGCAGCGCCAGGGCCGTCCGGCCGTCCGGCACTCCACCCGTCCCGAGCTCGTGGACCGCGTGGTCGAGGCCGTCCGCACGGGTCGGGGGTCGCTCGTCGTCGGCGACGCGGGCGTAGGCAAGACCCATCTCGTCAACCTGGTGGTCGCGAAGCTCCACCGGGAGGGTGCCCGCGTGGTCACCGTGACGGCGACGGCGGCGCGGCGCGCCATGCCGCTCGGTGCGCTCGAGCCGCTGCTCGGTGACGTGGACCTGTTCAGCACGAGCATCGCGCGCACGGCTGCGACGCTCGTGGGCAACCTCGGCGCGGTGCCCGGCGCGGACGGCGAGACGCCCCTCGTCCTGCTGCGGATCGAGAACGCCCACCTGCTCGACGAGGCGTCGAGCCAGGTCGTCGACTGGCTCGCCCGCCACGAGCCTGTCGTGCTGCTCATCTCCGCCCGGCGTTCGGCCGCCTCCTGGTCACCGTGGCTCGAGCTGTGGCGCGACGACGTGCTCGAGCGCGTCGACCTCGAGCCCCTCGACTTCTCGCAGACCGAGAGCCTGCTCGTCGCCGAGCTCGGCGGGCCGGTCACGGCCGACGCGGTGCACCGGCTGTGGCGGCTGACGGGCGGCAACGTCTTCTACCTCGCCGAGCTCATCCGGGACCTGCGCCACTCGGGTGACCTCGCGCGCGCCGACGGCGTCTGGGTGTGGCAGGGGGTCGCCGGCACGAGCCGACGCCTGCTCGACGTCGTCGCGCACGACGTGTCCTACGTGTCCGACGACGTGCGGGCGCTGCTCGAGGAGATCGCGCTCGGCGGGCCGAAGCCGCTGCACACGGTGCTCGACTCGCACGCGAGGTCGGCCGTGCAGGAGCTGCTGGGCCTCGGCCTCGTGTCCACGGGTGAGGAACAGGGACCGGACGGGTCGGGCGAGGTCGTGCTGCGGATCGCGCACCCGCTCTACGGTGAGGCCGTCGCCTCGCTGACCTCGGCGAAGCGCCAGCGCGAGGTCCTGGGGGCGGCGGCGATCTCGTACGTCGCCCGTGTCGGCAGCCCCGACGAGCTGCTGCGCTGGGTCAACCGGGCGCTGACCCACGGCGTCCACGTCCCCGCGCACGTGCTGCGGGACGGCTACGAGGCGGCCATGGAGCGGCTCTCGCGGACGACGGCGGTCGCCTTCGCCGCCGAGATGATCCGGCTGCACGCGCTCGACGGCGGCGAGGGGCAGCGGGCCGACCTGACCCGGGTCGACCTCCTGCTGTGCCGTGCGGAGGCCTGGCGGCACTTCGGTAGCCGGGACCTCGCTCAGCACGACCTCCGCGAGGCGCGCGCGATCCTCGAGCAGATGCCCGTCGACGACGAGGTGATCGGGCTGTCCGTGCGCGTCGACGTGCTGCACGCCCAGACGGCGCACTACCGGGGAGACGATCTGGGCGCGGCGCTCGAGGTGCTCGACGAGGGCCTCGCCCGCGTCACCGCCTTCGACACGCCCGCCGCCAGGAAGGGCACCACCCGGCTCGTGCGCGCCCGGCTGTCCCACCTCGGGTGGGCGGGGCGCGTCCAGGAGGCCCTGCCGGGGCTGCTCGCCGAGCTGGTCGAGCCCGAGGACGACCGTGCGGTCGTGCCGCTCGTCGGCGCGACGCTCGTCGCCCTGGGCATGGTGGGTCGGTTCTCGGAGGCGGACGAGCTCGCCCAGCGCTACCTGCCCGCGGCGGTGCGTGCGGTGGACACGTACCGCTGGGGCCCCAGCGACATCGTCTTCGCGAACTACGCCTGCCGGATGTGGCGTGGCGACGACGGCGGGCCTCAGATCAAGACCATGTTCTCGCAGGACTTCCCCGGCTCCGTGGACTGGACGGGTCTGCACATGCTCCGGGGCTTCGACGCCATCGCGGCGGGTGCGTGGACCACGGCCCGCGCCGAGCTGCGGGCCGCGAACGTGCGGGTGCGTCACGTCGACGTCGGCAGCTTCCTCCGGTTCACGATCGCGGCCGAGTCGTTGGCCGCCGCAGCGTGCGGTGATCCCGTGGCCGCCCGGTCGCTCGTGGCGCAGTCCCGGGAGGCGCCCGTGCGCGGAGGAGGCTGCGTCGAGGCCCAGGTCGAGCTCGTCCTCGTCGACACCATGATGTGGCTGCGCGATCCCATGGCGCTCACCGCGGCCCTCGACCTCGCCGGAAGGGCCCGGAGCGACGGGCTGTGGCGCATCGAGCTCGAGGCGCTGCACCGTGCCGTCGCCGTGGACCGCGGCAAGCGCTCCGCCGAGCATGAGGCGGTGCTGCGCCGGGTGGACGGGCTCGTCGGGCGCGTCGAGGGGCCGCGCGCCAGGTTCCTCCGCGATCACGTGCGGGCGCTCGTCGCTGGGGACGTCGATCTCGTCCGGATCGCCGAGCGCGAGCTCAACCGTGCCGGGCTCTGGTTGCCGCCCGAGGGTCCGCTCGCGAGCCTCACCGCGCGGGAGCAGGAGATCGCCTCGCTCGCCGCCGGTGGGATGACGAGCCGGGCGATCGCCCAGCGGCTCACCCTGTCCGTGCGCACGGTCGACTCCCACCTCGCGCGCGTGTTCGCGAAGCTCGGCGTGCACTCGCGCGAGGACCTCGCCGGCATCTTGCGCTGAGCCCGGCCGATACCTCCAGCCCTCGTCCGGTCGTCCTGGACACCCTCTGACAGGCCCTCGGCGACCGCAGAAAAGTGATTGATCGGAATATCAAACCGATTCGGACAGGGGACTTGCATCCGTGGCGCGGAAGGCGCACACTAGTTCCCGACGGTACGCATCGCCTGCCCCCTGCGCGGTGCGTACCGTCTTTTCTTTGCCCTGATGCGGGGCCGCGCTTCGCGGCAGCAGCGGCCCACGGCTCGGAGGCCCGGGCATGTCGCGAACCTCGACTCCAGGCGCCCCGCAGCTCGGAGATCCGGGCATTTCGCCCAGCGGCGCCCCTGACCGCCCCATGAGTCCTCGGCTCTCGGCGTGGCACCGCGCATGGCTGCGCACGGGACGCCTACCGTGCAGGAGTGAGCCTTTCCATGCGCGGGACCGGCCCCGAGGGACCTCCCGCCACCGACGACGCGAGGGACTCCCCCGTGGTGGTCAGTGCCCCCCACGTGAGCGAGCTCGTCGCGGCCGCGGTGGTGGACTGGCGGGGCACGCTCGTCGCGCAGTCCGGAAGCTCGTCCCTCTCCGACATCACCATGCTGGGCGAGGCGAGCCTCGACTTCTCGGCCGCGCACCCCTCGGGTGTGGCGCAGCTCTTCGCGGGCCGACCGACGCGCCTGTCCAACCTCGTGCGCGAGGGTGCGGCGTTGTCGACCGCCCGCCGTCGGGCACGTGCCGTCTCCCAGCGCGCCGACGACTACTCGCAGCGGTTCGGCGTCGCCCCCACCTTCCTCGCGATCGGCGTCGCGACGTGGACGGAGCGGGTCCGCGACGAACCGGCGTCTGCGGACGACGACGTCGCCGCGCTCGCGACGGTCACGCGTGTGCCCGACGGCGAGCACCACGGTTCTGATGGCGCCGCGGGCCCGGACACGAACACGGCCCCCACGACACGCACCCGCCGCGCGCCGGTGCTCCTGCGCCCCGTGACGCTCCAGCCGCGCGGCTCGGGCGGCGCGGACTACGAGCTCGTCCTGACCCCGACCCTCGAGGTCAACCCCGTCCTCGCCCGTGCCCTGCGCGCCCACGGCGGCCTTGTGGACCCGGTCTCCCTCGCACGCGGCGCATTCACGGGCACGGGCTTCGACCCGCGGCCCGCCCTCGACCGGCTCGCCCAGCTCGGTCGCGCCGTGCTCACGGACTTCGAGCTGACTGACTCGCTCGTGCTCGGTGTCTTCGGGCACCCCGCCCAGGTGCTCGTGGAGGACCTCGACGAGCTCGCCTCGGGCCTCGCCCGGCACGAGGTGGTCGCGGCGCTCGCGGACGACCCGCGCTCCCGGTCCGCCCTCGCGCTGCCCATGCCGGAAGCGTTCGTGGGCGACCGCGACCCGGGCGACGAGCGCGGCGTCGGCGACCTCGACCCCGCGCAGCAGCACGCGCTCGACGTCGTCGCGACGGGTGCTCACCTCTTCCTCGACGCCCCGCCGGGGGCGGACACGACGACGACGGTCGCCGCGCTCGTCGCCGACGCCGCGGCGTCGGGTCGCACCGTGCTCTACGTCCCGGGTCACCGGCGGGCCGCCGTCGCGCTCGCCGAGCGGCTGACGGCCCTCGGCCTCGACGACCTCCTGCTCGACGTCGCGCCCGTCGCGGGGTGGCGCACGGACGTATGCCGTCGCCTGCTCGGTGCGATGACCCTCGAGCAGCGTCCGCTCGACGTCACCTCGATCACCCGTCGCCGCGAGCACCTCGTCGCGCGGCGCGAGCAGCTGCGTGGCTATGTCGACGCCCTGCACATACCGCGCGAGCCCTGGGGCTGCTCGGCCTACGACGCGTTGCAGGGCCTCGCCCGGCTCACCGCGCCGCGACCCGCGCCCCAGACGACGGTGCGCCTCGGCGCCGACGTCGCACGGGCGCTCGCGGGGGACCGGCGCAGCCAGGTCGCGGGCGAGCTCGTCCGTGCTGCCGAGCTCGGCGCGTTCGAGATCCAGCCGAACTCGACCCCCTGGTACGGCGCGGACCTGAGCAGCGACGAGGCAGCCGCCGACGTCGTCGCGCGCCTCGAGCGGCTCGTCGAGTCGGGGTTGCCGGCGTGGCAGCAGCGAGCTGCCGAGGTCGCCGCGCAGACGGGACTGACCCCCGCAGCCACGATCGACGCGTGGGGCGAACAGCTCGAGATGCTCGCCGGCGTGCGGGCCTCCCTCGACACCTTCCAGCCCATCGTCTTCGAGCGCTCCGCCGCCGACCTCGTCGCGGCGACGGCGACCAAGGAGTGGCGCGAGGCGCACGACGTCCAGCTCAGCTCGGGCCACCGGCGCCGGTTGCGCAAGCAGGCGAAGGACATGGTGCGGCCAGGTCGACCCGTCGCGGACCTGCACGCCGCACTCGCTCAGATCCACCGGCAGCGCGAGGTGTGGCAGGCGCACTGCCCCGCGGGCGGGTGGCCTCGGCTGCCCGAGGGCCTCGCGGAGATCGAGGCGGAGTACACCGCGGTGCGGGCCGACCTCGACGTCCTGGAGCGGGTGCTCGCGACCACGCCGGCCGGCGGTGGTCTCGCCGCTCTCCCCGCCGAGCAGCTCGCCGAGCGGCTGCGCCGGCTGCTCGCCGGTCGGTCCGCGCTGAACGTGCTCCCCGAGCGCACGAGGCTCGTGAGGTCCCTGCTCGACGTGGGCCTCGGTGAGCTGTTGACGGATCTCGCCAAGCGACGCGTCCCCGCCCCGCTCGTCGCGGCGGAGCTCGACCTCGCCTGGTGGACGGGGGTGTTCGAGGAGATCATGCGGGCCGAGCCGTCGCTGGCCGGGTTCGACGGCGCGCGCCTGACGGAGCTCGCCGCGCAGTACCGCGAGCTCGACCTCGAGCACGTCGCCCACCTGCCGGAGCCCGTGCGGGCGGCCGTCGTCGGCCAGATCCAGGGCGTGCTCCGCACGCACCGGGAGCAGGCGGAGGTGTTGTTCGCCGAGCTGGTCGAGGAGCACATGGTCTCGCTGCGCGACACCGTCGAGCGTTTCGGGGACGTCGCCCGTCACCTGCGACCCGTCATCGCTGCGGCGCCCATGCTCGTGCCTCACCTCGTGCCCGCCGCGCGCACCGTGGACCTGCTCGTCGTCGACGCGGCCGACCACCTCGCGCTCGAGGTCGCGCTGCCCGCGATCGGACGAGCCCGCCAGGTCGTCGTCGTCGGCGACGCGAAGTCCGCGAGCGGTTCCGCCGTGCGAGCGCTCGCCGGCGTGCTGCCGCACGTGCCGCTGCGCGTTGGCGACACGCGGCGCGACCCGCACCTCACCGCATTCCTCGCCGCCCACGGATACGAGGGCGTGCTCGAGCCGGTGCCCTTGCCGCGTGCCGAGCCGATCGTCGGGTTCGACGTCGTCGACGGCACGGGGATGCCCGACGCCGACACGGGCGCCGTCGCCTCCACCCGGGCTGAGGTCGACCAGGTCGTCGAGCTCGCCCTGACCCACGCCGTGACGCGGCCCGACGAGTCGCTCGCCGTCGTCACCGTGTCCACCGTGCACGCCGACCGCGTGCGTGACGCCCTGCTCGCGGAGGTGCGCGACAACCCGGCGCTCGCGGCGTTCTTCGACACCGGTCATCCCGAGCCGTTCGTCGTCACCGATCTGCACGGCGTGGCCGGGCTGCGACGCGACTCCGTCATCCTGTCGGTCGGGTACGGCCGCACGCCGCACGGTCGGGTGCTCCACGCGCTCGCGCCGCTCACGACGGCGGGTGGGGACGCGCTGCTGCTGTCCGCGCTCGCGGCCACGCGGCACCGGCTCGACGTCGTCGCCGCGTTCCGGGGCTCCGACCTCGATCCCGACCGGTTGCGCGGGCCCGGTTCGCGGCTGCTCGCCGACCTGCTGGTGTTCGCCGAGGAGCGGGCTGCCGGGGGGAGCATCCAGGCCGACCCGCAGTTCGAGGTCGGGGACGACGTCGTCGACCGGCTCGTGCTCGACCTCGCCGAGCGGCTGTGGCGCGCCGGGCTGCTCGTCGAGGTGGGCCACGGACTGCCAGGTGGGCTGCGGATCCCCCTCGTGGTCGGGCACCGTGACCTGCCCGACCGGTTCCTCGTGGCAGTTCTGACCGACGACGGCGACTACATGGGCGAGCCGAGCGTGCGAGTGCGGGACCGCCAGGTGGCCGGACGGCTCGAGCGGCTCGGCTGGGTCGTGTCGCGTGTGTGGTCCGCGGCGGCTTTCCTCGACCCGCAGACCGAGGCCGAGTCGATCGCGCGGCTCGTCCACGAGACGGCCGATCGTGTGCTCGCCGCCGAACCCCGCCGCGCGACGGCTGGCACGCCGCCTCGCGTCGAGACGGACGGTGACGTCGACGCCGAGTCGCCGACCAGCGCTGACCCGGACGCGGCCGGGGGGTACTCGGCCCCCGATGGCCCCACAGCAGACGCCGGAGCCCTAGACGCTCGGAGTCCCGTCACCAAGGCCCCGTCGACGGCGAGTGTGCCGGTCGCATTCCAGGCGGACGGACCCGAAGTTGTTCCCCCCGCGTTCGACGACATCGTCGCCGGCACGGTCGTCGTCGGCTCCGGGCGCGAGCCCGTGGTCGCTACGCCCGCCGCGCCAACGATGTTCAGCCCGGTGTCCTCGGTGTCCTCAGAGTCGCCAGTGTCACTGGTGTCACCGGTGTCTCCCGAGTCGTCGACCGCGTCGGCGCCGACCACGCCTTCGCCCGCTCCGATCGCCGAGCAGCCCATGCTCGATGTGGCGATGCCATCGATCGACGGGACGCCCGGCTCGACCGCGTCGACCGCCTCGGTGACGCCGACTGGCTCGGCATCGTCGACCGGCACGGTCGCATCGACCGGCTCTGCGGCGCCGACCGGCGGGGCGGTCTCAACGAGCAGCCCGACCTCCCTGCCCTCCGCAGGCTCCGCGTCGTCGTCCCCCGCAGCGTCGTCCCCCGCTCCGAGGTCGCCGCGGACTTCGCCCCGCCCCCCGCTGGCGCGTGGGCTGCCGATCGCCGCGTACGGCGACGACGAGCTGGATCTCCTCGCGCACTGGATCGTCTCCGACGGCGCAGCCCGCGACGAGGAGTCGCTCGAGGCGGACCTCCGCGCTGAGCTCGGCATCACCAAGCGCGGCAAGCGCGTCGACGCCGTGCTCTCCGCAGTCGCCCGCCGCGCACTGACCTGAGGGTTCCTCGTCAAGGGTCGGCGCCGCTCACGGTCGTCTCCCACGCGCGGCACTGAGGGTTCACCGCGACGAGTCGGTGCTTCTGGCAGTCGTCCCCGCGCTGACCTGGCGGCTTGCTGTCTCCCTTCGCGCCTACTCTTCGTCGGTCCCTCGCCGCAGGAGTCCTGACCGGGCGGTGCGAGACAATGGTGCTGTGACTTCGCCCGCCCCCCACCGTCGACGCCGTGAGCGCCGCCGCGTGGTGCGCCCCGTCGGCGGCCCCGGGGCGGTCGCACCCTCTGCGCTCCCCGACGCCTTGGTAGTTGCTGGTCCCAGTGCCCCGGTCCCCGCACCTCTGGGCCTCGAAGGCACCTCAAGCCCAGTCGCCCCGGACACAGGGGGTACTGCGCGCCCCGAAGCCCCCGAGATCGCGAGTCCCGAGCCCGACGGCGAGCCGACCGACCCGCGCGCTCCGGTCATCGATCCCAGCGCCCCACTCGTGCCCCGACGCGCGTCCGACGACTCTGCGGTCGGCTGGCACGAGTCCGACGACTCGAACGACGAGCGCCTTCGCCGCGACGTCCCCCCTCACTGGGCCTGACACCCACGAGGTCTCACCGGGCCTGACACTCGCGACGCCTCATCGGGCCTGACAATCACGCGGCCGCAGAGCGCCAGTCGGCCACGCGGCCGTCCACCGATACTGACGACGAGGACCGGCTCGGGCATCCCTGACGCCGCCATGGCTCACAGACCTTGGCGCGGCCACGTCAGTTGGCTCGCTTGTTGTGGCCGAGCTCGTCGAGGGTGAGTTGCTGCTGCGCGCGCTTGGCCTTCCGTGCGGCGGAGTCCGCTCGCACGTCGGCGAGCAGGCGTGCTCGTGTGGCTTCTTCGCGTTGGGCGCGGGTCTGTGATCGGGGGATGCGCTCGTACGTGGGTGGCTGGTAGTCGGGGTCGCCGGGCAAGGCTGCGCCTTGGCGTGTGGTGCGCGGTGGATCGTCGCCGTGGCCAGGCTCGGGGCCGGTCCCGTGTTCGGGGTTGCCGGGCGGGGGTGTGCCGTGATCGGTGCGGGGTCGGTCTGCGGCGGTGGTGCCGCTGGGACTTCTGGGTTGGCGGATCAGGTCGAGGTTGCGGCGGTGGAGTTCGTGGTGGTGGAAGACGCACAGCAGGGCGGCGCGGTTGGTGTTGGTGTGGCCGTGGTCGTCGTCGAACCAGTCGAGGTGGTGGACTTCGCAGAACCGGGCGGGCATGGTGCACCCGTGCCAGGCGCAGCCGTGGTCGCGGGCGATGACGGCGCGTCGTTGGGCGGGGGTGAACAGGCGTTGGCTGCGTCCCAGGTCCAGGGGTTCGTTGTCGGCGCCGATGATCAGGCGGGCGATCTGGGAGTCGCACAACGTGCGGGCGATCTCCGAGAGCGGCAGCAGGGGTCCGTCCTGGAAGCGGACCACGGGTGCTGGTCCCAGGTCGGCAGGCGGCGGCCTGTCCACGCTGCCGGCGTGACCCGTGCCGGTGTCGCTGCTGGCCCGAAGCGTGTCCGCGCCACGGGGTCCGCCTGCGGTACCGGCCCTGCCCGCGTCGTCGGGCTCGCTGGTGTCGGTGTGGGTGGCGGTGAGGAGGTGGTGGCGGGCGGCGGTGAAGGTGTCGGCGGTCATGGTGATGAGCAGGTGGGGTCGGGCGTTGCCGGGTGCATTGGCTTCGGCGAGAATGGTGGCGGCCAGGGTGTGCAGGGCGTCGGCCTGGCGCTGCGCCCGGGTGCGGGGGTCGTCGGCGGCGGGGCGCGGGCTGGCGGCGTCGAGGGCGACCTGCAGGGTGTGCCCGACGGTGGCATCGAGCAGCCCGCTGATGCGGGTCATGCCATCGCCGGTGGGGGACAAGTCGAGGTGGCGGCGGGCACGGGCGGCTTGGTGGGCGTCCTCGACGTCTTGGGCGGACAGTGCGGCGGCGAGGTCTTCGACCTTGGACGCGAACTTCGCCGCGTCGTGGCGGGCGGCCAGGTCCTTGATCGTGCCCGCACCC